>Ga0081455_10000076_pt1 | contig 105979 bp, 89 predicted proteins | sample TabmetS3T2R1_FD_70207 | JGI IMG/M metagenome (GOLD analysis project Ga0081455, IMG submission 70207) | Tabebuia heterophylla rhizosphere microbial communities from the University of Puerto Rico - S3T2R1 | ecosystem: Host-associated > Plants > Roots > Rhizosphere ... | reverse complement strand
CTTAACTGATTGTTAGTCCCAATCTTGAAGCATTCACCCTCGTCGTCGGTCATGGGGGCCGACGGTGACAGAACCGTGCCGGCAAAGGGCAAGCCGGCAGTGGGGCAGACAGGGGAGTTGGGGAATGCGTTTTGGAGCACAGGCTGTTGCCGAGGAGTTCATCCACGAGTCGGAGCTCGACATGTGGCTGCATGGGGCGAAGCAGGGCGAGCCGGAGGCGTATTACAATCTCGGCCTTCTCTATTCGAACGGGCAGGGCGTCAGTCTCGACTACATCGCGGCGCACAAGTGGTTCAATCTTGCCGCGATGCGCGGGAGCGAGGATGCGAGAGCCTGCCGGGCGCAGCTCGCGCAGGATATGAGCCAAGCGGATATTGCCGAGGCGCAGCGGCAAGCGCGCGAGTGGCTCGTCTCGCTTCAGTGACGAACCAGGATCGACTTAGGCGTTCCCGGTCCCGCTTCTCGTCTGAAGGCGGCGTGACACCTTCCGGCAGTGCTCCGTCGGCGCGACCGATCGAATTTTGAGTTTCAGGCTCCCCCGAGGCATGCTAAGTCCCCTCCCTGGGGAGACGTGGCCGAGAGGCTGAAGGCACTCGTTTGCTAAATGAGCATACCCCTAAAAGGGTATCGAGGGTTCGAATCCCTCCGTCTCCGCCATTGCTCTCAATCCCACATATCGTCATCGGCATACATGCGCAGTTTCGCAGTTCTTGCGACCGAACCGCTATGCAGTGGTCTTCGTGGCGCGCAAGTCACTCGACTCGATAAAGTCAACAAAGCGGGCGCGGGATCAAAAACCAGTTCCCATCTCGGCAAATCGGACTCGGGTTCTGTGCCATAAGGACACCCATTGGTATCAAGGGGAGGAACTTATGGGGAACCCAACCAAACACATGAAAAGTGCGCGTCGTCCGTTCGGGGCGAAGGCGCCGCTGTTGCTGTGCGGAGCGATGTCGCTGCTTCCGGTCGGAAGCGTCATGGCGCAAACACCCGCTCCTGCGGCAGGAGCAGAAGCTGGCGGCCAGTTCGAAACCGTCGTCGTGACAGCACGGCGCCGCTCGGAAGACATTCAGAAGGTGCCGCAAGCGGTGACGGCGTTCGGTGCGGCTCAGCTGCAAGCGCGCGGCATCCGCACGGAAGAGGACTTGCAGATCTCGACGCCGGGCCTGACCCTGCGTCAGACGGAAGGTCAGAACCAGCTCACCTACTCGATCCGTGGACAGACGATCGACGGCTTCTCCGGATCTTCGACCGCGGTCGTCCCCTACATCAACGAAGTGCAGCTGAACTCGCAAGGCGCGGGCTCGTTCCTGGATCTGCAGTCGATCCAGGTTCTGAAAGGACCGCAGGGAACGCTGTTCGGTCGTAACGCAACCGGCGGCGCGGTGCTCTACACCACCGTCAAGCCGACCGACACCTTCGGTGGTTTCTTCCAGCTCAGCGGCGGCAATTACAGCTATTTCGAAGGCCAGGGTGCGTTGAACATCCCTGTGTCCGATAAGATCCTTATGCGCTTCGCCGTCGACATCGCGAATAGGGACGGCTATCAGACCAACGTCTTCAACGGCCAGCGGCTGGGCGATATGCGCCGCCAGACCGGCCGCTTCTCGCTGATCCTGCGTCCCACCGAGCGGTTGGAAAACACCCTTGTGGTGGAATACGGCCATTCGGGCGGCAACAATACGAGCGTCAAGGCGTTTTCGGTCTACCAACCCGGCGACCGCGGGCCCGACGGCAGCCTGCTCACCGCCGCCGCTACGGCCACCTACAATCCTGCGACCTTCAATTTTCTGTTCGGTCCGGGCGCTTGGGACGCCTATCTCGCGGGCAATCCCGGCATTCTGCGCGCCCAGCCGAATGCGGCGACGGTTGGTCTGCCGGGTTATCTCGCCTACCAGAATACCCAACCCTTCTATAACGTCGGCACGCAGGTCGGATCCCAGCACAAGCAGAAGAACTACTACGCCACGAACACGACCACCTTCGATCTGACCGACAACATGCAGCTGAAGAACATCGCGGGCTTCAGCTATGACCGTTCGCTCGACGATGCCGGCGAAATCGGCGTGCCCTATGGAATTCAGTTCACAGACAATCTGAATCTCGGGCAGTTTGGCAACAACGTCGGTGTAAAGAGCTACTCGGAAGAGCTTCAGCTGCAGGGCAAGGCGCTCGATCAGTCTTTGACCTATGTCGTCGGTACCTACTACCAGCACACACGGACGCTGACCTTCTATCCGCAAACTTACTTTACGTTCGCGCCGCTCGCGCCGGGGACAGGTGTCACGTCCGATTACCGGACGGAAAACACCAACGAAGCCATCTATGCGCAAGGCACGTATGACTTCAGCAAGATGGGTCTGGATGGCCTCAAGTTCACGGCGGGCGCGCGCTACAGCTGGGAGCAGGTCAAGCAGCAACATCTGTCGGGATCGACAAACCGGCTCGGCGCGGCCGGTCAAAAGGTCACGTTCAACAAACCGAGTTGGACGGTCGGTTTGGACTACTCGGTCACGTCCGACCTGATGATCTACGCGACGTCGCGTGGCAGCTGGCGCAGCGGCGGTCTCAACGGCAACGCGCCGCCGCGCAACTTTACGGCTGCGGGGGCCGGTAACATCTTCCTGCCCGAGACAACGAAGGACGTCGAGGTCGGCCTCAAAGGCAGCCACGACATCATGGGTCGTCCCGCGCACTTCAACGTCGCGTTCTACAAGCAGTGGATCAAGGGCGTTCAGCGGTCGGAGTTCCCGACGGAACCCGGTACCGGCAACTCGATCGCGGTCACGATCAACGTTCCTTCGGCGGTTGTGAAGGGCATCGAGGCGGACATGGCGATTTCGCCCAGCCAGTGGCTGACGATCGGCGCGAGCGGTGCGTACACCGACGCGCAGTATATCGACAAGACGTCGCTGATCTTCGGAACGCTCTATGTGTTCGGACCCTATGCGGATACGCCGAAGCTGTCGGGCACCCTTTACACGGTGCTGACGTTGCCGGTCAGCCCGGACATCGGCGAGATGACGATCCGGGCGGACGCCTATACTCAGTCCCCTCAGTACTTCTCCAACAATGCCGACTCCTTCATCCCAGGAACCAAGCTGCCGGCTTATACCATCGTCAATCTGCGTTATGACTGGCATGACATCATGGGGTCTAAGGTCTCGCTCGGCGCGTTCGCCAAGAACCTGCTGAACGAGGAGTACTACACCGGCGGTCTCGCCCAGGGCGCGTCCTTCGGCATCAACGCCGCAGCCATTGGACGTCCGCGCATGTACGGCTTTGACGTCAGGGTCGATTTCTAGTCAACGTCGCGTCAAAGACGATTGCTCACGGGTCAGGCGTTGCCTGGCCCGTTTTCTTTTGGGGTGCCGCAATCACCGTCAAAGCTCTCGATCTTGCAGACCCGCGCGCCACGAGCCTAAATGTCCAGAAGCTAGATATTTTGCGAGCGCGTGGAGGATTGCCGTGAGCACCGACAAATTCGTGCCCGATGTCCGGGACAAGTCCGTTCTCATCGTTGGCGGGAGCCGTGGGATCGGCGCGGCGACTGCGCGGGCTTTCCTGTCGCTCGGAGCAAAGACCGTGGTGGCCGGCCGCAACGCCGATCGGCTCAAGGCTTTTGTCGAAAGCGTGCCGGCCGGTAGCCAGGTCAAGGTCATCAGCGCTGACATGGCCGATCCCTCGGCGATGGCGAACGCCGTCGATCTCGCCGTGTCGAGCTTCGGGCGGCTAGACATCGCCTTCAACAATGCCGGTGGCGGACATCGCCTCATGCGTCTGGACGAGCTTCCTATCGAAGAGTTTGATGCCTGCATCGCGCTCAATCTCCGCGGGCTTTTTGGAGCCATGCAGGCGCAAATTCGCGCGATGCTGCAGACTGGCGGTGGCAGCATCGTGAACACGGCGTCATCGGCCGGCCTGGTCGGCGTCACGCGGATCTCGGCTTACGCCGCCGCCAAGCACGGAGTCGTCGGTCTCAGCAAGGCAGCGGCGCTCGAATACGCGAAGAAGAATATCCGCGTGAACGTGATCGCGCCGGGTCCGATTCTAACGGACGCGAAGCCGGCATGTCGGCCCGCGAGTTCGAGCTTTGGGGCTCCGCGCCGCCTATGAAGCGCCCGGGCACGCCAGACGAGATGGTGGGGGCGGTACTTTGGCTTGCGTCGGACGCCTCGAGCTATGTGACGGGCGTCACTCTCCCCGTGGATGGCGGCTACGTCCTGCCCTGAACGGCGATGTCGGCTCTGCTCTTCCGGCGCGCAGGGCCTTTGACAGTGCCTTGCTGGGCGAGCGCCTGACGCACATTCGCGCGCATGGCCTCGAGCGTCCGGACGGTGACATCCAGGTCCTTGGCGGAGATGTTCTTGTTGAACTGAGGCGACATGTCTCTCACCGTCTGCATCAGACTATCTGAAAGAGCCTCGCCGCGTTCGGTGATCTTGATGATTCTGATCCGACGATCATTCGGCTCGGAGATGCGTTGGATGAGACCCGCGTCTTCCAGCTGATCCATCATGATCCCCATCATGGCCTTCTTGACGCCCATCACTTTCGCGAGTTCTCCTTGCGAGATCCCGTCGCCGGCCATCCGGCGAATATTGCCGAGCGTCCACCAGTGGATCCGGGTAAACTCCATGGCCTTGAAGACGGTGTCGAAATATCTCATCCGCATCCGGGAGACGTCGTGAATGAGAAAACCGATGAGATGACGCCGTTCCTCGATGTCGTTCTTCTTGGCGGCCGCCCTTGGCTTGGCATTCTTCTTCGTCATGGGCTTCGTTTGTCTCAGGCTTTGCGGCGAGGCTTTTAACATATTTGGCCAGCGACATTATCTTGCAGCCGTACCGAAGTGGACTCCCGCGATTTCACGAGTTTTGGAGCAGGGCGGGGCGCGGCTTTGAGAAGCGGGCGCGAAAGCTCAGCTTTTCGCGGTCTTGGTCGGAGTGGCAGGATTTGAACCTGCGGCCCCCGCCTCCCGAAGACGGTGCTCTACCAGGCTGAGCTACACTCCGTGCCGGCCAAGGTGGCGTGTTATACGCGTTGGCCTCCCGGGCCGCAACCGTCACCGACGCGCGAAAATCTAGCCCGCATACCCTCCTTGATCGAGGTAGTGCTGCTCGTCCGGCGTCGTTGCGCGCCCGAGGATGGCATTGCGATGAGGAAAGCGCCCGAAACGGCGAATAATGTCGCGGTGCCCTTCCGCATGGGCGAGGTTGGGTTGGCCCAGGGGGCGGGTCAAAGCCACACAGCGCTCCTGTTCGGCCAGGGTCTCGGAGTGCCCGAAGGGCAGATAGACGAAGACCCGCAGATCGGGGGGCACCGCGCCGTCGAGGCCGGCGGCGATGGCCGTGTCGGCCACGGCACGGGCCTGTGCGTCGGTTGTGTACATGCGCTGGGTGCCGCGAAAGGCATTGCGGGGGAATTGGTCAAGCAGAAGGATAAGCGCCAGGACCCCCTCCGCGGTTTCCGCCCACGCGGCAAGCTCGCCCCGCGCGGCGGCTTCGTGAAGGGCGAGAAAGCGCGACCGGAAGCGTTCATCGAAGGACTCGTCCTTCGCGAACCATAGCTTGGGGCCGGCGTCGTTCCAGAACTGAATGACGCTCAAGGCATCGGGAAGGGCGCCGGAAGACATTTGGGACATGTGATCTTCCTCAGAAATTCGGCCGGTGAAAGGAAGCCATACGCGCGCTCAGGCGTTGTAAAAGATTAGCTCCAAAGGGGCCCCTGGCCCAGCGCTCGCTTTCAGACGGCAGCAAGGAGACTCATAATGACCTATATCGACGGATTTGTGTTGGCCGTGCCCAAGAGCCGGCTCGACGACTACAAGAAATTGGCAAAGCTCGCCTCCGAAGTCTGGCGCGAGTACGGGGCGCTCTCTTATGTGGAGGCCGTTGCCGACGATGTCCCGTATGGCCAGCTCACATCCTTTCCGCGCGCGGTGATCTGCAAGGATGATGAGACCGTCGTCTTTGCTTGGATTACCTACAAGTCGCGTCAGCACCGCGATCAGGTCAATGAGAAGGTCATGGCGGACCAGCGCATGAAGGATCAAATGTTGGCCGGCGATATGCCGTTCGACGGCAAGCGCATGATCTTTGGCGGCTTCGAGGCGATGATCGAGAGCTAGCCTTGGCGCGTTCCGGAGATCTCTCATGTCCAATATTTCTCCGTGCCTGTGGTTCGAGAAAGAAGCCGAAGAGGCGGCGAAATTCTACGTCTCGCTGTTCCCGGAGTCGCGCATCGATCACGTGCAGCGCAATGTCATGGACGCGCCCGGCGGCAAGGCCGGCAGTGCTCTGGTCGTCGCGTTCACGCTGCGCGGCATGAAGTTTCTGGCGCTTAATGGCGGTGCGAAGTTCGAGCATTCGCCCGCGATCTCCTTCGCGGTGGAGTGCGCCGATCAGGATGAGGTCGATCACCTCTGGACGGGCCTCTTGCAAGGCGGCGCACCTCAGCAATGCGGCTGGCTCACCGACCGCTACGGCGTATCCTGGCAGATCGTCCCGCGCGTGCTTCCCGAGCTTCTTGGCGATCCAGACCCCGCGAAGGCGCAACGTGTCATGCAGGCCATGCTTCAGATGGTGAAGCTCGACATCGCCGCGCTCAAGAAAGCGCACGTTGGCTAGCGCGCGCTTTCTCCCGTCGGGCATCAATGAGCTGCATGCGCGGCGTTGCGTCTGCGGGTCGCCGCGGCTTTCTTGGCGGAAGCTGAGCGCTGTGCTGCCGTCCGCTGAGCGGAGGCTTTGCCGCCGGCCTTGCCGCCCTTGTGCGCCGCCGGGTGTCCGGTGTGTTTGCCGCGGCCCGAGCCGCCGGGATTCTTGCCGCCGCCATCATCCTTGTTGACCGTGGCCCAGGCGCGGCGCTCGGCTTCCTTCTCCCCGACGCCACGTCTTTCGTAGCCTTCGGCGATGTGGTCGGCTTTGCGCTCTTGCTTGTCGGTGTATTTCGATTTGGCTCCGCGAGGCATGGGAACTCTCCTTTCCTTTCCATCCAAACGGTAGAAAGGAAGAGGAGGTTCCTCGGCCCCTCAGACGATCACTCGTGAACGAATTCCGCCGGATGCGTGCCGTCCATGCGAAGGCGCGTCAGCTGCAGCGTTTCGATCCGCCACACGCCATCGGCTTCTTTCCGATACGTCTCGTGGTAATGGCCGTAGCCCATGAGCGAGGTCTTGCGATTGTCGATGTAATCGAACAGCGGCCAAATCGCCTTGCCGGTATCCGGGCCGGTGATCGTGATAATGGGCGCGGCGCCGTGATGCACGGTGATCCAGTGCTCGACCACCTCCTTGATATATTTGACGATGTTCTCAGGGCCTTTCTGAACGGGGTAGTCGCCTTCGGCCAACGCCTTTTCGGCCGGGGGAAGCTTGGCATAGCTTTCGCCGGGCTTCAGATCCCGCTCGCCACGAAAATCCACGATGCAGTTCTTGCTGAACACGGTTTTCAGCAGGTCCCATTGCTTCGTGTCCATCGCATACCAATAGGTCGCCTTGATGTTGCGGATGCCCTCGGCTGCGAGCAGTTTCTCTACATCGTTCATGGTCGCCTCCTCCTGAGATCTGAGAACCCGCACTCTAGACGCGAAGCGGGCCGCCGCAAAGGGCCTGCCTCCAAGCTCGCATTGTGACCGTGCCGTTCCCTCCCTAAGATGGGATCAAAATCGAAAACGAGGAGCGCTGCAGCATGGATACGATCGATCAGCTCTTGGCCGCCGAAGGTGTGCGCAATTGCAAGGCGACCTATTGGTACGCTCTCGACACCAAGAATTGGGAGCTTTTGGGCACCGTTTTCGCGCAGGACGCGATCTACGATTTGCGCGAAGAGCGGGATTCCGCGTTAGGCAGAAAGGGAGTTCAGCTTCCCCCGATCGAGCAGTCCGTTCGCGAGGGCGACACGGCCGTCGTCAGAGGGCGGGAGGCCTGCGTCGCCGTCAACAAGCAGGCCGTGGAATTCTGGGTCACCGTGCATCACGGCGCCGCGCCGATCATCACTGTAACAAGCCCCGATACGGCCGAAGCGATCTGGCCGCTGTTCGACTATATCGATGACGGCAAGAACTCGCTCATGGGCTATGGGCACTATCACGAGAAATACCGCCGCGCTGGCGCCGGCAATTGGGAAATCGTCTCGTCCCGCATTACGCGCCTTCGCTCAGACGGCACCCACCCATGGGCGGCCATCATCGGAAAATAGAGCGCGTAGAGCCGGCCGGCGGCGTGTTCGCCGGCCGTTCGTCAGCTCAAGTCTGGCTCGGTCGCGGCCGCTGCATCAGCCGGTAATACTCGTTTTGGAAATGCCGGATGCGGACCTCCTGCTCGCTGTAAACCGAGCCGCGGAAGCCATCCGAATGGAGCGCTCGCTGCAAGCGCGGCACCATCGCGCGGTCCTGGCTGATCACCGGTCCGAGATCGACCATGTTGTCGTCCGGCAGATAGGTGCGCGGCAGGATTTCCTTGCCGCTCAGGTCGGCATTCTCCACGCCCATGAAAGACGGCAGCTCCGTCATTCCGGGGATCGCATAGACCTGCGTCTGGTAGATACATTTCTCGGGGTCTGTAGGATGCGGCCACCAATGCTGCACGAAATAGCCTTCGGGATGATAGAAAAGTTCCGTGGTCGGAAACACCGATGCATTCCAGTCGTCGATGAGCTGCCCGTTGGTGAACCTCGAATAGTCGATCGGCTTCTTTTTCTTTCGCTTGGCGGCGATGATGGTGTGCGGAACATCGCGCCAATGCTTTGGCCACTCCGCTTCGGGGACACCTGCCTCGCGCAAGAAAATCTTGTGCTCGAGGGCAAGATCGGGGGCCAGCCGATCCTTGTATTGCGGGCTCGGGCTCATGAAGGGGAAGACGCTGAGCGCGTGACCGTGGTCGAACAGATCGACCTGCGTATGGTAGGCGTCGACCGCCGGGCGGAACTGCGGATGGGTCGCCTGGACGTGATAGCCTTCCTCGAAGATCTCGCGCACCGTCTTCCAATTGGCCGGCCAGACCTGCTCGACATCGCGCACCCGGATGAGGCCGTCGAATTCGTAAGCCTCCGCGCGCTTGATGAACTCTTCGCCGAGAAAAGCTTCCAGCGGCTCGGCGTTCTTGTCCATGTTGATGAAAATCCAGCCGCGCCAGCTTTCGACCCGCACCTGCGGCAGGCTCAAGTCGCCGCAGATCGCGGCTTTGCGGAAGGTCTCGCGGTCGACGATCTTGGTAAGCTCGCCCTCCGTCGAGAATTCCCATTTGTGAAACGGACAAACGAATTTCTTTGCGAAGCCGAAATCCTGCAGGACGATCTGATTGCCGCGATGAGAGCAGAAATTGTACATGGCCGTGAGCTGATCGTTCTCGCCCCGAACGATCAGAAAGGATTCATGTCCCCGGTCGGCCTTCATGAAGCAGCCCGGCTCCGGCAAGTCCGAGATGTGGCCGACAAAAAGCCAGGACTTCTTGAAGATGCGCTGCCACTCCTGCGCCTTCACCTCGGGAGACCAGTAGATCTCCTTGTCCACATGCATCGCGGCGCCGTAATCGCGCACCGGCAGCTTCTGGTAGCGGCGCTGCGGATCCTTCCAGTCGGGAACGACGTCGCTTTGGCGGAAAGGCTCATAAGTCAGCGGCGCATGCGGTTCCGCATAGTCGAAATGAGCATCGTCCGGTTGTTTGCCGTCAGTCATGTTCGCATCTCCCAGTTCAAATCCATAAGCCGCCCGTAGCTTTGATGTCCTGGCCCGTGATCCAGCCGCCATCCGGCCCCACGACCATCGACACCACCGCCGCAATATCCTCTGGCTCGCCCAGGCGCCCGAGCGCCGTCGCCGCCACCATTCCATCGAGCGCGGGCGTGCCCACATGGGGCGCGATCATGTCCGTCATCGTGGCGCCGGGATTGACCGAGTTCACGGTGATCCTACGCGGGCCGAAATGGGTCGCGAGCGCCAAGGCCAGCGTCTTCATCGCGCCCTTGGTGCCGGCATAGCCGGGCTGATAGCCATAGCCATGCTCGGTCGCGACCGCGGTGATGAAAACGACGCGGCCGCCGTCGCGCAGGCGCGGCGAGGCCTGTTGCGTCACGAAGAAGCTGCCCTTGAAGTTGGTGTCGCACATGCGGTCGAACACCTCCTCCGTCACGTCTTCCAGCATGAAGCCGGAGGCGTCGGCTGCGTTGTTCACGAGGATGTCGATCTTGGTGTCGCCCGTGCGGCGGCGAAGCTCTTCGTCGATCCGATCGAACATCGCTCGAATTTGCGCGACAGACGTCAAATCACACTGCACCGCAAAGGCCTGACCCTTGGCGCGCGTAATCTCCTCGACGGCGCTTTCGGCGGCGCCGCGGCTGCGTCCGTAATGCACGATCACGAGGGCGCCGTCACGCGCCAGGCGGAGCGCGATGCCGCGCCCGATTCCGCGTGACGCGCCGGTCACCAGCGCGACCTTCCCGCTCAATGGGGTGCCCATGGCCTCTCCCTTGGTTGCCACCCGTGGCGGCGCATTGTCTGGCCGCGGCTTTCGATGATCATTGCATCATTGATTTCAGCGATCAAATGCTGGGCGGGAAGGGCGAACGGGCTCTTTTGTTTGCTGTGGCGGCACTTTTCGGCCGTGCGGGGCGGTTCAATTTTCGTTGAGCATGTCCGTACCTGAAGCCACCTTTGTCCGAAGATCCTACCCCTGGACCTCGCCGCCGAGCGGTTTGACGGGGGGGCCAAAAACCTGCTGTTGTGTTCCCTCCCCACGCCCACTCAAGAACGGGAGGCCCCATGATCAAGGTCATTCTCACGCTGAAGCGCAAACCCGGAATGACGCCGGAAGCCTTTCGCAAGCATTATGAGAGCAGTCATGTGACGGAAGCGATCAAGCGTTTCGGACATTTGATGGTCGAATACCGCCGCAACTACGTCACCATGTCCGCCGCATTGTCCGACACCGATCCGGAAAACGCCGGCAGGCCGCAGCCCGAGGCCTATGACGTCGTCACGGAGCTCTACCTCAAGGACCAAGCGGCGCTGGAGGAGTTCTCCAGGATCCTGAACACGCCCGAGATCAAGCAGTGGTTCGTCGAAGACGAGAAACGCTTCCTCGATCGCGACGCGAGCCGGATGAGCGTGGTCGAAATCGTGCACAGCCGCGTCGGTGCGCTGGCGGGAGCTTGAGGACGCGGAGCCATGAAACATCCTGAACAGGTTGTGGTTGATTTCGTGAATCGCTGGAGTGTCAGCCAGCAGGACATGGTCTATGGCAGCTTCAGGGACAATTTCACGGAGGAGACGCACTGGGACAATGTCGGCATCGGCGTGACCAAAGGCATTGCTCCCGCGATTACCCTGATGGAAAATTATCAGCGCGCGACCGGCACGGACACCGTCAAGGTCGAGATCCTCAGTCTCATGTCGTCGGGCAGAACCGTCATCATCGAGCGCCTGGATCGGATGCTCGATCGCGACAAGAACGAATTCCTGGTGCTGCCCTGCGTGGGCGTGTTCGGCATCGACGACCATGGAAAGATCGCGTGGTGGCGCGACTATTTCGACAGCGCCTACATGCAGAAGTCCGGCGTCACATTGCCGGTGAAAACATGACGGCCTGTCACACCGCCGTGCCGGCGAGATAGCCTTCCCGGATCGCGGTTTCCATCAGACGCGGCGACAGGGCGTCGCCGATGAGCCTGACATCCATTTTGCCGGCCAGCTCGTCGAACAGCGCGCGATTGGGGCGGTTGTGGGTGATGAACACGACGGTGTCGGCCGGCACGATCTGCCAGGCCCTGTCGCCCTCCGCGGTCAGATAAATCGGCGCAATGATGGCCGAGTGCTTTGCGATCGAAACGACATGGCTGCGCGAATGGAGCGTGAAGCGATGATGCGCGAAACGTCCGAGCGTCGGTGATGTCATGAAGGCGTTGTCGAGCTGATGACCGATGCCGAGGTGGCGCGTGACGAAGGTGACGTCCAATCCGCGAATGAGCAGCTCTTCCGCGACACCCATCCCTTCGTAGTGGCCGACATCGTCGACGACGAGCGCTGTTTTTCCGAGATCCTTGTGTGTTCCTGTCAAGAAATCGACGGACGAATGCACATGGGCTTGATCCATGCCGAGTGTAGGCTCGCCCGGGTTTGAGAGCACCACGCCGTCCATTCGCGGTCTCGCACCGGTGGCGACAATGACGGCATCGGGGGATTCCGCGATGACGTCCTGTAGCTCTACATAAGTGCTGAGGCGGACATCAACGCCGAGCGCGAAGATCTCGTTCTCCTGCCACACCGCGATATCGTGGATGCCGTGGCGGGTCGGCAGCTTGGCGGCGACATTCACGAGGCCGCCCAGCTTGTTCTGAGCCTCCGCCAACACGACGTGATGGCCGCGCAGGGCAGCCACGCGCGCGGCCTCCATGCCGGCGACGCCGCCGCCCACCACAAGCACCTTCTTGCGCGGGGAAGCCGGAACAAGCTTGTCGTCGCCCAGTGTGCGCTCGAAGCCGGTGACGGGATTGACGGTGCAGCTCATGCGGCCGCCGCCCCCGCCGACCGCTACCATGACGTTCGCCACGCAGCCCTGATTGCAGCCGATGCAAGGGCGCACCTTCGTCCCCTGTCCGGCCAGTGATTTCCGCACCAGATCCGGATCGGCAATCATGCCGCGCGTGATGGCCACGAGATCCGCATTGCCTTCGCGCAGAATGAGATCGGCGTCGTCGAGCGTCCGGATGCGTCCCGAAACGATGGACGGCGATTTGATGTGGCGTGTGATGGGCACACTCGTCTCGAGCTGATAGCCGACGGGCTCGCTCATCCCGCCGATCATCTTGTAGTCGGTCTGATAGTTGCCGGCCGACACATCCACGAAATCGAGCAGGTCCTGCGCCTCGAGCAGCTGCACGGCGTGCAACACATCCGATGCGGGCAGGCTGCCCGGCTGCCAGTCCGGCGAGACGCGGATGCCGACGATGAACTCCTTCGAGACCGCTTGGCGCACGGCCGAAAGAATCTCCACGATGAAGCGCGCCCGATTTTCGAAGCTGCCGCCATAGGAATCGGTGCGCTTGTTGTAGGCCGGCGAAAGAAACTGGTGCGGGAGATAGCTGTGCGCGCATTGGACCTCGACGCCATCGAGGCCCCACTCTTCGCAACGGCGCGCCGTGTCGGCATAGCCCGCTACGACCTCGTCGATCATGGCCTTTGTCATCGGGACAGGTACGATGCCGTTCTTTGAGCTCGCGAGATCGGAGGACGACCAGGGTGGTCCGCCCTCGGACGTTTTGTGGTGGATACCTGCGTGGCGGATCTGCTGGAACAGCTTCATGCCATGCGGCTTGCAGGCGTCCACCAGCATGCGAAATCTGTCGCCGATGCCGGGCGTCCAGGAGTTGAGCAGGGAATTGCTGGAGCGGTGAACCGATAGTGGCTCGATAATGGTGAGGCCGACGCCGCCTCGCGCGCGGGCTTCGTGATAGGCGATGAGATCGTCGCCGACCGTGCCGCCGCCGAGATTGGAGCCGTGGGCGGCGCGGACAACACGATTTTTCAGCTCCAGGCCTTTGAGGCGAAACGGTTTGTCGACATGCGTGAACGGCATCTCACGGCCTCGTTATTTTTCGTCCTCGATCAAGCGTCGATTCCGCCATCGACGGCGATCACGGTTCCGGTGATGTAGCTCGCCCGGGGACCGGCGAGGTAGACGACGGCGCCGGCGATCTCCTCGGGCCGGCCGTAGCGTCCCACGGAGCTGAGCTGTTTGAGCGAGATGGCCATGTCCGTGTCGTCGGGGTTCATCTCCGTGATAGTCGGTCCCGATGCAACGATATTGACGGTAATGCCGCGGGGCCCAAGATCCCGCGCGGCCCCCTTGCTGAAGCCCGTGACCGCCGATTTGGTCGCGATATAGTCCGCGAAGCCCGGCAGTGTCGCGCGATGCGCAACATTCGAGCTGATCGAAATGATCCGTCCGCCCGGTTTCATGACTCGCGCACCCGCACGGATCATCGCGATGACACCGAACAGGTTGGTGGCATAGAGTTGGTCGAGCCCCTCCTTGTCGATGTCGGGATCGTCGACACTGTAGCTCCGGAATACCGCGGCGTTGTTCACGAGAATGTCGAGCGTCCCGAAGTGGTCGATAACCCTGGCCACGAGCTCTGCCGCACGGGCGCTGTCCGCCTGATCGTGCCGGAAGGCGGTCGCGCGCCGCCCGGTGGCTTCGATGGCCGACACGACGTCGCGTGCCTTGTCTGCCGTTTGCATATAGGTGATGGCCACGTCCGCGCCGGCATTGGCCAGCGCTTTGGCGATCGCGGCGCCGATGCCTCGCGTTCCGCCGGTGACGAGTGCAACTCGGCCCTCGAGCTCCTTCATTGCCGTCACGCCTTCGTGTTTCCGCTCCGCGCCTTGACGAGCGCGGGGTCGAGTGGTTGCGGGGACCAATAGGGGCCGCTGTACATCGCCTTCATGCTGTCGGAGGCGAGCTCGACGGTCGCCGCCTTTCCCCTGCTGACTGCCGGACGTTTGCTCATCTCGAAATACCAGCGCTTCACGTTCGGGAAATCATCGAGGTTCTGGCCGTGCATCTGGTGGAACCACACCCATCCCCAGCACATCATGTCTGCAATGCCGTAGTCGTCGGCGATCCAATCCCGGCCCTCTAAACGGCGGTCGAGCACACCGTAGAGACGCGCCGCTTCCTTGGTGTAGCGCTCGACGCCATAGGTGTTTTCCGAATGGTAGTTGCGGAAGTGATTGGCTTGGCCGCACATGGGCCCAAGGCCGGCCGCCTGCCAAAATGTCCATTGAAGCGCCTCGAGTCGCTTCGGGCCTGAGGGTGCTAGAAACTTGCCGGCCTTGTCGGCGAGATAGATCAGGATCGCACCGGATTCGAACACCGTCTGCGTTCCGCCCCACGGCGGATCATGATCGACGATCGCGGGAATTTTGTTATTCGGATTTATCTTCAAGAATTCCGGTGCGTACTGCCCTTGCCCAACAATGTCGATGAGCTTGACCTGATAGGGCAGACCGCACTCCTCGAGCATGATGCTCACTTTCCACGCATTGGGTGTGGGAAATTCATAGAGGTCGATCACGTATGCCTCCCTTCCATTGCTTTGTTGAATTGCTCTGTTGAAGAGAGACTAGGCCAATGTGCGCCGCACCTCAAACTTGCACTGACGCGCACTTCCAAAGAGCGTTGCGACCTTGCATGCTAGGGAGAAGGGAACTTTTCATCTGAGCTATGGAGGTCCGATGACGAGGGACGATGTCTTTGGCTTCAGCGACGACCTGCACGAGGTGCTGGTCGAGCGCGCACGGTCGCTGCGTCCCATGCTGGAAAACGCCGCTGCCGAGAACGAGATCCGGGGCGAGCTCACGCCCGGGGTCGTCGATGCCATCACGGACGCCGGCTTCTTCGCGATGTTCGCGCCCAGGCGGTGCGGTGGGCTCGGTGTTTCCTGCAAAACCATGATGGAGGTGTCGGTCGAACTCGCCAAGGCATGTCCGTCGACGGCGTGGGTGGTCTCCATCATCACCAATAACACCTGGACCGCATCGACCTTTGCCGACCCGGTGCAGCGCCGCATGTTTGCGTGCGGCGTTCCCATCATTTGCGGACCGCAATATGGCATGGGCAAAATCGAGTCCGACGGTGGCGGCTTCTTCGCCTCAGGCCGGTGGGGTTACGGTTCAGGATCTCATCATTCGACATGGGCGATCATGCCCTGCCTGATGGGGGAGGATCCCTGCATGGTGGCCGTTCCCATGTCCGAGGTTCGCATCGAGCGGGATTGGGACGTCGCCGGCATGAAAGGGACCGGCTCGGATACCGTCGTCGCCGAGAAGGTTCGACTCGACGTGGATCAGATTCACCGCATCTTGCCGCCAGACAAGCGGCCACGGAGCGCGTTCGAGCCCGAGCCGAGCGATTATTGGATTCCATTCCCAACGCTTCGCGTCAAAGCGTTGAGCATCATGCTCGGCATCGCGGAAGGCCTGGTCGAAGCCATCCTCGCCGGCGTGTCGCGGCCCATCGTTTATTCCGCCTTCGAGCAGCGACAGAATTCTCCTGTCTGGGTCGCGGGCGTTGGCGAGGCTGCCGCCACCATCGCCGCCGTTCGAACGATTCTCACTGACCATGCCCACCGCGTCGACAACGCTGCGCTCGCACGCCGACCGCTCGATTATGCCGAGCGCGCGGCGCTTCGCGGCGAAGGTGCGGTGGCAACGAGAATGCTCGAACAGGCGGTCGACCGGTTGATGAGCCTAGCAGGCTCGGGCGCCTATCGGCTCGCCGAGCCCGCGCAACGCCTGTGGCGCGATTTCAGCGTCGGCGCCCGTCACATTGTGCTCAACACCGAGCTCGGCTTCGAGGTCTATGGCCGGAGCCGGATGGGAATGGATCCCAAGGTGGTGATGCCCGAGTTCGTCTAAGTCAGGGAGAAGCAAGATGGCAAGTCAGGATCTTGAAGCGCGCGTGAAGCGGCTCGAGGACATCGAGGACATCAGAACGCTGCGGATGCGCTACCACTATTTTCTGAACGAGGTCCAGTTCGAGCGCATGCACGAACTTTACACGCCCGACGGCGTACTCGATTATGGCTATGTCGGCCGCGCCGAGGGCCATGCGGCGATCCGTGATCTCGTTATGCGCATTCCACAGACTCTGCAGTTCGTGAAGCAATTCATCCACAATCATATGGTCGAAGTCGATGGCGACGACGCGACCGGCATCTCCTATCTCGACGCGCGCTACGCGCGCAACGGCGAAAGCGTGATCGTCGCCGGCGCGTTTCGGGAGAAGTATCGTCGCCTGCCCGAAGGCTGGCGGATCTCGGAAACCAAGCTCATCCTGTACTTCTCCGTTCCTCTTCAGCAGGGATGGGCGGGCGCGGAGCTGCACCACGCTCCGCCTTTGTGAGCGGGAGGACGCTTTTGAGCCGTGTTTTGTGAGAGCCTAGCGGTTCGACTCGCGTTGGCCGGTTGGCTCACCGTTCTGCAACATCTCGCCCCTAAGGTGGGTACCCGCAACGCCTTGAAGAGTGAGGCCCCGTGACGGCTCGGCTGACGACGACCCCGCCTGTTATTACGATCAGGAATCTTCTGAAGAGCATGCGGCGTCGGCCCGTCAGGGCTATCGCAGCCGTCGTGGCAGCGGCTGTATGGCTTTTCGTCGTGATGATCGCGCTGAGGGAGCCGCGGAGTGACCGCCCTTGGGACGAGGAGTTTTCCCGCACGGCGAGCGCCGAGATGACGACCGATGGACAGGCGTTGATCCGGAACGTTCGTGACTTCACCTATGGCGACGGCACGACGCTGTCCACGCGCTGGATCCCCGAAGTCGCGGTCAACCCCAAAGAGATCGTGAAGATGTGGTTCCTGCTCGAGCCCTTCGCGAAAATGAAGGCCATCGGCCACACCTTCCTTTCCTTCGAGCTTGCGGATGGGTCGGCCTATTCGTTCTCGATCGAGGCCCGGCGGGAAAAGGGCGAGACCTATTCCGCGTTTCGGGGCCTGTTCCGAGAATACGAGCTCAATTACGCCTGGGGAACGGAGCGGGATTTCGTCACCCGCCGCCTTCTTTACCTCAGGCATCCCGTGCGCATGTATCCGCTCAATGTCAGTCCCGAGCGGGCGCAGCGGCTCTTTGTCAGCTTGCTGGGTAAGACCAACGGGCTCACCGCGCATCCGCGCTTCTACAACACGTTCAGCGCCAACTGCACGAACATGCTGGCAACGGTCGTGAATCAAACGAAGCCCGGTTCCGTGCCGTTCGACCCGTCCTGGTATCTGCCGGGCTATTCCGACCGCTTCCTGTTGCGCATCGGCTTGATCCCGATGGATGGCACCGTCGAACGTACCCAGCGGGATCACGACCTGACACCGGAGCGCGACCGTGTGCTCGGTGTGGCCTCGAGCCCCTATTCCGAATTCGGAAGAACGCTGCGAAGCCTCCTCAGAGGCGGGTAGCGGGGCGAACGGCGCTCCCGCCGGAAAGACTTTCAATCGATTCGAGAAAGCGGACAAAACCGGGACCAGCGTAAGGTTGTCCGAACATATCGGAAGACCTTGCCTCGCCGGCAAGGTCTTGGCAGCCAAACCAAGGAGATGGCTGTGGCGGACGCCAAAGGCAGCATGGATCCCGTTCATCGAAGACGCCGGACGAAGTCAATTTTCTCGATCCCGCGGTCCAGCAGTGCCCTTACGCTGCCTATAGGACATTGCGCGACCAGGCGCCCTTCTGGTTCGACGAGAGAGCGCAGGCGTGGATCGTCACACGGTATGAAGATCTGCGCAGGATCGCTCTCGACACGAAGCACTTCGACAACGCCGACAGCACCGAAACGCGCAGACCGTTGGACATCACGCCGGAACAACTGGCGCGTCAGGAGCGGATGACGAACCTGTTCCTCGAGAAGGGATGGCTGCCGACGCCTGCCTCCGCGGGAGGCGGGCCGGCCCACGATGCCTGGCGCGCCTTGTATGAGCCGACGTTTCGGGCCAGCAGCATTCAAGCGCTCAACCCCGATATCGAGATGCTGGCGCACAGACTGATCGACGGCTTGATCGACGATGGCCGTTGCGATTGGATCAAGCAATTCGCCGTTCCGCTCCCGCTTTATGTCATCGGCAGGCTGTCGGGGATCGGTGAGGAGCACTTACCGAAAATCCGCGAATGGACCGATGCGATGATCTCCATTGGCGGTCTGACCAACACCAAGGAGGAGGCCCACGCCAATCTCGAGAAGATTCTGGAGTGCGAGCACTTCGTTCAAGGGCTGATCGATAAGCTGCGCAAGGAGCCGGACGAGACGCTGGTCAGCGCGATCGTGAATACGGAGATCCCCGGGCAGAATCGGAAGTTCGACGACAATGAGCTGCATGGCCACATTCTCCCGGAGCTGTTCACCGGCGGTGCGGAGACGACACGCAATGCCGTGGCGGCGGGCATGAAGATCCTGATCGAGCGGAAGGACATTTGGCAGAAGCTGAAGAGCGATCCGCAGCAATACATGAAAGCCTTTATCGAAGAGCTCTTGCGGACCGAGGCACCGGTTCAGGGCCTAGTCAAATACGCGCACAAGGATACCGAGCTCGGCGGTGTGAAGATCCCGAAGGGATCAATGGTCGTGACGCGCTATGGCGCCGCGAACTATGATGAACGGCACTTCGAGAACCCCGAGATGTTCGACATCGAGCGGCGCAACGCTGGCTCTCATCTGACGTTCGGATCGGGCCCTCATCATTGTCTCGGAGCGCCGCTGGCGCGTCGGGAATTGTTCTGGGCCTTTACGTCGGCCACGGAACGTTTCGGCGACGTCCGTTTCGCGGAAGGCAAGAACGACTTCGCCTATCATCCGAGCCTGCTGTTTCGCGGGCTGAAGGAGCTTCATATCGAGTTTACGCCGGCTTGATGCGAGCAAGGCGTATTTCGGTGGGGTGGGGAACGCCCATGAAAGTCGAGATCGATCTGACCAAATGCAAAGCCTGCGGCCGCTGTTACGACTTTGCGTCGGATGTTTTTGAGCGGCGGCCCACGGGACAGTCGCGCGCCATAAGGGATGCCATTCCCGAGGATGCGCTCGATCTGATGTCGAGCGCCTTGGCGGCCTCGAATATATGTCCGATGGGGGCGATCAGCCTCGAGGAAGATGGACGCTAGAAGTTCGATTCAAGTCGAAGATAATAGGATCTTCCATTGAATCCGAACGGGGCTTCTTCGGGGGCCGGAAAGCTGCCGCCGGTTGCGGCGATGACCGAGGCGAGCCGGTTGTCGACAGGCTGATCGGGATAGACGTCACCGACGTTTTGCACGCCCGCGGTGATCGACATCGCTTTGGACAGCGCGACGCCGAGAGACAGGTCGACCAAGGTCTTCGCGCTGTAGGTCTGAAGCGTCGCCAGATCCGCGCCTTGGACAGAGCCGAAGCGCGTGACGTCGACGTTAAACGTGAAGGGGGCGTAGTCCAACGTCGCGTCGAAGGTCACCTTGTCCTTCGGTTGTCCCTTGGTCACGAAGATGAGGGATTTCGTCGCGAGAAGCGGCAGAGACGGGATGGCGCCGTTCGGCGCAAGTCGCTCTAGATTCGAAAGGAACCGCCCATAGCCGAAGCCGAGAGCGAGATTCGCGCGGGTCCCGATGGCTGTCGAATAGCGACCCGAGAGCTCGAACCCTTCGGTGTTGGTATCGATCGCGTTGGTGAAGAAGCGCACCTGCTGGAAATTCCTGATTCCTGCAGCGGTCAGAATGTTGGCGACACCGGTTCCTGACAACTGCTCGCTCAAGGCAATCCGATTCTCGATTTCGATCCTGAAATAGTCCGCCGTGAAGTAGAAGTTTCGCGTGGGCGTCAGCACGATACCTGCGCTGTAGTTTTTGGATTTCTCGGGCTTAAGCGCCGTGGCGCCGAGCGCGCGCGCAACAGGGTCGGTCACAGGCAGCGTCCCGACGGTGACGAGCGCACCCGTCGAAGAGAGGTTGTTTGTAACGGCGCTGAAATATTGCTGCTGCATCGAGGGCGCGCGAAAGCCCGTGCTTGCCGCGGCGCGGAAGGCGAGCCAATCCGTGGCCGCAAGGCGCGCCGTGGATTTCCATGTTGCCGCGCCGCCGAAATCGCTGTAGTGGTCATAACGGCCGGCGGCGCCAAGCGTGAGAAAACGAGTCGCGTCAAGCTCGAGATCGACGAATCCCGCATAGGCGTTGCGGTTCTTGTCGACAGGATTGCGCGGGTTGAAGCCCGGGAAACCATCCGCGCCCGCGCCAAAATAGGCGAGCGGCTCGCCGTTCTTGATCTTATAAAGCTCCAATCTGTCTTGCGCACCGGCGGCGATGTTCAGTCCACGGAGAACATCGAAGCTCTTGGTCAGAAGCGCGTCCGTCACATGCTGACGATAGGTGACGCCACCGGCATAAAAGCTCTGAGGACTGGCGGCGCCATTGGGCCCCAGGGAAAGATTGACGGTATTGCCCACGACGAAGTTGGCTTGATCGTAGCCGACCGTGTGGCTCACATCGAAATGCCAGTCATTGCCGAAGGTCGTGCGATAGCCGCCCGTCACACCGAAATCGGCGATCCTTGGATTGATGAGGGCGACATAGCCCGCGGGATAGAGCGTGGGCGCGGTCGTCGGCGTCCGAAATCCGCTCGGGCTTTGGGCGACGCGATAGGAGCCTGTGCCGAAGAGATAGAGCTCGCCATTGCCGCCGAGGCTGTAGCTCGAGTCGATGGCGCCATTGAAATCGGAGATCCGGGGGTCGCCGATCTTGTACGTGACCCAGCCGAAACGCTGATCGACATTCGCCCGGTTGGTGGGATCCTGATGTCGGATCTGGCCGGACACGGTCAGGTGCCCACGCCCGCCGAGATCGAAGCCGACGCGACCGGTGGCGCTCTCATCGGCACCGTCGCCCTGGTCAGTGATGCCGCCCTGCAAGGCGCCATAGCCGCCGCTCGCGTCCTCGCGCAGAATGATATTCACGACGCCCGCGATAGCGTCCGAGCCATATTGCGCCGCCGCGCCGTCGCGCAAAATCTCGATGCGCTCGATCGCGGCGTCCGGAATGGTGTTGAGGTCGACGGGCGCCGAGCCGCGCCCGATCGAGTTGTTGGTGTTCAGAATAGAGGAAGCATGGCGCCGCTTTCCGTTGACCAGAACGAGCACCTGGTCCGGCGCGAGGCCGCGCAGCGTGATCGGCCGCGTGCTTGCCGCCGTCGCCGTCGTCGCAGCGCGATTGAAATTCACCGACGGAACCTGGAACTGAAGACCCCGGGAGAGATCCGCATAGCCCGAGCGCCCCAGCGCGTCGCCTTGCACGACATCGATGGGGACGGGAGATTCCAGAGCGGGACGTCCTTCGACGCGCCGCGTCGCGGTGACGACGATGTCTTCCAGGGCGCTTTGCGAGGTCGTTCCGGTATCCGCGCCATGCGCCTCGCCGCAAAAGATCGCGAGTACGGCGCCGAGCGCCGTCCGACCCAGGAATTTCGTCATAAATGCCCCCGCTTCAGCTAATACGCCTCGTCTTGTGCGGGAGACCCTATGCGGGGGGCGACCGGGCTGAAATCGTTCAGAATCGAACGACCCGTTGCAAGAGATGCAATGGCTGTCGTCAGTTGGTCATATCCGGCGTCTACTCTATGCTCAGCAGGAGGCATGCGTGAGACAAGTGGCGCCACCTTTGCAAGGCATTGAGGCCTTTATCGTCGCGGCCCGCGCGAGCAGCTTTCGTGCCGCGGCCGAAATGTTGGCGCTCAGCCCCTCGGCCTTTTCGCGACGCATTCAGTCCCTTGAAGCCTTTGTCGGCGCGGTCCTGTTCGATCGCTCCGCCTCGACGCCCACTTTGACGCCCGCGGGCATAGCCTATCGCAGCGAGATCGAGCCGGCGATCGATGTCATCCGCAACGCGACCCAGCGCCTGCGCGCGCCGCGTCACAGGTCTCTCTTGCGCGTGATGGCTTCTCAATCCTTCGCCATCAGCTGGCTCATGCCGCGTCTGCCGGCGTTTCGCGAGGCTCACGCCGAAAGTCATGTCGAAATCGTTCTCGGCCGGGACCTTTCCGCCTTGCGTATCGGAAAGGCGGATATCGCAGTCGCCTATGGGCCAAGCGATTTCAAAGGCCTTCCTTTCGAGCGCCTGATCGCGCTGGAAGGAACAGTTGTCACCGCGCCAACCCTCGCCTGCGGCCGTTCTCCGCCGCGCACGGCCGCCGAGCTGTCGGGACATCGGTTCCTTGGCGTCCAGACCCCACGCGATCTGTGGTCGCGCTGGCTCGCGCGTGCCGGGCTGGCCGAGCCTTCTTTCTCGGAACCGATCTTTTTCGAGACGCTCACGCTCATGTACGAGGCGGCCGCCAACGGGCTCGGCGTCGCGCTCGCCGTGCCGACGGTCGCCGATCGCTATTTACAGGAAGGCCGCTTGCGCCCGTGCTTCGATCTGCGCGCGCCCGTCGATGCCGATTATAACCTCGTCTATGGCAGCGAATTGCTGAGGCAGAGGCCTGAGATTTGTGCCTTTGCACGATGGGTGAAGACCGAAGCGGAGGCCTCCGGAACAAACTTCGCCGCGCTCGCTTCAGCACCCTTCAGAACAGGCGCGCCGGTGATGCCGTACTGATCGCGCATGGCGTTGCGCAAGGTGCAACAGGTCCTTGCAGCCTTTGCTATTGTGACACTGCGCCCCGCCCGCAATCCTCGCCGAATACCAATCTTCGGTTGGAGGATCATGAAAATCGCCCTTGTCGCAGACACCCATCTCAGTCCGAGCGATGCCGTGCTTGCGCAAAACTGGAAGTGCGTCGGCCATTGGCTGTTCTCGAGCGAGCCGGATCTCGTCGTCCATCTCGGCGACATCACCGCCAACGGTGTGGATCATCCGGCCGAGTTCGCGCATGCGCGCGCCCTGATCGGGGAAACAGGTCACGACGTGCTGTTTCTCCCGGGCAATCACGATATCGGCGACAATCCTTATGACGAAACGGCGCCCGAGGAGCGTCTGAATCCGGCGAGGCTCGCCGCGTATCGCCGCATCTTCGGACCGGATTGGTGGTCCATCCATGTCGAGGGGTGGCAGATGCTGGGTCTGAATGCGCAGCTCCTCGGCACCTCGAGCGAGGATGAAGCCGCGCAGGAGGCCTGGCTCGAAGAAACGTTAGCCGCAGGTGACGGGCCGCTGGGCGTCATGATCCACAAGCCGCTGCTGCGCGTTGGTCCGGCGGGAGCGCTGGGCCGCTATCCGCCCGATGCGGCGCGGACGCGCATTCTCTCACGGCTTCAGGACCGGGACCTTCGCTTCGTCGTTTCGGGCCACACGCATCAGGCGCTTTCGTCGAAGGATGGCGGCACCGAGCACGTATGGGTGCCGTCGGTCGCTTTTTGTTTTCCGGAAGCCTTGCAGAAGACCGTAGGTGAAAAGCGCGTAGGTGCAATGCTCCTGGAGCTTGGTGACGGAGAGCACCGCTTCGATATCGCAGCGCCGATGGGACTTGTTCGTCACAATCTTCTCGATCTGGCTCATCTCTATCCCGAGGTGGTGGCACTTCGGGCCGGCCTCAGTCCTGAGGAGCGCGAACGATGGACATGATGCTCGATCGAGTGAAGGCGAGTCCTGCAGACTCTCCGGCACAAGGCCGATCTGCATGGTTCGTGCTTTTCGCTCTCATCGTCGCCTATGTCTTCTCGTTCGTCGATCGGCAGATCGTTGGTCTCCTCGTCGAGCCACTGAAGCACGATCTGCATCTGACCGATACCGAGGTCAGCCTGCTGCATGGGTTCAGCTTCGCGGTTGTCCTTTCGATTGCGGGCCTGCCGATAGGACGGCTGATCGACAAGCACCGTCGCTTGACCATCATCGCGGCTGGCATCGCAACATGGAGTCTCATGACGGCCGGATGCGGGCTGGCGTCGAGCTACGTTGTCCTGCTCCTCTGCCGGATGGGCGTGGGCATTGGTGAAGCCACGCTTACACCGGCCGCGCACTCCATCATTGCGGACAGCTTTCCGCACAAGCGGCTCAGCCTCGCGCTCGGTCTCTACGGAACGGGCCCGTTTTTGGGGCAGGGCCTTGCCTTCCTCATCGGCGCCGCCGTGCTGGCCGCCGTCAGTCATGACACTTGGATCACAGTCCCGCTGCTCGGCACGCTACGCCCCTGGCAGGCGGTGTTCCTCGTGGTTGGGCTGCCGGGCCTCGTCGTGGCGCTCGGAATCAACCTGTTGCGAGAGCCTCCGCGCCACACGACGCAGGAGGCGCCTCGTCCCAGTCTCAAAGAGGTCGTGCAATTCTTCAGGCTGAATCTGTCGGCGATGCTGCTGGTCAATCTGTGTCTCGCCTTCGCGGCCATGACGTCCTACTCAATCTCGGCCTGGGTGCCAAGCTTGCTCATCCGGAGCTATGGATGGACCACACCGCACGCTGGCGCCATGTTCGGGCCGATCGTCATGGTGTTTGGTCTTCTGGGCGCCGTTGTCGGCGGCGTCATCGCGGACGTCGCCGCAAGACGTCACGCGGCCGGCCGCCTTCTCGTCATGGCGTTGGCGGCATTTCTCGCGGCGCCGTTTGCGGCGCTTGCGCCCCTCGTCGGCAATCCGGATGGCACGCTGGCGCTCCTGGCTGTCACCATCTTCTTCACCACGATCGCGGTCGGAATCGGTCCCTCCGCGCAGCAGGCCATTGCGCCGATCGGCATGCGCGGCGTGACGAGCGCGGTCGGCGTTCTCATGGTCAGTCTGATCGGTCTCGGTCTAGGACCGACGGCGATTGCGCTCATGACGGACTATGTGTTCGCGGATCCCGCAAAGCTGCGCTCTTCGCTCGCCTGCCTGACGCCGATCATGTTGCTCCTGTCCGCGCTCTTGGGCTTTGGAGGGCTCCATGCCTATCGCCGCCGCGTTCTGGGCATGAGCTCATCGCAGGAATGACAGGCTTTCGGCCAGTTCCGGGCGACATCGGACACAGCAAAGGTGAAGTTCGCCCCCGCTTCCAATGGAGCGAGGGGTAAAAGCCCTGCAGGCAAGCCCGGCAAGACGTCTGGAGCGATTTGAGGTCTTTGAGACGTCTCAAAAACGATGGTTCTGTCCCAATCATTGCTTGTCTTTAATTTGAATATTCTGATTATGACAGCAATGCGATCTCCGTTATAACGGGGACTGTGTAAAGTGGGGTGGGGCGCCGCGTGGCCGATCTTGCCAAGATCAGCAGGCCGAAGCTGATTCAAATCCATCCGCGCGAAGGTCTGTTCGCGCGGCTGGACGACCATTTCCGGCGCGGCGCAGTCTGGCTCACGGGTCCGCCCGGGGCGGGCAAGACGACGGCGGCGGCCAGCTATCTCGACGCAAGGGCGTTGCCCGTTCTCTGGTACCAGATCGACAGGACCGATTCCGATCCGGCGAGCTTCTTTTACTTCCTGAAACTGGCAGCCGAAGAAAGCACCCATCTGGGTCATGCGCGGCTGCCGCTCTTGACCCCCGAATATATGCCGGATCTGGTCGGCTTCGCCCGTCGGTTCTTTCGCGCGCTCTGCGCGGCGCTGCCCCGGCCTTCCGTGCTCGTCTTCGACAATTATCAGGAGCTCCCGCTGGGCGCGCCGCTTCAGGCCGTGCTTGGCGAGGCCTTGGCGGAAATTCCGACGGGCATTCATGCCCTGTTTGTCAGCCGAGCCGATCCGCCCGCGCCCTTTGCGCGTTGGCTGGCAACCCGCTCGTTGCACGTCGTCGGCTGGGACGCGTTGAAGCTGACCGATGAGGATACCGCGCGGATCGTCGCCCAGATCGCACCGCGCGCGCAGGCGCCGCTCCCTGCATTGATCGCACGTTGCGGCGGCTGGGTCGCCGGTCTCATCCTTTTGCTCCAGCAACTCGGCGATATCGGCGATGTGTCGGCGGGAGCGCAGTCACTGGACGCGTTGTTCCACTATTTCGCGTCCGAGTTTTTCGACCGCCAATCCCCGGAAATCCAACATGTGCTGCTGCGCACCGCGCTGCTCCCGTTCGTCAGCGTCGAGGCGGCGCGGGTTCTGACCTCCGACGACAAGGCCGGCGCAATTCTTGCGGAGCTGCGTCGTCGCCACCTTTTCACCGAGGCGCGCGGCGGCGCCACACCGACCTACGAATATCATGCTCTGTTTCGCGAGTTCTTGACCGCACGCCTGCGTGAAACCGTGCCGGCGTCCGATGTTTTGCGGCTTGCGCATCGGAGCGCTGCGATCCAGGCGCGCCAGGGCCACATCGAGAGCGCGTTCCAGCTCTACTGTGTGGCGGAGGACTATGGTGCCGCGGCAGAGCTGATCATGCGTCATGCCCCGGAGCTTGTGTCGCAAGGACGATTGCAAACGCTCGCAACGGCCATTGCGGCGCTGCCGGCCTCGCTCGTTGATCGCGATCCATGGCTGATCTTTTGGCAAGGTGTCTGCCAGATGGCCCAGGCCCCCTTGGCCGCACGGGCAGTCTTCGAACGAAGTTTCGAAGGCTTCAAAGACGCGGGTGATGTCATGGGGCAGATCCAGTCGGCCTCGCGCATCCTGGACACGAGGCACATCATTTGGGCCGAGTGGCCTGCGGATGACCCGTGGATCGGCGAGCTCGAGCGCTTGCTCGAAGCGGAGCCGGTCTTCTCCGATTCCTCAAGCGAGCTCTATGTTCACGGCAGCCTCATCATGGCGACGCTGTACAGCAAGCTCGGCAGCGCCCAGCTCGAGCGCTCGATTGCGCGGGTCAAGGCGCTCGTCCATCAGGTTCCCAATGTCAATGCCCGGTTTGTCGCGGCCGAGGCTCTGCTGACCGCATTGGATTATGCGGGCGCGCTTAAAGACGCCGTAGCCCTCGACGCGCAGCTTCAGCCCTTCTACGACGGTCCGACTCTCGCGGTCATTCACCGATCGATGTGGGTCGCCCGGATGGCCTATGTCTATGGGTTTGCCGGGGAATGGGACAAAGCCTATGAACTAACCGATGCCAATATCTCGGTGATAGAGCGCGAAGGCCTGCGCTTTCTCTTGCCGATCTATCTGCTCGCGGCAACGCAGATCAGCCTCATGGCCGGCGACAAGGAAGAAGCGCGGCGGCGCGTCGCGCGTGCTGCGCCCTTGATTGACGAGCGGCCTTCAATCCGAAGCTGGTATCTCGGCATGTTGACGGGAATCGCCATCCTCGATGGGGATCGCGGCGCCGTCGCTCGGCATAGCGAGCCGATGTACGGGCTCATGCAGGGTGCAGGCCCCGGGGTTGCCTTGATCAACGCGCAGCTCTATCGCATCTATGCCTTGTGCGCGATGGAGCAGTATGACGATGCGCTCGCGCTGGCGGGTGACGCCCGCTTGCGCACGCGCGCGCTGAGCCCTTCGGGCTCGCATCATGACGAGCGCGTTCCCGAGGCTTATGCACTGCTCATGCTGGGCCGTCATGACGAGGCCGCGGCCGTCCTTCGCGAGAGCCTGAGCGTTTGGGCAAGCCGGGAGTACGTCACCGCGGACATCTGGGTTCCCGCCATCATGTCCCGCCTCTATGCCTTCGCGCTTGAGCGCGGCATCGAGACCGACTACGTCACGCACCTGATCCGGCTGCGCGGGCTCTCGCCGCCGGCGGAGACGTCCGCTTGGGTCTGGCCCGTGCAAATTCGCACCCTCGGCCGTTTCGAGATCCAGCTTGACGGCAAGCCGCTCGAAACAGGCCGCAAGGCGCCCAGGAAGCTTCTCACCTTCTTGAAGGCGCTGATCGCGCTCGGCGGCGAGAACGTGTCGGAGCAGCGGCTGGCCGACGTGCTCTATCCCGATCACGACGGCGACACGGCACTCGAGCTCGTGGCCACAAGCCTTCATCGCGTGCGTAAGCTGCTCGGCGACGCAACCGCGCTTGTTCGTTCCGAGGGACGGATCTCGATCAATTCCGCCCGCGTCTGGCTCGATGTCCGCACCTTTGAACGCTTGGAGCCCGGCGCGGGCGAGACCGCGTTGTCGCTGTTTCGCGGATCGTTTCTGGCCGAGGAGGAGGCCGCTTGGGCGGCAGCGCCTCGCGAGCGCCTGGAGCGCCGGTTCATACGACTTGTGATCGCGGAGGGGACACGCCGGGAGACGGAGCAGGATCATGGCTCTGCCGCCGCGCTCTATGCCCGCGGCGTCGAGGCCGCGCCGCTTGCGGAGGAGTTCTATCAGGGCCTCATCCGCTGCTACAAGGCCGAAGGTCGCGAGGCCGAGGCACGCGCCGTCTACGGCCAGCTCGAGCAAATCTTGACTTCGGTCTCGGCGCGACCTTCGGCGGTCACGCGGACGCTCTTGCGCATCGTCAACCTCCTGCCGCTTCTGTTCTGTTTGCAGGAGCTATCCGCGCTCTATCTACAATGGCTTGACCTTTAGGCTCCCGCACCCTGATGTCGAGACATGTGATGTACGTCACGCCGCATGCAGATTCTCGGGAGCCGCACGCCATTTGCACCTGATTTGCACCCGCCGGCTCGCTAGGTTCGCCGCAGAGGTGAGACGGGTGAGGGGTGCAGATGAACCACGTCGCCGGGATAACCGGGCTGCCATTGGAGGGCGTCCTCCTGGAGGGGGTAGCGGAGCCCTTTGCTCTTGCGTTTCACCGGGCCTTCATCGCGACGCTGGTTGTCGACCCTGAAAGCCGCGTCCTCGCTCTGAACGACGAGGCCCGCGCGATTCTGGACAAGGCGGAAGCGCTGCGCATCGAAAACGGCCTCTTGGTCGCGCGGGAGCGCTCGACGGACCGCGCGCTCCAGGCGGCGCTCGCCAAGGCGCGGCTGAACCGGCTCGGCAGCGATTGTGCGGAGGCCGTTCCCGTATTCCGGCGGCGTGGATTACCGCTGATCCTCCACATCCTGCCGGCGCTCTGCAGCCGCTCCGCCCGATCGGAGGATCTCGAGCCTGCAGCGGTGATCGGGCTTTATGATCCGGATGCCGCGCCATCCGTGGGCTCGCTCGGGCGGCAATTCGGCTTTTCGCGCGACGAGACGGCACTGACCGAGGCGCTGCTCGGCTGCCGCTCGGTGGGGACGGCGTGCACGAAGGCCGGCATCGACCCGGTCAACGCCCAGCCGCTGATGAAAGGCATCTATGAAAAGACGGGCGCACAAAGCGTCGCGGATCTGACGCGGCTCTTTCTCCTGTCCGATGCGCCCGCCCTGGAGCCGCAGTTGCGCGAGACGGTCCCATGAGGCTCTGGCTTGCTTCTATAGGGGCCGCGCTGCTTGCGCTGAGCGTCATATCCGGCGCCCGTGCGGCGGACCGTATCGCCACTGTCGAGGTGCGGGGAACGGCCTTCGTGGTCACCATGACGAGCGGCGCGGTCATCGCAGGGTCGGCGCTTGCGGGGGCGACCTTGTCGGTGGCGCTGCCCGGCCGCGAAGGTCTGACGCGCGTTCGCCTCGACCGCATCGTCGCGGATCCCGCCGATCCGGAAATCCTGCTTCACGACATCAGCGTGCTCGATCCCAAGACCGGGGCGCCGGTGCCGCTCTGCGAAGCCGCGTCCGACGGCACGCGCTGGGCGTTTCCGCTCAAGGGGCAATGGACGGGGGAGGGCGAGCCGCGCGGCGCGGCGGGCTTCACGCTCGCCTGCGCCGCGGGCGGCGCGCTCGGCAAATGCGTGCGCTGGGGCTACAAGCCATGGGCGATCCGCGCGGACGGCGCGTCCCTCGCGGCTTATCATCAGGCCTGTGTGCGGATGGTGCGCGCCGATTATTGCGGCGGCATGGGCACCACAAGCGACGGCATGACCATCGACTTCTACGACCGGCTCGGCATCAACCGGCCCGCCGCCGCCGATTCGGCGCTGCCCTTCGAAGCCGCCTGGACCGACAAGGGCGCGCTCTGCGTCGCGCATATCCGGGTTCCCGAGCATATCAGCCTCGCGCAACTGGCGGAGGGCTGCCCGCGCTTGAAGGACCGGCTCGGCATTTCCGCGTGCAACGAGGATCAAGCGAAAGGAGACCGCTATGGCGTAGCGCTCTTGTTCAACCGATCCCACTGAACTTTTTGAAGGAGTGAACATCATGAAACCCATCTCGACATTGGTTCTGGCCGGCGCGTTGCTCGCGGCACTTGCCGCAACGGCCGAAGCGCGGATTTCATTGAACAGAATCGCACTCAACAGCCTCTCGACCACGGCCGCGCAAATTGCCGGGCAGGGCGCGGTGAACGACGTCGTCGCCGTCACGCTGCCCTCGGGCGCCGTCGTCACGCGCTGAGGCTGAAGACATTCCGTGCACGACGTTGCGTCCTGCACGAATCCCTCTCGCATAGGGAGAGGGTTAGGTGAGGTAGCGGAGTCGGAGCGTCGCACCAACTCCGCAACCCCTCACCCGGCGCTTCGCGCCGACGCATATTTGAAAACGACCTATTTCATCACCCTCTAGATCCGTTCCCGTTTTTATCCAATCGGGAACGGATCCATTACGTGCTGCCGCCGGACGTCAGAAGCTGGTAGATCGACACCGGCACGGTTTTGCCGCGGATCGGGATCTGCCCGACTTCGCGGAACGCGAAGGCCTCCGGGGCGAGCAGCCGGACCGTGGTTTCGCCCACGAGAATGCGACAAAAGCTGCCCGGCTCGTCCTCGGCTTTGTCCTTGCCGAGCGCTTCGAGCCGCGAGGCCGTGTTCACGGGGTCGCCGAACACGGAGTATTCCATTCTCTGGCGATCGCCGATGCTGCCCGAGACGATCTCGCCGGTGTAAATGCCGATGCGAATCCGCACCGCCGGCAAGCCGCGCTCCACCAGCTCCGGATTGAGCCGGCGCAGGGCCTGATCTACGGCAAGTGCCGCTTCGAGCGCATGCTCCGCATCGCGCCTGATCTCTTCCGTCGTGAGGCGTTCGATCGGAACGCCGAAGCCCGCGAACACGGCATCGCCGATATATTTCAGCACCACGCCATGATGCTCGCGGATCGCGGTGGTGGCAGCCTCCATATAGCTCTGGAGCCACTCCATCATGCGCTCGGGCCGCATTGTCTCGGAGACGGAAGTGAAGCCGACAATGTCGGAGAAATAGAGCGTCGCGGTGAGATGCCGCGGGATCGGGCGACCGCCGGCAAGAAATGCGGTGCGCTCCTGCCAAAGCACATTCGCAATTTCGCCGGAGAGATTGGAGGCGAACAGCTGCTGCAATTCCGCGCGCTGCTGTTTGTTTCGGAACGATAGCCAGCCGATGACCAGACCATACGAGAGAAGCCATGCGAGCGCCGGCGCCGCGAGCGGCATCCACCAGTGATGCAGAAGGGCCGCATACCAGAGCGCTACGAGGCTCGCGATCGCCGCGACGGCGGTCAGCATCTGATGTCGCAGCGAGCCGACGAGACCCGCGAGGATGGCGCCGGCCATGGTCGCGACAAGGATGATGGGCAGCTTGAGCGCGCCGGTGATGCCTCGCATGGGCGCAAGCCCGTCGCGTGCCGCCGCGATGATTTGAGCGATGCTTCGGGCGTGAACTTCGATGCCGGGGGTGGGCGCGCCCGATCCCGAGGCGCGGCCGAGCGGCGTCAGAATGGAATCTCTGACGCTTTCCGCATTGGCGCCGAGAAGCACGACACGGCCGGTCAGCCGATCGGGCGGCACGAAATCTTCGCGCAGCTCGTCGAGCGAATAGATGGAAGGCTTGAACCGATCCGCTGGGCCGGAAAAATCGAGCAGGAACGAATAACCTCCGGCATCGACACCGGCATAGCCGCCCTCACGAGGTCCGAGCGGAACGAATGTCGTTCGACCGAGCTTGAGCCAACTCGGATTTTCCGGCGCGGGGCCCGGTCGTATGTGAACGGCTGAAAGATACCGCGAAGCAATCGCCATCGCGAAGCTTGTCTGCGGCTTGCCGTGGTCGTCGTCCATGTAGAGAAGCCCGCGCCGCGTGACGCCGTCTCTGTCGACGGGAAAATCGGCGAAGCCGCGCTGACCCGGAAAGGCTTTGTCCGCCTCCGGCTTGAGGCCCTGCGGCGGCGGGACCGCGGGATGATGGCCGCTGCGCGGAAGAAAGACCCATGTGATCTCATGGTGCGCCTTGAGAAGATCGAGGAGCGCGGTTCCGTCCGAGGCGATCGGGCGATCCCGGAAGATGTCCACGCCGACGGCCGCCGGCCGGCTGGCGAGAATCTTGTTCAGGATCAGGACGAGCTCGGCGTCGGGCAGCGGCCAGCTCTTTTGAAAGTCGGTCTCTCTCGCCGCGACGATGGTGATGGGATCCGCGACAGGACCTGCGGCGATGGTCGTCGCCGCGCGGTCGTACAGTTGCAGCTCGAGCGGCTCGAGCACACCCAGCCGTTCCAAACCCGCGACGAGCACGAAGACCGCGACGACCGTCGCGAGCGCCGGGCCGAGCCAGGCGGTCCGCTCGAAGGTCGTGCGGAGACGCCCCGAGACCTCGCGCAGCAGGCGGACACATCGCGTCTCACTGCACCAGCGTTCGAATATCGTCATTGGCGCGCCGCAGATGCTCGGCCAGGCTGCGCCCGACCGAGAGAAGGAGCTTGTGATAGGCGGCCGGACATTCGCGACTGAGCTCTCCAAGAGCCGCCTGTGTCAGAACGAGGGCTTCGCCATCGGTGGCCCCGGTGATGTCCGCGGATCTCTGGGAGCCGAAGGGCGCAAGCTCGCCGAAGAGATTGCCCGAATCGATGGCGGAGATGCGATAGAGACCCCGCTCGTCCTCGATTGGGATCATGACGTTCACCCTGCCCTCGGTGAGAAAGTAGAGCCAATCCGAGGGATCGTCGCGCTGAATGATGTGCTCACCCGCCAGGAATTTGCGGGCGACAAGCCGCTTGCGCAGGGCTTCGATTTCCTCGGCGGACATGTTGCCGAGAACGTCGAAAGCCTCCAGGCTCGTCGTGTTTCCGGTGACCTTTGCGAAGGTTTCGTCGTCCGGCAGGGCTCGATCTTCCAGAAATTCGATGGCCGTATCCAAGTCGGGAAACCATGACGGCGGCCCGGCATGGCAGGCCTGCGGCAGAAATTGCTTCGGTCCCGCGAACAGCAGCCGCTTGTTCTGGCGCTCGAAGCTCTCTTGCAGGGAATAAAGGAAATCCAGCGCCCGTCTGTCCGCGCGGAACAGCCGCTTCGTGTCGATGATGACGTACTGCGCCGTCCCGAGGTTTGACAGCGTGTGCCGCGTGACTTTCTCGGCCTCCGCGAAGAGGAGGTCGCCCTGGAGCTCGAGCACCAGCATCCGATCTCGAACTGTGGCCAGCCCTGCCTCGATTTGAGGTTGTCGAACGCGCTTCGAGCGGAAGCGGGATGCCGGATAGGATCGACGGATCGCGGTGCGCGCCGGTCCGCGCTGCTCCAGAAGATGGAGCCGAAAGGCCGTCGACAAGTCCTCGCAGACCTTGATGCCCCTGACACTGTTGCCGACATTGTCGACTAGCGGCGAATAGGTGCCGACACCGAATTGGCCGGGGAGGGTGGCCATGACGCCGCCGCTGACCCCGCTTTTGGCGGGAAGACCGACCTCGAATTGCCATTCGCCGGCATAGTCATACATGCCGCAGCTGCTCATGACGCTGAGCACGGCGCGGACGTGCTCGCTTCGCAGCGCGCGCTTGCCGGTCACGGGATTGACACCGTCATTGGCCAGCGTCGCCGCGGCGACGGCGAGGTCGCAGGCCGTGACGCGCAGCGAGCATTGGCGAAAATAGAGATCGAGATGCTGGCTGACGTCACCATCGATCATGCCGGCGTTGCGTGCGAGATAGGCGATGGCGCGATTGCGGTCTCCTGTCTCCAGTTCGGATCTGTACACGGGGGTATCGAGAGTAGGCTTGCGACCGAAAAAGAGCTCGAACATCGCGGTGACCTTGCCGAACCGATCCTCCAGGTCGCGGCCCGTGACGAGCGAGGCCGCGGTGATGGCGCCGGCATTGACCATCGGATTGAATGGACGATTGTGCCGCTCATCGAATGTGATCGAGTTGAACGCGTCGCCCGAAGGCTCGACCCCGATCTTCGCGTGGACGGCCGGGAAGCCGTGCTCTTCGAGCGCCAAGGCGTAGACCAAAGGCTTGGACACGGATTGAGCCGTGAACTCGTGATCGGCATCGCCAACGCGATAGATGAAGCCGTCGGCGGTCGCGATCGCTATCCCGAAGTGGTCCGGGTTTGCCTTGCCGAGCTCCGGGATGTAATCGGCAACCTTGCCCTCGGCGTTGTGGCGATACCTTTCATAAAGCTCGCGCGCGAAGCGATGAAGGGGGAGCTCGCTCTCATTCATTGGAGTCAGGTGATTGCCCAGTCTTTGATCGATCTGCACGCAAAACACGCAAAGGCAGACGGAAATTGCTTCTTCTTTGAGCCGTCATCTCAAGACTGCAATGGCTGTGCCGTTGAAGTGAAGACATGAAAAATTGATTACAGAGTGTGACATTGGTCACAGCAATTCAGAATTTCATTGAACATCTTTTGCTCCTCCTTGCAAGATCCCTTAAACCAAACGACAACCTAATTTTATTGGCATTTGCGTGAGGATTACGGGGGATGGGGAGGGGCGGTGCCTTAGCTTCGGCTGTCGCGGTCTCCCTTACTCTTGCAAGTCCTGTAGACGCCGGCGTTGAGACCGACGGCAGCCTGGGAGCGGCTCAGTCGCTCGCGGGCCCGAACTACACCATCCCCTCCGGCCTCGGCACCTTGCAGGGCAACAATCTCTTTCACAGCTTCGGTACCTTCAGCCTTGTTCAAGGCGAGCAGGCGACATTCACGGGACCGTCGAGCCTCGCGAACATCATCGCGCGCGTGACCGGCGGCGCATCGTCGATTGACGGCACGATCGCGACCCTGACGGGCGGAACGCCGAACCTGTTTCTCCTCAATCCCGCGGGTGTCCTGTTCGGACCGAATGCGAGCCTGAATGTCGAAGGCTCGTTCCACGTCTCGACCGCGGACTATCTGAAATTCGCCGACGGCACGAAATTTCTGGTCGCGGGCGGTGGCGGCAGTGCGCTGACGACAGCGGCGCCCGCCGCGTTCGGCTTCCTCGCATCCAATCCCGCGGGCGTCGCCGTCAACGGCGCGACGCTCGAGCTGCCCACAGGCGCCACGCTGAGCGCAACGGCCGGAGCCGTCTCGATCACCAACAGCACCGTCACCATTGTGGGCGGCACGGTGCGGGCGGACGCTGTCGCCTCGAGCGGGGAGACACCCCTCGATCCGACCAAGACCGCAAGTCGGACAGTGACGGCTTCAGGGCCCGTCGCGATCACAAGCTCCACGCTCGACATGAGCAATACCCCCATCGACTCCGCCAGCACCGGCAATTTCTTCATCCGGGGCGGCACCGTAACGCTCAATGCCGGAAATCTGTGGGCCGATCACTATGGCGCGCAGCCCGGCGGGACTTTTGATCTGACGGGGGATCAAAGCATTACCCTCACCGGGCAATCGGACGTCGATGCCGAATCCTATGGACCAGGACGCTCGGCGGGCATCGGCTTCACAGGCGGTGATATCACCTTCGATACGCGAAGCCAGGTTCACACCGTCTCCAACAGTTTTGGCGAAAGCGCGCCCATCACGATCGCGGCGAAGGGCACGCTGAGCGTTTTGGGCGGCGCCGCCGCCGCAACGATCACAACGAGCCCCGTCCTTGGCGGAAAGGGCGGAGACATCATCGTCTCGGCGCAGAAGCTGCTGGTGGATTCGCAAGGCGGCGACGGTCTCTATCAGACCGGACTTCAAAACGCGACGTATGGCAGTGGCGCCGCCGGCAAGATCTCGGTGACTGCGGGTGAGGCGATCTTCCGCGACGCGAACTCGGCAGTTCAAAGTTTCTCCGTTTTCAACGGCAACGGCGGCGACATCTCTCTTTCCGCAAGAACCATCACCGTCGACCGGAGCGGTATCGGCTCGACCGCCGGGCTGCTCCCGATTTCCCGAGGCAATGCCGGAAACGTCACGGTGACGGCGAGCGAGTCGCTGCAGATCCTGGGAGGCCCGGATCCAGCCGCGATCTATTCCAACAATGTCGTCGGAAACGGACACGGGGGGAACGTCGCGGTGTCGGCGCCGGACATCCTGCTGTCGGGCGAGGCCGCCATACAAGCCGTAACCCTTGGCAATGGTGCGGCCGGACGGATCGCAGTCGAAGCCGGCAATACGCTGCGCGTGGAGAACGGTGCCACGATCGGCAGCGCTGCGGCCGGCAACGGTGATGCGGGTCGCGTCGATGTCTCGGCCGGGTCGCTCACGATCGACGGCAAAGGATTTATTGCGCAGATCGGCTCGAACTCTGGAGGTGGCAATCCCTCTGCCCGAGGCAATTCGGGGGAAATCAACATCACGGTCCGGGGCACGTTGCATCTCCTGGACGGAGGCTCGATCTCGACGCAAACGCACGGCCAGGGGCGCGCGGGAAAAATCACCGTGTCGGCACAGGACATTCTGATGGAATGGGTCGATTTTCACAGCGCGGTCGATCACTCGACCTCGATCAACTCGGCGAGCCTGGGCAGCGGGAACGCCGGAACGATTTCCGTCACGGCCAACAACACCCTGAATCTTCGGGGCAATGCGAATATTTCGACCAACACATACGGCGACGGCGCGGCCGGCGACGTTGCCGTTTACGCACGATCCATGACGTTCGACGGCGCGGGCACGCCGCACGACGGCACCGCCGGGCTTTTCTCCCAATCGAACGCCCAACCCAGGCTGGCATTCAACGACGAGACGATCGTGCATACCGCGAAGGGGAAGGCCGGCAACATCTTGGTCTCGGCCACGGACTCCCTTTCGGTGATCGATGGCGGCACCATCTCCACATCCACCGCGGGCACCGGCAACGCCGGAAACATTTTGATCAAGGTGCCGACGGGGACAGTCACGATATCGGGCGAGGGCCAAATCGACTCGGTGGCGACCCCGGGCTCGTCGGGAAATGCAGGCAGCGTCACGATCGATCCCATTCTGATCAGCGTGGTCGACCGCGGAAGAGTCTCAAGCGGCTCGGGCGGCTCCGGCAATGGCGGCTTGGTGAGCCTCACCGGAACGAACATCACGGTCGGCACGGGCGGCATCGTCTCGGCAAGAGCGACGGGAACAGGCGCCGCGGGCAACGTCACACTGACGGCAAGCGATCTCCTGAGCATTACCGATGGCGGGCAGGTGCTGAGCAGCAACACCGGTCCCGGCCCGGGCGGATCGATCTTGATGTCGGGCGGCCGCCTCTATCTCTCGAACGCCACCATCGGTACGACGGCGGCCTCAGGCACCGGAGGAAACATCACGATCGGCACCTCGGGATTTTTCTTCGTCGACCGTAACGGGCAGATCGTCACATCCGCCACGGGTGGGCTCGGCAATGGCGGCAATATCACCGTCGACGCCGGCGGCGTCCTTATTCGCGACGGCGTCATGGCCGCCAACGCCGTAGAAGGCAATGGCGGCAATCTGCTGATCCGCAGCCGCGGCGCGTTCATCGCCTCGCCCGACAGCCAGCTGACGGCCACCTCCCAATTCGGCGTTCAAGGGACGGTGGCGGTCCAGTCTCCGGCACAGGATGTGACCGCCGGTCTCGCCGAGCTCAGCGACAAGCTTTCGGGCGTTGAGGCTGTTTCGCATCTGGCCTGCAATCGGGCCCAGCGTCGGATCGGCGCGCGCTCCTCCATCGTGGCCCGCGGTCGCGGCTCGCTGCCGAGCGACGGCGACGGCCCGCTCGCCGCCTACTACGCGTCTCCGTTGGACGGAGCCGCCTCAACGTCTTCGCCGCTATCGAACACCTGCCGATGATGCATTTTCACAAAAGCGCGGCGCTTGCCGTGCTCGCCACAGTTCTTCTCGCCGGCTTTGCTTTGGCGCAAGGAGGATCCAATCTCCCGCCATCGCTCGGCGGAGCGCTCGGCAATCCGGGGTCGACGCGGAAGGAGATGAGGCCGCCTGAGCCGAAGCCTGAGCCAAAAGTCGTCCTTCCGCTCGAACCCAGGGTTGTCATTCCCTTGGAGCCACCGAAACTTTCCGAAGGCGCAACCTTCATCCTGAAAAAGGTCGCTATCGAGGGCGCCACGTCGGTGCCGGTGGCGGATCTCGCGCGGCTCGCCGATCCTTATCTCGGCAAGCAGGTCGGCACCGGCGAGCTCGAAGAGCTGCGGCAGCAGCTCAACGCCGCCTATCTTCAACGCGGCTACATCAACTCGGGCGCCGTACTGCCGGACCAGCAGGTGGCGGATGGCACCGTCACCTTTCGCGTCATCGAGGGCCGGGTGGCGGACTACCGCGTCGAAGGTCTCAAACATCTCCGGCCGGGCTATGTCCGCGACCGGCTGGCTCTGGGCGCTGGGCCGCCCTTGAACATCAATGTCTTGTCGGACCGGCTCCGGATTCTCCTGCAGGACGTCAATATCGCGCGTCTCAATATCGATATCGAGCCCGGCAGCACGTTGGGCGATGCGGCGCTGATCGCCAAGGTCGACGAAACGCCGCGCTGGTCGTTCGCAGCCACCGTCGCGAACAATTCACCGCCCTCCGTGGGATCGATCCGAGGCGAGATCAATGCGACGGCGCGTAGTCTCACCGGCCATGGCGATGTGGCGAGCCTGACGTATGGGCGCACCGAGGGCGTCAATGATGGCTCGGCATCTTGGGCCATTCCGATTACGAAATGGGATACCATCCTCTCGTTCCGCTACGACCACAACAGCGCTCTCGTCACCGAAGACATCTATCACGACCTCAGCATCACGAGCCGCACACAGACGGCGCGCGTTGCCATCGCCCAGCCGGTTTATCGCACGGGTGCGCAAACCCTGACGCTGGGACTCGGCTTCGAGCGCCGGTCGAGCAAGAATTTCCTTCTCGACACGCCGTTCTCGTTCAGTGTCGGGGAGATTGATGGCGTCTCTCGGACCTATGTGCTGCGTGCCTTCGCAGATTGGCTCGCGCGCGGCCCCAAATCGGTTCTCGCTTTGCGGGCCACGATGAGCTTCGGCCTGCCGGTCTTCGACGCCACCCATTCTCCGCAACGTCCCAAAGCCGATTTCCAGGCGCTGCTTTTGCAGGGCCAATATGTGCGTCGCGTCCATAAGCGATCCGAGCTCGTCCTTCGGGGGGCGGTGCAGCTCGCGGACGCGCCGCTTTACTCCTTCGAGCAATTTGCCATCGGAGGTCTGGAGACCGTTCGCGGCTACCGGACCAACGCACTCGTTCGCGACAACGGTGCGATTGGGTCGGCAGAGATCCGAGTTCCCGTTGCCGACCTGCCGCTGCCCTTGCCTAAGCGCACCGAGCAGGGTGTGCTGCAGGTCGTGCCCTTCGCCGATTTCGGGAACGGATGGAACACGCATCGGGAGACGGCGCGGCCGCAACATATCGGAAGCTACGGTATCGGCCTACGCTGGGAGGTGCCCTCGCGCCTGTTGGCGCAGATCTATTATGCGCATGCCTACAGGCCCCTTCATCGGGGCAGCGAGCGCGATCTTCAGGACTCTGGCGTTCACTTCAGCGTCTCCGGGTTGTTCTAGATTTTTTCTCAAGGGAGGATGCATTGTTTCGCGCATCCATCATCGGGCTGGTCCTCTCGACGCTCCTTCTGGGCACTGTGGTTGCAGCGGAGGCGAAGAACAGCCTTGGGGCGGCGGAAAGCGACGTCGCGCTGGGATTTTCGCGCCGCGGTCTCGCCGAGCTCAATGAAGCATTGAAAGCGGCCGAGGTGGCAAACGACTCCCGGGCGATCGCGGTTGCGACGGGAGCGCTGGGCGAGGCCGAGCTCGACGCGCATGCCGACAACGCGCGGCAGCATCTCGAGAAAAGCGTCTCGCTCGCACGCCAGCAAGGGTTCAAAGATGTTCTGGCGCGCAGCGCGAACAATCTCGGCAACCTGGAGGCGCGTCTGGGCCACGACGCCGCCGCATTTGCGCTCTATCGCGACGCGGAGGCTGCGGCAGCAACCGACGAACCCCTGCTGCGCGCGACGATCGGAATCAATCTTGCCCGAAGCTTGCTTGCTCAGGGAAAGACCCGCGAGGCGGTCGCGCGATTGACGTCGATCCACAACGATCTCGCGCCCTTGCCGCCTTCCGCGCAGCAAGGATTTCTGTTGATCGGGTTGGGACGCCTGGCCGCGACGCAGTCGCGCGGCGAGAGCGCGAAGAGCGCGCTCGCCGTCCTGGCCGTCGCCGCTCTCGAGCGGGCGGAGAGTGTTGCAAAATGCACCGGGAATGCCCGCCTGGCCTCGCTCTCCGAAGGCTATCTGGGCGAGCTCATGGAAGAGAAAGGCCAGCCCGAGAAAGCCGCGCAACATGCCGATCGCGCGGTGTTTCAAGCCCAGCTCGCCGAGGCGCCGGACCTGCTCTATCGCTGGGAGTGGCTGAACGGTCGTCTGCTGGTCCGGGCCGGGCGAACCGATCAAGCGGTGGGCGCCTATCGCCGCGCGGTGCGTGCGCTGGAGAGCGTTCGACACGATATCCCCGTCGAATATCACGAAGGCCGATCGTCCTACTTCGAGAAGGTGGGGCCACTTTATTATCAGCTCGTCGATCTCCTGTTGCGAAGCTCTCACGGGACTGTTCAGGCGGACGGGCAGCAGGTGTTGCTGCGCGAAGTGCGCGACACGCTCGAAACCTTGAAGGTCGTCGAGCTGCGGGATTATTTCGGCGATCCGTGCCTGGAAGCGCCCGAGCAGCACGCAGCCCAGAGCGAGACGCAAGACAGCACCGGGTCGGCGTCCGTCGCCATTCTCTATCCCGTCAGCCTCGAGGATCGTCTGGAGCTCGTTCTTTTCACGGCCCACGGCGCCTTTCCCTATACGGTGCCGGTGAGCAAGAGCAAGTTGCGCGACACCGTGCGCACGCTTCGATCATCGCTCGAGACCCGCGTCAACAACAGATACAAGGCCCCCGCGCGCCAGCTCTATGACTGGCTCGTGAGGCCGGCCGAGGATGCGCTGCGGACAGAGAAGGTCGATACGATCGTCTTCGTCCCCGATGGCTTTCTCAGGACAATTCCACTCACTGCGTTGATGGACGGCGACAAATATCTCGTGGAGCGTTATGCCGTCGCGGTCTCGCCCGCTCTGAGCGTGATCGAAACGCACCCGAAGCGGGCGCCAGTTGCGGGGAGAGCGCTTTTTGCGGGATTGACCGTTCCCGTGCAGGGATTTCCGGCACTTCCTGCGGTCCGCGGCGAGATCGATGCGGCCTCCAGCATCCAGCCCGGTCCCGTCCTGCTCGATGACCGCTTCGTATCCAGTCGGCTTGTCGGCGACCTCGGCGATCGTGCGATCTCGACAGTGCACATTGCATCGCATGGCAAGTTCGATCATGACCCGGCCAAGAGCTTCCTTCTGGCGTATGACGGCAAGCTGACAATCGACCAGCTCGATGAAGCCATACGTCAGCGCGACCCGGCGGCGGATCTCGTCGATCTCCTGATCTTGAGCGCGTGCGAGACGGCGGCCGGGGATGATCGCGCCGCGCTCGGCCTGGCGGGTATCGCGCTGCGCGCCGGCGCGCGCAGCGCGGTGGCGAGCCTTTGGTCGGTCAACGATGAAGCGACGCGAGAGCTGATCGCCGGTTTCTACAATGCGCTCAGGAAGGATGGACGATCGAAGGCCGAAGCTCTACGAACAGCCCAACTGTTGGTGCTGCAGGACGAGCGCTTCAGGCATCCCGCCTATTGGGCGCCGTTCATGCTGATCGGCGACTGGCGATGAACCGTGTCCGGAAGAACGAATTCCAGCGGAAAGTCGCGGCTCACGCAGCGATATTTTCCGCCCTGGAGGATTCGGTCATCGACGAGGCTTTGGCACACGCAAACGAGCGCTTTTTCCTGCGCGGCGCACGCATCTTTGCCGAAAGCGAGGATGCGAACCTCGTTTTCGTCGTGATCTCCGGCTATGTCCGGCTGAGCTCCGCCGGTCAGGACGGCCGCGAAATCACCCTTGCCATCGTGGGGCCGGGCGAAATGTTCGGCGAGCTGGGCGCGCTTGACGGCGAGCCGCGGAGTGCGACCGCGACGGCGTGCGAGGACACGCTCGTGCTCTCCATCGAGCGGCAGCAATTTCTCACGCTTGTCCGGGAGCATGCGCCGACCGCGATGGAAGTAGCGCTTCTCTTGTCGAGACGTCTGCGACGCATGGATCTCGCTCTCGAGGAGATGGCCTTTCTAGATCTCCCAACGCGGCTCGGCCGCGTCCTCGTGAATCTGGCACGCGCATCCGGCCGTCTGACGCCGCGGGGCGTGAAGCTCGGCATACGCCTTTCGCAAAAGGATTTGGCAAGCCTGGTGGCGGCATCGCGCGAGAACGTCAGCAGGCAACTCAAGGAATGGCGTGAAGCCGGTCTTCTTGCGAGCGACGGCGGCTATTTCCTGCTACCGAAACCCGAGGCCCTGTCGGTTCCGATCAAGGACCGGAACGAGATAAATCAAACCAAGTGATGCGGATCACATCCGGATATCCGGGCCACCACCATATTCTTCAGGGTCGAGGAGGGCTCCATGGATCGTAAATCAGACCTAGCACTCGCATTTGCGTTCATTGTTTGGATCGCTTCCGATGTTTCCGCCCTGGCCGCAGACGACATCACATGGACGCCGCCCTCGTCGACCTATGGGGAGCCCGAGACCCGAGTGAGCGGCGCGACCCGGGGAGAACGGGGTTGCGCTCCTCCCGAATTGCATCTCGACATCATGGGCCCACTGGCCATTGGGCTGACGACCAAGGCGCAGCCGACTTTATATTGGCATGCGACGAAGCCGGCTGATTGCAAAGTCCAATTGACGATCGAAGCGGTCGATGCGGATGAACCGCTGGTCGAGCTCGTGTTGCCCGGACGTCCGGTCGCCGGCATCAATTCTTATTCCCTCGGCGGCAGCGCGGCGCGGCTTCGGCCGGGCGTCGCGTATAACTGGTCGATCGCGTATATCGTCGATCCGGAGCAGCGGTCGAAAGATGTGACGGCGAGCGGCCGCATCAAACTCGTCGGCGCGCCGGCAGGCATGGACCTCGCAAATGGATCGGCCCTGTCGCGGGCACAGAACGAGGCGCGCGCCGGGTTCTGGTACGACGCCTTCTCGGAGCTCTCTGCCGCAATTGCCGTCAGCCCCAAAGATCAATCGCTGCAAAGCGCGCGTGCCGCATTGCTGCGCCAGGTCGGTCTCAACGTGGCGGCGGCTTCAGATCCAGGATTGTAGCCGCCGACGCACGACTTGCCGGTACGCGCGCAGAGATTTGGCTCTTACGCTCGCTCGGAGGCGTATACCGAGCAAGTGCTATGCCAGAGTGCCCTCGTGCTCCGAATCACCCCCAGATCAGATGAGAGCGTGCCTTCGTGATGCCGCGCCAGCTCCAGCGTGCATGCGCCAAGCCGTCAGTCCGGACCGAGGGCTTTGGAAAAATTTCATTGCGTTGCATGGAGGCACTGCCTAGCGTGCCCGCGCTTTTCCTCGGAATGTGGGTAAGAGTTGGCTATGCAATATCGTTTCGCACGCGTTTTTGAAGCGATCTCTCTGGAGCTGAATAGCAGCCGCGCCGTGGTTATTGGCGCGCTTTCAGTGTTGGTATGCAACGCCGATGGAGAGTTCTTCGCGGTCGAAAACGTGTGCTCTCACCAGGCCAATCCGCTGGAGGGGGGGCGTATACGCCGATGCACTCTCTCCTGTCCGTTGCATGGAATGCCTTTCGACCTTCGCACCGGGGAACCCAGGGGTCAGCTGACCAATAAGCCATTGCGGACTTTCCCTGTCCGGGTTGTCGATGGTGTGGTGGAAGTCGGGTTACCCCCAGGCTAGCTGCTATCCAGCCCCCGGTGTCAATCCGACGACAGCAAGCGCTACGATCTGAGGCGTTGCCGCTTCCACATAAAAAGGGCATCAGTTACTCGGGCCATCCGGCGGGGTCGCAGCTCTCAGAGAGTGGAAATCAAAGGGCGCGAGCCCCAGCGTGTCGGTTCCACAGACACTTTTTGTGTCGTCGAAGACAACTGCGGACGTTCCGCCGGAAAGCGATCCGACCGCTCCTGTTCAAAGTTGTTCGGCCGCATCTTGCGCTCAAGAGATGCGGTTTAATGCCGAAATAACAAGGCTCTTCAGGCGCCCTCATAAGGCGGTCTCCACGCGCTTTTCCTCCTGGCGCAGTTTTTGCTGTCGCATCGTTAAAGGCAACAGCAATCCGGTCCGAGCGTGAGTTCGGACGGGTCGAGTGCTGCGAGCGATGGCTTCGCATCATTTGAACGACGGCTCATGAAAAAGGTGGGGAACGTTTATGACAATCAAATTGCGTAAGGTCGGACATGAGGGAAGCCGGGGCGGACGTGCCGGCACGTGGATGGTGACGGCCGCCGTTGTAGCGCTGTCGTCCATTCATGCCGCCGCCCAAGAGAATGCTGCCGTGAAAGGCGGCCTTGAGGAGATCGTCGTCACTGCACAGAAGCGTGGCCAAAATCTGCAGGCTGTTCCGCTCTCCGTGACAGCTTTCACGCCGCAAATGCTCACCAGTGCTGGCGTGAGCAGGGCGGCGGAGATCTCGCAGATTGATCCGTCCATTCAGATCAATGCGGGATCCGGCGTTGTTTTGCCGTTCATACGCGGCGTCGGAAATTATTCCGCAACGACGGTCGGCAATGAATCCAGCGTTCCGATTTATATCGACGACGTCTATTACAGCCGCCTCAGCCCCGCTTATCTCGAACTCAACAACGTCGAGCGAGTTGAAGTCTTGAAAGGCCCACAGGGCACGCTGTTCGGGCGAAACGCGAGCGGCGGCGCTGTTCAGATCTACACGAGGGATCCAGGCGATAAGCTGGAGATGGAGGCCAAGGCGGGCGTCGGAAACTATATGACGACCACGCAAAAGCTCTATGTTTCCGGTCCGCTGTCGGACAAGGTCGGGGCCGAAATCTCGGCCAGCGCCCAACAACAAAATGACAGCTATGGCCGAAACTTCTTTACCAACAGCAGAACGGTCGGCTTTCAGAATTTCGTCAACCTCCGCGCCAAGCTCGTGATCGACGCGAGCCCGACCACGCGCATTCGCCTCGCCGGCTTTTATGTGAAGACGAAAGGAAACATAGGCCTCTATCCTGACCGGATATCCGGCACAGTCGGCGGCACGCCATCATTCGAGTTTCCCGCGGGAAGCGGGCAATTCATTAGTATTTATGGCCCGATCACGCCGCAACTCGCGGCGCCGCAATCGACTGGATTCTACAACAGCAACACGAACGTCGATCTGATCACCAGGCATGAAGGCAAGGGCGGCTCCGTTAAGATCGATCAGGAACTGGGCTTCGCTCAATTGGTAAGCATCACAGCCTACCGCGCTGCTGAGGAATATTATGCCGCCGAAGGCGACGAGTCGCCGTTCAACTGGCTGCGTTATGACTTACACAGCATCGATCGTCAGCTGTCTCAGGAATTGCAGCTGAAATCACCAGTGGAAAGCAAAATCCAGTGGATTGCGGGCCTTTATTATCTCGATTCCAAGCAAGGCTTTAGACCTACAACCATCACGGGCGACGCGATCACGCTGAATGGCGGGATCAGCCAGGAGCTCTTCGGAATCCAGACGGTCAAATCCTATTCCGGTTACACTCAGGCGACGTTGCCTGTGGTCGACGAGAAAACCAACATCACGTTGGGTCTCCGGTACAACAAGGATGTCGTCCGCGGTGTTGGCTGGGCGAATTTCAATACGCCCTTCGGCACGTTTCCGGCGCAGACGCCCCATGACCAAACAGTCGATTTTTATAAGCTGACCTACAAGGTCGGTGTCGATCATCATTTCTCAGAAAATATCATGGGCTACGCGTCGTACAGCCGCGGTTACAAGTCGGGAACGTTCAATACGCTGCCGCTCGACTCGGATCCCAACAGGTCCGAGGTCGTGAGCGCCTACGAGGTCGGCGTCAAAAGTGAGTTGTTCGATAATCGGTTGCGCCTGAACCTGGCCGCATTCGAGAACGTCATCGACAATCCGCAGGTGCAGGTGGTCATCCGTTCATCTGGAGGCACTGCGGCCTTCGTCGGCTTGCAGAACGGCAAGAAGGCGAGAATCAGGGGCGTGGAATGGAACGCCGACATGTTGATTGCGAAAGGACTGACCGCGCGCTTTGGCGGCACCTATCTCGACGCCAAATATACTGATTTCAACAATTCGCCATCCTTTATTCCGTTGACCTCTCCGCCGTATGGATTGGCGAACTCCGTCACCATCGACGCCAGGGGCAAGAGGCTCGCCCAGGTCCCGAGTTGGCGCCTGGTCGGCGGCTTGAACTACGACATCGATACGGCAGTCGGCCATTTCAATGTTGACCTGAACGCTGCTTTCACCGGTTCGTTCTTCTGGAATCCCGACAATATCGTGAAGCAGAAGCAGGTCACGCTCATGAACGGCGGGCTTATGTATCATCCGCCGGGAAATGAGCAGTGGAGCATCCAGTTCTGGGCCAAGAACATCCTTCAGGAGAAATATTACATAGGCGAGTTGGACGTCTCCGGTGGATCCGGAAACATTGCGGCCTATGGCATTCCGAGAACCTACGGAGTTGAAATCGGGTATAAGCTCTGATTGCAATCTCGATCATTTGGTCTCGACCGCTTGGATCTTCGGATCCAAGCGGTGCTGTTTGAACCGGGCAGGTGTTAGCTATGGCCACCGTCCGGACCTAGTTGTCGCGAAAGGGCTGGAACGGGATTGCCCTCCTGGACGCACGGCGGCGCGAATCTTGAGTTCTCAATACCGGATCGGGAGCGGCTCCTGACATGCCGGTATTGCAGGGAGGCCAATCATGAGTGCGAGCGAACCAGCTACATTCGATTTCATGAGTCCGCAGCTCCAAAGCGATCCCTACGAATTCTACGAAGAGCTGCATAAGACACAGCCCGTCTACAGAGTGCCGGAGACCGGTGTCTATCTAGTTTCGAAATACGAAGACGTCAGATTCGTCTTGCTGCACCATGAGCTTTTCTCCAACAGGTTCGGAGACAGCTTCCTTGCCCTCCAAAGTGACGAAGGACGCGCGCTCTACGAGAAGATTCTGGAGGAGCGGGGCTGGCCCCATTTCCTTTCCCTGCAAAGCGCGGATCCGCCCCTTCATACGAAGCAACGCCGGCTCGTCGACAAGGGATTCAATCCCAAGATGCTGCGCGAGATGAAGCCGTTCATGGACACCACTTGTCACCTGCTGATCGACGCCTTCATAGATCGGTCGGAGTGCGAATTCATCGCGGAGTTCGCGACGCCCTTCCCGGGGACCATGATTGCAAACATGATAGGTCTCGATCCGTCCGAGCTGAAGACGTTCAAGCGCTGGGCGGACGCCGTGGTTGCGCCCATCTCCGAAATCCTCACGCCCGATGAGATCGTCCGCACGGCCGAGACCGAAATCGAGTTCCAGCATTTCCTTGCGGGCGAGTACGAAAAGCGCAGGAAAGAGCCGCGCGACGACATCATCTCGCTCCTCGCCAACGAGCCGGCAGACAACGGGCAGCGCATCTCTATGAGCGAATTCCAATTCATCATGCGCCAACTCGTCGCGGCAGGGTTCACCACGACGGTGCAGGCGCTGGCGCATTCGCTTTGGCTTCTGTTCCGATATCCGGAGCAAATGGAGCGCGTCAAATCCGACCCGAGTGTGCGGCAGGCGTTTATCGAAGAATCCCTTCGCTTCGAAAGCCCGGTCCAGGGCCTGTACCGCCGCGCCGTTCAGGACATCACGCTGGGCGGCGTGGACATACCGGCAGACTCGATCGTGATGGTACGCTACGGCGCGGCAAACCGCGACGAGGCGCAGTTTGCCTGCCCTCACATGTTCGATCCCGATCGAAAAAACGTGATGTCGCATGTAGGATTCGGGTATGGCGTCCATTTTTGCGTAGGGCGAAACCTCGCGCGCCTTGAGCTGGCTCGCGCCTTCGACGCGCTGTTCGAACGGCTCGACAATATAGCCTTGGCACGCCCGCTTCCCGACCCTCCGCATGTGTTCAGCATGTTCGAACGGGAGCTCAAGGAGCTGCCTATTACATTCGACAAGAAGCGATAGATCGGGCCGTAGGGTAACCTGCAGGCAAGATCCCGAAGAGGATCCAGGACCAGAAGGATAACACCGTGGTCAGCTCCGTGAGTTGGGACAAAACCGTCGATGTCCTCGTTGTCGGCTCCGGCAATGGGGCGATGACGACCGCCGTATGCGCCTACGAGATGGGCGCCAAGAACGTGCTGGTCGTCGAAAAGGGAAGCCGCTATGGGGGCACCAGCGCCATTTCTGCGGGCGCTGTCTGGATCCCGGGAAACCGCTATGCCAAAGCTGCCGGCGCCAACGACTCCTACGAAGAGGCGTACACTTATCTGAGCACGATGACCCCGGAAGTGGATTTCCGGAAGGACCTCATCGACTGCTTTCTGACCGAAGGGCCGCGCATGATCGATTTCCTGCATGAGCGGGACATCGCGCGGTACCGGTCGCTCGGCAAGTATCCCGACTATCATTCCTACCAGCCTGGCGCAAAGACCGGTCACCGCTCGATGGAGCCCGAACCGATCGATGCCTCCGAGCTCGGGGAGGACTACGACGCGTTGATGCCGAACCACACGATGATGCTGTTGCTCGGCGTCATCCCACTCACCTTGACGGAAGCTCATGACGTCATGACCAGAGCCAAGGGCTGGTTCGGCTTGGCGACAAGGCTCCTCACCCAGTACGCAACGGATATTCCCTGGCGGCTCAGATACAAGATCGCACGCAGGCTCACCTTGGGTTGCGCTGGGATGGCGAGGCTTCGTCTCGCCCTCAAGAAGCGCGGCATTCCGCTGTGGTTGAACTCACCGATGATCCGCTTGATCGAAGAGAACGGTGGCGTCGCGGGCGCGGTCGTCGAGCACGAGGGGAAGCGGCTGAATATTCGCGCGCGTAAGGGCGTCATGCTCGGCGCGGGCGGATTCGAGCACAATCAGCCCATGCGCGAGCGTTATCTTCCAAAGCCGACGGACAAAGCCTGGAGCGCCGGCGTGAAGACCAACACGGGCGATGCGCTCTGGGAAGGCATGAGGCTTGGTGCCGCGACATGCCTGATGGAGAGCGCCTGGTGGGCGACGACGATGTCCGTGCCGGGCGAGGACGCGCCGCGCCTCGACATCATCGAGACCTCGTATCCGGGCTCCTGTCTGGTCAACAAAAAGGGCCTGCGCTTCGCCAACGAATCCCAGGACTATATGAGCTTTCAGAAAAAGCTCTATGCGGTGAATACGGACGAGGTGCCGTGTGCACCCATGTATCATATCTTCGATGCGCGCTTTCGGCGCACCTATGTCGTCGGTCCTTTGCTCACATCGAAGCTGCGGCCCGATTGGACCTTTCCAAGGCGCTGGTACGCGGACGGCTTCATCGCAAAGGCGAATACGATCGGAGAACTCGCGGACAAGTTCGGCATCGATCGAAAAGGGCTCGAAACCACGATCGCCAAGATGAATGAATATGCGCGGACCGGCAAGGATCTCGATTTCGATCGCGGCGACGCGATCTACGATCAGTACTACGGCGACCCGGCCATCAAGCCGAATTCCTGCCTGGCGCCCATCGTCGAGCCGCCCTTCTATGCAATGAGAGTTGATGCCGGTGATCTCGGTACCCAGGGCGGCTTCGTGATCAATGAAAACGCCCAAGTGATGCACAAGGACGGCTCTCCCATCCAGGGCCTTTATGCCGTGGGAAACTGTACGGTGGCGCTGCTGCCCACCTATCCGGGGCCTGGCGCCACCCTGGGTCCGGCGATGACGTTCGGGTATCAGGCGGCGAAGCATATGACCGGGTTCAATGCGGGGCACGGACATGGTCGGGTCGAGGAGCCTCCACAGACAAATGTCGTTGCCGCGCACACTTCTCGGCGCATGTAGACGCGCCGCGGACATGGCCGCACGCTATCCGCGCCAGAATTGCAAGTCAGATCAGTCGCTTGGGGCTATCCGTCGTTTGGCGCGACAATTGCTTTTGGAGCAGTAAACGGCATTTTGTGGTGAAGGCACCGGCCCGATGCAGAGGGCGCCGGTGCAAATGCGATTTGTCGCGAGGGACGGATCTCGCGGGCAATTGAGCCAAAGGGAGCGCGACGTGGCGAACATTCAGAGCATTAAGGCCAAGCGGAACCTCGGCCAAAGTTCGCGGTCTGCCGACGGTTCCCCAGGCAGCCGATACTACTCAAAGGAGTTTGCCGCCAAGGAGTGGGAGCATGTCTGGACGAAAAGCTGGCTGATGGTCGGCCGCGACGTCGAGATTCCAGAATCCGGCGATTTCCTTGTCGAGGATATCGGGCCCGAATCGATTCTGGTGGTGCGCCAGAAGGATGGCGGCATCAGGGCTTTCTACAACGTCTGCCGGCATCGCGGAAATCAGCTCGTGGGCGTGCATGAGGGCTCGCTCGACAGATTTACCTGCAGCTATCACGGGTGGAAATGGGCCCTCGACGGGGCCTGCGTGGGAGCGCAGGACGAGGATGATTTTCCGAACGGCAGTCCCTGCGGACGCTTGAGGCTCTCGGAGCTGCGCTGCGAGGTGTTCGCCACCTTCATCTGGATCAACATGGATCCTGATTGCATTCCTCTGCTGGACTTTCTGGGCGAGGAGGTCGTTGCCGGACTCGGGGGCCATCCCTTCGCGGGTCATGTGCGCACACAGGCCATGTCGGTGCGCGTGCCCTGCAACTGGAAATTCGTCAACGACAATTTCCGGGAAACCTATCACATCCCGACCTGCCATCCCTGCGCGCTTTATCTCAACGACCCCGACTATCGGAAAACAGATGTGGATCTGTTCGAGGGCGGTCATGGCCGGTTGAGAACGTCCGGCGGGATGCCGTCGATATTCCTGCCCGGTGGCAAGCTTGCGATCGACGAGCCGCTTCTGTCCGATCTCAAGCATTGGGGGCTCGATCCCGACGACTTCAAGGGCCGGGAGCAGGACACCCGTCTCGCGCTGCAGAAGCAAAAGCGCAAGCTGGGCGCAGAGCGCGGTCACGCTCATTACGCTCAGCTCGGCGACGCTCAGTTGACCGACACCATCATGTATTCCGTGTTCCCGAACGTGAATATCGCCTTGTTCGCAGATTCTTTCGTTCTGCTGAGAGCGATCCCGCACGCGAAGGATCCGGAGCAATGCACCTTCGATTCCTGGTATTATGCGATTGCCGGCGTTGATGACGTCTTCACGCGGACGATGACGTCGAACGCGAGCGTCGAGGGCGCGACGGCCCAGCACGCGCCGCGCGAATGGATCAATTTTGGTGAGAAAAGCCTCGGCGCCATTCTCGACGGCGACACCGCCATCCTTCTCGCGCAACAGCTCGGTTCCCATTCACTCGGATACCACGCGCCTGAGTTCTCCAATCAGGAGAAGCGCGTGCGCCAGTATCATGACCGGATCGACGCGCTCATCCGGCAGGGCGAAAGCGCGATCTGATCGCTCTCGTCGCGAAGAATAAGAGGCGATGCCGAGACGGGCGGAGGCCGGGTCGTGAAATTTGGGGCCATGATTGCCGCGAAGATGGGCGATTGGAAGCTGATCTGCGAATTGGAGCAGCTCGGCTTCGACGCGGTTTGGGTCGCCGATTCTCATATGATCTGGTCCGACTGTTACAGCGTGCTGGCGCTGGCGGCTCAAAACACCACGCACATAAAGCTCGGCACCGGGGTGACCAACGCCGCGACCCGGATCGCGCCGGTGACGGCGCATGCCATCGCGACCATCAATCAGATTGCGCCCGGTCGGACCTTTCTGGGGATGGGAACTGGCTTCTCGTCCATGTGCCTGATGGGACAGGAGCCAGTGAAGGTCGGGCCGTTCCGTGACTATTTGCGCGTCGTGCGCACGCTCCTTCGCGGCGAAGAAGTCGAGTATGAGCTCAATGGCAAGCGCCGCACCATCCGATTCCTCGACACGGAGCTCGGCTTCACGAACACGAAATCTCCGATCCCGATTTATGTTGCCGCCAACGGTCCGCTGGCACTCAAGGCAGCCGGCGCCTACGCGGACGGATGCATCGCAGTCAACGATTCGATCACCGCGCGCGACGAGGCGCTGTTTGCGCAGCGGCGCACCTTTCTGGAAGCGGGAGCGGCAAGTGTTGGCCGTGAGCTCCCCACGGACTTCCAAACCGTGTCCGGCAGTCACTCCTGCGTGCTTCGCCCGGGCGAAACACTCGCCTCTGAGCGGGTCGTCGATCAGATCGGCGCCACTGTGACCGCGAACACCTTGCATGCGTGGTGGGAGCTTTCGCAAAGAACCGCTTCGCGCGATTTCATTCCGGGCGAACTCGCCGACGTCTGGGAGAACTATTTGGCATATGTGGAGCGCATGGATATCGCGCCGGACAAGCGCTATCTGCGTGTCCATCGCGGTCATGCCACGTATCTGCCTCCGGAAGAGCGGGAGTTCGTCACGCCGGCGCTCATTCGCGCGGCGGGAGGCCTGGTCGGCGAGTCCGATGAGCTCATTGAGCGAATCCGGGTGCGTGAACGGGCTGGTTTGAAGCAGATCACCATCATGCCCGCCGTGGATCGGGCGCGCGAATCCTTCAGAGAATTCTCTGAGCACGTCATCTCTCGCTATTGAGGCATGAACATCATGACGTTGGAGGCTTCGGACGGTTCACCGCGCGGCGAGATGGAGAGCCCCCTAAAGGTGGAGTTTGCGTCGGACGTCTCCTGGGACCGTGAAACACAAATCTTGGTCGTCGGTTTTGGTGGCGCCGGAGCTTGCGCCGCGATCGAAGCGCACGACGCAGGCGCGAACGTGTTGGTGATTGATCGTTTTGATGGAGGCGGGGCCACGGCCTATAGCGGCGGCATTCACTATGCGGGAGGGACACGGTTTCAGCACGACGCAGGCTATTCCGATACATCGGAGGAGATGTACAAATACCTGTCGCTCGAGGTTGGCGATGCCGTGAGCGACCGAACGCTGCGGAAGTTCTGCGACGATAGCGTGGCCAATATCGAATGGCTGGAGCGCCAAGGTGTCCAGTTCGGCGGGGGTGTTCACACCGGAAAAACCGTCTATCCGCCGGATGGAAAATTTCTCTATTTCTCCGGTAACGAGATGGTCCCCGAATACAAGGCGAAAGCCTACGCCGCGCCGCGCGGGCACCGGGTCATCGGCAAAGGATACACGGGTCACATCTATTACGCGGCCATGAGGCAAGCGGTGGAGCGGCGAAGCCTGCCGGTGATGACGCATACGCGGGCCGTCCGTCTGATTGTCGATGGAAGCGATCGCGTGATCGGCGTGGAGGCGCTGGTTCTCCCCGAGTTCGCGCATGCCCGCCACCGTGCTCTTTACAAGGATGCCACGCCCACCCCGTTCACGTTCGAAAAGGCCGAACGATCCATAAGGCGCTGCCGGGATCTGGAAGTAGAGAAGGGTCGGAGGATCCGCATCAGGGCAACGAGCGGCGTGATCCTGACGACCGGCGGCTTTGAGTTCAGCATGCCGATGCTGAAGAAACATACGACGAGGTTCGCTGCGTTTGCCCCCGCGATGCTGCGAATGGGCGCCATGGGAAGCGACGGAAGCGGGATCCAGTTGGGTCAATCCGTTGGAGGGCGCGTGGGCAAGCTTGGCAATGTGTTCTATGGCCGCATCATCTCGCCGCCGACCGCGTTCGTTGAAGGTATCCTCGTCAACAAGCTGGGACGGCGTTTTGTCAACGAGGACGCCTATGTGGCGGTGGTGGGAAACGCCATTTCGGAGCAGCCGGAAGGTCAAGCCTGGATCCTCATGGATGCCCCCACGGTGCGAAAGCTTCGGAAGCAGCTCATGCCGCACGGTGATGGTCAATTCCTGCAATGGTCGTTGCCGGCGCTGGCGAATGTGCTGTTCGGTGGCACGAAGCGGGCCGGCAGTCTGAAGATCCTGGCAAAAAGGTGCGGGATCGACGCCAGCGGTCTCGAAAGCCAGGTTCAGGAAACGCGCACCACCGCTGCGCAAGGCTTGCCCGATCCGATCGGAAAGTCGCCGAACTATTTTCGCCCTGTTGAGGACGGGCCTTATTGCGCTGTGAATGTTTCCGTCATGAACAAGCTGGCGATGGCGCCTTTCGTGACCTTGGGAGGACTCGCCGTCGATGAAGACACGGGCGAAGTTCTCGATGGTCAGGGTAGGGCGATCGGCGGCCTCTATGCCGCCGGCCGCGCGGCGATCGGAATCTGCGGGAACCGTTATATGAGCGGCATGTCGCTGGCCGACTGTGTTTTCTCCGGCCGGCGCGCCGCCGTCCATTGCTCGAAGAGTGGGGAAAAAAGCGCGCCGCAGATCGGTCTGGCCAGACATGCATGACCGGTTGCTGCCATGTAGGGGTTTGGCTGCCATGTAAGGGTTTGAAAGTGCATCTTGGAATATTGCCTCCGCCCGGCGAACATATCTCCGATCCAGAGTGGCTTTCGTTGGTTGCCGATGCCGCCGAGGCTGCCGGCTGCGAATCGATTTGGCTGGGCGAACATCCGTTCTCGGCCGAGCAGTATGAGCCTCGTTATCCCTATAGTCCCGATGGGCGGTTGCCGTTCGCCAGAATTGTTCTGCCGGATCCGCTCGAGGTGCTGAGCTTTCTCGCTGCGCGAACGAACCGCATTCGGCTGGGAACAAGCGCGTTGATCCTGCCGTTGCATCCGCTGCCGATCATCGCCAAGCGTGCCGCTACGCTTGACCGCGTTTCCCGCGGCAGGTTCATGCTCGGCGTGGGGATAGGCTGGATGAAGGAGGAATATTCGGCCTGCAACGTTCCCTACGAGGAGCGTGGTCGAAGATTGGACGAAATGTTGACGGCCATGGGCGCACTCTGGTCGCAATCGCCGGCGACGCACCGGGGTCGCTTCCATAGCTTCGAGCGCGTTTACAGTGATCCGCAACCGCTTGGGAGCGCTGTTCCTGTCGTTGTTTGCGGCTCGAGCGACGCGGCCGCCAGGCGTGCCGGGCGATATGGAAACGGGTTCTTTCCGATGTCCATTTCGCCGGACGACCTTGCCGATAAGCTCGGCGTGATGCGGCAGGCCGCGCTTGAGGTTGGCCGGAACCCAAAAGATATCGAGATCACGGTCTGGCCGGGCAGCTACGATCCCAGCCGAGCTTTCGATCTTGATTTCGTAAGCGCCTACGTCGCTCTGGGCGTGTCCCGCCTTGTGATCGGGGCGTACGAATGGGGCGAGCCGACGCCGAAGGGAATCGGAAAATCCCTAAGGCAATACCAGCACGACGTCATCGGTCGTGTATCCAAATGCTGAGGCGCGGGAGGTGAGCGCAATGGAGGATATTTTCCTGGTAGGTGTCGGCATGACGCCGTTCAGTCGCCTTGCGAGCGCAACGGTCAAGGGGCTTACGGACCTTGCCGTCATGTCCGCGCTCAAAGACGCCGATACGACGAAGAGCCAAATCGACGCCGCCTTCTTCTCGAATACCACGCAATCTCCTCTTGAAGGCCAGTATATGGTACCCGGAGAAATGGCGCTTCGGGCCATGGGCTTTTCCGACATCCCGATCATCAATATCGAGAATGCTTGCGCCAGTTCCAGCACGGCACTCCATACGGCTTATGCGCATCTAAGGGCGGGTCTGTGCGACACGGCTTTGGTTGTCGGTGTCGAGAAGATGACGCACCCGGACAAATCAAAAAGCCTGCAAGTCTTCGACGGCGCCTGGGACGTTCATGACGTCGAAGCCACGGTGAGTCGGCTTGCGGATCTCGCCCGGGACATGGAGGCTCCCGAAGACAATAACGGCCCCCGCAGCGTCTTCATGGATGTCTATGCGGCGCTCGCCCGCTTTCATATGAAGACGTTTGGAACGACACAGCGGCAAATCGCGGCGGTATCGGAAAAAAATCACTTCCATTCGACCTTCAATCCGCTCGCGCAATATCAGGTCGAGATGTCCGTGGATCAGATCCTGGCTGCACCCGTGATTTCCTGGCCGCTCACGCTGCCCATGTGCGCCCCCGTGACCGACGGCGCCGCGGCCGCCATCCTGGTTCGAAAAGATGGTCTTCGTCGCTTCGATGCCGATCGAGCGGTGAAGGTCTGCGCGAGCGTGCTCGGATCCGGCAGCGATCGCGCGCCGGACGACTACGAAAAGCATGTCTGCCGTCGCCTGGCGATGAAGGCTTACGACATTGCCGGAATCGGTCCGTCCGATATTTCGCTGGCCGAGGTCCATGACGCGACCGCGTTCGCCGAGATTGTGCAACTCGAGAATTTGGGGTTTTGCAAGTTCGGCGAGGGTGGGATCATCAGCGAAAGAGGCGAGACGCGGCTCGGCGGGCGCATTCCGGTCAATCTGTCTGGCGGGCTCGAGTCCAAGGGACATCCCATCGCAGCGACCGGTCTGGGCCAGATCTATGAAATGGTCACACAGCTGCGCGGCGAGGCGGGTCAGCGTCAGGTCGACGGCGCCAGATTCGCCATCGCGGAGAATGGGGGCGGCTTTCATCGATATGAGGAAGCCGTCGCCTGTATCACGATTCTCGGACGGTAGTGAGGACCGGAGATGAATATCGCTCTGTTTCTCGCAACCGCGGCTCGGTCGCTTTCGGAGCGGCCCGCGGTTTCAATTGGCACGAAGCTGTGTTGGACCTATGGCGAGCTTGGCCTGCGCGTGTCCCGCCTTGCTGCCGGCCTTTCCGCGATGGGCCTTCGTCCCGGCGATCGCATCGGAATCGCGATGGCAAATTGTCCTCAGTACATCGAGGTTCTGTTTGCCGCCTGGCATGGAGGATTTTGCGCGGTTCCGCTTAACGCGAAGCTGCATCCGCGTGAGATCGCTTATGCGCTGGATCATTGCGCGGCGCGTCTCTGCTTCATCACAGACAATCTCGCCGAGACGCTCGCCGATCTTCCGCGCCAGATCGACGGGCTCGATCGTGTCATTTCTGTCGAGCAGCCCGAATACGACGCGCTTTTCCGCGCGGACCCCGTTCCCGTCCGGTTTGTCGAGGACGACGCACCGGCCTGGCTCTTCTACACGAGCGGAACCACGGGCCGCCCGAAGGGAGCGACGCTGACGCACCGCTCCTTGAAGGGCATGACGCTGCGCTACTATGCCGATATCGATCAGGTTCATGAGGTCGACACGATGTTGCATGGAGCGCCGCTTTCCCATGGTGGCGGGCTTTACGCGATTCCGCATGTCGCAAAGGCCGCGCATCATGTCATTCCGGAAAGCAGGGGCTTCGATATCGACGAGACCATCGGCCTTACGCACAGCTTTCGCAATCTCACGTTTTTCACCGTGCCGACGATGCTGAACAGGCTCGTCAATCACCCGCGGATTTCGACCGCCAGAGTGGATTCGATCAAGACCATCTTCTATGGCGGCGCGCCCATGTATCTGGAAGATCTGAAACGCGCATTGACCACGATCGGGCCGAGGCTCGTCGGAATGTATGCGCAAGGAGAGATGCCGAACACCATAACGTTTCTTTCGAAGCGGATGCATGCTGATCATTCCCATCCGCGCCGTGAGGAACGGCTCTCGTCCGTCGGCATGGCGAGAACCGGCGTCGAAATGCGCATCGTCGGTCAGGATGGCCGAGAGCTGCCGCCCGGCGAGATCGGAGAGGTTGTCGCGCGCAGCGATGTCTGTATGGCGGGATACTGGAACAATCCTGACGCTACGGCGCAGACGATCCGCGATGGGTGGCTGTTCACGGGCGATGTGGGCTGCGTCAGCGATGACGGGTTTCTCACTTTGAAGGACCGCTCCAAGGACCTGATCATCTCGGGTGGCAGCAATATCTATCCGCGCGAGATCGAGGAGGTCCTGATGATGGACCCCAATCTTCTTGAAGTGTCTGTCGTTGGGAAACCTCACGCTGAATGGGGCGAGGAGGTCGTAGCGTTCGTTGTGCCCAGGCCCGGTCGCGATGTCGATACATCGGCGCTTGATAAGCTGTGCCTCGACAACATCGCACGCTTCAAACGGCCAAAGAAGTATATCATGCTGAAAGAGCTCCCGAAAAGCGATTACGGAAAGATCTTGAAGACCGAGCTCAGGAAGCTGTTGAGCACGAGCTCATAGCGGACGACGACGCGCCTGGGTGAAGACATGTTGCAAGCGCAGGCCTTCCTGGAAGAAAGTCAGCAGGTTTTCGATCTTCTCCAGGCGCAACCCTCCGAAGATCTTCTCAGAACAACGCAATTCAAGTCCTGGTCGATCGAGGATATCGTCCGGCATCTTTATGTTTGGAACAGTGCTGCGATTGCGACGCTTGGGAGCGCTGAGCGTTTTCGCGAGTTTTTTCGGCCCGTTCCCACTCACACAAAGAACGGCATGCTTCGAGATTTCGAAAGAGCGATTGTGCGCATTTCGGGAGGCGAGCTCGTCGATTTGTGGCGGAAGAATTTTGTCGATACCGCGATCGCCTTTTCGGCCGCCGATCCAAGCGTGAGGCTCGAATGGGGCGGTCCGCCTCTGAGCGCGCGGTCCTGCATCACGTCGCGACTGATGGAAACATGGGCGCACGGCCAAGCCATCTACGATGAGCTGGGGGTGGAGCGGACAAATACGGATCGCCTCAAAGACGTTGCGGAGATCGGCGTCAGAACTTTCGAGTGGACCTTTGCGAACCGCGGATTGCCGGTTCCTGGCCGGCCGCCGAAAATTGAACTCGTCGCGCCGTCAGGTGCGCATTGGCGGTGGGACGGGGAGGCGGCCCATGACACGATAAGCGGTAGTGCTGTCGATTTTTGCCAAGTCGTCACGCAGGTGCGGAATATCGCCGACACGCAGCTGACTGTGACGGGGGCCATTGGGCGTCAATGGATGTCGATTGCGCAATGCTTTGCCGGTCCCCCCAACGATCCTCCCGCACCGGGCACGCGCTACAGGAAGGTCCGCGAGGGCAGGTCCGTCAAGACGTGAGGTGGTCCTTGACGAACACGCCATCCTTCATGATGGCGAGTAGGTTCGTCTCCGGATCGCACAATTTTGACCAGCCTTCCCTGAGAGGATCGAAGGTCGTCACCAGGATGTCGGCAAGCTTTCCGACCTCGAGCGCGCCGGTCTCTCCGCCGAAGAAGTGTGCGCCGTTTGCCGTCGCGATCTCGAGCGCTTCCAGCGGCTCGAAGCCCATCTCGTCGACGAACATGTTGATCTCGCGCGCCCACAGGTCGGGGGCAAACCCGTATTTGGGTCCGTAGTCGTCACCCAGCATCATTTTGACCCCCGCTTTGTGGGCGCGCCGCAAGACCGCTCCGAACTTCTCTATGTACGCCTCGTCCCTGGGATAATACTGCATGAAGTCCAGCCAGGGTTTGGAGGGATCCCACCTGATCGTCGCGATGGTCATACCGATCGTGGGACAGTAATAGGTGCCGTGCTTCACCATGGCCTCGATGCACTCGTCGTCGAGATCATCGGCATGGTCGATCAGATCGACGCCCGCTTCGATGCATTCGAGAATCTGGTCGGGATAGTTGACGTGCGCCCGTATCCACGCGCCGCGTTCATGGGCTGCGTTCGCAGCAGCTTGAATTTCATCGAGACTGATGTTCCGCAAGCCTTTCGTCGATGGGAAGCCATGTCCGCCCGAAGGCAGAAGCTTGATCATCCGGACGCCGCGATGGATGTAGTGGCGCACGGCCTTTCGGAACTCGTCCGGGCCTGTGCACTGACCTTGATCAAGGCCGAGATTACCCGCTTCCAACCACCAGGGCGTGGCCGGAAAATGAGTTCCCGTGGCGACGATATGCGGACTGCAGGGAACAAGACGGGGGCCTTCCGCGACCTTTTCGTCCATTGCCATGTTCAAGCAAACGTCGGTGTCGTAGACCGACGCGGTGCCTAGCGCCGACGTGACACCTGCATGAAGCGCTATGCGCGCGTTCTTGATCGCATAGGCCATGACGACGCCGGGCGGCCGCTCGGAGCCCAGGTTCACGGTTCCCAGCGTGCCCAGGCCATCGTACTCGACATGAAAATGGCCGATGCACAGTCCGGGCATCACGGTCTTGCCCGAGAGATCGATCACGCGATCGTTCTCGCGGATCTCGAGCTGGCCATCCGGTGCAATGGCCGCGATGCGATTTCCATCGATCGCGAGCGTCATGCGGGAACGGGCGGGCCGCTTGGAGTCGAGGAGCGTGGCCTGCTTGAATATGATGCGACTCATCGGCTTCTCCTTACGACGATGTCGTGGTCCCGGTTGACGTCGTTCTGCGCGTTCGCAAAGAGATGTCCTACGCCTTCTTGAACCAGGCGACGGGCCTGCGGGCAATCTCCTTCGCCGATGCCGGCGCGAACGCCATCGGCATGTCGCACTTGTAGGTGCCGAAGTCGCCGTCGGAATCAGGATAAAGGCGCGTGAGCAGCTGCGGTCCTTCCGAAAGCCTGACGACCCCGAGCCCATAGGGAACATCCGCCTGGAACTCGCTGGGCGCGCCGGACCGGACTACCGTGAACGATACGAGCGTGCCGCGCCCCGAAGCCTTGCGCCAGGCGAGATCGCGAGAGTGACATGATGTGCAATGCGATCGCTGATAGAGGTTGTCGGCGCCACAAGAATTGCAGTGCTGGATGTGCAACTCGCCTGCTGCGAGGTACTTCTGGAATTGCTCTGCGAGTGTCATGGGATCACCTTCAATCAATGCGCTCGAGGCATAACACTTGAGCGTCGCTGTAGCTTCCACCGGTGCCGCCGACGATGGCGCGGCGGCAGTTCGCGATCTGGCGTTGTGTGGGTGCTTTCCGCATCAGCTGGCGCACGCCCTCCAGCAGCAATGCGAGGCCGCCGCCAATCGCGATGTGACCTCCGGAGAGGATGCCGCCATTGGTGTTCACGGGAAGTCGCCCGCCTGGCGAGAAATCTCCTCGCGCGAACATCTTGGCCGCTTGACCGCGTGGCGCGAGGCCGATGCCTTCGAGCGCTACGGCGAGCACCACGGGATAGGAGTCGTAGATCTCCGCGAGGTCGGCGTCCTTGGGTCCCCAGCCTGCTTCTTCGAAGGCTTGCGCGGCCGCTTTCGGCCAGCCGAGGACCGCCATATTCCGTTCCTGCCCGATGCTGAAATGGGTGACCGATCCGCCGCTTCCGGCAATGCGGACCAAGGGACGGCCGAGATCCCGACCGCGTTTGAGCGTCGTCATCACGAAGGCGGTCGCACCGTCGGCCATCATCGGACATTCGAGGGAGTGCAGAGGATCGGCCACGACGCGCGTGCTCAGCACTTTCTCGACCGAGAGCTTCTTATCGCGAAACATGGCATTCTCGTTGAGATTGGCCCACTCGCGAAGAGCGACGCAGATGGACGCCATCTCCGCTTCGGTGGCGCCGCTCTCGTGCATGTAGCGCTGGGTCAGCAGCGCGCCGATGGCATTGAAGCTCAATCCGGCCGGACGCTCCCATTCGCGCGCGATGCCGTTGAAGGTCAACATGTCGACCATCGCTTCGACCGGAGCGTGGCCCCAGTGGTCCGTCTGTACGACCAAAACGGTCTCCGCCTCGCCGGCTCTGATCAGGCTCGATCCCACGCGAGCCAGATTGTCGCTCGTGGAGCCTCCGGAATGAACCATCAAGCTCGTCTTCACGGAGCCCGTGACGCCAAGCTCTTCCGTGAAGCGCGAGAAGATGAGGTCGGCCTGATCCTCCATCGAGTGCAGACATGGCGCGAGCAAAATGACGTCCACGTCGCGGGGCTTGAGACCTGCATCGTTGAGCGCGAGCAGTGCGACATCAATGCAGTCACCCATGAAGGTGCGCTCGGGAAAGCGCCCCGCGGGCAGTTCGCCGATGCCGACAAAAACGGCTTCCTTGTCGGGTAGAAGGGTTGTGCTCTCAGCCATTCTTCGTCTCCCTGCCTGCCGACCGCCGCTTCGCGAGCATCACGATCGTAAACTCCATGACCTCTTCGTCTTTCTGATTGAGAACCGAGTACCGCATTGTCAGGGTGCCGAGGCTCGGTTGCTTCCACTCCCCGACATCCATCACGGTCGCTTTCACGCGGATGGTATCGCCGGGCCTGACAGGTCTCAGCGCGCGCAACTGCTTGCATTCGAGCATCGCTTTGATGGCCATTCCGTAATAGCCCATCATCGAAATCAGGCCGATGGCGATGCTGAAAGTCAGCGGTCCATGCGCGAGCCTGCCGCCGAACGGTGTGCTCTTTGCGTATTCTTCGTCGACGTGCAGCGGGTAGAAATCTCCCGTAAGCCCCGCGAAGGCGCTGATGTCCGAGGCTTCGATGGTGCGGCCGCCCGAGATTACGAAATCGCCGGCCTCGAAATCCTCCAGCGCCCGCTCGATCGGCCACTTCGGTCGAGTGTCCTTTGTCATTCCGCGCGCCTCCGTGGGTTGTCGTGTGCACACGCCCGTGTGGTTCGATGTCTAGTGATTGATGCTTTGCGCGCCATCCATGTAGATGGTTTCGCCGGTGAGAAAGCGCATGTCATCCGAGACGAGCTTGCCGACAAGTCGCGCAACATCCTGCGGAAGTCCAGGGCCGCCGACAGGAATGCGTTTGCTGAGCCATTGCCTGATGCTGTCCTTCGCGAGAAACTCCTTGTTGAAGTCCGTCGCGATATATCCGGGCGCGACGTTTATGACCGTGATGTTGTCGCGGGCCCACTCCACGGCAAGGCAGCGCGTGATCGCGCCGACGGCGGCTTTCGCTGCGCAATAGGAAAGATTTTTCGGCACGCCGAGTCGGTCGAAGAAAGATCCTATGTTGATGATGGTTCCCCGGGTCTCCTTCAGATAGGGATAAGCTTCGCGGCAGCCAATCATGACGGCGGTCGCATTCAGCCGCATGACGCGTTCAAACTCTTCCGTCGTCAGATTGGCGCTGACCATGTTCGAAGAGACGCCGGCATTGTTGACAAGCGCGACGATCGGAGCCTCCTTCGCAAGAGCGGCGAATGTTTTCTGAACAGCGGCTTCGTCCGTGAGGTCGCACGCGATGCCCTTGCCGACCGGCGCGGTTCCGGATCTCGACAGCGCCGAAACCTGAAAGCCCAGAGCGCTCATTTCCGCGACGATTGCCGCACCGATGCCGCGGCTGCCACCCGTCACGATGACCTGTCCGTTCTTCATGAAGGAGCGTGCCCCTTGTGCTCACTCGCGGCGGTGCGGCTCATCAGTGCCCTCGTGTGCCGGCGGTCAAACCATCTGCCTTCAGAACGTTGCCGGCCGCCCGGCTGTCCCAAGTCTGCTTTCCGACGCCTCGTGTGCGCAACTCGCCTTTCATGACCTTCTCCGTCGGTGTCCGCGGCATCGAGTCAAGAAACTCGATATAACGAGGCACCATGAAGTGGGGTAGTCTCGGGACGAGATAGTCGAACAGATCCTGGGCCGCCAATTCCTGGCCCGGCTTGAGCACGACGAAAGCCAGGACGTCGTCTTCCATCTCGTCGGCGGGAACGCCCACGATCGCGGCTTCGAGCACCGCGGGATGTTTCACGATCTGAGCCTCGACCTCCATCGAAGAGATATTCTCGCCGCGGCGGCGGAGCGCGTCCTTGTTTCGGTCGACGAAGTAATACTCGCCGTCGCTATCGCGCCGAAACAGATCGCCGGTATGAAACCAGCCGCCGGCCCAGGCCTCGGCCGTGGCCTCCGGCATGTTGACATATCCGGCGGTGATCACGCCCGGTTGCTCATGTCTGACGCGAAGCTCACCAACCGCTCCGTCGGGAACATCGTTGCCGGCGGAGTCGACAAGGCGCAGGCTCCAAGCCGGTGTCGTGGCGATGCCGGCGCTTTTGAGATTGGACGCTCCGAGGGCCGTGCGCAGCGGTCCCGGCACTTCGGACATGGCGAAGCCTGACCATAACGTGATGTCGAAGCGGCGCCGAAACTCCTCGACTTGCGGAATGTGGGGAACGAGCAATGCAATCCGTATCGGATTGTCGGCATCGTCGGGACGCTCGGGCTCGCGCATGAGAAACGTCGCCATCGCGGCCATGATCGTTCCTGTGGTCGCGCCGAGCTTTCGCACCATCGGCCAGTAGCGTTCGGTCGAGAAGCGTGGAACCACCGCAATCGAGCCGCCCCGAAAGAGCATCGTATAGAGCCAGCCGGTGCCACCGACATGGAACATCGGAAGGCAGACGAAGGCCCTGTCGTCCGCACCGATGTCCCCGTGTCCGAACCACTTGGCATAAGCTTCGTGATGATTGTAGGAGCACCGCACCGCCTTCGATGGGCCGGTCGTTCCCGAGGTGTAGATATAGGTCATGTCGTCCGTCGGCTCGCGACGGCAATTCGAGGGGGGTGGGGCAGGGGCTTCGCTCTGCAGATCGGACCATGCGATGACCAGCCGATGGTCGTCGCGATAGCCACCGCCGCCGACGACTACGATCGTCTTCAGATAGGGGAGGTCGAGACCGGTGATCCGATCCACCAAGGAAGCGTGCGCAACCAGAACGGCCGCCCTCGGCACGTTGATGGCGTGCTGCAGGAACGACATGCGGTAGGCGACGTTCAGGGGAGCATAGACGGCGCCGGCGGCGTTGGCTCCTAGCATGAGCGCAACGGCCTCTTCGCCGTTGGGAAGGAAGGAAAGCACAGGCTCGCCGGGGCTCACCCCGATCCTTCGCAATCCGGCGCCGATGGACCAGGACAGCTGCAAGGCCTCGAGATATGACCAAGCCGCTCCTGACTCGAAGATGGCGAACGGTGCGACCGGGGTCTTCTCAGCCCATTGCCGCAGAAGGCTCTGAGTCATCGTTCAACGGTCCTTCACCGCGCCCCTTCGAGAAGGGTTTTTGCTTGCACCGCTCGAGCCTTGGCGACTCTGTTTTCGGGATTGTTTGGCGCGTGGCCACATCTTCCTACAGGCGAGATCCAGCAAGAATCGCACCACATGGAAACCGCCGGAAAACTCCCTTCACCGTCAAGAGATAGATAAGTTCGGGAGCGGATTTTGTCGTCGCGAGGACATGCACTGTCTTCGGGGTAGACTCGCCAGCGAACTTGAGTGAGCAAGATCAGCGAGGATGGCGTGCGGACAATCCTCTCGGACGAGATAGGCTTGTTCGCGCACGGCCCGCTATCCCGGGCTGTGCTCGATCTCGGCCAGCTTCTTATAGAGATAGGAGCGCGAAATTCCGAGCTCTTCGGCCACGCGCTTCTTGTTTCCGCCGTGCCGTTCCAGGGCTTCCTTGATGAGCGCGGACTCCATGCGGTCTATCTTGTCGCGGATGTTGGAGCCGCTGCCTGTGGCCGCGGATGGGGGCGCATGCGCATCTACGTCCAAATCCTCGATCTCGCGGAAGTCCTCGGGGGCCAATTCGGCGCCATTGGCAAAGATCATCGCACGTTGCACGGCATTATGAAGCTGCCGCACATTGCCGTACCAGGGCAGAGCCTGGAGCATGTCCATTGCGGAGGGGTGCACGCGCCGAACGTCCGAGCCAAGACGTCGCGCCAAGCGTTTCACAAAGTGCTCGACGAGGAGCGGAATATCGTCGGCCCTATCTCGCAGCGGCGGGACATAAAGGGTCACGCCATTGATCCGAAAAAAAAGATCGGCCCGGAACTTCTCCTCCATGATCTGGCGCCGCAAATCCTTGTTCGTGGCGCTTATGAGCCTGAAGTTCGTTGTCCGCTCGCGGTTTCCGCCGATGCGCTCGAACGCGCCGGTCTCCAGGACGCGAAGCAGCTTGACCTGCGTGGCCAACGGCATATCGCCGATCTCGTCGAGAAAAAGGCTGGATTGGTGAGCCATCTCGAACTTGCCGGCCCGACCTTCCCGACGCGCGCCAGTGAACGCGCCGGAGTCGTAGCCGAACAGCTCGCTCTCGACCAATGTTTCGGGCAGAGAGCCGCAATTGATCAGAACCATCGAATGGTTTTGGCGCGGGCTTAAATTGTGAATCGCGTGAGCGATGAGCTCCTTGCCGGTTCCACTCTCGCCGGAAATGAAGACGGGAACGTCGAAAACAGCCACTTTGCGGATTTCGTCCTTGAGCTTCCGGATGGGCGCGCTTTCGCCAATGATCTCGTTGAGACCGAACGTGCGATGCTGAAGACCAACCAGCTCTTTCTTGTAGTAATCGACCTCGGCACGTAGCGAATGGATCTGGCGGCTGAGCTGATGAACCTCCTCGGGTTCCTTGAACATGACTTGACCAATGGCGCCGACCAGCTCGCCACGGTGGCGGATCGGCAGGCGATTCACGACACGGGATACGCCTCGCATCTGCTGCACCTGACCGATCTCCGGCACGCCGGTCTTGGCGACCACGTGAAGCCGCGTGTTCTCGATCACTTCCTGGACTGGCCGTCCAATCGATTCTCCGCGCTTCAAACCGAAGAAGCGCTCATGAACCGGGCTGATGTAGCGCAGGATCGAGTTGGAATCGACGACGGTGACCCCTTCATAGGGATTGGTGAGGAAGTGGTCCAGGATGTCGAAGGCGCAATCGACGGCAAGGAGGAACTCGACAAGCGCCCCCTCGCCGACATCGGGACGCACGAGGACCAACGTTGAATCCTGCAACGGCACCGTCAGGACAACGAAGTTGGAGCCGTCGATCTCAAGGGCAGAAAGTCGACTTTCGCCGCCAAGCTTTTCTTTGCTCAGTGCCGCTGGAAGTCCCATGGCCTGTGCTTGAGGGGTCGCGAACACGATCGCACCACTCAGGTCAAGCAGCACCGCCTCAAAGGACGCCATGGCCTCCCTCAACATCATTTGTTTATCTTGTGTACGTCCACAAGCACCGAAGTGTCTGTAGCGAATACACAATAGTGCCGAGTTCCACGAGTGACAAGCCGAATCCCGCTTGCGCGCCAACGGCTTCCTTTTTGGCTCAGATATTGCTCGTTGACAGGAAATAGCCGATCCCCGTCGACCGGGCGCGGGCGTGGCGTCGTGAGTTCTGCAGTCTCCGAAGCGCAAGTGATGGTGAGCTATGGTCGCTGGTAACCGTCAAAACGATAAGAAGCGCCAAGCGTTCGACATGCTGAAGGACGTGACGGTCCTCGATCTGACGACATCCATCGCCGGGCCATATGCTGCGATGCTCCTATCGGACTTTGGCGCGAGCGTCATCAAGCTCGAGCGGCTGACGGGTGACGACGTGCGGTTCTGGGGGCCCCCTTTTCTCAGCGGGGAGTCACTTTGGTTCCTCAGCGTGAACCGCAATAAGCGGAGCGTCTGTCTTGACTACGCCTCGAAGCCGGGAAGGGTGGTCCTGGAGGATCTCCTGGATCGGGTGGATGTCGTGATTACGAACCAGCTCGCGGAGGCGCAGGAGAAGCTTGGGATCGATGCCGAGACGGTGCGTGCAGGCCGTCCACAGCTTATTCACGTCTCGCTCACCGGGTTCGGCCTCACCGGTTCCAAGTCGTCGCTTCCCTGCTATGACCTTATCGCGGAGGGTTACAGCGGCGTCATGGATCTGACCGGCCCGCCCGACGCGGAGCCACAAAAGATCGGCACACCCGCCGCGGACTTGCTGGCAGGAAGTGATGCAACGATGGCAATTCTTGCAGCGCTCTATCGGCGCTGCACCTCTGGTTTAGGCTGCGCTATCGATGTTTCGCTCACCGAGAGCATGATCCGATTCCTTACACCGCGAATTGTGCCCTTCCTAAGCTCAGGTCATTTGCCGCGTCGAAGCGGTGGCCGTGACAGTGTCATCGCCATCTATCAGACCTTTGACACGGCCGATCTCCCGATGACGCTCGCGCTGGGCAACGACGCAATTTGGCGCCGCTTCTGGGAAGTCGCTGAGCGCCCCGACCTGGCGGAGGGCGACGGACTTTCAAGCAATGCGGACCGTCTTGCCCGGAGAGCCGAAATCGTCGCTCGAATTCAGGAGATCCTCATCACCCGGCCCCGTCAGGATTGGCTCGAGCGATTTGAGGCCGCGCGCGTTCCGGCCGGGCCGATCTACAGTTTGGATGAGATGGTGGCCGATGACCATTTCAACGAGCGGCTTCTGTTTTTTGAGATCGAGCGGGATGACCAGAGTATCCCCCAAGTCGCGCTGGGAATTCATGTCGACGGCGCGGCTTCGGGGTATGCTTCCGCTCCGCCCCAACTGGGCGAGCACACAGAAGAGGTTCTGCGGGACGTGCTCGGTTATAATCAAAATCAGATCGAGCAACTTCTGGCAGCCGACATTGTTCGGGCGCCGCGCCGCGAACCGGCTCAGCTCATCACCGAGGAAGACTATGGCATACGACACCATTCTTTATAGCGAGGACGGTCCCGTCGGGACGCTTACGCTCAACCGGCCGGACGACGGAAACATGTTCAACCCGGTGATGTGTCGCGAGGTCCGTGATTGCATCGAAGTCGTTCGCAATGAGACCAGGACGCGCGTTCTGGTGATCACGGGGGCTGGAGATCGGTATTTCTGCATTGGTGGCCGAAAGGACGGGATGGAGAAGACCACACTCTATCCGGGCGTCCTTCCCACGCTCGAGATGTACGACGCCATCGAGCGTTTGCAAAAGCCCGTGATCGCGAGCGTCAATGGCTATGCGGTGGGCGGAGGGAACGTCTTGCAGATGGTCTGCGATCTTTCGATCGCGTGTGAAAGCGCCATCTTCAGGCAGGTCGGCCCGATGGTCGGAAGCTTCGATGCCGGCTACGGCACCTGGTTTCTCGAAGATCTCGTCGGCAAGCGGCGCGCGAAAGAGATGTGGTATTTGAACGAGAAACTGACGGCCCGGCAGGCCTTGGATTATGGGCTGATCAATCGCGTCGTTCCGGACAGTGAGCTGAAGGAAGCCACGCGTCAGATGGCGCTGGTCGTTGCCGAACGCGGTCCCTTCGCCCTCGCGTCCTTGAAAGCTGCCTTTGGCGCGCGTCACGGGGGCGTGGGTGGTCTCGCCAGGCTGGCGCACGACTTGCTCTTGCGTACGTATCTGGACACCGGGGAATCGAAAGAGCTGGCGGAAGCCTTCCGAAAGCGGACGACGCCTGACTTTGACAAGTTTGGCCATTAGGCGTGGCTCTGTGGAGGGGCACCCACGCCGGGTAACATGAGAAATTTGGGTGTCGAATGATAAAGCTCGAGCGAGAAGGCGAATTGGCTGTTCTCACACTCGACAGGCCGGAAGCCCTCAATGCCCTGAGCTTCGACCTGCTTCGTGCTCTGCGCGTGCGGCTTGACGAGGTGGACGCTCTGGGCGTTCGCGCGCTGATCATCACGGGAAGCGGGAACAAGGCGTTTTGCGCCGGTGCCGATATCGCTGAGCTCAGAGATCGCAGCCTTGCGGAAGAGAGAGCCGGCAGCGAACTGGGGCAGTCAGTTTTTGCGAAGCTGAGCCGGCTCCGGGTCCCGACCATTGCCGCCATCAACGGATACGCCTTTGGCGGCGGTCTCGAGCTGGCCTTGGCCTGCACATTTCGTATCGCTGTGGCTCAGGCGAAGATGGGCCTGCCGGAAATCAAGCTCGGCCTCATTCCGGGTTACGGCGGCACGCAACGTCTACCGCGCCTCATCGGCGAGGCCAAGGCGATGGAGCTCATTCTGACGGGGCGGTCCATTGATGCGCCCGAAGCGCTCGAGCTTGGTCTCGTCAATCGCATTGCGGATGAAGATCTCATGACGTCCGCACGGGCGTTCGCCCGCGAGTTCACGGGATACGGTCTTTTGGCCTTGCAGCTCGCGCGCGATGCGATCGCTCGATCGTCCGACACGTCTCTCGCGGAGGGCCTCAAGATCGAAGCGGATCTATCGACCCTGGCCTACCGCACGCGGGATGCGGATGAGGGGCTTTCCGCCTTCCTGGAGAAGCGAAAGCCCGTCTTCAGAGACGTGTAGGATTAGAGGCCGTGCGCTCCCGCGGCGAGCGCGATGCATCGCCACCGGCGTATCCCACAAGAATTGCCATGAACGTTTTTGAAAAACTTGACCAAGAGCTTGATCTCGATAGCCACGAAGCCGAGCTGCTGGCGAACGTTCGCAGCTTTGCTTCCTCTGAGATTGCACCGCGTGCGGCGCATTATGACCGCACGCGCGAGTTTCCGTGGGATAACATTCGTGACCTCAATGCTCTCGGGCTGAACGCGATGTTCATTCCCGAAGAGTTTGGAGGGGCGCAATTGTCCTATCCCTGCTATCTCCTGTGCGTTCGAGAGATCGCGGCCGCTTGCGCGTCGACGGGGATCATCTGGGCGACCAACTTCCACGCGGTGAAGCCGATCATCGATCACGGTTCGCTCGAGCAAAAGCGGCGGCTCTTGCCGCGCATCGCCGAGGGCGGACTGGCCTCGCTCGTGATCACGGAGCCTGACGCGGGCTCGGACGCTACGAGCATGAAAACCACATTCTCTCCCGATGGCGACGACATCATCATATCGGGAACGAAGACGTTCATCACGAACGGGGACGTCGCCGACCTGTACTTGATCTTCGGAAAATGGGTGGGCGTGGAAGATTCGCGCCAGGCCATTTCCTGCCTGGTGCTCGAAAAAGGCACGCCGGGCCTGAGCGTCGACCGGTTGGAAGACAAGATGGGCCATCGAGCGTCATCGACCGCGCAGATCACGTTTCACGGCTGCCGCGTGCCCTCCGCAAATCTCCTGGCTGGCCCGGGGCAGGGGCTCAAGATGTTGCTTGACTCCTTGAACAAGTCGCGGCCAAGCATCAGCGCTCACGCGCTGGGAATTGCCCATGCCGCGTTTGACGACGCCGTCGCCTATGTGAATCAGCGCAGGCAATCGAAGCGGCTGATCATTGAATTCCAGGGAATACAGTTTCTTCTCGCGGATCTGGCGGCTGAGCTCCTGCTCTGCGATTCCTGGCTCCTGCATGTCGGACGTCAGATCGACAAAGGCGTTGCCATGGCGGTCGAGGCATCGATTCTCAAATTGCGCGCGACCGACCTCGCCATGCGGATGACCACTGAAGCCGTTCAGTTGCACGGGGGGTACGGCTATTGCGCCGACTATCGTGTGGAACGGCTCATGCGCGACGCCAAGATAACGCAGATCTGGGAAGGCACGAACCAGATCCACAGACAGCTTATCGGCCGAAGCTTCATAAATCGCTGAAGGGGACGTGGATGGACCGCGAGATTTGCGTTGGAGTCGCCGGCTGCGGAACGATGGGAACGGGGATTGCCATCGTGGCGGCGCGCGCGGGATTCCGCACGCTGTTCTTCGACCTGGATGCCGCGCGCGTCAAAGGTGCGCGCTCGCAGATGGAAGCCTTCTTCGCGAAATCCGTCGAGCGCAAGAAGCTGACCCCGGAGCAGGCGAGCGCCAGTCTCGCGCGCGCTCGCGGTACGAGCGCTATCGCCGACATGGCCGACTGCGACCTTGTCATCGAGGCCGTCTTCGAAGATTTCGAGATCAAAGGATCCCTGTTCTCGCAGCTGAATAAAATATGCCCGCCAGGAACCATCTTTGCGTCCAATACTTCCACGCTTTCGATAACCGAGATCGCCGCGAAATCCGGCCGGGAGGATCGGTTTGTCGGGATGCATTTCTGCTTGCCGGCGCAGCTCATGAAGTTGGTCGAGATGTCGGCCGGCCTGCGAACAAGCGAGGATGTCTTTGCGGAGGCCTGGACGATCTGCGAAAGGATGGGGCAGCGTCCCGTCAGGACCCAGGATACGCCCGGATTCATCCTCAATTATTTTCTTGTGCCCTTCAACAACGACGCGATCCGGCTCGTCGAGCAGGGCGTGGCCGAGCCCGCCGAGATTGACCGCGCCATAAAGGGAGCGCTCGGCTACGCCATGGGGCCTATGGAGCTGCTTGATCTCGTGGGCTTGGATACGCAGGTCCTTCTTTGCGAAGCGCTGGGCAAAGTGACGAACGAGCCCCGCGCGGCCTGTCCCCCACTTCTTCGCCGCATGGTGGCTGCCAATCTGTTGGGACGAAAAACGTCGCGAGGTTTTCTGACTTACAAATCCAATGCGATTTTCGGAGCGTGATGATGTCCCACACCATAGTCGCGCGTGGCCAAAGCCGGTCATTTCCTGCCCCGCATGAATTCCTCACCGCTTCGCGATCAAGTGCGGACATTGTCGTCTTTATCGGCGCGGACGCTGGAGCCGCTTACGCGGAATTCCAGGATAAGGATCGCTATCAGGCCCTCCTGATCGAGCTTGATACGGAATGTCTCGGCGTGCATACCGGCGAGAGCAGAGGAGCGGAAGGAAACAACGCGCTTGGCTTTGCCCGCTTTCGAATGGGGGAGGCGCCGCCAAGCGATCTGGTCGAGCTCGTGAGGCAGCCTGCAAGCTCGGCGGATGCCCTCGCGGCCGCGCGCGCTCTTTTCGAGCAATACGGTCTGTCGACTGCGGTCTGCGCCGATTTCCCAGGGCGGATCGTCAATCGGCTCGTGCGGCCTTATTACAACGCTGCGCTGAACAGACTCGATGCGAAACTTGCAACGGCAGGCGATATGGATCTGACGCTGAAGCTTGGACTCGGGTATCCCGAAGGGCCGATCGAGTTGCTCGAGCGCACCGGCCTCGCTGCCCATTTCGACGTGACGACGGCGCTCCACGAGGCCCTGGGAGATCCCGCCTACGCGCCGGCGCGCCGCGCGCAGGTTGCCAAGTCCCGACAAAAGTGAAAGCCATGATGCCGCCTCTCGATGGTTTTCTGGTGCTGGATTTCAGTACGCTGTTGCCCGGGCCGCTCGCGACGCTGTTGCTCGCGGAGGCGGGCGCGCAGGTAATCAAAATCGAACGGCCGCAACGTGGCGATGAAATGCGAAGCTACATGCCGAAGGAAGGCGACGATAGCATCAACTTTCATATGCTCAATCGCGGAAAGCGGAGCATCGCGATCGACTTGAAAGCTCCGGACGCGCGGGACCGTTTGACACCCCTCATCAAGCGCGCAGATGTTCTGATTGAACAGTTTCGCCCCGGTGTGATGGAGCGGCTGGGCTTCGGCTATGAGGCCGTGCGTGCCCTCAATCCTCGTTTGATCTATTGCTCGATCAGCGGCTGGGGGCAGAGCGGTCCGAAGAGCGAGACGGCGGCGCATGATCTGAACTATATCGCGGAGACGGGAATATTGAGCCTGTCCGCAGGTTCCGACGGGGCTCCCGTTGTTCCTCCCGTTCTTGTCGCCGACATCGCGGGCGGCACTTATCCCGCCATCATCAATATTCTTCTCGCACTCATGCAAAGAGAGAAATCCGGGCTGGGCACCTATATCGATGTGGCGATGGGCGACAATCTCTTCACCTTCGCCTATTGGGGGCTCGGCAATGGCTTCGGCGCGGGCGCGTGGCCCAAGCCCGGCCGGGAGCTGGTGACCGGCGGATCGCCCCGCTATCACATCTATCGCACCTCTGACGATCGCTTTCTCGCCGTGGCGCCGCTGGAAGATCGTTTCTGGCAGACCTTCTGCGAACTCATCGAGCTGCCCGCGCCATTCCGTGAGGATTCGGCGCCTCCTTCCGCCGTGATTGCGGAGGTCGAGGAACTGATCGGCACCAAGTCGTCAGCCTATTGGCGCCAACGTTTCGATGGACAGGATGTCTGCTGCTCGATCGTGCAGACTTTGGAGGAGGCTGTGAACGATCCGCATTTCCGTACGCGCGGCGTCTTTGACAAGTTACTCTCGGCCGGAGGTCGTGAGCTGCCGGCACTGCCGGTTCCCATCTCGCAGTCCTTCCGATCTTCTCGCCGATGTGCTTCCGCGCCACGGTTGGGAGAGGACACGGAATGTTTGACCGAGATCCCGTTCATTCCCGGAGTCAAGAACTAGAATGCCTGCTCTCCCCACGTCGGTCCTTGTTGCCGTCATCGGTGCAGGAGCTATGGGATCGGGGATCGCGCAGGTCGCCGCGACCGCAGGTCACTCCGTCGTTCTGTTCGATCATCTGGATGGGGCGGCCGAGAGGGGCCGGGCTTCGATTCTTTCTCAATTGGCAAAACAGATCGAGAAGGGTCGGATCTCTGGGCAGCAGCGCGATGCAATCGATAAGCGCATCCGTATCGCGCATAGGCTCGAGGAGCTTAACGAGGCGGCCCTCGTTATCGAGGCGATTGTCGAGGATCTCGAAGCGAAGAGAAATGTGTTCCGCCACATGGAAGCCATCGTCGGTCCGGATGCCGTTCTGGCGACCAACACTTCGTCCTTATCGATCACAGCGGTCGCGGCTGGTCTGAACCATCCGGAGCGGGTCGCCGGCTTTCACTTTTTCAATCCGGCCCCGGTGATGAGGCTCGTCGAAATCGTTGCGGGGCTTGCCACGCGACAGGACGTGCTTGACTGCCTGTTCGATACGGCGGCCGCATGGGGAAAGACCGTGGTGCATGTCAAATCCATGCCCGGGTTCATCGTGAATCGCATTGCGCGACCCTTCTATGGCGAAGCGCTGAAGCTGCTTGAAGAAGGTGCTGGCGATGTTGCGACGCTCGACCTCGCGTACCGTGAGTGCGGCGGATTTCCCATGGGGCCGTTCGAGCTGATGGACATGATCGGCCACGACGTCAATTTTGCAGTGACAAAATCCGTGTTTGAGGGATCCTTCGGGGATCCGCGTTACCGCCCGTCGCATATTCAGCGAGAACTGATCGCCGCGGGTTGGCTGGGGCGCAAAGCCGGACGGGGCTTTTACGATTACGCTTTGCCCGGACCGGAGAAAAAGCTCTTTCACGAGCCCGGACGCACCCCGCGCCAAGTCCGGATACAAGGGAACTTGGGAGCCGCCGAGCCCCTTGTCGCGGTCTTGCAGGCGGGCGGGGTCCCGATAGTGCGCGAAGAGGGCTCAGGGCTGCTCTGCGTGGATGGTGCAACCTTGGCTCTGACCGATGGCAGATCGGCGACCATCCGGTCTGCGGAAGAAGGACTGGAAAATCTTGTTCTGCTCGATATCGCGCTCGACTACGCGACTTGCAGCAAGATCGTTGTTGCAAAGGCGGACCAGGCGTTGCCATCGGCGCTCGCCTCGGTCGCCGGCCTATTGCACGCCGTCGGGAAGGAATTGATCGTCGTTGATGATGCCCCAGGATTGCTGATCATGCGGATGATCGCGATGCTGGCGAACGAGGCCGCCGAAGCCATCGCCAGGGAGATCGCAACGCCCGAGGCCATAGATCTCGCCATGACATACGGAGTGAATTACCCGAAAGGTCCCATAGGGTGGGCCGACTCCGTTGGCGCCACACACATTCTCAGGGTTCTCGATAACCTGCGGCAGACATTCGCAGACGAGCGCTATCGTGCATCCCCGTTCTTGCGGCGATGCGTGGCCCGCAGAAGCCTTTTGCAGCATGGCTCCCTTACGCAACACATTGGAGCTTAAGGCGCTGCCGTCGGTGGTATGCGATTGAGATGCATACCTCCCGATGCCGGCAGATTAACTCCTGTGATGTAGCCGATTTCCGATAGTCGGACGACGGCCTCGGCGATGTCCGATGCCACCGCCACACGGCCCAAAGGAATCTGTTGGCGGTATGCGGCATCGACGCCCGGATCGTCGAACATGCCGGCTGCCAATGGCGTGCGGATGGGGCCTGGGGCAACCGAATTGACCCTGATACCGCGCGGACCAAACTCGAGCGCGGCATAAGTGATGAGGCTTTCGAGGGCAGCCTTTGCGCAGGCATAAGGAAAGAAGTTAAGAACCGGCTTCGACGCAGCAAGCGTCGAAATGATCGTTATGGCGCCGCCATCCTTCATCACTTCGGCCATGTGACGAATAAAATAGATATGGCCAATATAGTTCACGTCTATGGATCGCTGAATGTCCGAGAGAGAAGCTTTTGCGATCGTCCCCAATGCACTTGTCGCCGCGCTGTTGACGGCGACATCGATCGGTCCAAAGGCGTCGCGGGCTGCGACCGCCATCGCGTTGATTTGCTCGGGCACGCCACCATCGCAGGGGACGGCGAGTCCGCCGATCTTGTCGGCCAGTACACGCAGCGGCTCGACACTGCGCGCACCGACAACCACCTTGGCGCCTTCCGCGGCAAAGGTTTCAGCGATCGTCCAGCCCGTACCGCCCTCGGCCGATGCACCAAGAACGACCACAACTTTGTTCTTAAATTTCATTTGGCAGGCCTCCCTGTGACGCTTCTCTGATCCCCGCAAGTTGCCATACTAGGCAAGCCGCCGATCAGCCGATCGGCCAAATTTCCACCAATTCGGGCCAGAGCTATCCCGGGTTAGACCAACAACCGTCCAAGTTCAAAAAAAACATCGCGAGCGTCCATCCTGCCGGCTAACCTGGATCTGCAAGCCTGGCGATGGAGGGCCAACCGGAACCAGGAAATCGCGGATTGGAACTATGCTGGTTGACGTCGAGCCTGAACTCAGATCCCAGTCGGAGAGTGTTCCGCTCAATTGGGTTGGACTACAGGCCCATATGGCCGCCGTTGGGATGCGCTTTGAAGCGCATCCGGTGCCACGACAGTTCGCGGGCGGTCTTGCAAATCTGAACTACCTCGTCGTGATCGATGGTCACGAAGCGGTTCTGCGGCGGCCGCCGTTGGGCACGCTGCCGCCCGGAGCCTACGATATGGGGCGCGAGTTCCGCATTCTGCAAGCGCTGTCGAAGGCTTTTCCGCTAGCGCCCAAAGCCATCCATCTGTGTACAGATGCTGACGTCATCGGGGCCCCGTTCCAGATCATCGAGTATCGCCGCGGCTTCGCCGTGCGCGGAGCGCGACTGCCCGCTGCTTTGGCGAACGCGCCGGACATCGGTCACAGGCTTAGTCGCACGGTGATCGAGAGCCTCGTGGCGCTTCATCGTCTCGACGCGGACAAGGTGGGGCTCGGTGCGCTCGGCAACCCGAATGGATTTCTCGCGCGTGCCAGGGACGGCTGGATCAAGCGCGCGCTGCTCGCTGTGGAAGCGCCCGCGACGGCCGTCTCCAGCTTGATCGACTGGCTGCGCGCGCAAGCGATTCCCGTAAGCGAGACGACGCTGCTCCATAATGACTTCAAGCTTGATAATCTTTTGCTCGACGGCGCGACGCTCATGCCGGTTGCGGTGCTCGACTGGGATCAGGGCACACGGGGCGATCCGCTGTTCGATCTCGCGACGACGCTCAGCTATTGGGTCGAACCGACGGATCCCGTGTCGATGCAGGCCCTTCAGCAAATGCCGACGGCGCAGCCGGGGTTCATGAGCCGACGCGAGGCGGCCGCGTTTTACGCTGAACAGACCGGTCGCGATTTGTCGGACTTTCGGTTCTACCGTGTGCTTGCTTTGTTTAAGCTTGCGGTGATCTTCTATCAGCTGCATATGCGCTATCGCGAGGGCGTCTCGACCGACCCGCGCTATGCTGGGTTGGACAAGATTGCCGACGGCGTGATGGAGTTTGCGGACCTCGTCGCGCATGGCGAGTTGTTCTGAGGGGTTGGCTTCATGGATTTTTCGCTTTCCTCTGAACTCACAGAACTTCAGCAGAGGACCCGGCGTTTCATTGCGGAAGAGGTCGTGCCCTACGAGCACGACAAGAGACAAACGCCGCACGGGCCGAGCGAATCTCTCCGCATGGAGCTCATCGCAAAGGCGCGCACGGCAGGTCTGCTGACGCCCCATGCGTCACGCGAACTTGGAGGCTTGGGGCTCTCGCATCGCGCCAAGGCCGTCGTGTTCGAGGAGGCGGGCTATTCACCTCTGGGGCCGGTCGCGCTGAACATTCATGCTCCAGACGAAGGAAATGTTCATCTGATGGAGCAGGTGGCGACGCCCGCGCAAAAGCGTCGCTGGCTCGAGCCGTTGGTGCATGGTCGAACGCGGTCCTGCTTTGCGATGACGGAACCAGCGCCGGGGGCCGGGTCGGACCCATCGATGCTGAATACGACCGCGATCGCCGATGGCGACGATTTCATCCTCAACGGGACAAAATGGTTCATCACCGGCGCGGAGGGCGCGGCGTTCGTGATCATCATGGCTCGCATGGAGGATGGATCGGCGACGATGTTCCTCTCCGATATGAGCCGGCCGGAGATATGTCTTGAACGACTGATGGACTCGCTCGATACCTGTTTCACCGGCGGTCACGGCGTCCTGACGTTCAAGAATCTTCGGGTCTCACGAGCCGACGTGCTCGGAGAAGTCGGCAAAGGCTTTAAATATGCTCAAGTAAGGCTGGCGCCGGCACGCTTGACCCATTGTATGCGCTGGCTGGGTGCGGCACGCCGCGCGCATGATGTGGCGGTTGATTACGCGCGGCGACGTGAAGCCTTCGGGCGGCGCCTTGGAGAGCACGAAGGGGTCGGCTTTCAACTCGCCGACAACGAGATGGATCTGCATAGTGCGCGTCTTGCCATCTGGCATGCGGCTTGGGTGCTTGATCAGGGCGAGAAGGGAAACCCGGAATCGAGCATGGCGAAAGTCATCTGCTCGGAAGCCGTCTGGCGTGTCGTCGACCGTGCCGTGCAAGTGTTGGGCGGGCAGGGCGTCACGAGCGAAACGATCGTCATGCGCATCTTCAGGGACATCAGGGCGTTCCGTATCTACGACGGCCCGAGCGAGGTTCACCGGTGGAGCCTCGCCAAGAAGATCATGGGGGCCCAATTATAGCGATGCGATCGCCTCGGCGGGCCTGAGCAGAACCACAGGAATTTCTCGATTGGTATTCTGCTGGTAGGCGATGAAGGGCGGGTAGAGGTCGGCCATGAAATGCCACACGCGCTTGCGCTCTTCGCCCGTGGCGATACGCCAGGTTCCGCGCCAACGCTGTTCGGCGACCTGAAATTGGGCTTGGGGGCGCGCTGTCAGGTTGAGGAACCAAGACGGATGTTCCGGCGCGCCGGCTTTGGATCCGATCACAGCGTATTCCTCGCCGACTTTGCCGTAGATCAGCGGTACCATCAGCTCCTTGCCCGACTGTCGCCCGATTGTCTTGAGCACCAAGGTTGTCGTTGGGCCCCGCCCGCCGAGATCGCTGAGGTCGACGAGGTGACCTTCTTTGCCACCGGAGTCCAAATAGGTCCGAAGATGTTCGGCCATCCACGCTTGGCGTTCTTGAACCAGCTTGTCGAGTTCCGTCATCGGGTTCCGTCCATCAGTGCAGTCCGCGACTTTCAGCGCCCGGCCGCGGCGAGGATACGCCGGGTGGCGTCGACCGCGAGCTTTGCACGCTCAAGTCCGGCAACGCCGCTTTCAGTCATTGCCTTCAGTGGCACCTCGACATCCATGGCAACGCCGACCGGCAGCGCGCCGACGAATTTGACGAGCGGGAATTCGCCTTGTCCCGGGATCATGCGCTCGCCAGCGGCCTCCGGCAGCTGAAACTCGACCGGCATCGTGGAAGGTCCATCGCATATTTGAACGTAGCTGATCTGGTCGGCGCTCAGTGTCTCGACCTCGGCGACAGTGCCGCCGCTCCGCATCAAGTGAAGAATGTCGATCGCGACTGCGGCGTTGCGCCGTCCACTGTTTGCGACGAAGTCGATCGCCTTTCCCAGTGAGTTCATCGCGGGCGACAGGGCCATGAACTCGAGCCCGACCTCCAGTCCATGCTCGGCGGCCATTCCACACAGCTTGCAGAAATTATCCATCGCCCGGGCACGGTCGAAATCGAAGACATGCGTGACGATCCGCCGACCGCCTATAGCCGCGCCCAGCTCGATGCCGCGCAGATACAGTTCGAATGGCGGACGTTCCTCAAGGGGAAAGAACTCGATGCTGGCAACGGAAATCGCTGCGCCATCGAGCCGTCGCGACAGCTCTCTTGCGTCGCGCGGTCGCAGCACAGGGAAAGGTGCGGCGGTCGGCGGGCAATGTGTGAAGAGACAAACTTCCTGGCAACCGACAGCCTCGGCGACTGTCACGAGCTCGATCGGGCTCACATCGAGGGCGGTGAGATGATGCAGTCCCAATCGTGTCATGCGCTCCTCTCCAGCACGGACACCCATGTGTCGGCTCTCCGCGGATTGGCCTCTTCGCTTCAGAACCTGATGGCCGGAGCCACGACATTATGCGTGTCAAGAAGAATAAGACGGCCAAAGTATTGTCGATTCAAGCCATCGGGCGCGGCGGACGCGTTCTTGCGGACGAATGCCGATAGACTTTACGAGCAGGACGGGAAAGAACGCTGATCGGTGTTCGTCTGCACAAAGGATAAGGCCAATGGTCAACGTATGCGTGGGGCTGTGGGGGGCTCAAGAACTGGTCGGTGGCGATTTCGCATCGGTGATCGACATGGTGCGCTTGGCCGACGAGAAGGGGATCGACCAGGTCGATACCCCCGACCACGTTCTCATGTGCAAGCCCGAGCAATATGTATATGGAAAGTTTGCCGTGCCGGTCGACTATCCCTGGTACGACCCAATGGTCGCGTTGGGCGCAATCGCGGCGGCAACAAAGCGCGTCAGGCTCACCAACGGCATCATGGTTGCCGCGCTACGACCGGCACCGGTTCTTGCCAAGCAGATCACAACGGTTGATGTGATCTCGCGCGGGCGGATCGATGTCGGGATCGGTGCGGGGTGGATGCCTGAGGAGTTTGCCGCCTGCGGCATCGCCTGGCCCAACCGCTTCGAATATCTATTCGAGCTGGTGCGGGCGATGCGCGCGTTGTGGGAGGGCTCGCCGGCAACGTTCCACGGTGAGCGGATCCACTTCGACGCGGTGTGGCAACATCCGCTCCCCGTGCAGAAGCGCATTCCGGTCAATTACGGGCTTGGCGTTCCCAGCGCACGTAATTTCGCCGGCATCGCCGAGACCGGTGATGGCTGGTACCCGATGGAAGAGAATCCCGAGTTTCTCGGGCCGCAGATCGTCCAATTGAAGCACGCGTTCGAGGCGCGTGGTCGCGATCCCGCGGCGATCAACATCAGGGTCATGAACCGGCCATTCTACAAGTCCGACGGCAGCATGGACCTAGATGACGCACTGCGAAAGGCGCCGGCGCTGATAGCGGCTGGGGTCACGACGATCTGCTACCCCGCCCGCGTCTATTGTAAGACCATCGAGGATTTCGAGCCGTTCTTGGACCGCATCCTTAGGGTTAAGGGTTGAGGACTGGCGGAAGCGCTATTGTCGGCCTCACATTGTCCGGAAGTGACCAAGCAATGGCATTACGGGCGTTGCGGGCAATTGCACAATCGGGTTAGGGACCTGTCCGCTTTGGCGGGCTGGCGGCCATGTGGAGGATTTCATGCTGAAGCCGATCATCGAAGCCTATCCCGTGATCGGGACGAAGGACGAAGCGGAACGCGAGCGGCTGCGTCCGGCGGGGCGGAGCCGGGAGCTCTATCAGGAAGCGCTGCTGGGCTGGCACGAGATCATCAAGCATGCCGACACCATCGGGTACTGGGGCGCCAACGCCATCGAGCATCACTTCCATTCGGAAGGCTTCGAGATGTGTCCGGCGCCGGGGGTGATCAACGCCTACTGGGCGGCGATCACGAAGAATCTGCATATCGGTCAGCTCGGCTATGTGCTGGGCACGCAGAACCCGATCCGCGTTGCGGAAGAGACGGCGGTGCTCGACCATCTGCTGAAGGGCCGGTTTTTCGTCGGGCTGGCGCGCGGCTACCAGTCGCGCTGGACGGGCACGGTGGGCCAGCATTTCGGCGCGCGGCCGACCAAGTCGCCGTCGGCGGCGCTGGGCAATCCCGGGGTCGAGGCGGTCGGCAACTCGAGCTCGGACGGCAGCAAGAAGGACCTCGACGACGACGCCCGCAACCGGGCGATTTTCGAGGAGCATGTCGAGATCCTGCTCAAGGCGTGGACCCAGGAGAGCTTCCGGCACAAGGGGCCGAACTGGCAGATCCCGTTCCCTTACGAGACGGGCATCGACGACTGGCCGTTGGCGAAGACCGGCGTCACCCACCGGATGGGCGCGCCGCGCGAGGCCGACGCGAACGGCAACGTCATGGAGATCAGCGTGGTGCCGGCGCCGTATCAGAGGCCGCACCCGCCTGTGTTCGTGTCCGGCAGCGGCAGTCCGGAGACGATCGAATTCGCGGCGAAGAAGGGCTTCGGCCCGGTGTATTTCTGCAACGCCAAGACGGCCGGCCCCCTGGCGCAGCGCTATGTCGATGTCGCCGCCCAGCACGGCCGTCAGGTTCCGCTGGGCAAGAACCAGGCCTTTGTGCGCTGGGTCTATATCGGCAAGACCGACGAGGAGGCGGTGAAGTTCGTCCACAAATACGACCACGACATCTGGAAGAACCTCTACGGCGCCCTGGGCCGGCGCGCGTCATCGGGCGATCCGGTCGACAGCGCGCTCGCGAGCGGGCTCATCTCCGCGGGCAGCGTCGACACCGTGCGCAAGGAGCTGATGGAGCAGTGGAAGGCCGTCCCGGCCGAGCACATCGTGATGATCTATCACTACGCCAATGTGCCGCTCGACTTCGTGCTCGAGAACATGGAGCTCTTCATCAAGCACATCAAACCCGACCTCGATGAACTCATCCATAAGGCTTATTAAAACCTGAGAAAAGACGGCAGGAGCCAGAATGGCGAAGTATCACGAGAAATACCACAATGTTCCGATCAAGGACCTTCTCGTCGATCCGGAGTCCTTCATCCTGAATCCGGACAGCGGTCCCGACTCCGCGGACGCCAAGCCGCCATGGCGCCTTGGCGATCTCTATCCGGACATTGCGCGGTTCAGGGCCATTCCGGTTGACGTTTTCAAATCAGCAGAATACGCGCGCAAGGAATGGGAAAACCTATGGACCAAGTCCTGGGTTTATGCCGGACGCAGCTCGGATGTTCGTGAAGTTGGCGACTGGTTCAAATTCGATCTGGGCCCGGAATCGATCATTGTCGTGCGTGCGGCGAGCGGCAAGCTCAAGGCGTTCTACAATGTATGCCAGCACCGCGGAAACCGTTTGGTGAATTCCGATTTTGGGAAGGGAGCTACTGCCTTCGCTTGTATCTTCCACACCTGGATGTGGGACATCGAGGGCAAACTCTTGCGCGCGACGGATCGCGAGACATTCCGCGCGGAAGCCCTTTGCGGCGACCTGAACCTGCCCAGCGTGCATGTCGATGAATGGCTGGGGTTCGTCCATATCAGCATGGCCAAAAATCCCATGCCGCTGTCCGAGTTCTTCGGAGAGGAGCTGACCAAGAGCCTGCGCGCCTATCGCCTTGAGGACATGTTCACGGTGAAGGATGTCCAGTTCGAGGTCCCCTGCAACTGGAAGCAGGCAAACGATGGCTTTAATGAAATCTACCACCTGCACGGTCTTCATCCGGACGGGCGTGGCAACGTCGACGATCACTACAATCAGTATGACTATTACCCGAATGGCCATAACCGCATGATGGTACCCTTCGCCAAGGTCAGCCCGCGACTCGAGAACCGCCACGAGATGACGCCGATCATGGCGATCTTTCTGCGCAACGCTGGTATCGATCCGGATACCTACAAGGGCGATCTGGCCGCCGGGGACGCGCGTCGGGATATTCAGAAGGCCCTTCGGCAATCGGATAATGCCTATGGATTGGACTTCTCGGAACTGACGGACGGCCAGCTGATCGACGACTGGAATCTTTCGCTCTTCCCGGGCGTCACGCTCAACGTGCATGCGGAAGGGACACTTATCCAGACGTTCCGTCCGACGCCGGATCTGGATCCAACAAAAGCGATCTACGGTCTCCAGGTTATCCTTCCGAAGCGGAAGGAGGGAGCGGGCGCGCCATGGTATTTCGGCGTTGAGGATGATGTCGATACGTCCGGCAGGACGCGCCCGCCCAGGCGCTACACGAACGCGGAACACACCGAGATTGGTGCGCTGCTTGATCAGGACATCGAGAACTTTGCCAAGCAGGGAAAGGGGGTCCGCTCGCGGGGCCTGAAGGTCATCCGGTTCAGCGAACAGGAGGGACGTTGCCAACAGCTGCATGCCGAGCTCGACCAATATGTGAATCGCGGCAAGGGCGGCAACTAAAGCGAACCAATCTCGCGAATGGGCACATCGAATGAAGGTATGAGCCAATGTCCTATACGTTCGAGCCTGGTGGAAGTTACCGGATGCCCACGCATTTCGGGCAGGTGAGTGGCGCGCGAAACCTTCCTGCGCATGTCAAGCCGGATCACGCAAAGTTTCCCGAGACCAGCCGGTTCTCCATTCATTTTCTCACCGATGCCGCTCGACTCGCGGAGCAGCTCCCGCCCGGCTTCGAGCTTGCCGGCGATCCCGTCGTGACGCTCTATTTTTCGACGATGAAAGGCATTCAGTGGCTCGCAGGGCGCGGCTACAATGTCTTGTCCTATTCCTTCCCGGCAACCTTCCACGGGCGTCAAGACACGGTCACGGGACATTTCAAGGCGGCGCTTTGGGAAGCGCTTCCAGACGCCTGCATCTCGGGCCGGGAGGATCTCGGCTTTCCCAAGCTTTGGGCTGACATACCGGATCCGCGTGTGTTGGGAAATGTGCATCACTACGAGGCGAGCTGGCTGGGGTTTAAATTCATCGAAGCCGAGTTTCGGGCCGAGGATGCGGTTGCGACGCTGCCGACGGTAAGCGGGCAGGAAAAAGCCGCGGGAACGCTCAACTACAAATACATTCCGAAGACAGGGCACCGCGGGGAGGCTGATGTCAGCTGTGTCACCTATTGGCCTCAGTTCGAAAGCCAGAACGTGGAGAAAATATTGATCGGGAAAGGTTCGTTCCGGATGCCCGAGGCCTCGTGGGAGGACCTTCCGACAATGCACCATGTCGTCAACAGAATCGGGAAGCTCCCTGTGCGTGAGATTTTATCTTCAACGCTGGTTTTCGGCCGGGGCCAAGGCGACGTAGCGAACATGCAAATTCTGACATGATCCGAAATCGGATGAGGGAGGCGGCATGCTTAAGTTCATTGTCGCGCTGAAGCGCAAGCCGGGAATGACGTCGGAAGAATTTCGAAACCACTATGAGAGCAGCCATGTGGCAAAGGCCGTCGAGCTGTTCGCGCACCTGATGATCGAATACCGGCGCAACTACTTCACGAGCTCCGTCGCTTTTTCCGACAGGGATCCCGAGCGCGCGGGGCATCCCCAACCCGACGGCCACGATGTCATCACGGAGATCTATCTCAAGGACCAGGCAGCGCTTGACGAGTTTTTGAAAGCGCTGAACAAGCCTGACATCAAAAGCTGGTTCATCGAGGACGAGAGGAAGTTCGTTGATCGCGATGCAAGCCGCATGGGCATCGTCGAGATTGTAGAGAGCCGCGTCGGTAATCGGGCGTGAGCAATCGAACCGCGACGACCCAAAAAGCTGTTGCCCGCGAGCGAGACCGGCAGGGTAGACTTCGGAGTTGATCATAAACGACGGCCACGCTTGCGAGGTGAAGGCTTGGTGCTTTGGCCAACACGACTGCGTCGTCCGACCATTCTGAAATGGAGAGAGACGTCATGAAGCTTGGGATCGTGTTCCCGCAGGACCTGGAAGATCCCGCCGCAGCGCGCGATTTCGCTCAAGGGATCGAGGAGCTTGGGTTCGATCACATCAATTTTCCGGATCATGTGATCGGTGCCAATCCCGCAACGCACCAGCTCAACGGGCCGTATACGCACAAATCGTATTTCCACGAGCCGATGACGGCAATGGCGTACGTCGCAGCCATCACGCGCCGCATCGAGCTCGTTCCAACCGTCATCATCCTGCCTCAGCGTCAGGTCGCTCTGTTCGCGAAGCAGGCCGCGGAGGTGGATGTATTGAGCGGAGGTCGGCTGCGCGTCGGGTTGGGTGTCGGCTGGAACCAAGTCGAGTATGAGGTGCTCGGCATGGAATTCAACAACCGTGGCAAACGCATCGATGAGCAGATCGAGGTGCTGCGACGTCTATGGTCCGAAGAGCTCGTCAATTTCCGGGGCGAGTGGCATCATATTGTCGATGCGGGCATCAATCCGCGGCCGCTCCGGGAACGGATTCCACTTTGGTTCGGGGGCTGGTCCGATCCAATGATCGAACGTATCGCCCGCAAAGGTGATGGATGGTTGCTATATGTGCCCCTGAATGAAGGGGCGGGCCACATTGCGAAACTGCAGGCCGCCTGCGCAAAGATCGGCCGCGATCCCCGCGAGATCGGGATCCAGGCCTGGGTGTTTCTGAACAAATCGGATGTCATGGCCGGTGCAAACCAAAAGCCGGGGGCTCATGAGCTTCGTACACCCGAGGAATGGATCGCTGAGGCGAAGGGCTGGCAGGAGCTGGGCGCGTCCCATCTCGATTGCTGGACCATGTATGGCGGATTGAGCAAGGCAGACGAGCACCTCGCGCAAGCGGAGAAGTTCATAACGACGATGCGGCAAATCGGCCTTTAGCGGCTGTCGTCGAAGGTCTTGGTGACATAGCCCATATACATATGATTGTTTTTCCCACGGCCGTTCTCTCCCCGCGATCTTAACCTATCCATGGAAAGCCCGTATGTCGGGTGGAGGGAATGCCGCTCCCGGCGTGACTTGCTCATTCCTGAAAAGCACATGATACAGGCGCCGCGTGAAGAGCCATCGGCCGTCGGGCTGTCGGCGAACCTCGGAGAGATAGAGACCGAAATTCATCATGCCCGTCGTGCCGTCTTTGCTGCGCCCGTATTCGACGGCGGTGCAGCGCAAATCTGCGCGATCGCCGTCGATCTCGATGACCGGCGTAAAACAGGCCTGGAGCAGCATGTCCATGCTGCCGACAACTCGCTCGTTGAACGCCATGATATCCTCGATGCCGTGGCATTCGTTGTGGATGGGCGCGCTAGACCGCCAAACCGCATCGGCGGCGTAGCAGCTCCGCATCGTCGCGAAATCGCGTCGGTTCAGCGCGTCGGTGTAGCGGTTGCTCAGCGTCATGATCGCCTGCTCATCGAGCAGCCTCGCCAGGTCGGTGGTCGAATTCATGCCAGCCTCCGTTCGCAGTGCCACGCTCGCATCAGGCAGTCGTGTCGGCGCGTAGGGAGATGTTCTCGCCAAACGCAAACCGCGCAAGAATGCGTCAGTTGATGAAGCCGCTGACGCCTCCGTCACAACGATAGTTGGCTCCGGTGATGAAGTCGGTCAGCGGACTGGCGAGAAACGTCACCAACGCCCCGAGATCATCGGGGCGCCCCATGCGGCCGATCAATACGTTCCACTCGCGCGCGACCGTCGGCTCGATGTCCTCCCAGTTTTTGCCCTTGTTCGCCGGCAGATTCAGCATGTAGTCGCGCATTACTTGCGTGACCACGGGCCCGGGCGACACGGTGTTCACGGTAATCCCGGTATCGGCCAGCGTCTTGGCGAGGCTGACCGTCATCGTAAGGATCGCGGCCTTGGCGGCAAAATAGGATGGCACGGCCATCGGCATCGGAGAGTTCGCGCCTGTCGATGAGACCTGAATAATCCGACCCCAGCGGTTCTTCTTCATCCCGGGCAGGCAGCCCTGGATCATCCTGAGCGCAGACACCGTGTTCGTCTCGTAGTTCGCGACCCACTCTTCGGGCGTCGTGTTGTCCCAGTTGAGCGTCACATCCGTCGACCCACCAGCATTGTTGATCAGAATGTCGATGGTTCCGAAGTGCGACAGGGCGGCCTTGATGACGGAGTCGGCGTCCTCCTTTTTCGCGATGTCCCCGATCGCCACGATCGCTTGCCCGCCCTTCTTGACGATCCCGTCGGCCACCGATCGGGTGCGTTCGGAATCGCGCCCATGCACGACCACGCGGGCGCCTTCCACTGCGAGCCGCTCGGCAATGCTTGCGCCGATCCCCGAGCTGCTCCCAGTGACGAGAGCGCGCTTGCCCTGCAGATTGAGATCCATTTGTGCTCTCCCTTGCGTTCGACGCCGACGGACCTGAACCGCCTTGTGTCTTGTTGCGCAATCACGATGACGCGAAGGTGGCGGGATGCTCTCCGTCCAAACGAAGACGGGTCAATACGAGGGTGTGTATCACCCAGCTCCCGTCCTCCTTCCGATACGTTTCGTGATAATGGCCATAGCCCTTCATTGCGGTGCGCCCGTTGTCGATATAGTCGAACATCGGCCAGACGCCCATCGCTTCGTCGGGTCCTGTCACATCGATGATCGGCGCGTGGCCATGATGCACGGTCCGCAACGGCGTTGCGGCCTCGCGGATGAAGGCGACGATGTTCTCACGCCCCTTGGCGACGGCAAGGTCGCCCGCCGCGAGCGCCTGCTCGACAGGGACGGGCTTGTCGATTTTTTGGCCCGGCTTCGGGTCGCGCTCGGCACGAAAATCCACGATCGAGTCCTTGCCGAACACCGTGGCCAGAAGCTCCCAGTTCTTTGTGTCTATGGCGTACCAATAGGTCGCCTTGACCTTCTTCACCTCCTCGATGGCGAAAAGCCGCTCAACGGCATCCATGTCAGACTCCCTCTATGTGAGCGCAGCCTCACAACCTGTCATCGGAGCCCCGCGCAACTCATTGCCGCCGTCGACGGCGATGCTCTGGCCGGTAATCCAGCTGGCCTCCGGCCCGGCGAGAAACCGGATGGCGCCCACGATATCGATCGGTTCGCCGGCGCGACCAAGCGGCATCCGCTCGAGGAAAAAGCCGAGCGCCGCAGGGTCCTTAAAAATCTCGCCGGTGGAGACGCTGCGCGTCAATCCCGGCCGGACGACATTGAGCCTTATGCCACGTTCTCCCAGCTCGTTCGCCGCTGTGCGCACAAAATGCTCAAGCCCTGCTTTCCCAGCGCAATAGCCGGAGAAGCCGAGTATGGGCATCATCGCGGCATTGGACGATACGAATACGAACGAGCTGCCGTTGGTCATCTGTGGAGCGGCGTATCGCACGGCGAGGAAGGCGGAGCCGAGATTGATGCTGATATCCGACATGAAGCTGTCGAGATCGTGCTCAACGATCGGACGATAGCCGCCACCACCGCCCAGTGTTGCAATCACGATATCAAGCCTTCCGCCAAACGCATGAGCTTCCTGCACGGCGGCAGCGATGCCGGCTTCGCTGTTTGAATCGCCTGCATGGATCGCGATCTTGGCGTCAGGAACATCCGCCAGAATGCGATCTCTTGAGCAAGCGAGCGTCGTGGCGTTGCGCCCGACGAGAGTCACGGCTGCCCCATCCCGCGCAAGCCGCCCGGCGACGGCCGCAGCAATGGCGCCACTGCCGCCGGTGATCAACGCGGACCGGCCGGCGAGGCTCCCTGTCATTTGCCGTCCTCCTCAATCAATCCCCGAGAGTGTACGCCACCACGTAATCGCCGAGCTTCGTTTTGAGAATCTGATGTCCGCCTGCGGCAATGACCACGAACTGTCTGCCGGATCGTTCTGACGTGTAGGTCATCGGCGTGGCTTGGCCGCCTGCCGGCAGACGGCCGCGCCAGAGCTCCTTGCCGGTCCGGGTGTCGAACGCCCGCAGATACCGGTCCAGACTTGCGGCGATGAACGTCACGCCCGTCTTTGTGGTGATCGGACCGCCCAGGCTGAAAACACCGGGCACGGCGATGCCGAGTGGCGCCTGATCGGCCGTCGTGCCGAACGGCCGCTGCCATACGATCTCGCGCGTTCGTAAATCGATGGCCGTGAGCTTGCCCCAGGGGGGTGCGGTGCATGGAGTGCCAAGGGGGGAGAGAAACGGCTCCAGGTCTGCGGCATAGGGCGTGCCGCTTTGCGGCATCAGCCCGACATGGGACGTTTTGCCCGCATGCTGGTCTGCAACCGCGCGCGGCACAAGGCGCAGAAGCAGGGGCATCGGTGAGGAATTGACGACCAGGAGATGGCGTCCCTCATCCACGGACACGCTCCCCCAGTTCACCGATCCGAAATTGCCGGGACTCTGGATGCTGCCGCGAAGAGAAGGTGGCGTAAAATCTCCTTTGTAATCACGTTTGCGGAACTCGAGACGGCACCAAAGCTGGTCGAGTGGCGTCATGCCCCACAGGCCCGCTTCGGTCAGCAGCGCGGGCTTGAGCGACGGGAACCCGGTGGAGTAGGGCTGCGTCGGCGAATACTCTTCGCCCGGGATATCGCCGCGCGGGACCGACCGTTCTTCGACTGCGGCAAGGGGGCGACCATCGCGACGGTCGAGAAGGAATATCTCTCCCCGCTTGGTAGCCTGAATGAGCGCAGGGACGACACCGCCGTCGGTAGGAATGTCGAACAGGACGGGTTGAGACGCGATGTCATAATCCCAAATGTCGTGGTGGGCCGTCTGGAAGTGCCAGCGTATGCGCCCCGTGCTCGCGTCGAGCGCCACGACGGAACTGGAATAGCGCGCATCGAGCGGCGTGCGATGCATGCCGACATAGTCAGGCGTCGCGTTGCCGGTCGGCACATACACGAGCCCGAGATCCGGATCTGCGCTCAAGATGCTCCAGGCATTGGGCGAGCCCTGGGCATAGGTCTCGCCGGGCTTGAGCAACTCGGCATCGTCCGGACGACCGGCGTCCCAGGCCCAGAGCAGTTTGCCGCTGCGTGCATCGAAGGCACGCACAACACCGGAAGGCTCTTTCGTCTTGAGATTGTCGACGACATAGCCGCCGACGACCGCCGCGTTGCCGATGACCACCGGGGGTGAGGTCGCATATTGTGCGCCCGGCTCCATCGGGCCGAAACCCTCATGCAGCGAGATCTCGCCATTCTGTCCGAAGTCCTGGCAACGCTTGCCGGTCGCAGCATCGACAGCCAACATCCGCCCGTCGATCGTGGCGACCAGGATGCGCCCCGAGCATTCGGCCATTGGCTCTGCGGCATGGTGATAGGAGACGCCACGACAGTTGAGCACGAGGGCGCCGGTATCATCGACGCCGGGGTCGAAGCGCCAGCGCTGTTGGCCGGTCTCGGCATCGAGCGCCACGACAATGTTGTGCGGGGTGCAGAGATAAAGCGTGTCGCCAACCTTCAGCGGTGTCGCCTGAAAGTTGAACATGCTCTTGCTGTTCGGAAAGTTCGCGAGGACATCGCCGGTCTGGTAAGTCCAGGCGACTTTCAGCTTGCCGACATTGGCCGGCGTGATCTGGGTGGCCGGGGAATAGCGCGTTCCGGAGAGCGTGCGCCCGTAGGCGAACCATTCGTCGGGCCGGGCGTTTCCGGTATCGGTGAGCGGCGGGTCGGACGCGGCGGGCTTGCCTTCCGGAACACGGGCGCCGGCGGCAAACGTTGCGACGAGCAAAACCGATACCGCTGCCGCCGTGACATACAATGCCAACGTCGCCCGACGGCTCTCGGTCTCGTCGAAACCTCTCCTGAACCAGGGCGTCGCCACCACAAGGCCCAAAACAAACAGGCCGCCCAGACGAGGCAGAAGCTGCCAGAAATCGAATCCCACCTCGAAGACGGACCAGAGCGCTGTACCCGCGAGCACAGCGCCGTAGATCCAGACGCCCAGGACGCGCCGCATGCCGATCAAGACCCCGGCCGCGGAGCACGCAGCACCGGTGACGACATAGTAGGGCGACCCGCCGAGACCAACGAGCCAGCCGCCCCCTATTGTCAACCACGCGCCGGTCAGCACTAAGATCACTGCCACGAACCAGCGGGCGGCACTTTGCAGATTCATTAGCTCCCTTTCGACTTAACTGTACCCGGGAAGCCAACAGGGCACGGAGCGACCTCTCTCTTCCCTTTCGCTTGGTGTCAGAAGGCGTAGCGCGCTTCCACGCCGTAGGTGCGCGGCGCGCCGGGTGCCACCATGCCGCCGACCGAGCCGGTCTGGGTGAGCTCGTTCGAATAGTATCTCTCGCCGGCAAGGTTTTCGGCCCAGAGCCGGACCGAGACATGCTCGTTGAACGACGGCGTGTAGGTCAGAGCGGTGCTCACCAATGTATAGGCCTTTTGCTTCAGGACGTTGTCGGTTTCCCACGGGAAGCTGCTGCGATAAGCGGCCCCGACATCGAAGTTGAAGGAACCGACGCTGGTTTTCACGTCGTAATTGGCGCCCACAGTGAACGTGTATCTCGGCACCTGGGGCAAGTAGTTGCCGCTTGCGTCTCCCGACGTGGTCGTGGCCCCAAAGGGGGACACGAACAGGAACGTGTTGATCGGCGCGTCCTTGAACGAGATGAACCGCGCTTCGGTGTAATTTGCCCCGAAACGGAATGTCAGATCGTCCGTGATGAGTGCCTGACCCGAAAACTCGACGCCCCGTGTCCTCGCCTTCTCGGCATTGGCGAACTGCACGGACGCCACGCCCGCGACGTTCTTGATGAGCTGAACCTGCGGGTTCAGCACGCCGTTGCGATAAATGGCCAAGTTCAGTCTCAGGCGGTTCTGAAACAGCTCGGTCTTGAGGCCGAGTTCGACAGCATCGACCGTTTCTGGCCGGGTCGGGTCGGCATCCAACGGGAGGGTATTGAAGGTTCCGGACTTGTAACCCCGGCTGTAGGACGCATAGGTCATGACGTTTTCGGTGAAGCGATGATCCACGGCGACCTTGTAGGTGAGTTTGTGGAATACGAAGGTCTTGTCGTATTCAGGCACCTGGAGCGGGATCGTGGCGATGTTCGGAATGTTGAGCTCCTGATGGCCACGGCCATGAACCTTGTCCTCGGTGTAGCGCAGGCCAAGAGTGACATTGGTCTTCTCGTCGACCACCGGCAATGTAGCCTGCCCGAACGTTGCCCAGGACGAGATGGTCTGCATCCCGTAGATGTCCTGGTGGATGCCGGGAACGCCCCCGGCCGTAATATCGAGAACGTCGCCGCGCACGGCGGTCGGCTCGAAGCCTTGCCGAGCATTGAAGAGATACGCGCCCAGAATCCATTGAATCTGTTTCTCGGGCTTGGACTTGAGCTGGAATTCTTGGGACATCTCTTGATCGAGGTTGTCGAGTGTGTACCAGAGCCAGTTGAACGGCGTGTGGTCGCCCTCCGAAACAAAATGCCCTTCGCTCCTGCGGAACGCAGAAATGCTCGTGAAATCGAACCAAGGAGTCTCTTGGTCGATCTTCACGCTGGCGCCACCCGATTTGGTGTGCATCTGAGAGAGAAGATTTGCGTCAGCATCATAGAAATGATCCTTGTCGAACGGAAACACTGGTTGGATCGGTCCGTAAGGCAGAATACCGAACGCGGGAATTCCCGGTGTGCCGCGCACCGTTCCGCGGAACAGCTGACCGCCACCGACCAAGCCTTGACCGTTGGCTTCCTCGACATAGTAGGCATTGAGCCGGATTCTCGTCGAATCCGTGGGCTCATAAAGTATTTTTGATCTGACGTTGATGTAGTTGTTGATGAATGTCTCTTCGCCGGTGAGATGGTTGGTGCCCCAGCCCTTTCCTTGCTTTTGGCCGGCCACGGAGAGATTGGCCGAGAGGCGATCGGTGATCGGCATGGAGCCGTAGAATTTCAGCGTCTTGGTATCGAAATTGCCGTACCCGAAGGTCAGATCGCCAGTGGGCGTGGGACCGGGATCGCGGGTGAACACCTGGATCAAGCCCGCGCTCGCGTTTCGGCCGAACAAGGTGCCTTGAGGGCCTTTGAGAACTTCGACGCGCTCGATGCTCGCCAGTGCCATATCCGCGGTGGTTAAGCGCGCATAATAGACGTCGTCGATATAGACTGGCGCGCTCGCTTCGTTGCCTGCGGTGGTGCCGGATGGGTTGCCGATGCCGCGCATGAACGGCACGATGACGCCCGAGCCCTGGGTGATGTTGAGGGCCGGGTCGAGCTTGGCCAGATCCTTGACGTTGGCAACGCTCGCTCTTGTGATCTCATCGCCCGAAAAGGCGCTGACGGTGAGCGGCACTTTCTGAATATTCTCCCCGCGCTTCTGCGCGGTGACGACCATCTCTTCCAGACGGGCAGGCTCCTGAGCATGGACAACAGCTGGTGTCCCAAGACCGATGCCGCATATGAACGCGACCAAGCTGACATCGAAATGGCCGCAAGTCCTCGTGCTCGCGCGCAAGTGCGCGCGAGTTTTGCATGTCACATTCATCACTCTTCCTCCCTCTGGACGACGCGCTTTTCTAGTTTTTTGTGTAGCAGTTCGTTGTTTTGATCATGACTGATGGTTCATTTTTTTCGTGGGAGTTCCATGCCACTTGCAGGACAATTTCGGCCAACGCCGTAATGTCGGATATCTATTTTTGGCGCGGCGCAAGTCGATGTGCCGTGTTGGATCTGTTTCAGGCGTGTGTTTCCTGAGAAACGTGTTCCGTCGCAATGACCAGCGGACGGACAGGGTCATCGCCATACCATTTCAACGCGGCTTCACGAACCGTTTGGTTGATCGCACGAAAGAACGGTCCGTCCTCCACGAGCTCCAACATGCATCCGATCCTTTGCCGCGTGTCGATATAGGCAAAGCGGATACCGTTGTGATTTCCCTCGGTGGCAGCGATCGCGCCGGACGCCCGCAATGTGGCCATCTCGGCGTCCCAATCGCCCACCGTCTTCATGACATGATGAAACGCGCTGCCGCTCGCTCCTTCAGGGAAAACATCGCGAAAGGCGGAGGGCCCATCTCCGAGCGGCTGCACCAATTCGATCTGAAGCTCGCCCGCCTGCGCGAGCGCATAATGGCCGCGCAGTTCCGCCTTTTGACCGCGATACAAGGCATTTGGCAAATGAACGTCGAAATAATGGAACGGTCCCACACCGATCGCGAGCCATTCCGCCATTGCCTGTTTGATGTTCGAGACGACCCAGCAATTCTGAACAATGCCGGGAGATCTAGGTAATTTCTGACCTGTCGCCGACGGGACGGCCACGCTAGATCTTCTCAACGCGCAGACGTGTTAGAAGCAGTGTCTTGATCTTCCAGGCACCGGCAACCTTTTCGTAGGTCTCGTAGTAATGGCCATGGCCACGCACATGGCGTTGCGGGTAGCCATCGGGATAGTCGAGAAGGTCCTCCATAGCGAAAATGGCGCGCGCGGTGGTCGGGGTCTCGATATGAATCTCTGCCATATGTCCGTGGTGGACGGTGCGGATTCCGACGAGCAACTCCTCGACGAAGCGGCGGATGTTGCGTGCTCCCCTGTGGGCCCAGCCGCTCAAAACATCCGGCGAATTTCGGCGGTTCTCGCGCGATCCGGGCGGCGGGACGACGTCCGCAAGACTGACATCGAACTGGCAGTCCTCGGTGAAGACCGCCTCGAACCCATCCCAATCGCGCTGATCCATGCATCGGAAATAGCGCGCCTTGACGTTTTTGATCTCATCAATGGCCGTCAGACGCTCAAGCGCATCCACTTCGCGTCCTCCCCAACTAGGATGGGCACAACGTCGTATTGCCCTGCGGATCTCCGCCTGGATGGACACGCGGAGATCCAGGTCCGACCAGCATGGTAGGGGCAGGGTCAGGCATATCCAGCGCTAACGTTGGACGAATCCCATCACGCGTCCAGCGCATTTTGATGCGGGCGGGTTCGACACACGGAATGGGACCTAGGAGGCCGCCTCCATCCAGGCTTCGATCTTGACCGCTTCTGCCGGCCGCATTGCGCCCAACAGCATAAAGCCGTGGCCGGTGATTATGTTTCTGCGGAGATCGTCCAAGGAGCAGGAGCCGTGCGCCCAATCGAGCATATTGCTTTCGTTGAGCACTGCGAGATGACCAGCGAGGAGCTCGACATCGACACATTCGCGCACCAGTCCGTCCATCCGTTGTTTGTGAAGCCATGCACGTATGAGCTGTTTCTGCTTGGATCTGACAGCCACGCAGAGTGCGCGGTCGCGCTGGAACAGGCTGACCGTCGCGCGCCGCGTGTAATCCGGATTGGTCGTGAAATTGAGACAGTACAGCTCGATGAGGTACAGAATATTTCGGTCCGTCTTGCCGAGCTCATGCGCTATGCGTGCCATGGACATCACATGGTCCACAATGGAATCGGCAAGTACCTTTCGCTTGTTGCCGACAAGGTTGTAGACAGACTGTCTTGAAAGACCGCAGATGTCGGCAAGGTCCTGGATCAGGACACCCTCGTAGCCGCGCTCGGACAGCAGTCTCCTGGTGGTGGCAAGGATCTGCGCGCGGCGCTGGCGTTGACCAACCCGGTCTGTAGGGGCCGTCGACGCATCGGTCCGGTTGCGGACGCAATAGCCTGCCGGCGTCGGAAGATAAGGATCCGGTACCGCCAATACGCAGGCGGAAGCCGATCCAGAACCCTCCCAGGCTAAGGCACTTCGCGTGCTCTGTATGGCTGTCATGCCATGGCAACCTCCCATCGGGGATGCTAGGTCTCCGCGAATGACGGGACAACTCAGCCTGCGAGTGTTGGCCGCTAGTGATCAGGAAAAGTCCGAATTCGGCATGTTGCGTCGCGAAAAGATCAGGGACCCGAATTCGTGCCACGATAGGTCGCATGACGGGCGGCTCGACGGCCGGAAAACACGGTGTCGGCGATCGCCAGTCCGCTCATATACCCCCTCGAACATAGCCCCACGGCGGCACGGCCGGCGGCGTAGAGGCCACGGATATTCGAGCCATCTTTCCGCTTTACCTCGCCGGTTTCCTCATCGACGACAAGGCCGCCAAGGGTGAAGGCGAAGGTCGGCGCGAATTTGTTGTGAAGTGAAACGTTGACCGCATAGAAGGGTGCATTCTGCACGACGCGCAGCTTGTCTGGCGACTTGCCGAGGGGATCGGGAAGCGAGTTCCTCAAGGTTTCGTTGAAATCCGCGACCGTTCGTTCCAGCTGCGCGTCGTCAATGCCGCATTTTTTGGCTAGAGCTTTGAGGCTTCCAGCGCGCTTCGTGCCCCCAACGACGATGTTGAATAGTGTGGGCGCGCCATACAACCAGAACATGCCTTTGCCCGGAAAAAAAGACTGCCGTACAGCGGCGCCAAAGGCCTTGCTGTCGAGAAGGAGCCAGGCTGTGCCATCGCCGCTTTGCGCGGCGATGGCGTCCCCAACCACAGACAAATAGGCATCCTCGTTGATGAAGCGCTTTCCTTCGGAATTGATCATGACGCCTTCCACATAGACGTTGGGCGGGGAGAGCGAGCGGCCGAGCAGGATCTGATCCATAAGGTCTGTCGCGCCGCCTGCGGAGACCCCTAGCTGGATGCCGGAGCCATCGCACCCCATCGAGCCCAACCGGAGCAGCGCCGGATAGTTCTGGGCGAGCGGGGCGCGATAGCGGCTCAGCATGTCGAGATTGTAGATAAAGCCTCCCGTCGAAAGAACGACGCCTCCGCGTGCCCGCAACTTGCGCGATGCCTTGAAGCGGCCCTCGAGCGCTCGACACCGCTTGATCGCACGTTCGGAGCGCTGTCCGTTGAGCGGTCTCCACGGGCTGATGATCGCATAGAGCTTGTCGTGCTCCGCCCAGACATGCTCGGGGAGCGGTGTGACCTCGACGCCCTGCACGCGGCCTTCGTCGTCGACGATCAGGCGAGTTGCGGGGGCATGAGCCAGCAAACGGACGCCTTTGGCAAGCGCTGATTCACGGAGCTTGGCGAAGTGGAGGTGGCCAGCGAATCCAGGCGTGACCGGCTTGTGTCCCCGCGGCGCCGGCTTGGCGATTTTCGAGAACGCAGGCAGCTTCTCGTTGCCGGAGTAATAAAGTGAGTAGCCGTCGGGAGGATAGGAAGTCTTGTCCTTGAAAAGCGTGCTCCCATAGGGCACGCCATTCTCCTCAAGCCATTTCAAGTCCGCGTTGCTGCCCTCGCAAAAGCGTCGCAACGCCTCCGGTCCGACTGCGCTTCTTTCGGCACTCAAATAGTTGAACATCTCCTGGGCGGTGTCGTTAAATCCCGCCTCCACCTGATGGCGCGTGCCACCGGCGTAAATGATTCCCCCACTATACGCAGTCGCTCCACCCCCGCCGAAGCGATCGACCGCCAGGACATCCGCGCCAAGCTCGCGTGCCTGAAGGGCGGCGGCAACGCCCGCGCCGCCGAAGCCGACAACGATGACATCGGCGACGTCGTCCCAGTCGACTTCGTGCCGCCGTGACAGAACGAGCGGGTCTCGGCTTATGGTCACGTGCTCGTTCATTCGTTCCTCGTCTTTGCTGTGGCCATTACCCTCGACCTATGAAGCGCGCGCTGTCCTTAGCTGATGGCTTGGCGTCACGCGTTCGTCGACGAGCAGCATGGTCATGACGGAGCGATCAAACAGGTTCTCCTCATCGCGCGCGAGCCTTTCGCCGATCTCGGGGCGGCCCGTCGCCTGGCCCATCGCTTCGAAGTCTTCCATGCTGTTGAACCAAAGCTCGGTCATGACGTCGAAGTCAGGGGGCGGCGGGACATCTTTGATATGCGGATAGACATAGGTGCTTTCCGGGATGATGTAGCTTCGGCGATAGCCGGCGATTTGCGGAAAAAGCTCGCGCGCCAGCGGCTCGTGCCGGCTTTCGTAGTAGTCCTTGAAGGCCTCGCGCTGCATGTTCTTTTTTTTCTTGAGCAACGCGATCATTTTGATGGGCGGGGTCTCGCCGACAGGTCGCGAAGGAAGTTTGTGGAGGGAGGTGTTGCATTCTTCGACGAGGAACACGGTCATCTTCGATCGGTCGAGGAATTTTGCTTCGTCGTCCGCAATTCGTTTGCCGATTGCGGGAGTGGCAAACGCCGCGGCGAGGCGATCGAGATCGGCGGGGGCATCGAACCAGACTTCGGTGATGACGTCGATGGCCGGCGGTGGCGTGGCGGTCGCATGGCCGGCCGAGAACGTGCCCTCGGGGGACACATAATTGCGCCGGTAATCCGCCAGAAAACGACCGCCCTCGCTCATAACCAAAGGCACATGAGTCCCTTCATAATGGGATTTGAAGGCTTCCCGATCCATTCCGGGCTTTCTCTGGAACAGCGCAACTTGTTTGATCATGTCATGGGCTCCAAACATCGGTCTGATGTTGCACCGCGACCTCATCGCGTTGCGGCGTATTCGTTGGTGCAAAAAAAACACCGTCGCCGCAATCCCTCCGGTCGCGACTTTATTGGTCTCGTGACGATTGCCATGGCGCCGGAGCGCGCGGGATCATGATCCCCGCCGCCGGCAGGACATTCGATGCAAACATCGGCGTCTTCGAAATATCGACCTACTTGAAACGCCGGACGGTGGCTGATCTTTTTCGGCGATCTCGAGCCTTGGCAATCTCCCGGCCGACACTTTGGTGCACGGCTGAGCGACGGACAACGCAACGTCTCGGTGTTGGCTGCTAGTGACCGAGAAACGGCCGAAACCGGACGCTGATGTCTTCCTTGACGTTGGCCGTCGCGATCCGCACTCGGGGCCCGTAGCGGAAGATCAACCCGGTGGCGCCCGAGTCAGCGTCGCTTTGCGACAATGCCGGCTTTCTTGGCGTCCCATGTCGCGGATGTGCAGCCGTCTTCGCGGAGCACAAATTTCTGAACCCGGCCCGTTGGCGATTTCGGGAGCGCGGTGCGGAATTCGATAAAGCGTGGCACCGCGAAATGCGGCAGATTTTCGAGCGCCCAGCCACAAAAATCTTCCTCGCTGACCCGTGCGTTCTCCGCCAGAACGATGGTGGCCTTCAGGTCGTCTTCGGCACCGGCCTCGCTCCGCACGGCATGGAACGCAACCTCGCTGACCGCCGGATGCTGCATGAACGTGCTTTCCACTTCGAAGCTCGAAATGTTTTCGCCCCGGCTGCGCAGATAATCCTTCTTCCGGTCGACAAAATAGAAATAGCCGTCCGCGTCGATCTTGCCGACGTCGCCGGTATGCATCCATAGATCGTGCCATACCTTCGCGGTATCCGCAGGGCGGCGCCAGTAGCCGGCAAACATGATGTTCGGCTTGCGCGGCCGGACGAGGATCTCTCCTGGAACGCCGGTCGGAAGGGGCCGGTTTGCCTCATCGACGATCATCATATCGAAATCCTCGCAAACCCGACCGGCGGAATATTCGGGCGGGATCGGATCGCCATGGCGATAGGTGGCGAGCTTGGACGCTTCGGTTTGCCCGTAGCCGTAGCTGTTGAGAAACGGGACTCCGAACCGCTCGAGCCACGTCTTGCGCAGGGCCGGCGTGATAGGAACGCCGGTGATGGCGCGCAAACGACCGAAGCACCGCTTCATGGCGTCATTGTCGGGCGCCTGCGCCAGAAGGGGAAAGATCGATGCCATCAGCATCGCCGTCGTTGCGCCCGACCGCTCGATCTCCGGCCAGAAATTGCTCACCGAGAACTGCCGCGCTATAGAAGCACGCGCCTGCGCAATGAGGGTGGCCACGACGACATAGCCTGTCGTGCTGATGTGGAACATCGGAAGGCAGGTCCATGTCACCTCGCCGGGTAGAGGTGGAACGCCCTCGTTCTGCTGCCGGCCCGCTTGGCATAGATAGTTGTGGCTGACCATGCAGCCCTTCGACGGGCCGGTCGTTCCGGAGGTGTAGATCAGACAAGCGAGATCCTCCGGCTTGACCTCGTGGGCGATCCTCGTTTCGTCAGTACCGCGATGATCGTCAAGCGGCGCCACCGGGATCGGGCTTGCCTGCGCGCCTTCAATATCACCACGGCAGAGAATCAGGTCGACATCGGTCAGTTGGTTTGCGATCTCCAGAATATTCGGAAGGTAATGCGCCTCGCAAACCACGATGCGAGCGGTGGAATCGACGATCTGGTGGCGCAGGAACTCCCGGCGATAGGCCGTGTTGACGGGCACCCAGATTCCGCCGAGCTTGTTGATCGCAAACCAGCACACGACGGCATCTATGCCGCTGTCGAGAATTGTCAGGACCACGCGTCCCGGCTCGACGCCGAGCCGCGCCAGCGCGTGGGCCATGCGCGTCGAGCGCCGATCAACTTCCGCATATGTGAAGGTCTCGCCCTCGAAATCTAGGAAGATGCGGTCGGGGCAGGCCGCGAGCGCGCGATCAAACGCACGCAGCGGCGTATCCTCTGGCGCATTCGTCCAGGTCGTTGGATCAAACAGCATGGCCTAGCTCTCCATGTTCCGAGTCCGTGCCTCAAACCTAGCTTGGGGAGCGAAAGCGGAGGCTTGCCGACATCATAGCTCATCGAATGGAATCGCCGCCGTCGATCGAGATTTCTGCGCCGGTCACGTAGCGCGATTCATCAGAGGCGAGATAGAGGACAAGGCCCGCGACGTCCTCGACTTTGCCCCAACGCATGGCGCCGACCTTATCGGTGAGGGCGCTCCCGGGCGGGTCTCCGGATGATTGCGTCACGCTCGCCATGGCCGACGCGGTCATGGGTGTGTCGATCGTGCCGGGAAGAATGACGTTGCAGCGAATGTCGTATCCCTTGTTCTGGCAGTGGATCGCGACGCTCTTTGTCATCGCCCGCACGGCGCCCTTGGCAGCTGTATAGTTTACCGTCGGAAAGCCCTTGAGCGCGGCGATCGAGGACATGTTGATGATCGAGCCGCTGGTCTCGCGCATCAGGGGGATGGCGTGTTTGCAACCCAGGAAGCTGCCTTCAACCGTGACACTTAAGACTCTACGGAACTCGTCGAGCGTCGCATCCTCGATGGTGCCGAATTTCACGATCCCCGCGTTGTTAACCAGGATGTCCAGCCGGCCAAAGTGCTCACGCACGGTTGCCATCACCGACATCCAGCCGGCTTCATCGGTAACGTCATGCTTCAGGAAGATCGTCTTGGAAATCTCCGCTTCCACCGCGCGTCCTTGCGCTTCGTTCACGTCGGTCAGGAAGACGGTGGCGCCTTCGGCCGCCAGCAGTCGTACGTCGGCTTTACCGATGCCGGAAGCACCGCCGGTCACAAGAGCGATCTTGCCAGCCACGCGTCCCATCAGATCAGGCGCATCCTTGCCGCAGGCCGGAGCCGAGGTCCTGGGTCGAAGCGAATATGCAATCCGCGCGGCGCGCGCAGAATTAGGCCGGGGTAATTGCTGAGATCGGTCTTCTCCTCGACAATCGCCAGTTTCTTCAAGCGGGAAAGCGTCCTCGAAAAGGCTTCGAGCATTTCCCGGCGGGCGAGGGCGGCACCAATACAGACATGAATTCCTTGGCCGAATGCCACATGATTTCGCAAGTCTGGCCGCATGATGTCGAAGACATCCGGATTGGCGAATTGGGTCTCGTCATGGTTGGCCGAGTCGATGCGGATCATTGCCAGGGCACCTGCCGGCATATGTGTTCCCGCCAGCTCGACATCCTTCCGGACAATGCGCCAGATGCCGCAAACCGGAGAATGATAGCGCAGGACCTCGTCGAGGGCGTCAGACAGCAACGACGGATCGCCAAGGAGCCGGGTCAGCTGTTCGGGGTGGCGTAGCAAAAGACCCAGGCCCGCAGTCGTCGTATTCCGCGTGGTCTCGCTGCCCGCCAGCATGAATTGGCGGATCATCGACAACAGCTCGTTGTCATTGAGCTGTGGCTCGTCGTTGTCCCCCTTGGCGTGGATCAGCGCGGAAATGATGTCGTCGCCGGGTTTGCTCCGCCGTGCGTCGATAACCTCGCGTGCGAATTTCTGGAACGCGACGATCTTCCATGCCGCGTCAACTTCCTCTTCCGCTGTGTTCATGTGGCTCATCATGACGCCGAAGGCGTCCGACCACGCCTGAAAGCTGTCTTTGTACTCGCGGCCCACCCCGAGGATTCCCATGATGGCGTAGATGGGCAACGGAACGGCGAATTCCTTCACGAAGTCGCACTCGCCGCGCTCGATAAACTCATCGATCAGATCGTCGACAATTCCTCCGATGAAGCCGGTCATTTGCATGACGGCTTTTGGCGAGAACGCCTTGTTGGCCAGGCTTCGGTATCGCGTGTGACCGGGCGGATCACTGTCGAAGGTGTCCATTTCCGGCCAACCCTGTTTGAGGACGGCGTCGGCTTCGGGGTTCTCCGAGCCGCCGGCCAACAGGATGCTGGCGTGGCGATTCGAGTAGACGTCCGGCGTTCTAAAAACGTGCTGAACGAGGTCATATGGCGTGATCATGTAGATCTCACGCCCTGTGGCTTTCTCGACAATCTTGCAGACCGGGGCCTCGCGGCGCATCAGCCGATAAAGATCGTACGGCCATTCGACAATCTTTGGGTCGAAGAAGTCGTATTTGTCCAAAGCCGATGACATTCGCACTCCTCAAGGTGGCAGCGGCGTCGCCAAGAGCCGCCGTCATTGATCAGGACGCGCGAACGCGCGAGGTGGGGAGCGCCGATTTCGAACATTATGGATTGTGACCCCGCGGGCAACCAGCGTCAAATCTGGACGAATCGTTGTCCACGTCCAGTTTGGCTTTGATGCGACGCGCGTCGTCCTTGATAAATGCAGAGACGACGAAGCTGTCCGTTGGCGGCGCGCCGTCCGCACGGGGTTTGTGCGAACGAGAAGCTTATAACGACTGAAAATAAAGATAGGGGGCAAATGTCATGCGGAAATGGGATCGCAGCAGGAGTCTATTGCCATCGCTTGCCGTCGTGGCGATTGCGACGACAAGTGCCCAGGCGCCGAAGGTGGCCGCCGCTGAGTTGGAGGAGATTATCGTCTCAGCGCGCAAACGTGACGAGACGTCGATCGCGGTGCCGGTGGTCATCAGCGCAATCGGCGCCAAGGAATTGGAGCGCCGCGGCATCAATACCATCGACGCCGTTGCGCGGGCGGTTCCGGCCGTGATGATCGGCGACAGCGGCTCGGGCTTCCAGGGCGGCAATGTGACCATTCGCGGCCTGGGCGGTGCCGACACCAACGCCTTCGGCGATCAAGCCGTATCGTTCGCGATCGATGGCGTTCAAGTGGCCAAAGGCAACATTCGCCGCATAGGTCAGATGGATATGCAGCAGATCGAGGTGATGAAAGGGCCGCAGGCGCTCTTTTTCGGAAAAAACAGTCCCGCGGGAGTCATCAGTATCCGGACGGCCGACCCGACACCGAGCTTCGAAGCCGGAATTTCGGCGGGGTATGAATTCTACGCGCGCGAAGTTGTCACCAACGGCTATATCTCCGGGCCGCTCACCAAGACTTTGGGCGCGCGCGTAGCGTTTCAATATTCGGATATGGATGGTTGGCTGAAGCGCTACCAGCCGCCGGCGGCATCCAACGTGTTCGGCGCCCTGGGAGATCGGGCTTTGGACAAGCGGGAAATTACAGGCCGTGTAACCCTCAAATACGAGCCGTCCGAGCTCTTCGATGCCAAACTCAAGGTGAACTACCAGGATCAAGGCGGGGACTCGTCCCAGGCCGCGGTCGAAGCGGTAAGTTGCCCCCTGGGCGTGCCCCAAGGCATGCCTGCCAACACTCCGGGTGTCTGTCACGCCGGCAATATTTCCGCCACCGGCGATTTCGGGCCGAATTTCAACAAGGTGGATGGCCTGTTTCCGGCAGACGGGCGCATGTACTTAAAGACTCACACGCTGCTGGCGGGCCTGGAAATGAACTACCAGCTCACCGACCACCTGAAGCTGACCTCGGTGACAGGCCACTTCCAGAACTATTCGCGCACGGCCGGAAACTTCAACGACAATTATTTGGAGTTGGGCCTCACGCCGGCCTTCAATCCAACCAACCCGGCGCAAAGTCCGATGCAGATTCTGGCGAGCAATAGCTGGCTGCAAATTCGCGAAACGACCGAAGAAGTCCGGGTGACCAGTGATTACGCCGGTCGGTTCAATTTCATGTTCGGTGCGCTGTATCAGGACAGCGCGTCCAAGTTCAGAGTGTCGACTTGGCGCAATGCGCTGACTCCGATCTTCGTGAACGCTTACAGGTTCGAGCAGGAAGGCACGGCTTTTTCGGCATTCGGCCAGGTGCGGATCGACGTCCTGCCGAAGCTCGAGCTGTCGGCCGGCGGTCGCTATTCTCACGAAAACAAAAAACTGCCGCTGGCGCAGAACGATCTTCCCGTAGCTGGAAGGTCTACCGGCCTGAAGGAGCTGTTCGGGCCGTTCTATTCGCGAGACAGGACGTTCAAAAACTTCTCGCCGGAGGTGACGCTGTCTTATCGTCCCACCGACGACATGACCTTCTTTGCGTCCTACAAAGAGGGCTTTCTCTCGGGCGGCTACAACGCCTCGCAGACCAATCAGGTCAATGCCCTGACCGGTGTTGCAACGCCGGACGGGTCGACCGGATTCGCGTCGGGTTACAGCCCACAGAAGACGGTCGGCTACGAGGCCGGCGTCAAGGCATACTGGATGAATCGCAGCTTGCGCACCAATCTGTCCTTCTACACTTACAGAACATCGGGGCTGCAAGTCGCGGTCACCACCGGGGGCACGCAGGTTGAATTGAAGAACGCCGGTAGCGTCCGCACCAAGGGCGGAGAGTTCGACTTCAACTGGCGCGCGCCCGTGGAAGGGCTCTCATTCAACGGTGCCGTGGCCTATAATAAGGGCTACTACCTCGACTATCAAGCCAGCTGCTATCGCGGCGAAGGCTCCGCGCTCTGCCACCTTCAGGTCAACCGCCTGACCGGACAGGTCGCCCTGTTGCAGGACATCACCGGCTTTCCCTTGAGCCGAGCGCCTAAGATCACGGCCAATATCGGCATGAACTACGACATTCCGATCGGTGCGAACCTGATCCTGGGCTTGTCGGCTGCGGGTCTCCACAGCGACAAGTACTTTGCCGACACCGTCGATTCGCCGGGCGGGCTACATCCAAGCTACAACATGGTGGACGCCGGTCTGCGCCTCGCGAGCACCGACGAAAGGTGGGAGATTGCAGTGATTGGCAAGAACTTGAACAACAAGTTCACCTACACCCGCACAACCGACATTCCCTTCACCGGAACACAGCCAGGCTGCGCGCCGCTTGTCGCCACGTCGCCTGCAGCCTGCGGCGGGCCCACGAGCTTCGCCGTCACAAACCGCACTCTAGGCGACACCGCCGCCTTTGTAGACCGTGCCCGTCAGGTCATGCTGCGAGCGACCTACAGGTTCGGCAAGTAAGACCATCTCTCTCAATATCCCGCGAGCCGGTTACCCACCGGCTCCC
>Ga0081455_10000075_pt1 | contig 106313 bp, 80 predicted proteins | sample TabmetS3T2R1_FD_70207 | JGI IMG/M metagenome (GOLD analysis project Ga0081455, IMG submission 70207) | Tabebuia heterophylla rhizosphere microbial communities from the University of Puerto Rico - S3T2R1 | ecosystem: Host-associated > Plants > Roots > Rhizosphere ... | reverse complement strand
CCGCCTCGCGAATGTCGCCGCTGCCGAGCAGCTTCCAGCCGAGATACAGCAGGTACGCGGCGCCGGCCCACTGCAGGATCGTCTGCAACACCGGCCACGCGTGAAACAGCGCCCCCAGCCCCGCGCACACCGCGATCAGCTGAATCGCGCAGCCGGCCGAGATGCCGAACAGGTGCGGCAGCGTGCGACGGAAGCCGAAATTGGCGCCCGACGCGGTGAGCATCACGTTGTTGGGGCCCGGGGTGATGGACATGACGAACGAGTACGTCGCGTAGGGCAGCGGATCGAACATGGCGTTTCTCCTCGCACTGAGGAGTGACGGTACGGTTCGAGCCGGCTCAGCGGCAGATACGGGCGGCCGGTACGGTGCGCGTACTGTACTGGAGGCGGGCCACTACACCTTACTGCGTCGGCGGGAGCTGACCACCGAGACGATCGGCGGCGGAACGCAGAACGGGGAGGAACGTGTCGACCATTTCGCGCAGAGAAACGCGCGACGCTTGCGCCCCCACGTTCATCGCGGCGACCACTTCACCGACGACGTTGCGCACCGGCACGGCGATGGAGCGCAGGCCGATCTCCAGCTCCTGATCGTTCAGCGCGTAGCCCTGCCGGCGCACGGTGCTCAAGATGTCGTCGAGCTTCTTGCGGGACGGGACCGTGTGCTTGGTGTGCGCGCGGAAATCGACGGCGTTGAGTTGCGACGTGAGCTCGTCCGGCTCCAGATGAGCGAGCAGCACGCGCCCGAGCGCCGTGCAGTACGTGGGCACGCGGCTGCCGACTCGCAGCGTCACGGACATGATGCGCCGTGTGGCCGAGCGCGCCACGAACACCACCGACCCTTCTTCGAGCACGGCCACGGACGAGGACTCGTCGAGCGTGCGGCTCACTTCTTCGAGCAGCGGTTGCGCGGCGATGGGCATCGGCGCGGTCGAGAGATACGCGTAACCGAGGTTCAAGACCTTCGGGTGCAGAAAGAACGTGCGGCCGTCCGTGCCCGCATAGCCGAGCTCGCGCAACGTGTAGAGGCAGCGACGTACCACAGCGCGAGTCAGGCCGGTAGCACGGCTCACGTCCGCGATGGTCAGGCGCCTGTCGAAACCGGTGAACGCCCGGATCACGTGCAGCCCGCGCGCGAGCGAGGTCATGAAGTCCGGGTCGCCGGCGCGAAAGAGTGCGTTATCCTGCTTCGCGTTCATGTGGGCGCGCACGGTAACCGAACTTTCTCGCACGGGGAAGTTCCTCGTGAGCCGGAGACCCCGTAAACTGCCGCACCGTTGCGCCGGGTTCGGTTACCGGACAAGAAACCGATTTCAAACTTGGAGCTGCGATGATCGACGCCTTCATCTGCGACGCCGTCCGGACACCCATCGGCCGTTACGGTGGCGCGCTCGCCGCCGTGCGCGCCGACGATCTCGCGGCTGTGCCGCTCGCCGCGCTGTTGCGGCGGAACACTTCGCTCGATCCGCAGGCGATCAGCGAAGTGGTGCTCGGCTGCGCGAATCAGGCTGGCGAGGACAATCGCAACGTTGCGCGCATGGCGACGCTGCTCGCCGGCCTTCCGGTCGACGTGCCGGCCATGACTGTGAACCGCCTGTGCGCGTCCGGGCTCGATGCCGTGGCCACAGCAGCGCGCGCCATTCGCGTGGGCGAGGCGGAAATCGTGCTCGCGGGCGGCGTCGAATCCATGTCGCGCGCACCGTTCGTCATGCCGAAGGCCGATACGGCGTTCAGCCGCCAAGCCGAGATTTTCGATACGACCATCGGCTGGCGCTTCATCAATCCGGCGCTGCGCGCCAAGTACGGCGTGGATTCCATGCCCGAAACGGGCGAGAACGTGGCCGCCGAATTCGCCATCAGCCGCGAAGACCAGGACAAGCTCGCGCTGCGCAGTCAGCAGCGCACGGCGGCGGCCTACGAGCGCGGGTTCTTCGAGTCCGAGCTGATTCCGGTGGAGATCCCGCAGCGCAAAGGCAAGCCGATCTCGGTCACGCGCGACGAACATCCGCGCGCGGACACGACGCTCGAGCAGTTGGCGAAGCTGCCGACACCCTTCCGGCCGAATGGCTCCGTCACGGCGGGCAATGCTTCCGGCGTGAATGACGGCGCGTGCGCGCTGCTGCTCGCCGGCGAAAAAGCGGCGGCCCGTTACGGCCTGACGCCGAAGGCACGCATCGTCGCGGCCGCCGCGTCGGGCGTCGAGCCGCGCGTCATGGGTATCGGGCCGATCCCCGCCGTCCGCAAAGTGCTGGCGCGTGCCCGCCTCGAGCTCCCGCAGATGGATGCGATCGAGCTGAACGAGGCGTTCGCTTCGCAGGCGCTCGCCGTCCTGCGCAGCCTCGGCATTGCGGATGACGCCGCGCACGTGAACCCGAACGGCGGCGCCATCGCGCTCGGACATCCGCTCGGCATGAGCGGGGCCCGGCTCGTCACGACGGCAACGTATCAATTGCAGGCCACGAAAGGGCGGTACGCGCTCTGCACGATGTGCGTCGGGGTGGGACAGGGGGCGGCGCTCGTCATCGAGCGAGTGTGAGCGATGGTTCACGAAGGGGACATTTTGTGGACGCCGAGCGCGGCGCGCATCGAGCGCGCCAACATCACGGCGTTCATTCGGTGGCTCGCTCGCGAACGCCACCTCTCGTTCGCGAATTACACGCAGCTGTGGCGGTGGTCGGCCACGCAGATCGAGGCGTTCTGGCAAGCCATTTGGGATTACTTCGACGTCCAAGCGTCCGCGCCGGCCGAGTGTGTCTTGCGTTCGCGCGAGATGCCCGGTGCGCAGTGGTTCCCGGGCGCGCGCCTCAACTACGCCGAGCATGCGCTGCGGCACGAGCGGCCGAACGCAACGGCCGTGCTGCATCTTTCCGAGCGGCAACCGCTCGCGGCGCTCTCGTGGGAGGAGCTCGGCGGCAAGGTGCGCATCCTCGCCACGCAGTTGCGCAAGCTCGGCATCCGGCCCGGCGATCGCGTCGTCGCGAACCTGCCGAACATTCCTGAAGCGCTCATCGCGATGCTCGCGACGACGAGCCTCGGCGCGATCTGGTCGAGCTGCGGTCCGGATTTCGGCACGCGCGGCGTGGTCGACCGCTTCGCGCAGTTGCAACCGAAGGTCTTGCTGTGTGTCGACGGGTATCAATACGGCGGCAAGCCGTTCGAGCGGCGCGCCGAGCTCGAGAAGATCATCGCGCAGCTGCCGACGCTCGAGCGCGTGATCTATCTTCCGTACCTGATTCGGGACGATCGCCGGCCGCTCTCGGCGCACACCGTGCTCTGGGACGACCTGCTCGCGCAGCCGCCCGTGCCGGCGAGCGAATTTCGGTTCGAGCAGATGCCGTTCGACGCGCCGTTGTGGATTCTGTTCTCGTCGGGCACGACGGGATTGCCGAAGGCCATCACGCACGGTCACGGCGGCGTCCTGCTGGAGCAGCTGAAAGCGCTGCGCTTGATGATGGATTTGCATCCGGGCGAGCGAATGTTCTTCTTCACCACCACCGGCTGGATGATGTGGAACTTCCTCGCGAGCGCGCTGATCGCCGACGTGGTCCCCGTGCTGTACGACGGCAATCCCGCGTATCCGGAGCCGGACATCCTGTGGAAGATGGTCGAGCAGTCGCGCACGTCGTTCTTCGGCGCGAGCCCGACGTATCAAGCGATTCTCGCAAAGGCCGGCATCGTGCCGCGCGAGCGCTTCGATCTTTCGGGGCTCGACTCGATCATGCTCGCAGGTTCGCCGGTCACTGCCGAATGCACGGCGTGGTTCTACGACCACGTGAAGCAAGACGTCTGGGTGGGCTCGGGTAGCGGCGGCACCGACGTCTGCTCGGGTTTCGTCGGCGGCGTCGTCACCTTGCCGGTGCGCGCCGGCGAGATCACCGCGGCGGCGCTCGGCGTGGCCGCGTTCGCGTTCAACGAGCGCGGTGAGCAGGTCGTGAACGAGGTCGGCGAGCTCGTCATCACGCAGCCGATGCCGTCCATGCCGGTGGGCTTCTGGAACGATCCGGACGGGCAGCGCTATGCCGATTCGTATTTTCGAGAATTCCCGGGCGTGTGGCGTCACGGGGATTTTTTCCGGGTCAACGAGCGCGGCGGCTGCTTCGTCTTGGGGCGCTCGGATGCCACGCTCAATCGCAATGGTGTGCGCATCGGCACGGCCGAAATCTATCGCTCGCTCGCGACCTTGCCGGAGATCGAGGACTGCCTGATCGTGAATCTCGATCTGCCGGGCGGCACGTTCTTCATGCCGTTGTTCGTGAAACTGACGAGCGGTTGCACGCTCGAGCAAACGATCGTCGAGAAGATCCGGGCCACGCTCCGCCGCGAGTACTCGCCGCGCCACGTGCCCGATAAGATCTGCGCCGTGGACGAGATTCCGACGACGCTCACCGGCAAGAAACTCGAAATACCGGTCCGCCGCATCTTGATGGGCGTGCCGGTCGAGAAGGCGGCGAACCGCGACGCGGTCGCCAACCCCAGCTCGCTCGACTACTTCGTGGACTACGCGAAGACTCAGCGGGATTACTCACTCACCTGAAATGCGCCCCAAAAGCGGGAGAGGCAGATGGAAGAAGCAACATTGATCATCGGCGGCCGCGACGTGAAAGCGAAGAGCTCCGCGAGCTTCGCGCGTCACAATCCGATCTCCGGTGAAGAGGCGACGCGCGCGTCGGCGGCGTCGGTCGAGGATGCGAAGGCGGCGGCCGATGCGGCCGCGGCGGCGTTCCCCAAGTGGGCCGCGCTCGGCCCGAACCAGCGGCGCGCGCTGCTGAACAAGGCCGCGGACTTGCTCGAGCAACGCGCCAATCAATTCGCGACGCTCGTGTCGGCCGAAACCGGCGCGACCGGCGGGTGGGGTCATTTCAACATTCATCTCGCCGCCGGCATGTTGCGGGAAGCGGCGTCGATGACGACGCAAATCACCGGCGAGGTCGTGCCTTCGGACGTCCCCGGCAACATGGCGATGGCGCTGCGCCAGCCCGTCGGCGTGGTGCTCGGCATCGCACCGTGGAACGCGCCGATCATTCTCGGTGTGCGCGCGGTGGCGATGCCGCTCGCCTGCGGCAACACCGTCATTCTGAAGGCATCGGAAGTGTGCCCGGCGACGCATCGCTTGATCGCGGCCACGCTGCGCGATGCCGGTCTTGCGGACGGCGTCGTCAATTGCATCACGCACGAGCCGAAGGATGCGGAGAAGGTCGCGGAAGCGCTGATCTCGCATCCCGCAGTCAAGCGCATCAACTTCACGGGCTCGACGCGCGTCGGCAAGATTCTCGCCGGCATCTGCGCGAAATACTTGAAGCCGATTCTGCTCGAGCTGGGTGGCAAGGCGCCGCTCGTCGTGCTCGAGGATGCGGACGTCGACGCTGCGGTGAATGCGACGGTATTCGGCGCGTTCGCCAACTCGGGACAGATCTGCATGTCGACCGAGCGCGTGATCTGTCACGAAGCGGTCGCGGATGAATTCGCCCAGAAGCTCGCCAAGCGCGTTGCCGCGCTGCCGACGGGCGATCCGCGCAAGGGCGACTTCGTGCTCGGCTCGGTGGTCGGCAAGCCGACCGTGGAGCGCGTGACGAAGCTCGTGAAAGATGCGCTTGCCAAGGGCGCGAAGCTGCTGACGGGCGGCGAATCCGACGGCACCGTGATGCAGGGCATCGTGGTCGACAACGTGACGCCGGACATGGAGCTGTTCCGCGAAGAGTCGTTCGGGCCGCAGGTATCGATCACGCGCGTGAAGAGCACGGACGAGGCGATTCGCCTCGCGAACGACACAGAGTACGGGTTGTCGGCGGCGCTCTTCACCAAGGACATCGCGAAGGGCTTGGAGCTCGCGAAGAAGATCGAGACCGGCATTTGCCACATCAACGGGCCGACCGTGCACGACGAAGCGCAGATGCCGTTCGGCGGCGTGAAGGCGTCCGGGTACGGGCGCTTCGGCGGTAAAGCCGGTATCGATGCGTTCACCGAAACACGCTGGATCACCGTGCAGCTGACGCCGCGTCACTACCCGTTCTGATCGTTCGGTTTGGGGCGGGCTCGCGCCCGCCCCTTCATTCCCGAATTCGTGTGCACACACTGAGTGGCCGCTGGAAACTCGGGCTCGGCCTCGCGGTCGTCACGGCTGCATCATGGGGCGTGCTGCCCGTGGCGCTGACCATCGTGTTGCAGGTGGTCGAGCCGTACACGATCACGTGGTTCCGGTTTCTGACGGCAGCGCTCGGCCTCGGCCTCATTCTCGCGGCGATGGGCAAGCTGCCGCAGCTCGGCGCCATCGACGGCCGCGGCTGGCTCGCGCTGCTGCTCGCGCTCGCAGGGCTGTTCGGCAATTTCGTGCTCTACCTCGTCGCGCTCACGTACGCCTCGCCGACCGTCAATCAGGTTGTCACGCAGCTCTCGCCGATCCTGCTGATGCTCGGTGGCATCGCCGTCTTTCACGAGCGCTTCAGCGCGCGCCAGTGGCTCGGCTTCGCGCTGCTGCTCGTCGGGCTGCTGCTCTTCTTCAACGAGCGCTTGCCGCTCCTCGCGAATCTCGGTTCGGGCCTCGGGCACGGCGTCGCGCTCCTCGTCGTTGCATCGGCAGTCTGGGCCATCTACGGGTTGGCGCAGAAATTCCTGCTCCGCCGGATGCAAGCCCAGCAGGTGCTCGTGCTGTTGTATGCCGGCTCGACGCTCGCGCTCGCGCCGTTCGCGCATCCCGACCACATCCTGCGCGTGAACGCCTTGCAAGGCTGGCTGCTCGCATTCGCCTGCGCCAATACGGTGGTCGCCTACGGCGCATTCGCGGAAGCTCTGCGCCACTGGGAGGCCTCGCGCGTCGGGGCAACGCTCACGCTGACACCGCTGTTCACCATGGCGACGATGTGGATCGTCGAGCGCACGGCGCCGCAGCTCGTGCGGCCCGAGCAGCTCAACGCGCTCAGCGTGGTGGGTGCCGCGATCGTGGTGGGCGGTTCGATGCTCTGCGCCCTGGGAAATCCGGCGGTCACGCCACGCCGCGCGCGCAAGACCGGGTTGAATCTCGCCGCGGATGAGACCAGCATCGGCAACTAACGGAGTTGCCGCTCGCTCGTCGCTCGTGCCGTGACCCGACCCGACCCGGATCAATTGCTCGCTCACGTCGAGGCCGAGGAGGCCCGTGCTCGTCGCGGCCGCCTGCGTATCTTTTTCGGCTCGTCGGCGGGCGTCGGCAAGACCTACGCGATGCTCGAAGCCGCGCAGACCATGCGCCACAGCGGCACCGACGTCGTCGTCGGCTACGTCGAGCCGCACGGCCGTATCGAGACCGAACGCCTGCTCGACGGCCTCGAACGCCTGCCGGCTCTCGGCGTGCATTATCGAGGGATCGTGCGCCAGGAGCTCGATCTCGACGCGGCCTTGAAGCGGCGCCCGGCCATCCTCCTCGTCGACGAGCTCGCCCACTCGAATCTCGTCGGCGGCGAGCCGCCGCCGCGCCATCCGAAGCGCTGGCAGGACGTGGAGGAGCTGCTGCGCGCGGGCATCAACGTCTGGACCACCGTCAACGTCCAGCACCTCGAGAGCCTGAACGATCTCATCGCGCAGACCTCGGGCGTGCGCCAGCGCGAGACCTTGCCCGATCGCATCTTCGACGAGGCGGACGAAGTCGAGCTGATCGACGTGCCGCCGGAAGATCTGCTCGCGCGTTTGCAGGCCGGCAAGATCTATCTCGCGGACGAGGCGGCCACGGCGATCGAGCGTTTCTTCCGCAAGCCGAATTTGCTCGCGTTGCGCGAGTTGGCGCTGCGTCGCGTGGCGGATCGCGTGGAAGCGGCGGCGCGCGCCACGTTCGTCGCCGATCGCGCCGGCCGACGCCTCGCGAGCGAGCGCGTGCTCGTCGCCATCGGTCCGGATGAGCAGGCCGAGCAACTCGTGCGCGCGGGCAAGCGGATGTCGGACGCGCTCGATGCGGAGTGGAGCGTCGTCTATGTGGAAACGCCTGCGCTCATGCGGCTGTCCGATGCCGAGCGCAATCGGCGCATCGACCTGCTGCGGCTCGCCGAATCGCTGGGCGCGGAGACCGTCACGCTGAGCGGTCCATCCGCCGCAGAGGTGCTGTGCGAGTACGCGCAGACGCGGCACGCGACGCGCGTGCTCGTCGGCGCGCCGAAGCGACGCGGCTGGCGGGGCTGGTTGCGACCGTCGACTTCCACATGGCTCGCGCGGCATGCCCGCGGGTTCGACGTCATCATCCTTGCGCCGGCCGGCCGCGGCATGCCGCCTATTGTCGAGACGACGCGGGTCACCGCTGCGCCGGCGCTCGCTGCGCCTCGCGTTCGCTGGGACCGTTACGTCTGGGCACTCGCCATCACCGCCATCTCCACCGGCCTTGCGTTCGCGATGTTCGGGCGTTTCGAGCTCGTGAACATCGCCATGGTGTATCTGCTCGGTGTCGTCATCGCCGGCTTGCGGCTCGGGCGCGGACCGTCGGTGCTCACGGCGCTCGCGAACGTCGTGGTGTTCGACTTCGCCTTCGTGCCGCCACGATTCAGCCTCGCCGTGTCGGATGCGCAGTATCTCGTGACGTTCGGCGTCATGCTGACCGTCGCGTTGGTCATCGCGACGTTGATGGCCAGCGTGCGACAGCAAACGCGCGTCGCCGGCGCGCGCGAACGGCGCACTGCGCTCTTGTATGCGATGAGCCGCGAGCTCGCGGCGACTCGCAGCTCATCGAGCATGGCGCGCGTTGCGGTTCGGCACGTCGCGGAGGTGTTCGAGTGTGAGGCGGTGGTGCTGTTGCCGGACGAAGCGGGCAAGTTGCGCCGGCCTTCCGATCCACCGCTGGAGCAGTCTTTCCGTCGCGCCGATCTCGCCGTGGCGCAGTGGGTGTCGGATCACGCGCAACGCGCGGGGCTCGGCACGGATACGCTGCCTGCCGCGCCCGCCCTGTATGTGCCGCTCGGCGATCAGCGGGGCGCCGGCGTGCTCGCCGTGCTGCCCGTGAACGTGCGACGCGTGCTGTTGCCCGAGCAGCGTCACTTGCTCGAAACGTTTGCAGGTCAGATCGGGCTCGCGCTCGAACGCGCTCGGCTCGCGGAAGGTGCCGAGTCCGCGCGCATTTCGGCAGAGAGCGAGCGACTGCGTAACACGTTGCTCGCATCCATCTCGCACGACTTGCGCACGCCGCTCGCGGTCATCGCCGGCGCGGGCAGCACGCTTGCAGAGCGCGGTCCGCATCTCGATGAAGCGACGCGGCTCACACTCGCGCGTTCGGTCGAAGCCAAGGCTCGCGAGATGTCGGGTCTCGTGTCGAACGTGTTGGACCTGATGCGCCTCGAGTCCGGCACGCTGGTGCTCAGGCGCGATTGGGAGATGGTGGACGATCTGGTCGGCGCCGCGCTTACCTCGTTGGCCGGCCGGCTCGCCGAGCATCCCGTCGACGTGCAGTTATCAGCGTCATTGCCGCCGGTCCACGTCGATGCAACGCTGGTCGTGCAACTCTTCGTCAATCTGCTCGACAACGCCGCGAAGTACACACCCGCGGGCACGCGGATACACATCAGTGCGACCGCCGAGCAGCAGGCCGTGCGCGTGACGGTGGACGACGAAGGGCCTGGCCTGCCGCCCGGCGAGCCGGAGCGACTGTTCGACAAGTTTCAGCGCGGCACCGGCGAGGGCGCGATCGTCGGTGTGGGGCTCGGGCTTGCGATTTGCCGCGCCATCGTGCGCGCGCACGGCGGCGAGATCGAGGCACGCGGTCGGCCCGGCGGCGGCGCGCGCTTCGAGCTGACGCTGCCGGCCGTCGAGTCCGAGGGCGAGGCGAGAGCGGCAGCGGAGAGCAGCTCATGACGCGCGCCATGCATCAGATTCTCGTCGTGGAGGACGAGCCGGACATTCGCACTATCATTCGCGCGCTGCTCGACGGTGAAGGGTATCGCCTCGTCGAGGCGGCGACGGCGAAGCGCGGCGAGATCGAGGCCCGCACGCACAAACCCGACTTGATCCTGCTCGATCTCGGCTTGCCGGACGGCGATGGCGTGAGCGTCATTCGTCACGTGCGCGAGTACTCGCCGGTGCCGATCGTCGTGCTGTCGGCGCGCGCGATGGAGGAGCAGAAGGTTGCCGCGCTCGATGCGGGCGCGGACGACTACGTCACCAAGCCCTTCAGCGCGCCCGAGCTATTGGCGCGCGTGCGTGCGGCGCTTCGGCGCAACGCGCGCGGCAGCGATCAATCGCCGACGCTGCGCTTCGGCACGATCACCGTCGACTTGGGACAGCGCACGGCGATGAATGGCGACGGCGAGCTCCATCTCACGCCGCTGGAATATCGCGTGCTCGGATGTCTCGCGCGCAACGCCGGATTGATCGTCACGCAGAACCAGCTCGTGCGCGAGGTCTGGGGCCCGGACCGCGTCGGCGACACGCGCAGCCTGCGCGTCGCGGTGAAGAACCTGCGGCACAAGCTCGAACCCGATCCGCGCAAGCCGCGCTATGTCACGACCGAAGCGGGTTTGGGCTATCGCCTGCGCGTGGACGATCGCGATACGTCGCTTGTCGAATAGCCGTCAGTATCCGTTCGGGAATTGCGCGAGCGTCGTCTCGTACGCGGTCTGCGCGGTTTTCTGCAGTGGCCACGAGCGCAGCTCCTGCGACAGCACCTCGACGCCGACCGGCCCGGTGTAGTTCGAGCTCGGCAAGCGCGCGAGGAAGCCCTTGATGTCGAACTCACCCTGGCCGGGAAGCTTGCGATGCGCCGTGGTCTCGGTGACGAGATCCATACCCGCAGGGGTCTTCAAGTAACCGTCGTTGATCTCGAGGCCGACGAAATACTGCTTCGGGAAGCGCATCACCGCGTCGTACGGGATGCCGAGCTTCACGATGTGCCACAGATCGAAAATGATTCCGCCGTTCTTCTGCGCGGCGCCTTAGACGAGCTGGCGCGCGCCCGCGAGCGTCTCGATGACGGAGAACGGCATCAGCTCGAAAGCGATCGTGATATTGCGGGCCGCGGCCTCACGGCACAGCCGGCCGAACTCGTCGATGAGCCGCGGCATCGGGCACGGCGTCTTGAAGAAGTCGCCGACTTTGATATGGCGGCCGCCGAGCGCTGCGCACGCGTCGAACAGCAGCTTGCGGCGCTGGTCCGAGGCGGTGCGGCGCTCGCCCGGATCGAGAAAGAAGTCCGCGAGGAACTCGATCTCGATGTACTTCATGCCGTTGGCATCGAGGATGCGCTTCATCTCGGCAAGCGAGTAGCGCTGCAGCACGTGCTCGATATCCGCGTGCCACAGGCCCACGCCCTTGAAGCCCGCGCGCGCCGCCGCCTCGATGCGCTCGCGGAGCTCGAAGGTGCTGTACTCCTTGTCGGTGTGGGGCACAGCGCCTCCGGACAGCGTCCAGTAGGAGGCGATCAATTCGACGTTGCTTGCGGGCATGGACGGCTCCCTCGCGAGAGGGGCCGATGATAACCGCGAAATAAAACGGCCGGTGCGGGAAACCCCGCGACCGGCCGGAGGTTGGCGCTGCAGCGTCCGTGCCTATTCGACGTTTGCCTACTTCATGTTCACCCGAAACGTGCCGAACCATTCGCGCGGCCGGCTGTACACGGCATCGATGACGGCCACGCCGCCTTGATTCTGTCCGCTCACGACGTAGCGCTCGTCGGTGAGGTTGCTGCCGCCGAACGTGAGCGACCACTTGTCGTCCGGCGCGGCGTACGTGATCGAAGCGTTCACCACGTTCGTCGCATCGCGCTTCAGCAGCTCTTCGTTGCCGAGGTCGTTGAACAACTGGGCGGTGTAGGTGTAATCGGCATTCACCGTCACGGACGATCCGCCCGACAGCAGGTGCGTGTACTGCGGCCCGACATAGAACTTGTACTTCGGCGTCTTGGGCAGGTCGCACGCGCTATTCGGGTCGGACGTGCGCAGTGGGCACGAGCTCAGCGTCAGCGGCGCGCCGTTGTCGAGCACGTTGTTCAGGCGGGTGTACTTCGCATTGGTGTAACCGAATGCGCTGTTCAGCACGAAGCCGTTGCCGAGCACCGCTTCGGCTTCTGCCTCGAAGCCGTAGATGCGCGCGTCGCCCGCATTCACCAGCGTCGGCGAGATGCCTTGCTGCGAATTCAGCTGGATGCCGCTGTAGTCGGTGTGGAACGCCGCGAGGTTCAGACGGAGCTTGCGGTTCAGCAGCTCCGATTTCATGCCGACTTCGTAGGCCTTCGCGAATTCCGGATCGAAGTCGAGCGAGGGGTCGAAGACGGGATGCGGCGCCGACAGGCGCGTGGTCCAGCTGCCCGTCTTGTAGCCCTTCGAGAAGGAGGCGTACAGCATGATGTCTTCGCTCAAGTGGAATTCGCCGCCCACGGTGGGCGAGGTATTCGTGAACTCCAACGTTTGCACGCCCGGCGGATAGAAGCGGTAGGGCTCGACCGCGCTCGGGAAGCCGAGCGCCTGCTGACACGTCACACCGGCGGGAATCGTCGGATCGAGATGTAGATTCGCCGGGTCGGTGTAGGGGTAGCAGCCGCTGATCTTGTAGACGAACCCGTTGTCGTCGTGCTGATGGCCTTCGAAGTGCTTCGTCTCCTTCGTATAGCGTCCGCCGACGGTGATGCCGAACTGGTCCGTCACCTTGAAGCGCAAGTGCGCGAACAGCGCGCGCGCTTTGGTCTCCAAGTCGTTCGGGCCGTCGATCATCAGGATACCGGCCGGGAAGATCACGTAGTCGTGCAGGTGGCCGGCTTCCTTGAAGTAGTACGCGCCCACCGTGTAGTTGAGGCGATCTTCGATCGTGGTCCCGTTCAACTGAAATTCTTGCGAGACCTCGTGCTGCGGCATCTGGAACGACGGCTCGAGGATCGGCAGCGGCGAGCCGTCGAGATCCATGCCGGTGAACCAGTGCAGATCGCGATAGGCGGTGATCGATTTGAGCCGCATGCTCGCCGGCAGCGCGAATTCCAACGTCGCCGAGACGCCCCAGTTCTTCAGCTTCGAGAAGCTGTTGCCGTTGGCGTACGTCGTGTCGATGTTGCCCGTCTGGAAGCGGCTATCCCACGGAATGGCGTTGTTGTTCGGATTGCCGTCGTTGTTGACGTTGAAGAGCGGCGCCAGCCGCTGATAGACGGCGGGCGTCGGCGCCAAGCCGCCCCGGGGGCCGCACACCGCGCCCTGCGCGCCGGCCATCGCCGGATTGGCGCCCGGCGCCGGGAAGAGGCCGGCGATGCACAGGTTGTAGAACGGAAAGCCGCCCGCCTGGAACGGGTTGATGGCGAGCGCCGTATTGGCCGACGCGGACTGGTCGACGTTCTGATAATCCGCGGCGAACGTCGCTTTGAATGAATCGTTGGGCTCGAACACCGCCTTCGCGCGCGCGCTCCATTGATTGATGCCGCCTTCACGATCGTCGCTGCCGCGGCCGGCGGCCGGGAAGTCGCCCGAGGTGTTCATCTGGAACGAGCACGGCGTGTTCGGGATGTCGCAATCCGCCACGCGAGCGGGCGAGCCGACCGGCCCGATGTTGGTAAACGTGAACGGCAGGCGTCGCTGATAGCCGTCGCGCCGCGCGCTCGAGAACGACAGGCTGGTGCGGAGCGTATCCGAGAACGGCAGGTCTGCCGTCGCTTGCAGGTCCATGCGATTGAACGTGCCGCCGGTGACGCTGCCCCTGAACATGAAGTCCTTGCCCGGCTCGCGCGTCACGATCGAGATCGCGCCGCCGATGGTGTTGCGGCCGAAGAGCGTGCCTTGCGGGCCTTTCAGAATCTCGACCCGTTCGACGTCGAGCATTTGGGTGTTCGAGCCGACGCTGCGCGCGAGATACACGCCGTCGATGTACACGCCGACGCCCGGGTCTTGGTTGAATGCGAAGTCGTTCTGGCCGATGCCGCGGATGTACGCGGCGAGCACCGTATCCGAGCCGGAGAAGGGCGTCCCCGCATCCAGCGTGACGTTCGGCGCGATGGCGGAAAGCTTCGCCACATCGTTGATTCCCTTCGATTCCAGCTGATCGGCGGTGACCGCTGTCACGGCGATGGGCACATCCTGGATGTTCTCCGCGCGGCGGGTGGCCGTGACGGTGACTTCTTCGAGCTCTTGCCCGACGGCGGCCGTACCGAGAATGGCTGAAATTACGCCGACGACGTAGCGAACGGACTTCGTCATGGAATCCCCCCTTAAAAGATTCGATGCGCGCTGCTCGTCTCTGTAATTGCGCGCCATAGCGTAGCAGCGAGGCTCGACCTAGAGGGAGATAAAAGCCGACTGACAGCGAACTCCCCGTTGCCCGGGGGACGGGCGGGGTTCGGTCCCGGCCAGCGACGATTAGTGTTCTGTAGGCGTGACAGTCGACGGCGCGCGCCGCCGGCGTAGCGCGACCGGTTTACCGACCGCGGCACCCTGCGCGTAGTCGACACCGGCGGCAGCCAGCTCACGCAACAGCTCGCGCGTGCCGACCGAGTCCATGATGGTGGCGCGGCCCAGCGCCCGATTGATCTGATGCAGGGACCGCAGCAGCGTGGCGCCCACGCGCTTGCCGCCGCCTTCCGTGATCGCCGCGTAGTCCAGTTTCACGAACGAGACGGGCAGGGACTTCAGGTACGCGAACGACGAGATCCCTCGGCCGAAGCCGTCGAGCGTGAAGCCGAAGCCCTGCGTCCCGAGCTTCTGCACGAGCTCGCTGATCTGCGGCAGGCACGCGCCCAGCGCTTGCTCTTCGATCTCGAGGCCGAGATGGGCCGGCTGCACGCCGCTCGCGCGCACCGTCTCGCCGATGAAGTCGGCGAGATCGTCGTCTTCGAACGAGGCGCGCGTCAGATTCAGGAACCAACGATCGACCTGCGTATTGGCGTGCTGGTGGCGCGCAATCCAACGGCACGAGGCGTCGATGCACCACCGGTCGACTTTGCGCGCGAGCGTCGGATGGTCCGCCGCGAGATCGCCGAGCGCGAGCAGCTCGGGTTCGCGCCCCGCGCCCGCGACTTGAATGACGATTTCGTAATGTCCGTGCGCGCGCCGGTCGCGAATCGGCGCGATTCGCTGCGCCTGCAAGCGCAGCTCGTCCGCCTCGAGCGCACGATTCACGATCAGCCCGAGCTGCCGCGCGCGGCCGACGCGCGCGTTCGTGCTGCCCTCGCTCGTGAAGAGCTTCACCGTGCCGCCGCCCTGGGACTTGGCGTCGTAGCACGCCATGTCCGCGCGCTCGAGGAACGTGAGCCACGTGGAGTCCCCGCCCGAGCCCATGCCGACGCCGAGGCTCGCGCGCGCGTTGTGGGCTTGCCCGGCCCACAAAAACGGCTCGCTTTCGAGCGCTTTCAGCATCGCTTGCGCGACGCGCATCGCGCTGTCGTCGCTCGTGCGTTCGAGCAGCACGAGGAACTCGTCGCCGCCGAAGCGCGCGATCAAGTCGCCGGCGCGCACGGACTGGCGCAGGGCGGCGCTCACGTGCCGCAGGAAATCATCGCCGGCGCGGTGGCCGAGGCGATCGTTGATCTTCTTGAAGCCGTCGAGATCGATCATGACCACGGCCAGGGTGCTGCGATCGATCGCCGCGTTCTGCAGTGCCGACTGCATGCGCCGCTCCATCTCGCGCCGATTGAGCAGACCGGTGAGCGCGTCGTGGCTCGCTTCGTACGACCATTGCCGCGCTTGCTTGTGCGCAGCGGTGACGTCCGCAATCGTGCCTTCGAAGTAGAGCGGCGCGCCGCGCGTGTCGCGCACGAGCCGCGCGCTATGGAGCACGACGAGTCGCTCGCCGTTCTTGTTTCGTAGCGTCGTCTCGCGGCTGCGAATCTCGGCGTTGCTCTCCAGCTCGCGGCGCCAGTTCAGGTGATCCTCGTAGTTCGCGCAGATCTCGGTGCCGAAGTCGAGCTTCAGAACCTCCTCTTCGCTCGCGTACCCGAGCATCGTGGCGAACGCGGGATTGATGGTGATGAGCTTGTCGTCGCACGTCGCCTGATAGACCCCCGCCGCCGTGCTCTCGAACATCGTGCGATAGCGCGCCTCGGACGCGCGTAGCGCGAGCACGGTATGCGTGCGCTCGAACGCGAGGCGCAGCACCTTATCGAGGATCGACCCGGCGAGCTCGTCCTTGATCAGATAGTCGAGCGCGCCGCGCCGCGTGGCCTCGATGCCCGTCTCTTCTTGCGCGCGTTCGACCAGCACGACGATCGGAGCGGTGTTCGCCTTGCTCTGGAAACGCAGAAACGCGGGCAAGCCTTTGCCGTCGGTCAAGGCCAAATCGAGAATGGCCGCGGCGAACTTGCCCTCGACGAGCTGCGCAATGGCCTCGGCCAACGTCTTCGCGTGCACGACGTCGTAGTTGCGGGAGCGCAGCTTCTCCAAAGCCTGCGCTGCCGGGCCGGGCCCCTGACGGGAGTCTTCGATCAGCAGAACCGAGCCGTCGCTCATGAACCGGGCGGAGGTGACCAGTACAGTGTGTGACGCAGGATATGACCATCACCCCGGCGCGTGCGGGACGTGGTTGGCAAGTTGGCGCGAAGACGGGCGGAAGCTGCGCCGAAAAGAAGGCGCTCGGCCGCTTTTCCGTGAGGATTACGTGACGCGCTGCGGCGCCCTGGCAACGGGATCCCGTCATGCGGCGGTCGTCCAACCCGTGCACGAAGGCCGATCCGGTGTTCCCTGTCAGTCGATCCGGCGCTCTTCCTTGGTAGAGTCCGAACCCCGCCGGCTGAGGCGAGATAGCGTCCCCGGTCGGCACTCACCCGCACCGTTCTGTCGTGCTTGGAGGCTCCCGTGAACGCTGTTCCGCAATCCGCGATTGCCGCCCAGCCGGCCCCGTCGCCGGCGGTGGCGAAGTTTCTCAAACGCCCGGCTCGCCTGCTGATCGGCGGCGAGTGGGTGGAATCGAAGTCGCAGGGACGCATTCCCGTGATGGATCCCGCGACCGGCCGCGAGATCGCTTCAGTGGTCGACGCGAATGCGAGCGACGTGGAGCGCGCTGTCGCGGCGGCCCGCACTGCTTTCGAAAAGGGCGCGTGGGCCGATATGCTGCCGGCGCAGCGCGAAGCGTTGCTGTGGAAGCTCGCCGACCTCATCGAGAAGAACGCCGATGAGCTGGCGGAGCTCGAGAGCCTGAACAACGGCAAGACGAAGTTCATGGCCACGATCATCGACGTGGCGGGCACGCGCGATTACTTCCGTTACATGGCCGGCTGGGCCACGAAGATCGAGGGCGCCACGTTCCAGACGTCGATTCACGGGCCGCCGGGAACGAAGTTCCACACCTACTACACCCGCGAGCCGGTGGGTGTGGTCGCGGCCATCGTGCCGTGGAATTTCCCGTTAGCGATGGCGGCATGGAAGCTCGGGCCGGCGCTCGCGACCGGCTGCACGGTGGTGCTCAAGCCCGCGGAACAGACGCCGCTCACGGCGTTGCGTCTCGGCGAGCTGATCATCGAGGCCGGTTTCCCACCGGGCGTCGTGAACATCCTCACGGGGAACGGCGAGACGACCGGCGCTGCGCTCGTCGCGCATCCCGGCGTCGAAAAGGTGGCGTTCACCGGCTCGACGCAGGTCGGCAAGCTCATCAACAAAGCCGCGACGGATACCTTGAAGCGCGTGTCGCTCGAGCTGGGCGGCAAGTCGCCCGTGATCGTGTTCCCCGACGTCGACGTCAACAACGTCATCGGTGGCGCGGCGAACGCGATCTTTTTCAACTCCGGCCAAGTGTGTACGGCCGGCTCGCGGTTGTTCGCGCACAAGAGCGTGTTCGACAAAGTCGTCGAGGGCGTGAGCGCCGCGGCCCACTCGATCCGGCTCGGGCCGGGGCTCGATCCGCAGACGCAGATGGGACCGCTCGTGTCGCGCGAGCAGCAGGAGCGCGTGCTCGGGTACATCAATGCCGGCCGGTCGGAAGGGGCTTCGGTGACGGTGGGGGGTGATGCGCCCTCGCACGAAGGCTACTTCGTGAAGCCCACGGTCCTCGTGAACGTCAAGCCCGAAATGAAAGTGGTGCGCGAGGAAATCTTCGGGCCGGTGCTGGTCGCGCAGCGCTTCGAGGACATCAACGACATCGCCGCGATGGCGAACGATACGCCGTACGGCTTGGCGGCGAGCGTGTGGTCGAACGACGTGCGCACCGTGAATCGGATCGTGCCGAAGCTGCGCGCGGGCACGGTATGGGTGAATTGCCACAACTTCGTGGACCCGAACATGCCTTTCGGCGGATTCAAGCAGTCCGGGCATGGGCGCGAGCACGGGCGCGTGGTGCTGGGTCTGTACACCGAGGTGAAGTCGGTGTGCATGATGGTTTGATGCTTTGAGAGAAACGTATCGAGGGTCGGCGTGCTGCGCGCGTCGACCCTCCTTTTTGGGGGCGTCATGCCGAAGAGAGACTTTCGCCGCATCGCGACCGAAGAGGCCTTCGCGACACCCGAGCAGCTCGATGCCCTGCGCGAGCTGCTGAAGGCGAGCCGTGAGTACGACCCCGATACGTTTCTCGCCGGCATGCAGACCGCGGGCGAGATTTCGCGGCGCTTGCTGGACGTGGAAGAAGAGCGCCTGCGGATCATGGATCAAGCGGGCATCGCGCTGGCCGTGCTCGCGATGACGTCCACCGGCGTGCAGCAGTTCGCAGCGGGCAAAGCGGCCAAGATCGCCGAGATCGGTAACGATCGGCTCGCGGAGATCATCCGCCGCCATCCCACGCGGTATGCCGGCCTCGCGACGCTTCCGGTGCAGGATCCGCGGCGCGCGGTGCAGGAGATGGAGCGCGCGATCCGGACGCTGAAGCTGAACGGCGTGATGATCAACTCGCATACGCACGGCGAGTATCTCGACGAGGAGAAGTACTGGCCGATTCTCGAAGCGGCCGCGAGTCTCGATACGACGGTGTACATCCATCCGCGCGCGCCGCCGCCGGCGATGGCCGCGCCGTATCGCAAATATCAGCTCGAGCACGCGATCTGGGGTTACGCGGTGGAAGTGGGCCTGCATGCGGTGAAGCTGATGATGAGCGGTGTGTTCGATCGCTATCCGAATTTGCGCATCGTGATCGGACACATGGGCGAGAACCTTCCGTACGCGCTGTATCGGCTCGACTGGATGCACGGTCATTTCGAGTTCGGCCGGCCGCAGCTCAAATTGACGCCGGGCGAATACTTCCGCCGCAATTTCTGGATCACGACGAGTGGCGTGAACTGGGTGCCGGCGCTCGAGCTGTGTCTGAAGGTGCTCGGCGCCGAGCGCATCATGTGGGCGGTCGACTATCCTTATCAGGAGACGCTCGAGGCGACGCACTGGCTGAACCAGGCGCCGATCTCGGATTCCGACAAAGAGAAGATCTTTCACTCGAACGCGGAGCAGGTGTTCAAGCTGCCCGCGAAGTGAGCGCACCATGACGATTGCACACCGCCCCCTCGGCCGCTCCGGCCTCACGCTCAACGGACCGTTCGCGCTCGGTGGGAACGTGTTCGGCTGGACGGCCGACGAGAAGAAGTCGTTCGAGGTGCTCGACGCGTTCGTCGCGGCCGGGCTCAATTTCATCGATACGGCGGACGCGTATTCGCTATGGGTGCCCGGGCACCAGGGCGGCGAATCCGAAGCGATGCTCGGCAAGTGGCTTCTCGCGCGCGGCAATCGCGACAAGGTGCTGATCGCGACGAAGCTCGGTGTCGAAGTCGTGAAGGGCGAGAGCGGGCTCTCGCGGCAGTACATGCAGCGCGCGGTGGAGCGCTCGCTGAAGCGCTTGAACACGGATTACATCGATCTGTATCAGGCGCATCGCGACGATCCGGGCACGCCGATCGAGGAGACGCTCGCCGCGTTTCAGGAGCTGATCAAAGCGGGGAAGGTGAGAGCGATCGGTGCATCCAACTTCAGCGCGCCGCGGCTCGCGGAGTCGCTGCGGGTGAGCGCCGCGCGCGGTCTGCCACGCTACGAGAGCCTGCAGCCTTGGTACAACTTGTACAACCGCGCGGAGTTCGAGCACGAGCTGGCAGCGCTGTGTCAGCGCGAGAACGTCGGAGTAATTCCTTACTTCGCGCTTGCAAGCGGCTTCCTCACCGGCAAGTACCGCTCGGAGAAGGACTACGCAAGCAGTCCGCGCGGCTATCGGATCAAGGACATGATGACCGGGCGCGGGTTGCGCATTCTCGCCGCGCTCGACCAGGTGGCGAAGGAGCTCAACGCGACGCCTGCGCAAATCTCGCTGGCCTGGCTGATCGCGCGCGGTGTGACCGCGCCGATTGCGAGCGCGACGAGTGCCGCGCAGCTTCACGAGCTGCTGGGGTTTCTCGAAGTGAAGCTCGATGACGCTGCGGTGAAGGTGCTGAACGACGCAAGTGCCGGAGGCGCCATAGACGAGCCCCGCGCGCCGCCGCCGCGGCGGGCCTGAGACGACCGCGGTCTGCGAGCACCACGAGCTACTTCCACCGCGCGAGCAGGTACACGCCCGCGAGCACCAGCGCCGTGCCCAGCGCGATCCAAATCGTGAAGGGCTCGCCGAGCAGCAACACGCTCAGCAGAATCGTCGACAGCGGCCCGATGTTGCCGGTCTGTGCCGTGACCGTGGGGCCGACGCGCTCGATCGCGAGCATGACGAGGAGCACGGGCAGGAACGTGCAAGCCGTCGCGTTCAACAGCGAGAGCCCAATGACCTCCGGCGCAACGTGCATCGCCGCGGCAGGCCGCAACAGAAAGAACTGCGCGACGCACAGAACGCTCGCGACGCTCGTCGAGATGCCGGTGATGCGCAACGCGCCCAAGCGCTTCACCACCTGCCCACTGAAGAGCAGATAGAGCGCATAACTCAACGCGCTGCCCAACACGAGCAGCGAGCCGAGCACGACATGCGTGCCGCTCGTCGACAGGTCATGCCCGAACACCACGACGATGCCGAGATAACTGACGAGCAGCGCGAACCACTGCCGCTGCGACACGTGTTGCTCGAACAACAGCACGCTGATCACCAGCACGAACGTCGGGTTCAAATACAGGATCAGCCGCTCGAGGCTCGCGCTGATGTACTGCAGGCCCATGAAGTCGAGAAAGCTCGCGAGGTAGTAGCCGCAGAATCCCAAGGCGAGGAGCGTGAGCCAATCGGCGCGCGCGAGCGCCGGCTTGCCACGGCTCGCCCACCACGACAACCCGAGAAACAGCGGAAGCGCGAACAGCATGCGATACATGAGCAACGTCACCGCATCGACGCCATAGCGGTAAGCGAGCTTCACGATGATCGCCTTGGCGGAGAATGCAACGGCGCCCGCGCTCGCGAGCGCGATGCCTGGCAGGCGGTGGGATTTGCCGTCGGGACTGTTCAAGGGATGCCTCATTATTCATGAAGCCTCACCCTTCGCGCCAGTCCGCGGCAGTCCCCCTGCGGGCTAGTTGTGACGTGTCATCAACAACTCGACTTCAGGCGGGATCGGCGTGACGTCGATCTCGACGTTGATGCACGTCGGCTTGCGGCTCGCAAACGCCGACTGAATCGCCGGTGCGAGCTCGTCGATGCGCGTCACGTGCACGCCGTGCGCACCAAATGCGCGCGCGACGTCGTGATAGCGCGCATCGCCGAGGCGCGTGCCGAGCACGCGATCGCGGCCCGACACGATCTCCTGAAAGTGCTGGGACGCTGCCCAACTCCGATTGTTCATGACGAGCACGACGATCGGCAGCCCGTGTCGCGTCATCGTGTCGAATTCGGCGATCGTGAAGCCGATGGCGCCATCCCCCGCAAGGCACAGCACCGGGCGGCTCGGGTGCGCGACCTGGGCGCCGAGCGCGAGCCCGAGGCCGAAGCCCACGGCGCCGAGGAACCCGTGGGTGATGTAGCTGCCGGCACGCGTTTGCCGAAGGGTCTCGTTGAGCCGTGGCGCGTGTCGATGATGGGCACGCCATGTGCCGCGAGAGATTGGAAGATCGTTTCCAAATGCGCGCCGTGCAGGCCGAAGACGTGCCGCACGTTCGCGGCCAGCAGGGTGCGGACTACCAGCTCACCGCCCGTGACCGTCGCCATACCGAGTCCCCTCTCGTGATGCCGGGAATAGAGGAGAAATCGGCGCGGAGGTCAACGTGTCCGGGGTCGGGCGACCGCTCCGAGCGCATGAAGCTGCGCCATTCGCGCCGGGGCGGGGCGCAGTCGCCGGCTTCTGGCCCGCGCTGACCGTCTGGTGGGGCGGTGCCCCTTGCGGGGTGGGCGCTTCGCGCCCGGTCCTTCCGGTAGTCGGCTACCATTCCGCGACATGTCATACACCACCGGAACCGCATTTCTCGAGGCGTTGCTCGAGACGGGCGTCGAGTATGTGTTCGCCAATCTGGGCAGCGACCATACCTCGATCGTCGAGGCCTATGCCGCCGGCCGGCGCGCCGGCAAGAAGCTGCCGCAGCTCATCACCGCGCCCCACGAATTCGTCGCCATGACTGCGGCTCACGGCTACGCAATGGTCACGGGTCGCGCACAGGCCGTGGTCGTGCACGTCGAGTGCGGCACGCAGTCGCTCGCGGGCGCGGTTCACAACGCCGCGAAGGGACGCGTGCCGCTGTTCGTGTTCGCGGGCGCATCGCCCGCGACTCAAGCGGGCGAAGCGCGCGGCTCGCGCAACGAATTCATTCATTGGCTGCAGGACGTGTTCGACCAGCGTGGGCTCGTCCGCGGCTACATGCGCTACGAGAACGAGATCCGCGTCGGCGCGAACATAAAGCAACTCATCGCTCGCGCCATGCAGTTCGCGCACAGTGAGCCGAAGGGTCCGGTGTACATGGTCGGCGTGCGCGAGATCATGGAACAGGAAATCCCACCCGTGACGCTCGAGCGCGCGAAGTGGCCGCCCATCGCGCCGGCTGCATTGCCGCCCGGCGCGGCGGAGAGCATCGCAACGCTGCTGGCGAATGCGAAGCGGCCGCTGATCGTCACCTCGTACGCGGGCCGCAACTTGGCGGCGGTCGAGCAGTTGGTGCGGCTCGCGCAGCGTCTCGGCATCGGCGTGCACGAGTCGGTGCCGAATCATCTGAGCTTTCCGCACGATCATCCGCTGTATCAGGGCAGTCAGTGGAACGAGAAGCGGCAGAGCCCCGCACTAGCGGAGGCCGACGTCATTCTCGTCGTCGACAGCGATGTGCCGTGGATTCCGCAGATCAATCGACCGAGCGGCGACGCGCGCATCGTTCACATCGACACGGACCCGCTGAAGCAGCAGATGCCGCTGTGGTATATCGGCGCGGAGCAGGTGTATCGCGCGGATGCCGGCGTCGCACTCGCGCAGATCAATGGCTATCTCGACACGGCGAAGGTGAACGAGTCCCTGGTGAACGAGCGCCGCGGCCACTACGGGCAGCGACACGCCGAGCGCGCGGAGATGCTGCGCAAAGCGGAGCAACCGACCGGCGACGCCATCACACCCGAGTATTTGAGCGCCTGCGTAGGACGCGCCATCGGCCCGGACGCCATCGTGCTCAGCGAAGCGGTCACGAACTTCCACAATGTCGCCAATCATGTGAGGCGCACCAAGCCGGGCACGCTCATGACGAGCGGCGGCGGCTCGCTCGGCTGGAATGGTGGCGCGGCGGTGGGCGTGAAGCTCGCCAAGCCGGAAGCGTTCGTCACCGCGATGACGGGCGACGGGACGTACATGTTCTCGATCCCGGCGACCGTGCACTGGATGGCCAAGCGCTACAAGACACCGTTCTTGCAGGTGATCTTCAACAACAAGGGCTGGCGCGCGCCGCGCTACTCTGCGATGGGTGTGCATCCGGAGGGCCTGGCGAGCCAGGGCGACGACATCGCCGTGAGCTTCGAGCCGCCGCCGGATTACGCGGGCATTGCCGCCGCCGCCGGCGGTGCGCACGCCGAGCGGGTCACGCGCGTGGACGAAGTAGAGGCCGCCATCGCGCGCGCCGTGCGAGCGGTTCGCGAGCAAGGACGCAGCGCGGTGATCGACGCATCGGTTTGAAATTCTCGAGGGGGTTCGATGAAGCTCGTCGCAATGCTATCGCTCGCGCTATTGGCGGGCGCCGCTCAGCAAAGTGTCGCCGCGGTGTCGTGCGCGTCGTTGAAGAACGCCGACATCGCCGACGCCAAGATCACACTCGCTGAAGATGTCACGCCGAATCCGGAATGGAAGCTACCGCCCTCGGTGTTCACCGGGCCCGCGGCCGCGCATCTGCCTTGGCCGCACTCGACCAAAGCACCGTTCTGTCGGGTGGCGCTGACCCTCGGCAAAGAGAATCGCGTCGAAGTGTGGCTGCCGCGAAATTGGAACGGCGCGTTGCAAGGCGTGGGCAATGGCGGCCTCACCGGCGGCATCAACTACCCGGCCATGGTAGAGCCGCTCGAAAAAGGCTTCGCGACGGCCTCGACCGACACGGGCCACGAGACCGACGGCTTCTTCGACTCGAGCTGGATCACCGGTCATCCCGAGCGCGTGCTCGACTTCGGGCATCGGGCCCATCACCAGATGGCGGTGGCGGCGAAGGCGGTCGTCGCGAAGTACTACGAGAAGCCGGCGCGCAAGGCGTATTACAGCGGCTGCTCGTCGGGCGGCTGGCAAGGTTTGACCGAGGCGCAGAAATATCCCGCGGACTACGACGGCATCGTCGCGGGCGCGCCGGCGATCAACTTCGTGCGTCTTCAATCGCGCTCGCTGCTCGAGGAACAGCTCGATGTGCGGGAGCCGGGCAACTACGTCACCGCCGAGCTCGGCGCGCTGCTCGCGAAAGCGGCTGTCGCCAAGTGCGATGCGTACGATGGTGTGAAGGACGGCGTGATCGACGATCCGCGCAAGTGCGATTTCGATCCGTCGGAGCTTCAATGCAAGGGCAACGCGCAGCAGGACTGTCTGAAACCCGGTGAGGTCGCGCGCGCGAAATGGCTGTACGGACCGCAGCAGACGCAGAAGGGCCTGAAGCTGTATCCCGGTCCCGCGTACGGCGCGCCGCCGACGGCCGCGGTGCCGGGCCTCGATCCGCGCCATCCTGCCGATATGGCGATCGTGCTGATGATGCAGGAGACCCCGCCGACGCTGTCGTACAAGAACTTCGATCCGGACAAGCACATCCCCATGCTCGAGCAGCGCTTCGGCGCGGATCTCGCCGCGATGAATCCGGACTTGTCGGCGTTCAAGGCGCGCGGCGGCAAGCTGATCATGTATCACGGTTGGGCGGATCCGCTGCTCTCGCCCTACAACAGCATCGATTACTACGAGAGCGTCAAAGCGAAGATGGGCGCGGCTCAGCAGCAGGACTTCATGACGATGTTCATGGTGCCGGGCATGCTTCACTGCATGGGGGGCGCGGGTCCGGATCATTTCGACGCGGTCGACGCTGTCATGAAGTGGGTCGAGCATGGCGAGCGACCGAAGCAGATCGTGGCCGCTCACGCGACCGCGGGCAAAGTCGATCGGACGCGGCCGCTGTGTCCTTATCCGCAAGTGGCGCGATACAAGGGCGCGGGCAGTACCGACGATGCCGCGAGCTTTTCTTGTGCGGAGATTCACTGAGCGTGGCGCGCTGAGCATGGAGACATCGATCACTCTGCGTCTCGAGCACGTGTTCGACGTGCGTTTGGAATTTCACGAGCGGCGAATTTGGGGACCGGTGTCGGGCGGCGCGCAGCAGGGGTATGTGTCGGTGAAGACGGGGATCGTCGCAGGTCCGCGCTTGAACGGCAAAGTCGTCGACTACAGCGGCGCGGATTGGGGCACGGTGCGCACGGACGGCGTGGTCGAGCTGAACGCGCACTACCTGCTGCAAGCGGATGACGGCGCGCTCATCTATATAAGGAATCAGGGTTACGTGTACGGCACGATGCCGGCGCAAGCCGGCGCGCCGCCGCGCCCGGGCTATTTCCGCTGCACGCCCTATTTCCGCGCCCCCGAAGGCCCGCACGACTGGCTGAACCGCACCGTCATCGTCGGCGGCGGCGAGCGCAAGTCGAATCCGGATCACTCGATTTTTCGCTACTACGCGGTCCTCTGAAAGTCCTCAGAGCCCGAACACCTGCTCCGCGTTCGTCTGGAAAAATTTCTTCTTGTCGGCGTCGCTCATCGCGAAGTTGTCGTTCATGGTGACCTCTTCGGGGACGAACTGATACGGATAGTCCATCGCGTACAGCACGCGATCCACTCCCAGCACTTGCTGGCAGAGCTTCACCGACGGCTCCCACGGCACGCCGCTGTTGGTGACGTATAAATTCTCGCGGATGTAGTCGCTGACCTTCTTCTTCAGCGGCTTCAGCATCTCGTACCGTCCCGAGCGCACGGACGCGCCGTGCATGTAATCGAGACGATAGAGCCAGAAGGGCAGCCCTTCGCCCGTATGCCCGATCACGATCTTCAGATTCGGAAAGCGATCGAACGCCCCGCTCACGATGATCCGCAAGACGTGCAGCGCGACTTCCACGCCGAACCCGAACACCGCGCCTTCGAGCCCGCGCTCGAGGAACGGCTGCGCCATGGACTTCGGCGGACCCGAGGGGTGGATGTAAATCGGCACATCGAGCGACTCCGCCGCCGCAAAGATGTCCCAGAACTTGGCGTCATCGAGAAACTCGCCGCGCGTGTGCGAATTGATCACCGCACCCTTGAGCCCGAGCGACTTCACGGCGCGCTCGAGCTCCTGCGCCGCAGCCGCCGGGTCCTGGGGCGCAACGGCCGCGAGCGCGGCGAAGCGCGTCGGCCACTTCTTGACCGCATCGGCGACGCGGTCGTTGCTGACCTTCGCCATCGACACTGCCGCGCCCTTGTCCATCACCTGCACACCTGGTGCGGTGAGGAGCAGCAGCTGCATGTCGATGCCGCTCGCCTCCATGTCGGCGATGCGCGTCTCGTCGATGCGCTGAATCCTGCGCAGCAGATCCTGCGCGCGTGGGCTCGGATGGCTGCCGTAGTAGCCCCACAGGCTCATGAACGCCGGATCGTCGATCAGCTTCTTCTCGATGATGCGGCGGTATTCGCCGATCAGCTCGGGCGGCGCCCAGGCTTCTTCGGAGGCTATACGCTTGTATTTCGGCGAGGGGGCAATCTTCGTATCGGGCACGTTATGATCCTCCGCATCTAGTATCTCATCACGCGCCGACATCATGACTACCGCAGACCTGATCCCTGCGCTCGTGCGCAGAATCGAGCAACTCGAGAAGCAAGTGGGAGCGCTGGAAGACATCCACGCCATCAGGCGGTTGCAACACGCCTACGGGTACTACCTCGACAAGTGTCTGTACGACGAGGTGGTCGCGCTCTTTGCGGACGAGGGCGAGGTGCGCTTCATGGGCGCGGTGTTTCGCGGCCGGGCGGGGTTGCGTCGGCTCTACTGTGACCGGTTCAGAAAAAGCTTCACGGATGGCGTGAACGGCCCAGTGCCGGGGTTCTTGCTCGATCATCCGCAGCTGCAAGACATCGTCGACGTGGCACCCGACCGCAGGACGGCCAAGGGCCGTTTTCGCTACATCATGCAAGCCGGCAGTCACGCGACGCGGCCCGGCGGACCGGGCAGACTGCCCCAGCAGTGGTGGGAAGGCGGCCTGTACGAGAACGAATACGTGAACGAGAGTGGGGTCTGGAAGATTCGCGTGTGCGGCAACGTCTGCGTGTTTCAGGGCACGTTCGAGCAGGGTTGGGCGCACTGGCCCGCGCGCACCGGACCGTTCTTCGCGAAGACGTTTCCCGAGGACCCCTTTGGGCCCGACGAAATCGTGAGCGAGCCGAAACCCGTGATGTGGCCGGAAACGGCAGTGCTGCCGTTCCACTACGTGCACCCCGTGACGGGCGAGCCGTGGCAGGCAGCTACGCATGGCCAATGAGCTCGCCGGCCAAATCGCGCTCGTCACCGGCGGCGGCCGCGGATTCGGCAAGGCGATTGCCAAGGCATTCGCGGCGGCGGGCGCGCGTGTCACGGTCACCGCGCGCTCGACGAAACAGATCGATACGACCGTCGCGGAGATCAAAGCCGCCGGCGGCCAGGCGTTCGCGGTGCCCGGCGACGTCACGAATCGCAAGGACGTCGAGCGCGTCGTGAGTGCCGCTCACAAGCATTTCGGCCCGGCGACCGTGCTCGTCAACAACGCGGGCCTCGCGAGTCCCTTCGGTCCGATCGGCACGATCGATCCGGACGAGTGGTGGGCTGCGCAGGCCGTGCACGTCCGCGGCCCGTTCCTGTACATGAGCGGCGTGCTGCCCGAGATGATCCGGCAACGCGCGGGGCGCATCATCAATATCGCGAGCCTCGGCGGCACCCGTGTCGAGCCCAACCTGTCCGCGTATTGCGTGGGTAAAGCAACCGAGATTCGCCTCACCGAGCAGGTGGCGGTGGAGGTGAAGCCGTACGGCATCAGCGCGTTCGCCATCGAGCCGGGCACCGTGTACACGGACATGGCCGAGGCCACGATCAGCGACCCCAATGCGCAATGCTATGTGCCGGGGATGATCGAGCTCCTGAAACAGATCAAAGCGAACCACGATCCGGCGCTCGGCTTCGCCCGCTGCGCGCGGATGTGCCTCGATCTCGCTTCCGGCCGCTATGACCCTCTCACCGGGCGCTACCTCACGCCCGAGGACGATTTCGATGAGCTCGCCCGCCAGGCGCGCGCCGCGGCCGGGTAGAATCGCCTTGCCTCCCCCGCATGGCCGCGGCCTCGCCATCGGCCCCGTCTGAGATTCAGCAGGAGATTTCCGTGTCAACGAGTCAAGCCGTATCCGCCCCGTTCGCCGCGAGCGAGCCGTATGCCGATCTGCAGCTCTACATCGCGGGTGAGTGGGTCGCGAAGGGCAATCGCAAGAGCCAGCCCGTCGTGAGCCCCGCAACCGGCGCGACGCTCGGCGAAGTGCCGCACGCGAGCACCGAAGACCTGGATCGCGCGCTCGCCGCCGCACAAGAGAGCTTTCCGAAGTGGCGCGCCATGCCGCCGCACGAACGCGGCAAGATTCTGCACAAGGCGGGCGATCTGCTGATGGAGCGCGCCGAGCGCATTGCGCGCATTGCGACGCTCGAAGAGGGCAAGACGCTCGCCGAAGCCAAATGGGAAGTCTCTTTGGCCGCCGAGATCTTTCACTGGTACGCGGAAGAAGGCCGCCGCGCGTATGGCCGCGTGCTACCGCAGCGCGCCGCGGGCGTGCGCATGACGGTGGTGAAGGAGCCCGTCGGTCCCGTTGCGGCCTTCGCGCCGTGGAATTTCCCGATCGGCAATCCCGCGCGCAAAATCGGCTCGGCGCTCGGCGCCGGATGCTCCGTCATCGTGAAACCCGCTGAGGAAACGCCGGGCGCGGCGCTCGAAGTGGCACGCGCGCTCGCGGATGCCGGTCTGCCCAAGGGCGTGCTGTCGATGGTGTTCGGCGTGCCTGCGTTCGTCTCCACGCATCTCATCAGCTCGCCCGTGATTCGCGCGATCTCGTTCACGGGTTCCATTCCCGTCGGCAAGCAGCTCATGAAGCTCGCGGCGGATGGTATGAAGCGCACGACGATGGAGCTCGGCGGCCACGGCCCGGTGCTCGTGTTCGACGACGTCGACGTCGATCAGGTGCTCGATCTCTCCATGATGGCGAAGTATCGCAATGCCGGTCAGGTGTGTGTCTCGCCGACGCGGTATTACGTGCACGAGAGCATCTACGAGCGCTTCGTCGAGGGGTTCACGGCGCGCGCCAAGAGCTGGCGCGTGGGCGATGGCCTCGAGCCTGCGAGCCAGATGGGCCCGATGGCGAATCCGCGCCGGATCAGCGCCATGGACATGTTCATCGGCGACGCGCGCGACAAGGGCGGCAAGGTGAACGTGGGCGGCGCGCCGCTGAAGGTGGAGGGCAAGCCGGGCGGCTTCTACTACAGACCGACCGTCCTGTCGGACGTTTCGAACGAAGCGCGCATCATGAACGAAGAGCCGTTCGGTCCCGTCGCGATCGTGAACCCGTTCGCGAAATTCGAGGACGCGGTCGCGCAGGCGAATCGCTTGCCCTACGGCCTCGCGGCCTACGCATTCACGCGCTCCGCGAAAACGGTGAACCTCGTCGGCGAGCAGCTCGAGTCCGGCATGATCGGCATCAACAGCTATCAGATCTCCGTGCCCGAGTCGCCGTTCGGCGGCGTAAAGGAGAGCGGGCACGGCTCGGAAGAGGGCATCGAGGGGCTCGAAGCCTGCCTCGTGACCAAGTTCATCACGGAGTCATGAGGGCGGGCCGGCGACGCTCGGTGCAGAGGCGACACGGTCCCATGACCGCGTCGCCTCCACAGCCCCCCCTCAATACGCCGGCCGAAGGCCATTGCATACGCGTCGATACTCCCGCGGCGTCACGCCATAGCGCGCGCGAAACACGCGCCCGAAGTGCGTCGGGCTGTTGAAGCCGTAGTCGAACGCGATCGCCGTCACCGTGCGTCCGCGTTGTGATGCGACGGTCAGCGCGCGCGAGCATTCCTCGAGCCGGCGCCGCAGGATATAGCGCGCCACCGTTTCCGATTCATGCGAGAACAAGTGATGCAGATAACGCGCCGTCATCTTGCAAGCCTGCGCGATGCGCATGGGCGTGAGGTCCGGGTCGCCAAGGTGCGCTTCGATGTAATTCACGATGCGAATGCGATGCGCGGTGGCGAGCGAGGAGCGATTCGACTGCGACTGCGGCAGCACCGTGTACGCGCTCGCGACGAGATCGAGAATGGCATTGCTCACACGCGGTACCACCACGGGATCGAGATCGTCGCGGCATTGCGTCCAGAAGCCGCGCAGGAAGCTCGAGAGCAAGCCGCCCACACCGTGCGCGCCGGACATCGGGATCGCGACGACGCTCTCCGGACACGCGAGATGCCGGCGCAGCAGCGTGTCGGGGATACCCAGCACGAACATGCGGTTGGGCGAGTCGAAGTGAATCTCGTAGGGGCGCGTCGTGTCGCAGAGCGTGAAATCGCCGGGCGCCAGATGCGCCTCGCGACCGTCCTGACGATTCACGCTCTCGCCTTCGAGCTGCACGTGCAGAAAGAAGATGGAACGCCTCGAGCGCGCGACGTGCGAGCGGGTGTGCAGCACGGCTTGCGCGTCCGAGTAGACCTCGGCGGCGATCAGATCGCCGACGCTCGTGCGCTCGATGCTGCCGGTGAAAGCGCGGAGGTCCGCGGGCTCGGAGTACATGGGCGTGAACGACGCGCAGACCGAGTCGTTCCAGTATTCGATCTTGCGTCGGGGTTCGAGTCCGCTCGTCGAAAAGGTCTCAAGGTGAGCCATTCGCTACCCCTCCAGACTCTCGCTGACACCGTCTCGTCTCGTCTGCACCACAGATGTCCGCGCGGCTTCACGATTCATGTCGTATCGTTATACTCTATAACTGTGGCGTCGAGAGAGGCAAGGCATGTGGCGCGCAGCCCACAGACGCCGCACCGATCCGAGGACGCACTCTGATGCCGCATACCGATCCTTCGCGCGCGCTCGTGTCCCGGTGGCCGGATGCCTGGCTCATCGCCGGAGTGCGTACGCCCTTCGTCGATTACATGCAGGCGTTCGCGCTCCTCTCGCCGATCGATCTTGCGATCAAGGCGGCGCGCGAGGTGCTCGCCCGCGCCGGCATCTCGCCGGGCGATGTCGGCACGGTCATCGCGTCGTCCATGGCGCAGACCAGCTATGACGCGTACCTATTGCCCCGGCACATCGGGGTGTACGCCGGGGTGCACACTGAAGTCCCGGCCCATCTCGTCCAACGCGTCTGCGGCTCGGGTATCGAGATCATGGGGCAAGCAGCGGACACCGTGATGCTCGGGCGCGCGTCGCTCGCGTTGTGTGCGGGCGCCGAGTCGATGAGCCGCAATCCGATCGCCGCCTACACGCATCGCTCGGGCTTTCGTCTCGGCCAGCCGGTCGAGTTCAAGGACTTTCTCTGGGAAGCGCTGATCGACCCGTCCGTCGCGACGACCATGGGCGGCACCGCCGAGAACCTCGCGCGGCGCTACGACATTCGCCGGCCCGAAGTCGATGCGTACGCGGCCCGCAGCTTCGAGCGCGCGCTGGCCGCGCAGGAGAGCGGCTTCCTCGCGGGCGAGATCACGCCGGTCGAGAGCGAGACGTTCGAAGTCGGGGCGCTGCAGCCGCGCAGTCTCAAACTGAGCAGCAAGGCGCCGAGCGTCGAGAGAGATACGCATGTGAGGCCGACGCCGCTCGAGACGCTGGCGCGCATTCGACCGGCCTTCGGCGGCGTGCAGACGGGCGGAAACAGCTCCGCGATCGTCGATGGCGCCGCCGCCGCGCTCGTCGGGTCCGGCGAGTACGTGAAGCGGCAGAAGCTCACGCCGCTGGCGCGCATCGTCGCGGCGGTCGCGGTGGGCGTGCCTGCGAATGTGATGGGTATCGGGCCGGTGGCGGCGATTCGCGCGCTGCTCGGTGCCACGGGGCTCGCGCTCGCGGATATCGATCGCATCGAGATCAACGAAGCATTCGGCGCTCAGGTGCTGGCGTGCGTGCGCGAGCTCGGCATCGATCAGGCGAAGCTCAATGTGAATGGCGGCGCCATCGCGTTCGGACATCCGCTGGGTGCGACAGGAGTGCGGCTCGTCTTGACGCTCGCTCGCGAGCTGCAGCGGTCGGGGTTGCGGTATGGCATTGCTTCGGCGTGCATCGGCGGTGGGCAGGGCATCGCCATGCTCATCGAGCGGAGCTGACGCATGTTCACCGTCGCGCGTACCGTGCGCATCGAATGGGGCGATTGCGATCCGGCGGGCATCGTCTATTTTCCGCGCTACTTCGAGTACTTCGATCAGTGCACCGCCGGTCTCTTCGAGGCGATCGGCTACCGCAAGCCCGATCTGCTCGCCGCGTTCGACATCGCCGGCATTCCGCTCGTCGATGCACGCGCGAATTTCCGTATGCCTTCGAAGTTCGGCGACGACGTGCGCATTCACACGAGCGTTCCCGAGTGGGGACGCTCGAGCTTCAAGGTGCATCACCGGCTCATGAAAGACGATGCGCTCGCCGTCGAAGGTTTCGAGACCCGCGTGTGGGCGGGTCATGACCCCGAGCGCCCGGGCGGTATTCGCGCGAAGCCGCTGCCGCTCGAGCTGTTCGAGCGGTTCCGCCATGCGTGATCCGCGCCGGGCAGCCACGCGTCGCCGCTCGAGCGCCGACGCGGTGGACGAAGCGGCCGATGCCGTGTTCGGACCGAGCCGGCAGGTCGACATGGGCAAGATGCACGGCTACCTCGGGTATCTGCTGCGCCGGGCGCAGCTGCTCGCGTATGCGGACTTCATCGCCGAGCTGACGAAGCTCAATTTGAGTCCGGGGCAATTCGGCGTGCTCACCGTGATCGATACGAACCCCGGTCTGCGGCAGTCGGAGGTCAGCGCCGCGCTCGGCATTCAGAAGACGAACTTCGTGGCCGTGCTGAACGAGTTCGAGCGGCGCGGTCTCGCCGAGCGCCGGGCCGCCGGCGACCGCCGCTCGTACGCGCTCTTTCTGACGGCTGCGGGCAAGGCCCTGCTGCGCAGGGCGCGCACCGCGCAAGCCCGGCACGAGGCGCGGCTCGTCGAGCCGCTCGGCGCCGAGGAGCGCGTGCAGCTCGTCGGCCTGCTCGCGAAGCTCACTCGCATCGCCTGAGCCGCGACCACTGTTCCGGCCGTAGCCGCCGGGCAACGTGGAGAGGCAGGTCGCGGCTGGGAGGTGCTACGCTCCGCCGACTTTGACCAATCGTTCGATCGCATGAGGGGACCCGACACTGTGAATACCGATCCGCGCGCAACCCTGTCCAGCGCTCCGATGAGCACGCTGCAGATCATCGCTGTGGCGATCACGATCGGGCTGAACGGGCTCGACGGGTTCGACGTTCTGTCCATCAGCTTCGCCGGCCCCGGCATTCTCAAGGAATGGGGGCTCAGCAGGGCCGCGCTCGGTGCGGTGTTCTCGATGGAGCTCATCGGCATGTCGGTCGGCTCGCTGGTGCTCGGGCCGCTGGCAGACAAGATGGGCCGCCGCCCGTTGATGCTGGGCTGCTTGGCGCTGATGTCCGGCGGCATGTTCATGGCGACCACCGTGAAGGGTCCGATCGACTTGTCGATCTGGCGCGTCGTCACGGGCCTCGGTATCGGTGGTTTGCTCGCCGCGATCAACGCGGTTGCGGCGGAGTTCTCGAACGCGAAGCGCCGGCCGCTGTGTATCGCCATCATGGCGATCGGTTACCCGATCGGCGCCGTGCTTGGCGGGCTGGTCGTGCAGCAGCTGCTGAAGGGACACGACTGGCGCTCGGTATTCTATTTCGGCTCAGTGGTCACCGCGGCGTTCATTCCGCTGGTGCTGGTGTTCGTGCCGGAATCCGTTTACTGGCTGACGCGCAAGCAGCCCGAAGGTGCGCTCGACAAAGTGAATCGCATCCTCGCGCGGATGGGTCATGCCGCCGTCGCGGCACTGCCGAACATTCCGGCGGAGGTTCGCAAGCGTTCGGCATCCGCTCTTTTCGCGCCGGGGCTGATCGCGACGACGCTGCTCGTAGCAATTGGTTACTTCTTCCACGTCACGACGTTCTATTTCGTTTTGAAGTGGACTCCGAATATCGTCGCCGCGATGAACTTCCCGGCTTCGTCGGCCGCGGGTGTGCTGGTGTGGGCGAACGTCGGCGGCGCGCTCGGCGGTGCCGTGCTCGGCTTGCTCACGCTTCGTTACAGCGTGAAAGGGCTCACCATCGGCGCAATGGTGCTCTCGACGATCATGGTCGCGGTCTTCGGGCAGAGTCCGCCGGATCTAGCCAAGTTGGCACTGCTGTGCGCGTCCTCCGGGTTCTTCACGAACGGTGCGATCGTCGGGATGTACGCGATCTTCGCGCAAGCGTTTCCGACTCACGTGCGCGCCGGCGGCACTGGGTTCGGTATCGGCGTGGGTCGCGGCGGATCGGTGCTCGCGCCGATCCTCGCGGGATTCCTCTTCGATGTCGGTCAGCCCGTCTCAACGGTGGCGATCATCATGGCGTTCGGCTCCCTGCTCGCAGCCATCGTCATCAGCTTCCTGAAGCTGCGGCCGGATGACACGCAGGCGGAGACGGCAGACGAGGGTCCATCCGAGCCCGCGCCGCAATCGCTGAGCGGCGCGTCGGCGACCACTCCTTAAATGGAAGAGGGCGTCACGGTTGCGATGACGCCCGATCCACTTCTCACGATCGCCTCGTGCATCAGGGTGCGAGGCATGATGTGCGCGGCGTAGAAGGCGGCGGTGTCCGGATCGCCGCTCGCGTACAAGCACCATTGCCAGCCGCCGATCAGTACGCCCAGCCACTGAAGGAAGTGATGCGCGACCGAGCCGATGAGATCGGGATCGGTGTGCGCCTTGCGGGCGAGGTCGGCGGCGGCCTCGCGAATGCGCGTGCAGTTCGTCAGCATCGGTGATCGCAACGTGTTGCTCTCGGGCAGAGCTGTCGCGGCTCTCGCGATGTCCTCGAGCAGTGTGTTCAGCGTAACGCCGCCGTCGCGGATGATCTTGCGGCCGGGCAAGTCTTGGGCTTGGATGTAGTTGGTACCTTCGAAAATGGGGCCGATGCGAGCGTCGCGGTAAATCTGCGAGATTTCCGCGTCGTCGATGTAGCCGGTGCCGCCGTGAATTTGCACGCCTAGCGAAGCGACCTCGACCGCGAGCACGAGATGCACGATGTTGTCCGTCAAATCGTGATCGCCCCACGAGATGTAGATCTTCCGCCCGAACAGCCGCCAGCTGCCGTCGCCGGACCGATCCGGTTCCGCGCGCGTGCGTAACGTCGACAGATCCGACCCGGCCTGCGGTTCCGTCAACGCCATCGATGCCGTGCACTCGCCGCTGACGAGCGGTGGCAAATAGCACTCACGCAATTCCGCCGACGCGTGGTGACGCAAGGCTTCCATCGCCCCGACCGCAACCTCCGAGCACATCGCGAACGCCAGATTCGCGCCCGCCCACATCTCGCCTGTTGCTGCAGCTACCAGCGTAGGTAAACCCATGCCGCCGTCTTCGGCCGGCGCGCTCAGGGACGTCCACCCATCGGCGCGAAACCGGCGGTATGCGTCCACGAATCCCGGCGGCGTCACGACGCCTTCCGCAGTACAGCGGGACGGCGTGCGATCGCCGACCGGATTCAAGGGCGACAGCACCTCGCGCGCGAAGCGTGCAGCGCTCTCGAGCACGGCGTCGGCCATCTCATCCAAAGATTCCTGCACGGTGGGGATGGCAGCGAGTCCACTCGCGCGACTGGCATGGTCAATAGCGGTGCGGATTAGATCTAACGGCGCGTCGTACAGCGTTGGCATATCGAGAGCATACGGGCGAATGCCGGTACGAAGTGTCACGCTTTCGGGACACATTCGTCTCGATTCGCGGCCTCGGCAGCGCTCGCGCGCAGTCGAGGTGTCGGACACCCCGGCACGTGCCGTATAAGGACGATTCGATGCGTTGTCGGGAAGCGATGAGAGTGACAACATCGCCACCCCGCCGGCCGACGCACATCCCGGCCCGCGGTCGCTGAATTCGTTCATCGAAGCCGAAGCGCGTGCCGCCACGGCTTGACACCGGATCATATCGATAGAGATAGAGAAGAAGGCACCCTCATGAAAACGCAAGCAGCCATCGCCTACAAGGCCGGTCAACCTCTCGAAGTCGTGACGCTCGACCTCGATGGGCCGAAGGCCGGCGAAGTGCTCGTCGAGCTGAAGGCGACCGGCATCTGTCATACCGACGAATTCACGCGTTCGGGGGCGGACCCGGAAGGCATCTTCCCCTGCATCTTCGGCCACGAAGGCGCGGGCATCGTCGTCGACGTCGGTCCCGGCGTCACCTCGGTGAAGAAGGGAGATCACGTCATTCCGCTGTACACGCCGGAGTGCCGGCAGTGCAAATCGTGCTTGTCGCGCAAGACGAATCTCTGCACGGCGATTCGCGCCACACAAGGCAAGGGCTTGATGCCCGACGGCACTTCGCGCTTCTCGCTGGAGGGCAAGCCGGTGTATCACTACATGGGCTGCTCGACGTTCTCCAATTACACGGTGCTGCCGGAGATCGCGGTCGCGAAAATTCGCGAAGACGCGCCGTTCGACAAGGTGTGCTACATCGGCTGCGGCGTCACCACCGGCATCGGCGCAGTCATCAACACGGCGAAGGTCGAGCCGGGCGCGAACGTCGTGGTGTTCGGCTTGGGCGGCATCGGCTTGAACGTGATTCAGGGCGCGCGCCTCGCCGGCGCCAACAAGATCGTCGGCGTCGACATCAATCCGCGCCGCAAGGCGCTCGCCGAGAAGTTCGGCATGACGCACTTCGTGAACCCGAAAGAGGTCGGCGGCGACATCGTCGCGGAGCTGGTGAAGGTCACGGATGGCGGCGCCGATTACAGCTTCGAGTGCGTGGGTAACGTGGACCTCATGCGGCAAGCGCTCGAATGCTGCCATCGCGGCTGGGGCGTGTCGGTGATCATCGGCGTCGCGGGCGCCGGGCAGGAGATCAAGACGCGTCCGTTCCAGCTCGTGACGGGGCGCGTCTGGAAAGGCACGGCGTTCGGCGGCGCGCGCGGCCGCACCGACGTGCCGAAGATCGTCGACTGGTACATGGAGGGCAAGATCAACATCGACGATCTCATCACGCACAAGATGCCGCTCGCGAAGATCAACGACGGGTTCGATCTCATGCACAAGGGTGAATCGATCCGCTCGGTCGTGACCTACTGAGTTTTCGAAACAAGAGGGGACATGGGTATGGCTATCTCGCTTCATCCGTCGATCGACAACGGCATCAAACCCGGCGCCAAGGATTTCGCCGGCGGCACGCTCACGTGCAAGTGCGCGACGAACCCGGTCACCGTGGGTTTGAAAGGCAACGTGGCGTTCAATCACGCCTGCGGCTGCACCAAGTGTTGGAAGCCGAACGGCGCGAAGTTCTCGGTGGTCGCCGTCATCTCGCGCGACAACCTGAAAGTCAGCGCGAACGAGAGCAAGCTGAAGATCGTCGATCCGGCGGCCGTCATTCAGCGCTATGCGTGCAAGGATTGCGGCGTGCACCTGTACGGCCGCATCGAAAACAAGAACCATCCTTTCTATGGGCTCGATTTCGTGCACGTCGAGCTGTCGAAAGATCAGGGCTGGGCGGCACCGGAATTCGCAGCGTTCGTGTCCTCCATCATCGAGGGCGGCGGCGCGAAGCCGGATCAGATGGGCGCGGTACGCGCGCGTCTGAAAGAGCTGGGGCTCGAGCCGTATGACTGCTTGTCGCCGGCGTTGATGGATCTCATCGCCACGCACACGGCGAAACAGAAGGGCGTGCTCGCAGCATGACGGAGAAGGTTCCTTTCGAGACGGTCAGCAAGCACCGCTGCTTCGGCGGCACGGTCGGCTTCTACAAGCACGCCTCGGCAGCCAATCGCTGCACGATGAAGTTTGCGGTGTATACGCCGCCGCAGGCCGAGCGCAGCAAAGTGCCGGTGCTGTACTACTTGGCCGGGCTGACGTGCACGGAAGAGACCTTCCAGATCAAGGCCGGGGCTCAGCGGCGCGCCGCTGAGCTCGGCCTCATGCTGGTGTCGATGGATACGAGTCCCCGTGGAGTCCCGCTTCCCGGTGACAGTGACTCCTACGATTTCGGTGTCGGCGCCGGGTTCTATCTCGACGCCACGCAGGAGCCGTGGGCGAAGCACTACAAGATGTACTCGTACGTCACGCAGGAGTTGCCCGCGCTGATCGATGCGCACTTTCCGGTGGACACCGGGCGCGTCGGGATTTTCGGGCATTCGATGGGCGGGCATGGCGCGTTGACCATCGGGCTGAAGAATCCCGGTGGGCGGTATCGTTCGATCTCGGCATTGGCGCCAATTTCTGCGCCGAAGCAGGTGCCCTGGGGGCAGAAGGCGTTCAACGGCTACCTCGGTCCCGACAAGGGGCGATGGGATGAGTACGACGCGACGGTGTTGATCTCGAAAGTGAAGGAGGCGTCGCGGCGTTCGCCGATTCTCATCGATCAAGGCTTGGCCGATCAGTTTCTCGAGCAGCAACTGCACCCGCATTTGCTCGAGGAGGCGGCTCGTGATGCCGGGTATCCGCTGACGCTGCGCCGGCAGCCCGGATACGACCACGGGTACTACTTCATCTCGAGCTTCATCGACGATCACTTGCGACATCACGCAAGGATTCTGAAGAGCTAGAACAGAAGTAATTCTTTTGCGCGGCTTCGCCCCCGCCCCCGTGGACTACGGCTCGCGAGCAACGTCGAGAATCAGCTCCCTTAGCCACGCGTGCCCGGGATCGGGCTCGTTGCGCTTGTGCCAGACGAGCACCTCCCGCGTCTCGGGCATGCGTACGGGCACGGGGAACATCTTGAGGTGAGCGAAGGTGCCGAGCGTGCTCGCGAGACGCTTCGGCACCGTCGAGATCATCTCCGTGCCCTGAATGAGGAACGGAATCTCGACGAGGCTCTGCGCCGTGGCACGGACGTTGATCTCCGTCGAATCGAACATGCGCCGCGTGAACTCTTCGAGGGGCACGCTGTGACTGTTCGGCCAACCGACGAGCTGCGGCAGCGAATGAAACTGCGCCTCCGTCAGCTCATCGTGCACTTGCGGATGATCCGGGCACACGACGACGACCCACTCCACCGGCCGCACATCGACGACGCGCATCGTGTCCGGAAACTGTCGCGCGCCGAACACCGACAGCATGTTCATGCCGATGTACAAATCGGCGTCGCCGTACTCGAGGCGCGACAGCGTCGTTTCGGAAAACTGCTCGATGTGGCATTGAACCGCGGGCGCTTCCTGCACGACGCGACGCAGAGCGGCGGGCATCACCCGCAGATGCGCATCCGCCGAGCAGATGACGGTGAAGCTGCGTTGGACCTTCGCCGGGTCGAACGTCGGCTGGGTGCCGAGCGTGATCTGGATCCGCAGCAGCGCCTCGCGGACCGGCTCGACGAGCGACAGGCCCTTCGGCGTCAGCTCCATGTCGCGTCCGACCCGCACCAGCAGCGGATCGTTGAAGTACTCCCGCAGCTTCTGCAGCGCCGCGCTCATGGCGGGTTGGGACACGAACACGCGTTCCGCGGCGCGCGTCACGTTTTTCTCGTGAATCAGCGCGTCGAGGGCGATCAGCAGGTTCAGATCGAAGCGGTTGAGCTGCATTTGGCGCGGCAAGTGTAGCTGCGTCGGAGCGGGGTGTCCCTTCCCTGGGACGGCGACAGAGGAGGGCGAATTGCCTTCGGTGTCCGGCAGTTCCGACGTATAGTCCGCGCGAATAGCTTGAATCCGGAAAACTGATTGCACCGCAGAGGGCCGCGCCCTAACGTTCCCGACCCAAATGCAACAGCCCCTTGCCCCAGCTCAGCGGGATGCCGTGCTCCGTGTCGTAGCGGCCAACCGTTCTCGTCCCGGCGCGCTCATCGAAATCCTCCACGCAGTCCAAGCGGAGCTCGGATTCATCCCCGCGGCGGCCGTGCCGGTGCTGGCGGAGGAGCTCAATCTGTCGCGCGCCGAGGTGCACGGCGTCGTCACCTTCTATCACTACTTTCGGCACACGCCCCCGGGGCGGCAGATCGTCCGCGTATGCCAGGCCGAGTCGTGCCAGGCGATGGGCGCCGAGGCGTTGACCGAGCACGTGAAACAACGGCTCGGCGTGGATTTTCACGAGACGACGGCGGACGGCCAATTCACGCTCGAGCCGGTGTACTGCCTCGGCAATTGCGCATGCTCGCCCGCGGTCATGAAAGATGAAGAGATCTGCGGGCGCGTGACGCCGCATCGGTTCGACGAGCTGCTCGCGCAGTGGCGACGCAAGTCATGAGTATCGATATCTACGTGCCCCGCGATTCCGGTGCGCTGTCGCTCGGCGCGGAAGCCACCGCGCAGGCCATCGCGAAAGAGGCGCAAGCGCGCAGTCTCGAGGTGCGGGTCATCCGCAACGGGTCGCGCGGCATGTATTGGCTCGAGCCGCTCGTCGAGGTCGTCACTCCGATGGGTCGCGTGGCGTACGGGCCGGTGCAAGCGAGCGATGTTCCGGGGCTCTTCGATGCCGCATTTCACACCGGCGGCAAGCACGCGCTGGCACACGGCGTCACCGATGAGCTGCCATTCCTCAAAACCCAGCAGCGCCTGACGTTCGAGCGCGTCGGCGTGACGGACCCGGTGAGCGTCGCGGATTATGTTGCGCATGGCGGATATCAGGGCCTGAAGCAGTCCCTGAAGATGACTCAGGCCGAAGTCGTGCAGGCTATCACCGACTCCGGCCTGCGCGGTCGCGGCGGCGCCGCGTTCCCGACGGGCATCAAGTGGAAGACGGTGCTCGATCAGAAAGCCGCGCAGAAGTACGTGACCTGCAATGCGGACGAAGGGGACTCCGGCACCTTCGCCGACCGCATGTTGATGGAAGGCGATCCGCTCATGCTCGTCGAGGGCATGACCATCGCGGGCCTCGCGGTCGGTGCCACGCAGGGCTACATCTATCTGCGCTGTGAGTACCCGCACGCGTTCAAAGTGCTGAACGAGGCGATCGCCGCCGCGTACCAGACGCGCTATCTCGGCGCGGACGTGATGGGCAGCGGCCGCCGCTTCGACCTCGAAGTGCGGCTCGGCGCGGGTGCGTACATCTGCGGCGAAGAAACCTCGATGCTCGAGAGCCTCGAGGGCAAACGCGGCGAAGTGCGCGTGCGTCCGCCGCTGCCGGCGATCAAAGGCCTCTTCGGCCAGCCGACTATCGTGAACAACGTGATCACGCTGGCGAGTGTCCCGGTGGTCCTCGCCCGAGGCGCGACTTTCTATCGCGACTTCGGTACCGGCAAATCACGCGGCACGCTGCCGATCCAGCTTGCCGGAAACATCAAGCACGGAGGCCTTGTCGAAAGAGCATTTGGCCTCACGCTCAAAGAGCTGCTGTACGACTACGGCGGGGGCTCGGCAACCGGCCGGCCGCTGCGGGCCGTGCAAGTCGGTGGGCCGCTCGGGGCCTACATCCCGGCGAGCCAATTCGATGTCGCGGTGGACTATGAAGCGCTCTCCGGGATCGGCGCCTTGCTCGGTCACGGCGGCATCGTGGCCTTCGACGACACCGTCGACATGGCTAAAATGGCGCGTTATGCGCTGGAGTTCTGCGCGGTGGAATCGTGCGGGAAGTGCACCCCTTGCCGGATCGGCTCGACTCGCGGGGTCGAGGTGATGGACCGCATCATCCAAGGCGTCGAGACGGAACGAAATGTGCGCCTTCTCGAAGACCTCTGCGAGACCATGCTGCAAGGTTCGTTGTGCGGCTTGGGCGGAATGACGCCGTTTCCCGTCACGAGCGCGCTCAAGCATTTTTCGGAAGATTTCCGGTCTCGCTCGCGGGATCATTGATCCGCGGCGGACCCTTCGGAGACGCCCATGTTTGCGATCGACTACAAAGATCTCGGCACCCCGACCGTCGACACGGACGGCAAGACCGCGCAGGTCACGGTAGAGATCGACGGTATTGCGGTAACGGTGCCCGAGGGCACGTCGGTCATGCGCGCCTCGGCGCTCGCCGGTACGAATGTGCCGAAGCTCTGCGCGACGGATACGTTGAAGGCATTCGGCTCGTGCCGCTTGTGCCTCGTCGAAATCGAAGGCCGCAAGGGTTATCCCGCCTCGTGTACGACCACGGTCGCGCCGGGCATGAAGATCAAGACGCAGTCGGAGAAGCTCACGCAACTGCGTCGCGGCGTGCTCGATCTCTACATCTCGGATCACCCGCTCGAGTGCGAGACCTGTCCCGCGAACAATCATTGCGAGCTGCAGAACATGGCGGCCGAGGTCGGCATCACCGAAACCTCGTACGCGAAGGGCGCGACGCACTGGCCGCAGCATCCGAATGATATTCAGCACGACACGAGCAACCCGTACTTCGGCTTCAATCCCGAGCTCTGCATCGTGTGCTCCCGCTGTGTGCGTGCGTGCGACGAGGTGCAGGGCACGTTCGCGCTGACGATCGACGGCCGTGGCTTCGACTCGAAGGTCTCTGCGAGCCAGAACCAGCCGTTCATGGAATCCGAGTGCGTATCCTGCGGCGCGTGCGTGGAGTCTTGCCCGACGGGCGCGCTGATCGAGAAGTCGATCATGGCCCTCGGTGCGCCGGAAAAAGTCACGTCGACGACCTGCGCCTACTGCGGCGTCGGCTGCGGCTTCAAGGCGGAATCGAAGGGCGAGAGCGCCGAAGCGGAGATCATCCGCATGGCGCCGAATCGTCAGGGTCACGCGAACAAGGGTCACGCGTGCATCAAGGGCCGCTTCGCGTACGGCTACGCCACGCACTCGGATCGCGTCACGACGCCGCTGATCCGCAAGAAGATCACCGATCCGTGGCAGGAAGCGAACTGGGACGAGGCGATCAACTACGCGGCCAGCGAGCTCAAGCGCATCCAAGCCAAGTACGGCAAGTACTCGGTGGGCGGCATCACATCGTCCCGCTGCACGAACGAAGAGACGTTCCTCGTGCAGAAGCTGATCCGCGCGGCGTTCGGCAACAACAACGTCGATACTTGCGCGCGCGTGTGCCATTCGCCCACGGGCTTCGGCCTCAAGAACACGATCGGCGAGTCGGCGGGCACGCAGGAATTCCAGTCCGTCATGAAGTCGGACGTCATCGTGGTGATCGGCGCGAATCCGACGGAAGGCCATCCGGTGTTCGGCTCGCAGATGAAGCGCCGGCTGCGTCAGGGCGCGAAGCTCATCGTCATCGACCCGCGCGCGACGGGCATCGTGCACTCGCCGCACGTTCACGCGGACTATCACCTGCGGCTGCGGCCGGGCACGAACGTCGCGGTGTTGAATGCGCTCGCCCACGTCATCGTCACCGAGGGGCTCGCGCAGGAGCAGTACATCGCGGATCGTTGTGAGCGCGAGTCGTACGAGAAGTGGAGGAAGTTCGTCGCCGAGGAGCGCAATTCGCCGGAGGCGGTCGAGGCGATCACGAGCGTGGACGCGGAGCTCGTGCGCGGTGCGGCCCGGCTATATGCGAAGGGCGGCAACGGCGCCATCTATTACGGCCTCGGGGTGACCGAGCACAGCCAGGGCACGACGACGGTCATGGCGATCGCGAACCTTGCGATGGCCACCGGCAACGTCGGTCGCGAAGGCGTGGGCATCAACCCGTTGCGCGGCCAGAACAACGTGCAGGGCTCGTGCGATATGGGCTCGTTCCCGCACGAGTTCAGCGGCTATCGGCACGTGTCCGACTCGGTCACTCGCAAGCTGTTCGAGGATGCATGGCAGGTGCCGCTCGAATCCGAGCCGGGCCTGCGCATCACGAACATGTTCGAAGCGTCGCTCGACGGCAGCTTCAAGGGCATGTACATCCAGGGCGAAGACTTCGTGCAGTCCGACCCGAACACGCATCACGTCACCGCTGCGATGGAGGCGATGGAGTGCGTCATCGTACAGGACCTGTTCCTGAACGAGACGGCCGCCTTCGCGCACGTGTTCCTGCCGGGCTCGTCGTTCATCGAGAAGGACGGCACGTTCACGAACGCGGAGCGCCGCATTTCGCGCGTGCGCAAGATCATCGAGCCGCTCGCCGGGCTCGCGGATTGGGAAGTGACCTGCCGCCTGTCGAATGCGCTCGGCTATCCGATGAACTACAGCCATCCGGCCGAGATCATGGACGAGATCGCGCGCCTCACGCCGACGTTCACGGGCGTCTCGTTCGAGAAGATCGATCGGCTCGGCAGCATTCAGTGGCCGTGCAACGCCGAAGCGCCCGAAGGCACGCCGACGATGCACGTCGATCACTTCGTGCGCGGCAAGGGCAGGTTCTTCGTCACCGAGTACGTGGCGACGAGCGAGCGCACGACGCGCAAGTTCCCGCTGATCCTGACGACGGGCCGCATCCTGAGTCAGTACAACGTGGGCGCGCAGACGCGCCGCACCGCCAACAGTCAGTGGCACTCGGAGGACATTCTCGAGATTCATCCGGCGGACGCGGAGTCGCGCGGCATCGAGACGAACGACTGGGTCGGCATTTCGAGCCGCACGGGCGACATCGTGTTGCGCGCGGTGGTGACGGAGCGCATTCATCCCGGGGTCGTGTACACGACGTTCCACTTCCCGGAGACGGGCGCGAACATCGTCACGACGGACAATTCCGACTGGGCGACGAACTGTCCCGAGTACAAAGTGACGGCGGTGCAGGTCATCAAGGTGGATCAGCGCGATGCCTGGCAGAAGCGCGCGAACATCGGCGACGAGACGCACCACGGCCACCAGGAGCCGGCGCACGCCTGACGTCACTCACAAAGAGGTCGACGTACAGCGCTGGGTCGACGGGGCGGTCACGCGCACGACGGACTTCGTCACCGAGGAAGTCCCCGTCGCGCTCGTGTATCACGGCGTCCCGCACGTCGTCATGCTCGCAACGCCGGCGGATCTCGAGGACTACGCCGTCGGGTTCACGGTGAGCGAAGGGCTCGTCGCGAGCCCGCGCGAGATTCAGTCCGTCGAAGTCGTGCGCGCCGCCGAGTCGGTCGAGGTGCGCATCGGCATCGCCGGCGAGCGGTTCTCGGAGCTGCTGCGCCGGCGGCGCAATCTCACGGGCCGCAGCGGTTGCGGATTGTGTGGCGCCGAGACGATCGACGAGGCGATTCGCCCGCCGACGATGGTCGCGAAGGGGCCGGCGGTTTCGGCGGCCGATCTGCACGCCGCGCTCGCGCAGCTCGAATCGCAGCAGCCCGTGAACGCGCGCACCGGCAGTATTCACGCCGCGGCGTGGGTCGTGCCGGGCAAGGGCATTCAGCTGGTGCGCGAAGACGTGGGTCGCCACAACGCGCTCGACAAAGTCATCGGCGCGCTCGTGCGCTCCGAGACGGACATGAGCGCGGGTTACGCGCTGATCACGAGCCGCGCGAGCTTTGAAATGGTTCAGAAGGCGGCGACCGCGGGCATCGCGTTCGTCGCCGCCGTATCCGCGCCGACGGGACTGGCGATTCGCATGGCGGAGCAGACCGGCTTGACGCTGGTCGGTTTCGCGCGGCGAACGAGTCACGTGGTGTATGCCAACCCCGAACGATTGACGTCATGAAAATCGAAGCACTGGTCAAAATGGCGAACGAGATCTCCTACTTCTATGACCGCGAAGCGGGGAAGGAGGCGCCGGCCGCCGTCGCGACGCATCTGCGGCGCTATTGGGAGCCGCGCATGCGCAAGGACATGCTGCAGCACTATGACCGGAACGGCGGTGAGGGCCTCGAAGAGGTCGCCTTGAAAGCCGTCGCGATCCTGGCCGCCGAGCGTCTGCCTGGCGGAACCCCGACCCAGGCCACGAGTTGAAACCGCAGCAGTCATGCGTGAGCATGACGGTTTGGAGGTGACCCTCGTGCGCAACATTCTCGTTTCGACCCTGGTCCTGTTGGCCGCCAGCACCGCTGCCCGCGCGGGCGACACCAAGTGCACCATGACGTTCAAGATGACCGGCTGGTCTGCGTTCTATAAGCAGGCCAACGGAACCGGTCACATCAAGTGCAGCAACGGTCAGTCGATGAACGTGAAGCTGCGCGCGCGCGGCGGCGGGCTCACCGTGGGCAAATCCACCATCGATGATGGCAAGGGTGAGTTCTCTGGCATCTCCGGCGGCATTCAGGAGCTGCTCGGTTCTTATGTCGCGGCCGAAGCGCACGCGGGTGCGGTGAACTCGGCACAGGCCAACGTGATGACCAAGGGTGAGGTGTCGGTCGCGCTGTCCGGGACGGGTAAGGGATGGGATTTGGGCATCGCGTTCGGGAAGCTTCAGATCACGAAATAGGCGTCGCCTGGATTGCGCCGGTTTTCGGGGCCGAGCTGCGTCGAGGAGCGGCGGCTCGGCGCTGAACGGCCCTTCTTTCGCGGATCGGCGGTCTTCGGCGCATAGGCGCCTGTTTCCTCGCTATTCGCACCACGAATAACTCATATCCCACCTATTGATTTCCGGGCCTCCGGCCCTCTCGATACTTTCTGCGTCGTTCCAGAGGCACTGGTAGAGGAACGACGCGATGAACGTCGCCGCCAAGAACGCCGTCGGGGGCCCGAGCGACGCGGGGGTGGCTGCCGCAGTCACGGCCGCTGACGTCTCCACACCTTTTCGTTTCTACGACAACCGCCAGAAGTACCTGGCGTTCGTCAACACGTGCAACGAAAAGTCGGCGATCACCCGTCGCGTTTCGCACGAGCTGGTTCATGTGCGTCCGCAGCCGCCGGCGCTGCGCATCTTCGACGCCGGCATGGGTGACGCGACCGTTCTCTCGCGGATGATGCGTAACACGCATCGCATCTTTCCGACCGTGCCGCTGCTCGCCGTCGCGAAGGAAATCAGCCTCGAAGACGTGCGCCTCGGTCTCGAAAAGATGCCGGATCGTTTCTTCGAGCACCCGGCCACCGTCCTCGTCATCACCAATCTGAATTACGCCGAAGCGCCGCGCCTCATGCCGCGCGACACGCAGCTCGCCGCCGCGCTGAACTGGCAAGAGGTGAAGCTCACCGGCAACTCCGCGCACGAGTACGCCGAGCAGATCGAAGAGCTCGCGCCGACACTCGCGTACGGCTGGCAAACCAAGCTCAGCGCGAAATCCGGCAATCCCACGTACGTGCGGCCGTCGGTGCTCGTGCTCTATCGCGAAGACCACAAGTTCCTGCTCGACGCGGTGATCCCGAAGCCGGGGCGCATCTTCGAGAGCTACGACTTCATTCTCGCCTCGCAGCCGTGGCGCGCGCGCATGTCCGCCGAGTTCAAAGCGCAGAAAGTGCTGGCGCCGCTCGTGAAGAGCCTCGCGCCGGGCGGGCGGCTGCTCGGCATTCAATCGGCAGGTAAGGATCCGGCGCTCGAGATCGTGCAGCGCCTGTGGCCCGGCGAGAACCCGTTCACCGTCGACCGGCATGCGCTGCTCGCGGCGCTCAAAACGGAGCTCGGCCGGGACGTGCGCGACTACACGCTGCACGCGCCGCCGGACGACAAGGCCATCTTCCGCTACGAGATGCATACGCTGCCGTCGGAGATTGCCGATCGCATCGGCACCTCCACGCTATTCGCCGCCTGGAACGCCGCGATCTACGTGAACCAGATCGAAGACGAGCGGCTCGAGCCGATGGTCACGAGCGGTGCCTATCTGCAAGCCACGCAGTCCGTGCTGCAGAAGTACGGCGGGCTGTGGTTCAACGACGAGACCTTCACCGTCACCCGGCGCCGGGTCTGACGCTTCTTCCTTTTCTCAAGGGCCATCGATGAACGCAGAAGCAAAGGTCGCAATGAACGCCAAGGTCGAGCCTGCAAACGGTGAGGTCGCCAAGAGCCGCATCGTGGAGTTCGCGCGTGCCGCGTCCACGGAAATTGCGACGCACGACGAGGAACTGGTGCCGGCGCTGGTCAACAAGCTGCCGGCCGGGATGACGGTCTATGTTGCACACACACCGAAAGCGAGCCTCGACGATGTCGTGCGCGTCGCTGCCAAGGTTCAGAGTCTGGGATTCCGCGCCTCGCCCCACCTCGTCGCCCGCCGACTCGAAAGCGAGCGCGCGCTGCGCTCGGCGCTCGGCGAGCTCACGGAAGCCGGCGTGGAGCAGGTTCTGCTGGTGGCGGGAGATCGCGAACAGCCTTTGAAGTACACGAGCACGCTCGAAGTCATCGACACGGGCGCGCTGGAACAGGCGGGCATCAAGGTCGCCGGCGTTGCCGGCCACCCCGAGGGCCATCGCCACGTCGGCCCGACGGTGCTGCTGGCCGCTCTCAAGCACAAGCAGGCTTGGGCTGAGCGCGCCGGCATCAAGGTGCACGTTGCGACACAGTTCGGCTTCAACCCCGAAGCCGCCGTCGCGTGGGCCGCGGCCCTCATGGAGCAGGGCATCACGTTGCCGATTCACATCGGCATCGCCGGCCCGACGCCGCTGCAGAAACTCATCAAGTTCGCCATGGCCTGTGGCGTCGGCGCCTCGCTCGGGTCGCTCGCCAAGAACCTCTCGGCCATGACCAATCTCGCGCGCATGAAGACCGGTCCGGACGAGATGATGGTCGGCATCCTGCGTGGTTTACAGGCCCACCCCACTGCCCGTATCGTGCGCCCCCATTTCTACGCGTTCGGGGGTGTCATGGCGACGGCTACCTGGATGCGTGCCGTGATGGACGGCGCCTTCGAGCTGCAGCCGGACAGCGACAAGTTCCTCATGAACGCTTGACCCGAATTCGTTGACACCCTGACGAAGCCGGCCGGGAAAAACAGGAAAAACGACGCAGATGAGCAACGCGCCGACGGTGAGGCCAGGGAAGGCCTTGATATGCGGTTCGATCGCCTACGACTCGATCATGGTCTTCGGCGATCGCTTCAAGCAGCACATCCTCCCGGACAAGATTCACATGCTGAACGTGTCCTTCCTCGTGCCGCAGATGCGGCGCGAGTTCGGAGGCTGCGCCGGCAATATCGCCTACAACTTGCGTCTGCTCGGGGACGTGGGCTTGCCGATGGCAACGGCCGGCAAGGACTTCGGCTCGTATGCCGAATGGATGGACAAGAACGGGGTGCCGCGGGATTACGTCAAAGTGATCGCCGCCGAGCACACCGCGCAAGCGTTCATCATCACCGATCTGGATGACAACCAAATCACGGCGTTCCACCCGGGTGCCATGCAGAATTCGCATGAGAACCGGGTGACCGAGGTGAAGGGGGCGACCGTGGGCATCGTCGCTCCGGATGGCCGCGAAGGGATGATTCAGCATGCGGCGCAGTTCGCCGCGGCCAAGATTCCCTTCATTTTCGATCCGGGCCAGGGCCTCCCGATGTTCGGTAAAGAGGACTTGGAGCGCTTCGTCTCCCAGGCGACCTGGGTCGCCGTCAACGAATACGAGTGGCAGATGCTCCAGCAAAAGACGGGCTGGACGGTGAAAGACGTGGTTTCGCAGGTGGAGGCGCTGATCGTGACGCTTGGGTCGCAAGGCTCCACGATCCACACCAAGGACGGGCCGATCAGCATCCCCTGCGCAGCCCCCAAGGCCGTGGTCGACCCCACGGGGTGTGGGGATGCGTACCGGGCCGGTATACTTCACGGCCTGCTCAACGGGCTGGACTGGGTCCAGACCGGCCGGATTGCCTCGCTGATGGGGGCCGTCAAAATCGAGACGCGCGGGCCGCAAAACCATCGTTTCACGCGTACCGAATTCGAGCAGCGCCTGGCTTCCAGCTTCGGCGCTTGAGAACTCACGCTCACCACTTTCAGCAGGACAGCACACAGATGTCGAACAACTATCTCTTTACCTCCGAATCGGTCTCGGAAGGGCACCCGGACAAGATGGCGGACGCGATCTCGGATGCGGTCGTGGACGCGGTGATCGCGCAGGACAAGCGGGCGCGCATCGCCGTGGAGACCCTCGTGAAGACGGGCGTGGCGATCGTCGCCGGCGAGCTCACGACGACCGCGACGGTCGAGTTCGAAGCGCTGATTCGCAAGACCATCCTCGACATCGGCTACGACTCCTCCGAGATGGGTTACGACGGCGCGAGCGTCGGCGTCATCAACATCATCGGCAAGCAGTCCCCCGACATCGCGCAGGGTGTGGATCGCAAGGACGAGAAGAAGCAGGGCGCGGGCGACCAGGGCTTGATGTTCGGCTTCGCGACGAACGAGACGGACGTGCTGATGCCGGCGCCGATCGCGCTGGCCCATCGCCTGGTGAAGAAGCAGGCGGACGTACGCAAGAAGGGCAAGCTGCCGTGGCTGCGCCCGGATGCGAAGAGCCAAGTGACGTTGCGCTACGAGGACGACAAGCCGGTCGGTCTCGAGGCCGTGGTGCTCTCGACCCAGCACAGCGATGACATCTCGACGAAGAACCTGCGTGAAGCGGTGATCGAGGAAATCCTGAAGCCGGTGCTGCCGACCAAGTGGATCGACAAGCGCACGAAGTATCACATCAACCCGACGGGTCGCTTCGTCGTCGGCGGCCCGGTCGGTGACTGCGGCCTCACGGGTCGCAAGATCATCGTCGACACCTATGGCGGCTATGCCCGTCATGGCGGCGGCGCCTTCTCGGGCAAGGACCCGTCGAAGGTCGACCGTTCGGCGGCGTACGCCGCCCGCTACGTCGCGAAGAACATCGTCGCGGCCGGGCTCGCGGCGAAGTGCGAAGTGCAGGTGTCATACGCGATCGGCGTGGCCGAGCCGACCTCGATCATGATCGAGACTTTCGGCACGAGCACGCTCTCGCGCGAGCGCCTGACGCAGCTCGTGCGCAAGCACTTCGATCTGACGCCGTATGGCTTGCGCGAGATGCTGGATCTGGCGCGTCCGATTTATCAAAAGACGGCGGCGTACGGCCACTTCGGCCGCACAGAAGCCGAGTTCAGCTGGGAAAAGACCGATCGTGCCGAGGCGCTCGCCGCCGACGGCAAGAGTGTCCGCGCGGCGTGACTCGTTGCGTTGACATGACCGTACCTGGCCGCACGGTGTCGTGCGGCCGCCATCGTCCTGCTGAGGAGCGTTGCGACGGGTCGTTGGGGACCTGCCAGGCTCAGAGTGCGATGGTTTTCATCAACACGGCGCTCGTTCTTTTTTATCGGAGAACTGAAGTATGAACGCCAATGTGAAGGCGGTTGCAGGATCGACGGACTACAAAGTCGCCGACATGAACCTTGCCGGCTGGGGCCGGCGCGAAATCGCGATTGCCGAGTCGGAGATGCCGGCGCTGATGGCCATCCGCGAGGAGTACGCGAAGACGCAGCCGTTGAAAGGCGCGCGGGTTACGGGCTCGTTGCACATGACGATCCAGACCGCGGTGCTGATCGAGACGCTGAAGGCGCTCGGCGCGGACGTGCGCTGGGCCTCGTGCAATATCTTCTCGACGCAGGATCACGCCGCGGCGGCCATTGCGGCGAGCGGCACGCCGGTGTTCGCCGTCAAAGGCGAGTCGCTGGAAGAGTACTGGGAGTACACCCATCGCATCTTCGAGTTCGGTGCGGACAAAGGCCCGAACATGATTCTCGACGACGGCGGCGACGCGACGCTCCTCATGCATCTCGGCGTGAAGGCCGAGAAGGATCCGTCGGTGATCGCGAAGCCGACGAGCGAGGAGGAGCAGTTCCTCTTCGCCGCCATCAAGAAGAAGCTGGCGGCGAGCCCGGGCTGGTACTCCAAGATGTCGAAGGAGATCCGCGGCGTCACCGAGGAGACCACGACGGGCGTGCACCGCCTGTATCAGATGCACAAAGAAAAGCGTCTGATGTTCCCGGGCATCAACGTCAACGATTCGGTCACCAAGTCGAAGTTCGACAATCTCTACGGCTGCCGTGAGTCGCTCGTCGACGGCATCAAGCGCGCCACCGACGTCATGGTCGCCGGCAAGGTCGCGGTCGTCGCCGGCTACGGCGATGTGGGCAAGGGCTCGGCGCAGGCGCTGCGCGCGCTGTCGGCGCAGGTGTGGGTGACCGAGATCGATCCGATCTGCGCGCTGCAGGCCGCGATGGAAGGCTATCGCGTCGTGACGATGGAGTACGCGGCGGACAAGGCCGACATCTTCGTCACCGCCACCGGCAACTTCCACGTCATCACGCACGATCACATGAAGCGGATGAAGGATCAGGCCATCGTCTGCAACATAGGCCACTTCGACAACGAGATCGACGTCGCGTCGCTCGAGAAATACCAGTGGGAAGAGATCAAGCCGCAGGTGGATCACGTGATCTTCCCGGACGGCAAGCGAATCATCCTGCTGGCGAAGGGCCGTCTCGTGAACCTCGGCTGCGGCACGGGCCATCCGAGCTACGTCATGTCCTCGTCGTTCGCGAACCAGACGATCGCGCAGATCGAGCTGTTCACGAACACGGCGAAGTACCCGGTCGGCGTGTACACGCTGCCGAAGCACCTCGACGAGAAAGTGGCGCGCCTGCAGCTGAAGAAGCTGAACGCGCAGCTCACGGAGCTGACCGACACGCAGGCGGGCTACATCGGCGTGTCGAAAGAGGGTCCCTACAAGACGGATCATTACCGCTACTGAGAGCGGCGAGTCGTTACTGAAGGGTATTGATGTCGTCAGTCGTACAGATGAAGCAAGGCGCCGCCATCCTCGATGGCAAAGCCACCGCCGCCAGCGAACGCCGCAAGACGGCGTTGCGGGCCGGCGCCTTCGCATCGAAGTTCGGGCGCAAGCCCGGGCTCGCCGTCGTGCAGGTGGGTGAGGACCCTGCCTCGACGGTGTACGTGAGAAACAAGCGCAAATCGTGCGCGGAGATCGGTATCGAATCCTTCGCGCACGATCTGCCTGCGACGACCTCGGAGCGCGAGCTGCTCGCGCTCGTCGCGCGCCTGAACGAGGACGAGCGCGTCGACGGCATCTTGATTCAGATGCCGCTGCCGAAGGGCCTGGATGCCGATCGCATCATGGACGCCGTCGATCCCGCGAAGGATGCGGACGGCTTTCATCCGACCAACACAGGCCTTCTGGCGCAGAAGCGTCCGCGGCTGCGCCCCTGCACGCCCTACGGCGTGATTCGGCTCGCCGAGCACTACGGCATCGAGCTCAAGGGCAAACGTGCCACGGTGGTCGGCGCTTCGAACATCGTCGGGCGGCCGATGGCGCTCGAGCTGCTGCTCGCGCGCTCTACCGTCACCGTGTGCCACACGGGTACGAAGGATCTGCGCGCGGAAGTGGAGCGAGCGGAAGTGCTCGTCGTGGCCGTCGGTAAGCCCGAGTTCGTGCCGGGCGAATGGATTCGCACCGGGGCCGCGGTGTTCGACGTGGGCATCAATCGCATGCCGAACGGCAAGCTGGTCGGGGATGTCGGGTACGCGGCGGCCGCGGAGCGCGCGGCGTGGATCACGCCGGTGCCGGGCGGCTTGGGGCCGATGACGATCGCCATGCTCCTGTCGAACACGGTGGATGCCGCCCTCCTGCGCAAGGGGGCGCCGCTCGCGTGAGCCCGGGGCGTTTTGGTTTCAGACCATAAGTACCTATCAACCTACCTTTTTGTATTGCAGAGGTCCGTAACGTCATGAGTCAGCAAAATCTCGAGAGCGTCCTGAAAGCCGCGGGCGACCCGGTCAAGATGCTCCGCAACTCGCGCATCGGCGCGTACGTCTATCCGGTCGTCTCGCCCGAGTTCCACAACTGGATGGACGAGCAGCGCGCCTGGCGCGAGAGCGCGGTGCTCTTCGACCAGTCGCACCACATGGCCGAGCTGACCGTGAAGGGACCGGACGCGCTGAAGCTGATCTCGTACACGACGATCAACTCCTTCAACAACTTCGCCGTCAACAAGGCGAAGCAGATGGTGCCGGTCTCCTACGACGGCTACGTCATCGGCGACGGCATCCTGTTCTACCTCGACAAGGACGAGCTGCTGTTCGTCGGCCGCGCGCCCTCGGTGAACTGGATCCAGTTCCACGGCGAAACCGGCGGCTTCAAGGTCGACATGATTCGCGACGACCGCTCGCCCGGCGATCCGAAGGGCAAGGCCGTCACGCGCCGTCACTACCGCTATCAGGTGCAGGGCCCGAACGCCGAGAAGATCCTGAACAAGCTGAACGGCGGGCCGATCCCGGACGTGAAGTTCTTCACCATGGACGCCATCAACGTCGGCGGCAAGCGCGTGCGCGCGCTCCGTCACGGCATGGCGGGCGCGCCCGGCCTCGAGCTGTGGGGTCCGTACGAAGAGCGCGAATTCATCCGCGACACGATCCTGAAGGCGGGCGAGGAGTTCGGCATCGTGCCGGTCGGCTCGCGCGCGTATGCGTCGAACACGCTGGAGTCCGGCTGGATTCCCTCCCCGCTGCCGGCCGTGTACACCGGCGAGAAGATGAAGAAGTACCGCGAGTGGCTGCCGGCCAACGGCTACGAGGCGACCGGCTCCATCGGCGGCAGCTTCATCGGCAAGAGCATCGAGGACTACTACCTCACCCCGTACGAGCTCGGCTACGGCCCGTTCGTGAAGTTCGACCACGACTTCGTCGGCCGCGATGCGCTCGAGAAGATGGTCAAGGACAAGAGGCCGCAGCGCAAGAAGGTGACGTTCGAGTGGAACCGCGAGGACCTCGGCAAGATCTTCGCCTCGCTGCTGAACGCGCCGGGCGAGAACTACAAGTACTTCAACGTGCCGATCGCCAACTACGCGTCCTCCTCGTACGACGCGATCAAGATGGGCGACAAGGTCGTCGGCTTCTCGATGTTCGGTGGCTACAGCTACAACGAGCGCGTCGGCCTGTCGCTCGGCGTGGTCGACGAGAACATCAACGTCGGTGACGTGCTGACGCTCGTGTGGGGCGAAGAGAACGGCGGCACGAAGAAGGTGACCGTCGAGCGCCACAAGCAGCTCGACGTGCGCGTGAAGGTGTCCGCGACGCCGTACGGCTCGGTTGCTCGCGAGACCTATCATCAGGGCTGGCGTACGCGCACGGCGTAAGTCGTTCGCGGACCGCTTCGATCGACGACGAGGGCAGGCTGGTGACGGCCTGCCCTTTCTTTTGAGCCGAAGGTCCTTGCCGTTACGCCTATAGGGATGACGACCGTCGCACAGGTCGCATTCGAAGGCCGATGCATGACCAAGTACTCCTCCGCGGTATCCGCACGCAAAACACGCCGACAGTCGCCGCATGGACGATCGGAATGGGCGGCTCGCTCGCGCGCTCTGGGACGATGTGGATGGGGGCCGGGATCAGCGGGAGTCCCCGGCGAGAGTCCTCCCGATTCCACGTGTTGCTGGCTGCAGCCCGCCAAGAGGGTACGTGGCCGCTGCGGCGGCTTTTGACGCCGAGGTTGGGTTAAGTCGAATCGCAGCGCGCTGACAGCGCGCTGCCGATCGGGGATCATCCTTCCGGGTAGACAAAGAAAAAGCGGACCCCGGGGGGCTTCCATCGACTCGTCCGGCGCGGCCACTGCCACTGAACTGGCCACGACACTTTGGCGCGACACGCTCGCCGGGTCGCAGTCCGCGCGCGACCAGCTTTTGCAGATGTGCTACGCGGAGCTGCGCGCGATCGCGAGCCGAATGCTCGCGGGCGACTCTTCGTCCGTACGCCTCCAACCCACCGAGCTCGCCAACGAAGCCGCGCTGCGCGTGCTGCGACTCGATCGCATGGAATGGAACGATCGCGCGCACTTCCTGGCGACGGCCGCGACGGTGATGCGGCAAGCGCTCCTCGACGAAGTGCGCCGCTTCCGCGCCGACAAGCGCCAAGCGCCCGCCGTGATGACGACGCTCATCGATCCGGGCCTCGCAACGATCGACCTCGATCTCGAGCGCCTCGATCGCTCGTTGCACCGGCTCGGCGAGGTGTCTCCGGATCGCGCGCGACTCGTCGAGCTGCGCTTCTTCGTCGGGCTCACCATCGAGCAGACCGCCGCGGTGCTCGGCAGCTCTGCCGCCACCGTCAAACGCCAGTGGGATGCGTCGCGCGGCTGGCTGCTGCGCGATCTCACGCGCACATGAATCTCGACCGCGAACGGCTGGCGCTCAAATACCTCGAGGAATCGCTCGGCTGGCATCGCGAAGAGCGCGAGTGGCGTCTGCGCGTCATGCTCAACCGAGATCCCGAAATGCTCGTCGAAGTGCGGGCGTTGCTCGCGGCAGCCGATGCGGCCAATCAATCGATGCCGACGAAGATGGCGATCGAAGCCGCGACCGAGGACACGCCGCCGCCCGAGCGGATCGGCCCCTATCGCCTCGGGCCGCTGCTCGGCCGAGGTGGCATGGGGCGCGTGTACCGCGCGGACCGGGTGGACGGTGTGTTCGAGCAGACCATCGCGATCAAGCTCATGCGCCGCTCGCGCATGCCCGCGCTGCTCGCCGCGCAGTTCGCGCGCGAGCGGCAAATCCTCGCGCGCTTTCAGCATCGGAACATCGCGCAGCTCTACGACGGCGGCGTGACTCCCGACGGGCTCTCGTACTTCGTGATGGAGCTGGTGATCGGTCGCACGATCACGCAGTACGTGCGGGAGGAGAAGCTGCCGCTTCGGGAGGCGCTGCAGCTTTTCTTGCAAGTGTGCTCGGCCGCGCAATACGCGCACTCGCATCTCGTCGTGCATGCGGATATCAAGCCGACCAACATCATCGTGACGGCGGATGGCATTGCGAAGCTGCTCGACTTCGGTGTCGCGCGCGTCATCGAGGAATCCGGAGAGGATTCGGCGAGCGGCACGAACACGCTCGGCCTCACGTACGACTACGCGAGCCCCGCGCGTCAGCGCGGCGATGCGCCGACGACCGTGGACGATGTGTATTCGCTCGGCGTGCTGCTCGGCGAGCTGTTGCAGCCCATGGGCACCCTCGCGCCGGATCTCTGCTCGATCTGGCTGCGCGCGCAGGCGGCCGACGTTACGGCGCGCTACAAGTCGGTAAGCGAGTTGCAGGCCGACGTGGAGCGTTGGCTCGATGGGCTGCCGGTGGTCGCGCATGGCAAGACGTGGCGCTACGTCGCTGAGCGATTCTTCTCGCGCCATCGTCTCGGCGTTGCACTGGGCGGTGCGGCCTGTCTGCTGCTCATCGGCGCGTCGATCGGGCTCGCCGTGATGTACGTGCATGCCGAGCAGGCGAAACGGCAAGCCGAGCAGCGCTTCAGCGATCTGCGCTCGCTGTCCCGTTACGTGCTGTTCGACGTGTACGATCGGCTCGAGGCGACACCCCGCGCGCTCACTCTTCGGCGCGACATCGCCGCCGCCGGTCAGCGCTATCTCGATCGCCTCGCGCATGATCCCAACGCGCCGCCCGAAGTCCGCGTCGACGTCATCGAAGGGCTGCGGCGCCTCGCGCAAGTGCAGGGTTCGCCGGGCTCCGCGAGTCTCGCGCAGGTGCCGCTCGCGCGCGCCAATCTCGATCGCGCGGAGGCGTTGGCCCGCGCGCTGCCGCAGGATCCCGAGAGCCTGCGCACGCGCTCGTTGATGCTCGCTCGCATTGCGCTCGCGCGCTCGATCATCGCCTCGGAGCAAGACTTGGATTTCAAGGGCGCGCGCGTCGCGTTGGGACAGGCGAAGACGCTCACGCAGGACCTTCTCAGCCGCGATCCGCTCGATCAGGACGCCTCCGGTCTCTGGCTCGACATCGCGGTTCAGGATGCCGGCACGCTCGAGTGGCAGGGCCGGTATGCGCAGGCCATCGAGGTCGCGCGGGCCGCGCTCGCGCGACCGGTGCTCACCGCGACCACGCAGGATGTGCGACGGGCGGAGGGCCTGCGTCGCGCGCGGCTGTTGGACATCCTCGGCGAAGGCATCTACTACGGCGGCGACCAGACGGGCGCCGTGGCGCCGTATCGCGAGGAGTACGACCTGTTGCGCGGACTTGCGGCTGCCGAGCCGTTGAACGTCGCGATCAGCCGGCGTCTCGTACGTGCGGGGTGGGGACTGGGCTCGACGCTGGTCGACATTCAGCGGCCGCAAGAAGGCGAGCGGATTCTCGCCGAGGCCCGCGCGCTCGGTGAGCGGCTCGTTGAGTTGGAGCCGGAGGACCGCGATCTCGCGCGCCTCGCCGAGATCGTCGCCGGCGCGCACGCGCAGGGGTTGGTCGCCTTGCACCGGTTCGACGAGGCGCGCCCTTTGCTCGAACGCATCCTGAACGACCGCCGGCAGCGCTCGAACGCCGCCCCGCAGGACTGGCAGCGCGTTCGCGACTACGCGCTCGCTCAGCAGGCGCTCGGCGATATGTGGTCCGAGGCCGGCGATGCGCGCGAGGCCTGCGAGATATACCAAGCGTCGCTCGTGACCTTCGGCCGGATTCACGCGGCGGGGAAGGGCACGCAGCTCGATGAGGACTATTCCCTACCGAACATCTACAAGCGCGTGCGGCCCATGTGCCCCGTGCTCGCGCGCACGATTCCAGCTCAGTAAAGAAGTATCTTTTGGTGGGCCGGAGCCCCGGTCAAAACAGTCGCGCCGAGGCCAGCCGCGCACCTTCCACCAATGCGGCGAGCTTGAGCCACGAAATGACCGCGTCCACGCTTCGTGCGTCGGGTAGTACTAGTTGGGCTGGAAGGCGGAGATCACGCCCGGAGAGGCCGAGCTCATGAATGCGTCGTGCGGCCGATGTTCAGCGGCCGCGGCGCGCAGATTGTCGATGTCCTTGCGCAGGCTCTCCCGTTCGATGACGGCGATCGGGCCGATGCAAGCCTGCCGCTTGAAGGTCTGCTTGCCGGCGAACACCGTCATGCGCTCGCGAAATTCTGCGAACGGCTGCAGGTCCTTCGCGACGAGGCGTGGATGGTCGCCGCCGAACCCGGACAGGCGATCCTTCATGTACGTGGCGTAACTGATCTTGGAGGTCTCGCCATCGCTCACCGAGTCGATGCCCGTTGCCACTTGCTGCCGGACGACTTCCGATACACCCGAGCGCATCGTGCGGTCGTGAAGGGCGTCGTCGGTGCGCTCGCCGCGCTCGCGGGTCAGGAGTTGTTCTACCACCGCTCGACTGCGCGGCAGGCTGCCGCCGTGGGTCGTGAGGATTCGTTGCGTGCTGAGTTTCATCGCTCGCGATTATAGGGGGGGCTGATGGCGCTCCGTCCGCTGCCTGTCTTCAATGAGGACAAGTTGTACCGGGCCGGTGTCTCCGTGGATGGATTTGGCAGCCCTACACGATTCAGGATCAGGCAAAGCCTTACCGCAAGACGACGGTGGATACGGCGCTGAGACGCGGAGCGCCCGCGGCGCAGGGGAAGTTGCCCGCAAGACCCGCCGACCCGACCTCTGACTTCGGAACTCCCCGCTTCTGCGTACGCTGCCGGACGGGAGGGCAAACTCAGTCGCCAGCGGCCCAGCCAAACCGTGAACGGCGTCGCCGCCCGTCGCGGCTCGCTGGCTCATGGTGGGTCGGTGCCGGTCGGCGATCCGCGACGCTGAAGGCGCAGATTTCCCTTGCTCGATCGCATGCTTCTGCTATTTTCGCGCGGCTGAATTACACCTATAGACGACGATTCGGGGCTTTGTCGCACGGAGCTGCCGCGGGTTTTCCCGGGAGATCCTCCGTGATTGAACACAATAAGATTCACGGTGCTTCTCTTGCGCCGTGCTTCGCTTTGCCTGTCGCAGAATGCAGGCACGTCACGGACGCGGCCGTCGCTGCGTTCATCCCCTTTGCCTGGGTTCCTGTCGACGCCGTGCGCGGCGCTCGCATCCATTTCGGAGCTTTTTAATGGACGTCCAATCCCCCGCTCGCCGCCGTAAATCGAAAGCCGCGGCGACTCGTTCCCCCACGTCTCGCCCGCGCGGCGCGAACGGCAACGGCACCGCTGCGCCGGCGGACCTCGACGACATCGGCATGCGCAAGCTCCTGCGCGCGCTGCAGGCGGTGCGCGACGGCGATTTTTCGGTCCGGATGCCGAGCGATCAGACCGGCTTGGCGGGCAAGCTCGCCGACACCTTCAACGAAATCGTGAGCGCGAATCAGCGCATGGCGCGCGAGCTCGAGCGCGCCGGTCAAGCGGTCGGTAAAGAAGGCCGCACGCGCCATCGTGTCTCGATGGAGAGACGCTCCGGCGCATGGGGCGCGATGGAGGCGTCGGTCAACACGCTCATCGACGACCTGCTGTGGCCCACCACGGAAATGACGCGCGCGATCGCGTCGGTCGTTAAGGGCGACCTGTCGCAAGCGGTGCTGCTCGAAGTCGACGGCCGTCCGCTCAAGGGCGAGTTCCTGCGCTCCGCCACCATCGTGAACACGATGCTCGAACAGATGAGCGCGTTCACCTCCGAAGTGACGCGCGTGGCGCGCGAGGTCGGTACCGAAGGCAAGCTCGGCGGACAGGCGATGGTGCCCGGCGCCGCGGGCACGTGGAAGGACCTCACGGACAACGTGAACTCGATGGCCGGCAACCTCACCGGTCAGGTGCGCAACATCGCGGACGTGGCGACGGCCATCGCGAGCGGCGACCTCTCGCGCAAAGTCGTCGTCGACGTGCGCGGCGAAATTCTGCAGTTGAAGGACGCCATCAACACGATGGTGGACCAGCTCCGTTCGTTCGCATCCGAAGTGACGCGCGTGGCGCGCGAAGTCGGAACCGAAGGCAAGCTCGGCGGCCAGGCCATCGTGCCGGGCGTCGCGGGCACGTGGAAGGACCTCACGGAGTCGGTGAACGCGATGGCGACGAACCTGACCTCTCAGGTTCGAAACATCGCCGAAGTGACCACGGCCGTGGCGCGCGGCGACTTGTCGCGCAAGATCACCGTCGACGTGAAGGGCGAAATCCTCGAGCTCAAGAACACCATCAACACGATGGTGGACCAGCTGAACGGCTTCGCGGCCGAAGTGACGCGCGTGGCGCGCGAAGTCGGTAACGAAGGCAAGCTCGGCGGTCAGGCGATCGTGCCGGGTGTCGCGGGCACGTGGAAAGACTTGACCGACAACGTCAATTCGATGGCGTCGAACCTCACCGGTCAGGTGCGCAACATCGCGGACGTATCGACGGCCATCGCGCGCGGCGACCTCTCGCGCAAGATCACGGTGGACGTGCGCGGCGAGATTCTGCAGCTGAAAGAAACCATCAACACGATGGTGGACCAGCTCCGTTCGTTTGCATCCGAAGTGACGCGCGTGGCGCGCGAAGTCGGTACCGAAGGCAAGCTCGGCGGCCAGGCGTATGTGCCGGGTGTCGCGGGCACCTGGAAAGACTTGACCGACAACGTCAACTCGATGGCGTCGAATCTCACCGGTCAGGTGCGCAACATCGCGGACGTATCGACGGCCATCGCGCGCGGCGACTTGTCGCGCAAGATCACGGTCGACGTGCGCGGCGAGATTCTGCAGCTGAAAGAAACCATCAACACGATGGTGGACCAGCTCAACGCGTTCGCCGCCGAAGTGACGCGCGTGGCGCGCGAAGTCGGCACCGAAGGCAAGCTCGGTGGCCAGGCCGACGTGAAAGACGTCAGCGGCGTGTGGAAGGATCTCACGGACAACGTGAACTCCATGGCCGGTAACCTCACCGGTCAGGTCCGTAACATCGCCGAAGTGGCCACCGCCATCGCGCGCGGCGACTTGTCGCGCAAGATCACGGTCGACGTGCGCGGCGAGATTTTGCAGCTGAAGGAAACCATCAACACGATGGTCGACCAGCTGAACGGTTTCGCGGCCGAAGTGACGCGCGTCGCGCGCGAAGTCGGTACCGAAGGTCGACTCGGCGGCCAGGCCGTCGTGCCGGGCGTCGCGGGCACCTGGAAAGACCTCACGGAATCGGTGAACGCGATGGCGACGAATCTGACGTCTCAGGTTCGAAACATCGCCGAAGTGACCACGGCCGTCGCGCGCGGCGACTTGTCGCGCAAGATCACCGTCGACGTGAAGGGCGAAATCCTCGAGCTCAAGAACACCATCAACACGATGGTGGAGCAGTTGAACGGCTTCGCGGCCGAAGTGACGCGCGTGGCGCGCGAAGTCGGTACCGAAGGCAAGCTCGGTGGTCAGGCCGTGGTGCCCGGCGTCGCCGGCACGTGGAAAGACCTCACGGACAACGTGAACGTGATGGCCAACAACCTCACGAACCAGGTACGCGGCATCGTGAAGGTAGTGACCGCGGTGGCCACCGGCGACCTCGCGCAACGCCTCACCGTGGAATCGAAGGGCGAGGTCGCGGCCCTCGCGGACACCATCAACAGCATGACCGACACGCTAGGCATCTTCGCCGAGCAGGTGACGTCGGTGGCGCGCGAAGTCGGCGTCGAAGGTCGACTCGGTGGTCAGGCGCACGTGCCGGGCACGTCCGGAACATGGAAGGACCTCACGGCGAACGTGAATCTGCTCGCTGCCAACCTCACGACTCAGGTGCGCGCCATCGCCGAGGTCGCCACCGCGGTGACCAAGGGCGACCTCACACGGTCGATTCAGGTCGAGGCGCGTGGCGAGGTGTCCGCTCTCAAAGACAACATCAACGCGATGATCGGCAATCTGCGCGCCACCACCTCGCGTAATACCGAGCAGGACTGGCTGAAGACCAACCTCGCGAAGTTCAGTCGCATGATGCAGGGCCAGCGCGACCTCGTCGCCGTGGGCCAGATGCTGCTGTCGGAGCTGTGCCCGCTGATCGATGCCCAGCACGGCATCGTGTACGTGATGGAAGAGGGCGCGTATCTCAAACAACTCGCGAGCTACGCCGATCCGAGCGAGACCGCGGAGCCGCGCACCTATCGCGTCGGCGAATCGCTCGTCGGCCAGTGCGCGGCAGATCGCCAGCGCATCCTGCTCTCCGACATTCCGGAAGATGCGATCCGCGTGCGCAGCGGGCTCATGCGCGCGCGGCCGCGGAACATCATCGCGCTGCCGGTGTTGTACGAGGGTCAAGTCAAAGCGGTCGTCGAGCTGGCGTCGCTGTACGAATTCAATGCCTCGCATCTGACGTTCCTCGAGCAGCTCACGGGCTCGATCGGCGTGGTGCTGAACACCATCGAGGCGACGATGCGTACCGAGGGCCTGCTGAAGCAGTCCCAACAGCTCGCCACCGAGCTGCAGACCCAGCAGAAGGAGCTGCAGCAGACGAACGAAGAGCTGGCCACCAAAGCGAAGCTGCTCGCCGAACAGAACGCCGAAGTGGAGCGCAAGAACGAAGAAATCGAGCTCGCGCGCCGCGCGCTCGAGGAGAAGGCCGCGGAGCTGGCGCTCACCTCGCGCTACAAGTCGGAGTTCCTGGCGAACATGTCGCACGAGCTGCGCACGCCGTTGAACAGCATCCTGATCCTCGGGCAGCAGCTCGCCGAGAACGCGGACAAGAATTTGAGCAACCGCCAGGTCGAATTCGCGAAGACGATCCACGGCGCCGGCACGGACCTGTTGAATCTCATCAGCGACATTCTCGATCTCTCGAAGATCGAGTCCGGCACCGTCACGGTGGAATCCGAGGACCTGCTGTTCACGCACTTGCGCGAGACGATCGAGCGCAACTTCCGCCACGAGGCGGAGTCGCGCAAGCTCGCCTTCACCCCGGATTTCGATTCGAATCTCGGCCGCACGATCACCACCGACTCGAAGCGCCTGCTGCAGGTGTTGAAGAACCTGTTGTCGAACGCGTTCAAGTTCACGAGCGACGGCGGTGTCCGCCTCCACGTGGGTCTCGCCACCGGCGGTTGGACCATGGATCACCCGGTGCTCAGCACGGCGGGCAGCGTGGTCGAGTTCTCCGTAAGCGACACGGGCATCGGCATCCCGCCGGAGAAGCAGAAGATCATTTTCGAGGCGTTCCAACAGGCTGACGCCGGTACGGCCCGCAAGTACGGCGGTACGGGTCTCGGTCTGGCGATCAGCCGCGAGCTCGCGAACCTGCTCGGCGGCGAGATCCGCCTCACGAGCACGCCGGGCGCGGGCAGCACGTTCACGCTGTATCTGCCGCTCGTGTACACGGGTCCGGCGTATGGCCGGCAGCCCGCGTCCTCGCAGACCGCGCCGACGAAGATTGCCCCGGTCGCCTATCAGCCGATCGTGTTGCCGGCCGCTCGCAGCGAGGATGTGCCCGACGATCGCGAAAGCGTGGAGGCGGGCGACTTGGCTCTGTTGATCGTCGAAGACGATCCGCATTACGCCAAGGTGCTGCTCAACCTCGCACGCGACCGCGGCTTCAAGGGAATCGTCGCGAAGAACGGCGCCGACGCGTTGCTACTGGCCCGCAAGCACCTGCCGACCGCCGTCTCGCTCGACGTGTTCTTGCCGGACATGCTCGGGTGGACGGTGCTGAACCAGCTGAAGCGCGATCCGAATACGCGCCACATCCCCGTGCAGATCCTGACGGTGGAGGAGGAGCGGCAGTACGGTCTCGAGCACGGTGCGTTCGCGTTCATCAACAAGCCTCTGACGACCGACGGCCTGGAGAGCGCGTTCGATCGCATCAAGAGCTTCGCTGCGCCGCGGCTGCGCCGGCTGCTCGTCGTGGAAGACGATCCGGCCGAGCAGTTGAGCATTGCCGAGCTGATCGGCGATCACGACGTGCTGATCACGCAAGCGACTACCGGCGCGGAGGCGCTGAAGGCGATGCGCGACGAGCCCTTCGACTGCGTGGTGCTGGATTTGAAGCTCCCGGACGTCTCGGGTTTCGACCTGCTCACCGAAATTCAGCAGGACCCGAAGCTGCGCGAGACCCCGATCGTCGTGTTCACCGGGCGCGACCTCACGCAGTCCGAGGAAGACGAGCTGCGCAAGAAGGCCAAGAGCATCGTGCTCAAGGGCGTGCGCTCGCCCGAGCGGCTGCTCGATGAGACCGCGCTGTTCCTGCACCGGGTGATCGCGGACCTGCCCGAATCGAAGCAGCAGATGATCGAGACGCTGCATCGGAGCGATGAGCCGCTGCAGGGTCGCAAGGTGCTGGTCGTGGACGACGACATCCGCAACATCTTCGCGCTCAACAGCCTGCTCGAACGGCACAGCATGGAGGTGATCAGCGCCACCACCGGCCAGGACGCCATCGGTCTGCTCGAGAAGACGGACGACTTATCGCTCGTGCTGATGGACATCATGATGCCGGAGATGGACGGCTACGAGACGATGCGCCGGATCAGGCAAAACCCGAAGTTCCGCTATTTGCCCATCATCGCGTTGACGGCCAAAGCCATGAAGGGAGACCGTGAGAAATGCCTCGAAGCGGGGGCGTCGGACTACGTCGCGAAACCGGTGAATACCGATCAGTTACTATCGCTGGTCCGAATGTGGCTGCATCGTTGATCGACACCGCACATGAACGCGACGCGCGCATGAACCGCGACGACAAGGTCAATATCCTGCTGGTCGACGACCAGCCGGCGCGCTTGTTGTCGTACGAGACGATTCTGGCCGAGCTCGGCCAGAACCTCGTGGCCGCGCGCTCGGGGGTCGAGGCGCTGAAGTTCCTGATGGAAGCGGACTTCGCCGTCGTGCTGCTCGATGTGAGTATGCCGGAGATGGACGGCTTCGAAACGGCGAGCCTGATTCACGAGCACCCGCGCTTCGAGAAGACGCCCATCATCTTCGTCACCGGCGTGCACGTCACCGAGCTCGATCGCCTGAAGGGCTACAAGCTCGGCGCGGTGGATTATGTTTACATCCCGGTCGTGCCGGAGATCCTGCGCAGCAAGGTTTCCGTGCTCGTCGAGCTGCATCTGCAGCGGCGCGAATTGCAGCGGCTGAACAGCAGCTTGGCGCAGGCGAATGCGCGCCTCGAGCTGGCGAACACCAACCTGCAGGAAGAGAAGACGCGCGAGCTCGAGCGGCTGAACTCGCACTTGAAGCGTGCGAATACGGAGCTCGAGCAGACGAACCGGGTTCTGCAGAGCGAAGTCGCCGAGCGTGCGCGAGCCGAGGCGGCGCTGAAAGAGGCCGATCGGCACAAGGACGAGTTCCTCGCCGTGCTCGCGCACGAGCTGCGCAATCCGTTGGCGCCCATTCGCAACGCCGTGGAGATCATGCGGCGGAGCGCGTTGAGCGATCCGCAGCTGGTCTGGTCGCGGGATGTGGTCGAGCGGCAGGTGAAGCATCTCACGCGCCTCGTCGACGATCTGCTCGATGTCTCGCGCATCACGCGCGGGAACATCAATCTCAGTCGCGAGCCGGTCTCGGTGTCGACGATCGTCGCGCGCGCGATCGAGACGATTCAGCCGTTGATTGCCGAGCAGCGGCATGAGCTGACGGTGGATGTCACGGACGAAGTGCTCGAAGTCGAGGGCGACTTGACGCGTCTCACGCAGGTGCTCGGGAATCTGCTGAACAACGCGGCGAAGTACACGGATCCGGGCGGCGCGATCGTCGTGAGCGCGATCCGCGCCGACTCGGACGTCGAGATTCGCGTGCGCGACAACGGCATCGGCATTCCGCCGGAGCTGCTGCCGCGGCTGTTCCAGCTGTTCACGCAAGTGGATGCGGCGGCTCATCGCGCGCAGGGCGGGCTCGGCATCGGCCTTGCGCTCGTGCGGCAGCTCGTGCAGATGCATGGCGGCAGTGTGACGGCGTATAGCAATGGGCTCGGAACGGGCAGCGAGTTCCTCATTCGATTGCCGCTGCGGGCGCGGCGCGCGCTCGCCATGGAGCCGGGGCTCGTGCCGCTGGCCGCGACGAATGGTGCCGGGAAATCGGGGCATCGCATTCTGTTGGCGGACGACAATCAGGATGCGCTCGAGAGTCTCGCGGCGCTTCTTCAGTGCGACGGGCACGAAGTGCATACGGCGGGCGACGGCGCGCAGGCGCTGGAAGTCGCCGCGCAATGCCGGCCGAACGTCGTGCTGCTCGACATCGGAATGCCGAAGCTCGATGGCTACGAAGTCGCGCGGCGCATTCGCGCGGAGCCGTGGGGCAAGGCGACCGTGTTGATCGCGCTCACCGGCTGGGGGCAGGACGAAGATCGGCGTCGCTCGCGCGAGGTCGGTTTCGATTCACACCTCGTGAAGCCGCTCGATCCCGAGGCGCTGTCGACGATGTTGTCGCGCTTGCCGACGCACTCCGAAACGGTGAGCTGAGGCGAAGCGCCACCGCGCGGCAAATGGTCGCAAACCAGTGCCCCGACTAGTGAGTAGCGCTGGTTCGTCGCGCCGGCTCCGTGGCGGCGGCGACGCGAGCGGACTCGAGAGCCGGGGCCGGTGGAAGGCCGGTGACCTCCAGAATTTGGCGCTCATCGAGGGTTTCGTGGGCGAGGAGGGCTTGCACGAGCGCGTCCAGCTCGCGCCGATGTGAGGTGAGCAGTTTGCGCGCCTGCTCCTCGCAACCCGCGATGATCGACCGCACTTCGGCATCGATGGTGCGCGCCGTATCCTCGCTGTAGGGCTTCGACCCAGCGAGCCCATCCATGCCGCCCAAGTAGGGATTCTGAGGCGGGGCCAGCTGCACCATCCCGAGCTTGTCGCTCATTCCCCAACGGGTGACCATGTTGCGCGCCAAGCTGGTCGCCTGCGCGATGTCCGACTCCGCGCCGGTGGTACGCGTGCCGTACACGATCTCCTCGGCCGCGCGTCCGCCGAGCATGCCGATGATGCGCGCCCGCAGATACGCTTCCGGATAGTTGTACCGGTCGCTGCTCGGCCGCTGATACGTGACGCCGAGCGCTTGCCCGCGCGGCACGATCGTCACGCGATGCACGGGATCGGCCCCGGGCACGAGCAAGCCGAGAATCGCATGCCCGCTCTCGTGATAGGCAATGCGCTCGCGATCGTCCTGCGTGAGCAGGATCGGGCGCTCCGGCCCGAGCACGATCTTCTCCAGCGCATCGAAGAAGTCCTTCATCCGCACGTCGTTCTGATCCCGCCGTGCCGCGAGCAAGGCCGCTTCGTTCACGAGATTGCGCAGATCCGCGCCCGTCAGACCCGGCGTCGCGCTCGCAATCTCCCCGAGCTGCACATCCGCCGCGAGCGGCACGCGCCGCGTGTGCACGCGGAGAATCGCCTCGCGACCACTCTTGTCCGGCAGATTCACCACGACGCGCCGGTCGAACCGTCCCGGCCGCAACAGCGCCTTGTCCAGCACATCCGGCTGATTCGTCGCCGCCAGCACGATGATCCCTTCGCGACTGGAAAACCCGTCCATCTCCGTGAGGATCTGATTCAACGTCTGCTCTTGCTCGGCGATGCCGCCGACGACCGAGGGACCGCGCGCGCGCCCGATCGAATCCAACTCATCGATGAAGATGATCGCCGGTGGGCGCTCCCGCGCCTGCCGGAACAAATCGCGCACGCGCGCCGCGCCGACGCCGACGATCATCTCGACGAACTCCGCCGCGCTCATCGAGAAGAACGGCACGCCCGCTTCGCCCGCAACCGCGCGGGCCAACAGCGTCTTGCCCGTGCCCGGCGCCCCGATGAGCAGCACGCCCTTGGGCGCCGTACCGCCGAGTCGCGTGTATTTCTCCGGCGCCTTCAAGAACTCGACGATCTCGACGAGCTCGTTCTTCGCTTCATCGATACCGGCCACGTCGGCGAACGTGACTTTCTGATCCTGCTCGGTGTCGTAGCGGCGCGCCTTGCTCGCGCTGAACCCCGTGAGCGCCCCCATCCCGGCGCCGCCGCGCTGGGCGCGCCGGAAAATCCACACATAGAAGGCGATGAGCAGCAGAGCAGGCCCGAACCCGTAGAGCAACGTCAGCCACGAGCTCGATTGCATCGGCGCGGCCAGAATCTCGACGTTGTGCTGGATCAGCAGCGACTCGAGCCCCGGCTCGAGAAACGAAGGCAGTGTCGTCTTGAACGTGCGTGAGGTGCGCGGCTCCCCGCGCGGGACTCCTTTCAGCGTCGGCTCGCGTTCGGGCGTCTGCGCGTTCGGGTAGGTGACGGCCTGCGCGAAGCGCCCCTCGACGTCGGCGCCGCGGCTGTAGATGGCTTCGACGTTGCCGGTGGCGACCTGCTCCTTGAACACCGTGTACGGCACGGCGATCGGCGTCTCGGCGCCGGGCGCAAAGAAGCGCGTCACCGCAAAGTTCACGAGCAGCACGAGTATGAAGATCAGCCACATCCGGCCCGGCGGCCAGGCGGGCGTCGGCGGCGGTTTGGAGGTGTTCGGCCGCTCCTGCTGCCCGCCGGGTCGTGCGCTGCGTGCCGTGCCGGGCGGCGGCGCCGGGGAACGCTGCGTCGGGAACGGCCATTTCATACGGCGGATTGCAGCAACTCCTGTACCGCTCGGCCTCAGAACCGCAGCAGAATGCCGAGCGATACCGAGTCGAGCGAGCTGCTGCCCGTCGATTCAGAGTCCGAGCCGACGCTTTGGAGATGACCCACGGCGAGGCGCACCGCCGTGTACGAGCCGTGAAAGAAATCGAGCCCGCCGCCGAGGAGGACGGTGAAATCTCGATGCGAGTCGACTTTGGTCGAGTCCCCATCGCCGCCGCTCAGCTCCACTCGGGTCGAGGTCATCGCAGGTCCCGCGGCGAGAAACAGCCGGGTGTTCGAGCTGACGGGCATACAGAGCAACGCCAAACCATCGAGCGCTACCACCTTCACACGTGCCCCGGGCACAGCGGCAGCGACTGCCGGTGGCGGCTGGAAGCCCCTGGCGAAGGACACGCCGATCTCGAGCGCGAGGCGCGCGTTCAGCTGCCGCGCTCCCGCGAAACGCATCTGCAGTTGCGATGAGCCGCTCGTACCGTTGGTGAAATCCGCACGCGCCTGACCGACCGATACGACCAGATAGCCGTTGTCTGCGCCGTGCGCGCGCGATGCGCCGAGCGCACTGAGCGCGAGCAGGAGAGCGAGGCCCGATGACGGGAGGTATGCGCGCATGCTTCGACCCCTCCAGCCCGAAATCGAACCGATGTCGGGGCCATTGGGGTTCATTCATGCGCGGCGCCGCTCGTGAACGCCGTTGGCTGTTCGGCCAATTGACTTTCAGACGCGGCCGCACCCGAGAACGCAGTGAGCTCGTGAGTTAGCGATAGCGCGCCCTGCGCATCAGTCAGACGGTCGCGGCGTAGCGAATCAATCGACGCCGCGGGGAAATTTTTGCGGCACGATTGATCTCGACGGGTGGCTGCGTCGGAACGGATGTCGCTCCGTTCCGCCGGTTCGCCATGACCTCTCCGCGCGTCGCATTCGTTTGTTGTCTGCTGCTGGCGCCATTGTGGCTCATGACGATGTTCGATCGCGGGCTGTGGACGCCGGACGAGCCGCGCGAAGCGGATATCTCGTGGAACATGTCGGTGCAGGCCGATCGCGCCGTACCGTCGCTCGCGGGACGGCCGTTTCTCGAGAAGCCACCCCTTGCGTATTGGGCGAGCGCCGTCGCCACGAAGTGGTTTCCGCGAGACGCCGCAGCACTGCGCGCGCCGAACTTCCTGTACGCCTGCCTCGTGACGCTCGCGATCGTCGCGCTCGCATTCAGCGCGGGACGCGTGGCGGCGTGGGTCGCAGCGCTTGCGTCGGGCACGTTCCTGTTGTCGCTGCAGGTGGCGTCGTGGCTCGCGACCGATGCCGCGATGATGGTGGGAGTCACCGCCGCATTACTCGGCTTCTATCGAGGACTCGAAGCACCGCCCGGCAGAGCGAAGCTCGCGTGGTACGCGCTCATGCATGCGGCGATGGCGTGGTCCTTCATGGCGAAAGGTCCGGGCGCCTGGCTCGTGCCGCTCACGGCGGCAGCGGGCGTTATCGCGTTGGAACGCAATTGGCGCGAGCTCGCTCGCTGGGAGCTGTGGTTCCCACTGCTCATTCCGGTAGGCGGCATCGGCGCGTGGCTGCTCGCAGTGAGCAACGGACCGAATGGCGCGCACAACCTCGCGATGCTGCTCTGGTACAACGTCGCCGGCCGCGTCGTTGAGTTGAATGCGCCCGATGCAGCGGCGTACGCGCAAGGTCATCAGAACTGGCCCGGCAAGTATCTACTGCAGTTGCCGCTCTACCTCGCGCCGTGGTCATTCCTGTTCGTCGCGGCGCTCCGGCGTGCGTGGTTCGCGGTTCGCAACCCGAATGGGCGGCTGTGGCGACTCGCAGTATGTGCCTGCCTTGTGCCGCTCGCCGTGCTGTCGTTCGCGAGTACCGCGCGCGGCATCTACGCGGCGCCCGCACTCCCAGCGGCCGCCTTGCTCATCGGCATCTGGTTTGCCGAGTATCACGGGTCGATGGATCGCTTCGATCGCGCGATGCTGCGCGCGACGTACGTGCTCGTCGTGGTGTTGGCCGTCGTGCTACTCGCTGCGAGTGTGCTCGTGGCGATAGCGGAGCCCGCGACGCGTGGCCTCTTGTTTTTCTTCGCGGTCGCTATGCTCACCGCCGCCGTGGCACTCGCGGTTTCGCTCGGCTACTTGCGCAGCGGGATATGGCAGTCGTATCTCGCCACGACGTATGCGGGATTCGTCCTGGCGGTGCTCGCCGCATGCGCGCTGCTGTTGCCGGGCATCGATCGGTGGCAGGACTATGCGTCGATCATTCACCAGATCGACGGCGACGCGGACGAGCGCGATCTCGATCTCTACGAGCCGGATGAAACCACCATCGCGGTCGTCGATCTCTACGCGCCCCGACATCGCGGGCGCTGGCACATCATCGAGGTGGGTCACACGCAGGCGGTAGCCGCGAGCGCGATGTCGTCCCACGCGATTCTCGTACTCTTGCCGGGACACGCCGCGGGTTCTTTCAGTCACGCCTTGCGCGGCTGGGGCATCGAGATGAAGTCGCCGTCGAGCGCGAGGCAGCTCGACGATCTCGAACAGCGGTACGGTCTGCGCGTCGAGCGGCTCTACGAAATGCCTGAAGGGCGGCGATATGCGCTGCTCACGTCGAGCAGCGCTGCGCGACGTGCGCCGAGCGTGCCGTCCGCGATGTCGCCGTGGTGACGCACGCTCGACTGCTGGTGGCCTTGGCCATCGTCTGGGTAGCACTTTGGTTCGCGCTCCTCGGTGCGCATCCGCTGTTCAATCCGGACGAGGGTCGTTACGCGGAGATTCCGCGCGAGATGCTCGCGACCGGCGACCTGCTCGTGCCGCGCCTGAACGGCATCGTCTACATCGAGAAGCCGCCGCTGCAGTATTGGACGACAGCCGCGAGCTATCGCCTGTTCGGTGTGTCCGAATGGAGTGCGCGACTGTCCGCGGGCGTTGCGGGGTTACTCACGATTCTCATTGTGTTCGGCGTCGTCGATCGCATGCGCGGGCGCGATGCGGCGTGGCGTGCGGCACTCATGGGCGGAAGTATGTTGCTGCCCGTGCTGATGTCGCATCATCTCACGCTCGACGCGAGTCTCACGTTGTTCACGACCGGCGCGCTCGCGGCGTTCTGTCTGGCACAGGTCGATAGCCGCGACACGGCGCGACACCGTCGTTGGATGGTGGTCGCGTGGATCGCGGCGGCACTTGGCGTGCTCACCAAGGGCATCGTCGCGGTCTTTCTGCCGCTTGCGACCCTCACGGTCTATTCACTCCTGCAGCGGGATTTTCAGGTGTGGCGGCGACTCTCGCTCGCGCGCGGCGTGCCGGTCTTTTTACTCATCGCCGCGCCCTGGTTCGTCGGCATGGAGCGCAACGTTCCAGGCTTCTTCGACTTCTTCTTCATTCGCGAGCACCTCCAGCGCTATCTCACGCCGATCGAAGATCGGCAGGAGGCGTGGTGGTTCTTTCTTCCGGTGCTATTGCTCGGGGTGTTGCCGTGGCTTCCGTCGGCCGCGCGTGCGCTCGTGACAGGGTGGCGGGCATCCGCGCCACGCGGGCAGTTCGACGTGCGCAGGTTCTTGTGGTGCTGGATCGTCGTGACGTTCGTGTTCTTCTCGGCGTCGGACTCGAAGCTCGTGCCTTACATCCTGCCGATCTTCCCGCCACTCTGGATCCTCATGGCCGCCACCGATGAAGAGACCGCGCGACGCGAAACGGCGCGAACGGCATGGGAACTGCTCGGCTGCGGCCTCCTTGTCGCGGCGTTCGCGCTGGCTCAGCCGTTGATGGCGGAACGATTTGCTTGGAGCGCATTGCCGCCCACTCTGCAAACGTCGCTCCTTGTAATCGCTATCGTACTGCTCGCCGGGGGCATCGCGAGTCACCTCGTTCGCGCGGATCTCGCGCTGGCGCAGATCGCGATCAGCGCTGCGGCGTTTGGAAGCCTCGGGATTCTCCTGTGGGCCGCGCGCGCGCTGACGCCGATCTACTCCGGCGAGCCGCTCGTGCGCGCGCTCCCGCGCGACTTACGCTCTGCGCCGGCCTATGCGGTACGGGACTACGATCAAACTCTTCCGTTCTACCTCCGCCGCACGACGACGCTCGTTGAAGAGCGCAACGAGCTGGATTTCGGCCTGCGCCTCGAACCGTGGCGCTCGATCCAGAACTGGGTGGAGTTCGAGAAACAGTGGCGCCGGTCGGAGCAAGCGCTCGCGGTGCTCGACGAGAGGGATCTCGATCAATTTCAGCGCCGCGACCTGCCGTTGCGGATAAGAGCACGCGCGGGACGGGAAGTGCTCGTCAGCCGTCGTTAGGGAGTCTGATTTACTTCCGGTGGCGGTGGGATCGGGCTGCGCGGGCGCGGCGGCGCGAACAGCAAGAATCTGGTTCTTCACCACAGTGCGTGGGTTCTCGAGTGCATCTGCTTCGGTGACGGGTGCACCGAGGCGGGGCGGGCGGCGAGTCGAGGCGGAGCGCGTGCCCAGCGGCAGCGAGCCGGCGCTAGCCGGCGTCTGCCTCTCCAGCCCGGTGCGGCTTTCCTGAAGAAATTCGAGTCGCTCACCGGGCGAACCGGGAGGAATCAGAGGCTCCCGAATTAGCGCTTGCGGCGTGTGAGGTAATCCTTCTCTTCACGCCGCAGCTCGAAACCGAACATCGCGTCGACGATGGCTTCGCACCACCTGCGACACCGCGCGGCGTAACGCGATCCTGCATGGAGCGCGGACAACCAGAGCCCGAGACTCTGCGGGACGACATGAGGGCGTAATACCGACACCACCGCGACTCCACGAGGTAACCCTCCATGAGACGCGCCGGCACGCTGAAATCAATCGACCGGGGCCGCAACCGCCACGCTCCAGCCGCTGGCGAAGGATTTTCCCGCGCGCACCGTCTAAGCGGGAGGAGGGCGTGGCCGGATGAGCTCCGAACACGGCGATTGGTCGTTGAGCCGGCGCATTCTGAGCGGCGACGAGCAGGCGTTCCGAGCGCTGTTCGATCAGGTGTTTCCGCGGCTCTACCGCTTCGCGCTGGCGCGGCTCGGCGGCGACGGCGAGCAGGCGCGCGAAGTCGTGCAGCTCACGGTGTGCCGCGCCTTCGAGCGGCTCGACTCCTATCGCGGGGAGTGCTCCCTCTATGGCTGGTTTTGTCAGATCTGCCGAAACGCGATCGCGGACGCGGGTCGCCACCGGGTGCGCGAGCTCGGGCCGTGGACCCACGGCGATGAAACGATCGAGGAGTTGCTCGAATCGCTTTCGGGACCCGTGGCCGATGAGCCCGAGCAGCGCGTATGGCAGGCGCAACTCGTGGGTTTCGTGCACAACGCGCTCGACAGCTTGCCTGTCACCTACAGCGATGTGCTCGAGTGGAAATATTTGGATGGACTGTCCGTGAAGGAGATCGCCGCGCGTCTCGAAGTCGGTCCCAAAGCTGCGGAATCGCTGCTCACGCGGGCGCGCCGCGCGTTCCGCGATGCCGTTCGCATGCTCGGCGGCGCGATGGACGTGCTCGCGCGGCCGAGCCAGGAAGAAACATGAGCGCGCCGCGCGACCTGGTGGGCGATCTGATTCACGCCGTCGGCCATCGCGATGCGCCGCCGACTGAAACATATGAGGAAACGCTCATCGTCGCGCGAGGGGCGTGGCAGCGCGCGCTGCGTGCACGACGGCGCCGACAGTGGCTGACGCTCGCCGCTGCGGTCACCATTGTCGTTGCGGTAGGGCTCGCGGTCATGCTGTACGCGATATCGACGCGCGCGCCGGCGTTGCTTGCACGAGCGGTGGTCGCTCATGGAGAGGTCGAGGTGCTGGTGCTCGATTCCCGCGTGTGGCAACCGTTGCGTGTCGGTACGGAGATTCCGGCAGGGACGCGCTTGCATACAGGCGCGGATGGGGGACTGGCTCTGCAGCTGGGGAACGGGACGTCGGTGCGCGTCAATCGGGACAGCGAGCTCGCGCTGGACGCGAGCGATGTTCTGCGCCTCGATCGAGGCGCGATGTACGTCGACACCGGCGCGAACGCGTCCTCATTCGCGATCCGCATCGACACGCCGATCGGCTCGGTGCGCGATCTCGGCACGATCTTCGAAGTTCGCGCGCGAGACGATGAGATGCGAGTGCGCGTTCGCGAGGGCCGTGTGCGTCTCACGCCCTCCGGCGCGCGGACGCAGGCTGAAAGCGGCGCGGGCGAGGAGATCGAGCTGTATCGCAATGGCGACGTGCGTCGTCGGCCCCTGCCGGCGCATGACGCGCAGTGGCGCTGGGCCGAAGCGCTCGCCGTGGTGCCGGACATCGAGGGACGGCATCTCCTGGAGTTTCTCGGCTGGGTTGCGCGTCAAACCGGTCGGCGGCTGCGCTTCGCCGAGCCGGAGACCGAGGCGCGCGCCCGCGCGGTGGTTCTGCACGGCAAGGCGGCGCATCTCGCGCCGCTCGATGCGTTGGAGCTCGTGCTCTCGACGACGGATCTCGAATACGTGCTGCCCAGTGACGAGGTGATCATCGTTCGCCAACGCCAGGAGTAGGCGTCCCACTATGGCCGTGGCCGTTCGAGCGATGAGCGGGACGTGGGCTCCCGCTCTGGCGACATTGCTGCTGGGACCGAGCCTGGCGGCAGAGGCGCCGCTGCACGTTGCGTTTCGCGACATGTCTCTGCCGCAGGCGATTGCCGTGTTCGAGCGGCGTGGCCTCTCGATCATCTACAGCAGCGATTTGGTGAAACCGTGGATGCGCGTGCGCACCGAGCCGACATCCGCTGAGCCCGAGCGAGCGCTTGGAGAATTGTTGACGCCTTTCGGGCTGCGGCTGCGCGTGCTGCCCAATGGATACGCGGTCGTATCGGCTGCGCGGCCGAGCGCGAATGCGACTGCCGTGCCGGCAAGCGAGCCGCGCCGCATCTTGCCGTCGCTCGCGCCACTGGGACCCGAAGTCATCGTCGCGGCCAGTCGCTACGAGCTCACGAACAGTCTCACGGCAATGATGCGATCCTTCGGCGGCACCGATCTAACAGGGTTGCCCGATCTCGGTGACGATGCCCTGCGGGCCGCCGCGCGCGTGCCGGGCGCCGCAAGCAACGGGCTCAGCGCGCGTGTCAACGTGCGTGGCGGCGACGTCTCCGAGACGCTCGTGCGCTTCGACGGCGTGCGGCTCTACAACCCCTTTCATCTGAAGGACTTTCAGAGTCTCTTCGGTGCGCTCGACCCGAGCATCGTCGGCTCGCTCGATGTGTATACCGGGGGATTCGGGGCGAGCTATGGCGATCGTTTGAGCGCCGTGCTGGATATCACTTCGCTGGCGCCCCCGGCGCCGCGTTATCGTGAGGTGAGTCTCTCGTTCTTCAATACTTCGGCGCTCGACGCAGGACGCTTTGGCGGCGAGCGCGGTGAGTGGGTCCTATCCGCTCGGCGTAGCAATCTCGACGTGTGGTATCACGCGCTGAGCGAGCTCCCCGGCACGCCGGGGTACGTCGACGCGTTCGGCAAAGTGGCGTACCGGCTGAACGACGAGCTGCGCCTCACGGCAGGCACGCTCTACTTCGCGGACGTGATCTCCCTGGCGGTAGACGACGGCGACGAGCGGGCGAGCGCCGACTACAAGGATCGATACTTTTGGGTACGGCTCGATCACGATCCGACTTCCACTCTCAGTGGATCGACGATCGTTGCGCATGCGCAGCTCGACAGCAATCGGGCAGGCAGCACGGATAAGGACGGCGTGAGTCACGGCACGCTCGCGGACAGCCGCGCGTTCACCATCGATTCGTTGCAGACCGATTGGACGTGGCGCGCGGGCTCGATGGTGCGCCTGCAGTTCGGCGGCGAGCTGCGCCACGCACGGGGGCGATACGACTACCGCGACCGGGCGACCTTCGATGTGACGTTCGATATGCCCGGCGGGCCGGACGGACTCACGCGCGATCACGATATCGCCGCAAGGGCCACGCAGACTCCCTACGCGCTGTATGCGAGTGTGCGACTCGGCGAATCGCGTGGGTTCGCTGCAGATGTCGGCGCGCGCATCGAGAGCGGCCAGGTCGGCCCACGGCTCGGATTTCGGCAGCGGATCGGCGCAAGCAGCTCCGTATATGGCAGCTGGGGACGACTCTATCAATCCCAGAGCATCAATGAGCTGCCGGTAATGGACGGCATCGCGCACTTCGTTCGTCCGCAACGCGCAGAGGAGGCGACGCTCGGTTTCGAGCATCGTTTCGCGCGCGGCATCGAGCTGCGCGTGGAGGCGTACGACAAGCGCCTCTCCGACATGCCGCCTCGCTATGAAGACTTCCTCGACTCGCTGACGCTGGTGCCCGAGCTGAAACCCGACCGCATCCTTCTGGCGCCGACGCGCGGCAGAGCGCGCGGGCTCGAAGCCCTGCTTTCTCGGCGCGGCGATGGTCCGCTGCACTGGTGGGTCGCTTACAGCCGCTCGACCGCGCAAGAGCGTATCGATAGAGCGTTCGTGCCGCGCGGTTGGGATCAGCCGGACGCGCTGTCAGGCGGAATCGATTGGAGCACGCCGCGGTGGAAGGTCAGCGCGGCGTTCATCCAGCATTCCGGCTGGCCCGCCACCAATATTGCGCTGGCGAACGGCGCGCCCGATGACGACACCTCCGGGGCCATCGTGCGCACCGGCCCGTACAACGCCGCGCGCATGCGGCTCTATCGCTCGCTCGATGCCCGCCTCGAACGGCGTCTCGAATTCGATCACAGTCTCTTCACGGTGTTCCTCGAAGTCGAGAACGTCTTGGGTCGCAAGAACCCGTGCTGCACGGCCTATGAGATCGACGACGAGGAGGGCGGCCTCGAGCTGCAGCGACGCAACTATCTGCCGCGCATTCCCTCGCTCGGGTTCCTCCTGCAGTTCTGACGCCCATCAGCGCGGCAGCTGCGCGCATCGCGGATCGACGTTGCACTTGACGAGCCGCACGACTTCACCGGTCCCCAGCTCCACTTCCAAGAACACGCCGATACCGGGCGCGTAATACTTGCGCTCGACGACGTCGGGCTCGAGCTGCGAGAAGTTCTTCGTCACGACGCAGTTGCCGGCACACAGGAGCGTTGCGAGTTTCGCCGGCACGAGCTGGTCCAGCTCCGGTCGCTTGCCATAGGCATAGTCGACGGCGAGCACGTGCGCGCCGTCCTCCGCGTTACCGAGCGAGGATTCTTCGACGTACACCTCTCCGGGTGTGGGCGTGGCTTGGAAGATGATGCCGGGCTTGTCGCCGTCGCGGTCCGCTTTGAACGAGCCGTCGATGCTGACCAACTCGGGCTTTTGCGGCCGATCGCCGGGGAAGGTGTCGAAGCTCGCGGTTTCCTCGCCGCAGTACCACACCGTGCCGTCTTTCGCCTGCGCATACCAATCGTTCGTCGCTTCGATGATGACGCCCTTCTCGAACACCTCATCACGCACGACGATGCAGCGGACCTCGTCGATCAGCTTCGTCGCGCTCGTCACCGTGACGCGCGTCGTCTGCGTCGCGCTCCGGAATTCCCATTGGGCGCCGATGGTGAGCGGGAAGTAGGGGTTCGGATTCGTCAGGCGCGTGAAGTTGCTGTCGAACGAGGCCGGCTCGAATTCGGGATCGTAGCGGTCCTCGCCGATTTGCGCGCAGAACGCGAAGCGCGCCTTGGTTTGCTCGGCGCACAGTTGCGTGGCTTCGTCCCGCGCGGCCTGCGCGTCGGCGAAGCACGACGCGCGGTCGCGAGCGTCGGGCTCATTGATGCAGACGCCGAACGCGATCCAGTAATCGTCTGCGGTCTGATTGCCGCAGGCCCGGGCCACGGCTTGGGCGGCGGCGGAACAGAATTTTCCTTGCGCCAGCAAATCATCGACCGCTCGATCGGCAGCGGCCGGCGCGCCGAAGGCGGGAAACAGTAGGCCTGCCGCGAGCGCGGCACCGGTTGGCGTACGCATGGTGGGACTCCTTTGCGAGCTGCGTACGGAAAGACGCGGATCGCGGCGGAATCCTTCGGCGTGCCTCCAGGATGCGCGCCGGTTCTCACATTACTCCGGCGTAATGGGCGCCCGCCCGGCCGATACCCTAGTATCCCGGCCGACCCCCGCGGACGGTCGCGTGCAGGAGTCCAGACATGGGCATCGGAATGAGAGAGCTGTTGGTGATCCTCGTGGTTGCCCTGCTGGTTTTCGGCACGAAGAAGCTGAAGACGATCGGCTCGGACCTGGGCGGCGCGGTGCGCGGCTTCAAGAAGGCCATGGAGGAGGGGGAGGCCGAAGAGCGCAAGCCTACTTCTGCGCCTGAGCGGCCCGCGGCGCCGGAGAGGCGCATCGAGGCGGAAACGGCTGTTGCTACTGCGGCTTCGGCTGCTCCGAAGAAAGAGACCGCCGCGTAGTTTGGCGCTTGCTGAGCTCACTGCGAGAGGCGTGAGTGTGGCCGCGTGCGGCGCTCGGGACCCGCCCCTGCGCGAACAGGGAACGCCGCTTGCTGCACGATTCATGCTTCGCGGTGAGCTATGCAAATCGCGCTCATCAATCAGCCGCAGGACTTCATCGAGGCTAGCGACGAGCAGCGCGGTTCCGTAAGCATTGTCCAGTGGGAGCTCGCGAGGCGGCTCGCCAAGCGACACGATGTCACGGTGTTTGCCCCGCTCGGCAGGGGCCAGCGGCGCGCAGAGAGCTGGCACGGCATCGAGATCCGGCGCATTCCCTTCGTGCTGCGACCTGTCCACAAGGGCGTGCAACTTCTACAGGGAATGCTCTGCCCGCAGTGGCCGTACTTCGCTTCCCGGCTCTACTTTCGAGAGTACTTCGTGCGGATCGCGCGCGCCCTCCGGGCGCGCTCACCGGCGCTCGTTCATCTGCATAGCCAGTTCCAGTTCGTACCGCTGCTGCGGCAAGCGTTGCCCGGCGCGCGGATCGTGCTCCAGATGCATCAGGACGAGCTCTCGCGAGCCGCGCAGCGCCGTGTGGAACCGACACTGGCGGCCGTAGACGCGATCGTGACCGTGTCCCACTACATCACCAAGGGCATTCGCAGTCGCTTCCCCGCATTCGCGGAGCGCGTGCAGACGATCGGCAACGGCGTGGACACGCGGCGCTTCCGGCCGCGCGCAAGCCAAGGCGCGCTCGGCCGACCCTCGCGGCTCCTGTTCGTCGGACGCGTGTCGCCCGATAAGGGTGTGCATCTTCTGCTCGCCGCCTTCGCGGCGCTCGCGGCCGAAGATCCGCAACTCGAGCTGACCATCGTGGGCAAGCCCGGCTTCTTGCCGGTCGATCTGTTGCGCTCGCTGATGCAAGACGATGCGGCCTTCGAGACGCTGCGTGATTTCTATGGGCGTTCGCCTTTCAGCACCTTCGGCAAAGTCGTGCTCGGTCAGCACAGCAGTTACCTGCGCACGCTGCTACGGCAACTGACTCCCGACGCTGCGAGGCGAGTGCATTTGCTCGGTACCGTGCCGCTGCCCGAGTTGATCGAGGCGTATCGAAACTCGGATCTGTTGGTTCTGCCGTCCGTCTGGAACGAGTCGTATGGGTTGCCGATCGCCGAAGCGATGGCGAGCGGCTTGCCCGTGGTCGCGAGCTACTGCGGCGGCGTGCCGGAGCTGGTGATGCACGGGGTCACCGGCACGCTCGTGCCTCGATGCGACGTCGACGCACTCATCGGCGCAGTGAGGTGCGCGCTCGCCGATGAAAATGCCTTGCGACGGATGGGGCGAGCCGGGCGCGTGCGCGCGGACAGCGTGTTGACGTGGAATCGCAGCGCCGCCGCACTCGAACAGGTCTACCTGCGAGTCATGGCCGAGCCGCGTGCTCACGCAGCGGCCGAGGTGGGCGTCGTCCGCCGCCTGACGAGGAGCTTGTCGATCCTCGGGCCATCCATGTCGACCACCTCGATCACCAAGTCGCGCCAGGTCAGCGTCTCGCCGGTCACGGGCACGCGACCCAAGTGCCACAACACGAAGCCGCCGAAGGTGTAGTAGTCGGCGCCGTGCGCCAGATCGTTCCGCCCGAGCGCATGTTCGGCCTCGTGGATGGCGAGCTGACCATCGATCAGCCAACTCCCGTCCTCGCGCTGGATCGCCTCGGCACGCTCGCGACTGCCCAGATCGGTGAGCTCGCCCGCGATCGCCTTGAGGATATCGGCAGGTGTGGCGAGGCCCTCGATGCCGCCATATTCATCGGTCACGATCGCGAGGTGCACGCTCGATTCGCGAAACAACTCGAGCAGCCGCAGTAGCGACACCGTCTCCGGCACGTGTAGGGGCGGGCGCGCATAGGCGGCGACGTTCGGCGCATTGAGCCGCAGCGCTTCACCCAGATCGGCGAGCGTGATCACGCCGATGAGCTGCTCGAGCTCACCCTCGCAGAGCAGAAAGCGCGCGTGACCGCTCGCGCGCGCCTCGGCCCACACCTCCGGCAGAGGGGACTTCGCGTCCAGCCAGATGATGTCGCCCCGAGGCACCATCATGGATTCGACGGGACGATCGGCGAGCCGTAGAACGCCTTCGAGCATTTCCTGCTCGCGCCGATGAAATACGCCTTCCTTTGCGCCGGTCGCGATCAGCGCGCGCACTTCATCTTCGAGGAGCGAAGCCTGCGGCGCGCTTCGCAGCGGCAGGAGCTTGGTCACCGCTTCCGTCGAGACCTGCAACAGCCACACGAGCGGCGCGGCGATGCGCGCAACCCAGAGCATCGGTACCGCCACCGCGGCGGCCAACGTTTCGGCATGCGCGAGGGCGATGCGCTTCGGCACCAGCTCACCGAGGATCAACGAGAGATACGTCACGAGGGCGACGACGATCGCGAATGCGGTTTCGTCCGCGTACGGAGCGAGCCAAGGAATGCGCTCGAAGATGACGGCGACATCGGCGGCGAATACCGCGCCGCTATACACACCCGTGAGAATGCCGACGAGCGTGATGCCGATCTGGACGCTCGATAGCAGCCGCGTCGGATTCTCGAGCAGCTCGAGCGCAACGCGCGAGCCGTAATGTCCACGTTCCGCTCGCGCCCGCAGGCGTGCCTTGCGGGCGGAGACCAATGCGAGCTCCGAGCCCGCGAAGAACCCGTTCAGCAGAACCAGCGTGAGAATGATCCCGGCTTCGCCCCAATTCATGGGGTCATATTAGAGGATCACCGTGCACCGGCAGTGGCCGGCGCGGGCGCGACAGGCGAGTCGCCGCCAAGCGCGACGATCAGCTCGGCGGTATCCTGCAGGCGTTGCGCCGTCGCGCCGGCCGCGCCGATGCGAGCGCGCTGAACCGCGCGTTCCGCTTCGAGAATCTGCAGTACGCCGACGTTTCCCGCGCTATAGCTGTCGCGCGTGAGTGTGAGGTTGTTCTCCGCAACGTCCAGCGCCTGTTGTTGGGCATTCGTGAGCTGCGCGTCGTGCTCGAGCGCGGCGAGCACGTCCGCGACCTGGCCGAACGCGGTGAGCACGGTCTGTTCGTAATTCGCGACCGCGGCCTGGCGGGCGGCTTCCGCCGCGCGGCGTTCGGCGCGTAGCCGGCCGCCGTTGAACAGCGGCGCCGTGAGGTTGCCGCTCAGCCCGAAGGCGAATGCGGATTCATCGAACAGGTCGCCGACCTTCAGCGCCTGCTGGCTCATCGAGCCCGTCAGCCTTATCTGCGGATAGAGGTTCGCGCTGGCGACACCAACCTCTGCGGTCGCCGCGTGCAGCTGCGCTTCACTGGCACGAATGTCGGGCCGGCGGCGCGCGAGCTCCGACGGCAAGCTCACCGGCAGCGGTGCGAGCGCCGTGAAATCCTCGAGCTCGAAATCCGGCGGCGACCAGTTGCCCGGCGCCTGGCCGACGAGCACCGCGAGCGCGTGGCGCGCGGCGCTCAGCTCTTGGCGCAGCGGCGGCAGCAGCGTCTGATCCTGCGCGAGTTGGCTTTGCGCCGTCAGCAAATCCACGCGCGCGACGGAACCTTCATCCAGCGCTTTGCGTACGAGCGCGACGTTGCGCGAATCCTCTTCGAGGATGCTTTCCGTTGCGCGAATGCGCGCACGCGCCGACGCGATACGCAGCGCTTCGAGCACGACATTGCCGGTGAGCGACAGATGCGCGGCGGTGGCCTCATGCTCGCGCGCTTCCGCGAGTGCCTGCTGTTCCTCGATCGTCCGCCGCACGCCACCGGTGTAATCGAGCATGTAGTTGACGTTCACGCCCACCGAGTACGCCGTGAACGGCGGCAGCTGAAACCCACCGAGAAACGCCGCGCCGTACTTGTTACGCGCATTCGCGGCGGCAATCTCGGCATCCGGCAAGCGAGCGCCGCGGCTCGCGTTGTAGATCTCGCGCGCCTGTTGCAGCGTCGCTTGCGCGGCCTGCAGGCGCCGATTGCCTTCGAGCGCCATCTTCACGGTCTCGTCGAGGGGCGGCGAGCGGAACGCCGTCCACCATTCCTGCCCCGGCGCGGCGCCGGCATCGGACGCGCGCGTTGCGAGCTCGAGGTTCGGCAGCTCCTCGGCGGTGAACTTCTCGGCGGCGGGCGCCTTGGGCGGCACGAAGTTCGGCCCGGCGACGCACGCCGTCAACGACAAGGCAGAAAGGAAAACTAGAGCTCTCATTCGACGGTCACCTGCTGGCCACGGCCCTGTTGTTTCGCGCTGCGCGCGAAGGCAATCAAGGGGATGGTGGCGAGCGTCAGAATCATCATTAGATAAAACGCGTTCAGATAGCCGATCCACGCCGACTGCACGTCGATGGCCTGATTCATGTTGGCCAGGGCTTGCGTCGTGTCGAGCGACGAATTGAAGGGCGTCAGGTGCTCGGTCAGCATCGCGTGCGCGGTCGCCGTGTTGCGCGTCACGTAGGCCTGAATCGTCGAGATGCCGATGCTGCTGCCGATGTTGCGCATGAGATTGAAGAACGCCGCCCCTTCGTTACGCAGTGCGCCCGGCAGCGTGACGAACGCGACGATCGTCAACGAAACGTATGCGAGCCCCGTGCCGAAGCCCTGAACGACGCCGCTCCAGATCAAGGGACCGGAATCGACTTGCGGCGAAATGCCGGCCATCCACCAGAGCGAGTACGCGCCGAGCGCAAAGCCGATGGCGATCAACCAGCGTGCATCGATGAGCCCGGTGATCCGGCCCACCACGGCCATCGCGATCCAGGTCCCCACCCCGCGCGGCGCAGAGACGAGGCCCGCCGTCATCACGGGGTAGCCCATCAATCCCTGCATGAGCGCGGGCATCAAGGCGAGCGTCGCGAACAGCACGACGCCGATGATGAAAATGAAGACGTTGCCGACGACGAAGTTGCGGTCCTTGAAGAGCCCGCGGCTGATGAACGGGTGCTCGGCGGTGAGCATCTGCGAGACGAACAAGAAGATGCCGAGCGCCGCGATCAGCGCCTCGATCTGAATTTCGGTCGAGGAGAACCAGTCCTTCAGCTCGCCGCGATCGAGCATCAGCTGCAACGCGCCGACGCCGATACTGAGCGCGACGAAGCCGAACATGTCGAACGGCGATCGCTTGGGCTTGGTTTCCGGCAGCGTCGCGATGATGCCGATCGTCGCCAGAATGCCGAACGGGATGTTCACGAGGAACACCCAGCGCCAGCTGTAGTCCTCCGTGAGCCACCCGCCCAGCACGGGCCCGATGATCGGGCCGAGCACGACACCCATGCCCCAGAGCGCCATCGCGCGGCCGTGGCGTTCTTTGGGGTTGATGTCGAGCAGGATCGCTTGCGACAGCGGTAAGAGGCCCGCGCCGCCGATACCTTGCAGCGTCCGGAAGATGACGATCTGCGCGAGCGATTCGGCGAGACCGCACAACGTCGAGGCGACCGTGAACACGATGACCGACGCGAGGAACACCCGCTTGCGCCCGAGGCGCACGGCGAGCCAGGCCGCCAGCGGCGTCATGACGGCAGTCGCGACGATGTAAGACGTGAGCACCCAGACCATTTGGTCCTGCGTGCCCGCGAGGCTGCCCTGCATGTGAGGCAGGGCGATGTTCGCGATCGTCGTGTCGATCGCTTGCATGATCGACGCCGCCATGACGCTGGCGGTGATCAGCGCGCGATTGATCGGCTTCCCGCCCATCGAGCTGGGCAGGACGCCGGTAGCCGTGGCAGCGTCTTCAGCCATTGCGACTACTTCGCGGCGTTCTGCGCGGCGACGCGCTCCACGGCCGGCGACGCGTCTTCGTCATCGTCGGCGAGCGGCGCGCCTTGCTGGTTGTGCGTGTCGACCTTCACGGTCGCGGAGAGGCCGGCGTACAGCGGATGCTGGCGATCGCCGTCCTCGATCTCGAGGCGCACGGCGAGTCGCTGCACGACCTTCACCCAGTTGCCCGTCGCGTTCTGCGCGGGCAGCACGGAGAACGCCGAGCCGGTGCCGGGGCTCAGGCTCACGACGTGCGCCTTGAAGCTGCGGTCGCCGTACGTGTCGATCTTGATGGTCGCGGGCTGTCCGGCGCGCATCTTGGCGAGCTGCACTTCCTTGAAGTTCGCTTCGATCCACAGGTCGTGCGTCGAGACGAGCGCGAATACCGGCGTGGCGGCGTTCACGTAGTTGCCGACCTGCAGCCGCTCCACTTGCGTGACGACACCATCATCCGGTGCGGTGATCGTCGTGTAGGAGAGATCGAGCAGCGCGCGATCGAGCTCGGCCTGCGCCTGTTCGACCGACGGATGCTTGTTCGGATCGATCGTCGGATCGCCGCCGAGATTCGCTACGACGCTCGCAATCTGCTGCTGAGCGGCCGCGACGGCCTGCGACGCCGAGTCACGCGCATGCACCGCGCGATCGACCTGTGACTGCGACGAAATGCCGGACGCGAGCAAGCGTTTCTGCCGCGCCATCTCGCGGTCTTCGTATGCGAACGTGTCCTGTGCCGAGCGCAACTCGCTCTGCCGCTGGCCGTACAGCGCCTTCATCGATTCGATCTGCAGGCGTGTGTTGTTCAGCTTCGCACGCGCTTGCGCGACGGCGAGCTGGAACGGCCGGTCGTCCAAGCGGAACAGCACGGCGCCGCGTTTCACGCGCTGGTTGTCGCGCACGTTGAGCTCGATCACGCGGCCCGGCACGTTGGTGCTGATCGCAACGCGCGCGGCGTTCACGTACGCATCGTTCGTCGATTCGGAGCGAGCCGAGACGAAGTAGAGGAACGCGGCAATGGCGACGATGACGAGCGAGCCGCCGATCATCAGCGGGGTGCGGATGCGCCGCAGGCGCGCGACACGGGATTCGGATGCGGTATTCACTTCGGGGGCCGTTTTTTCAGTGTTCGTAGAGTCGTTCATGAGGACGCCTTCCTGCGCCGCTGCGCCGTCGAGTCGGACGTCCGCCGCCCGCGACGCGCAGAGGTGTGCGTGGGAGCGCTGGTCCGCGCCGGCTCGCTGGCCGTTGGGACCAGCGTCAAGAGATTCGCGTGGACGCGTTCGAGCAGCGTAACGAGCTGCGTGCGCTCGTCCGTGGAGAGCCCGGCAAGCGCCTCGCCGCGCGCCCGGTCGCCGATGCGCGTGATCTCCGCGAGGATCGAGTCCGATGCCGGCTTCAAGAACAGGCGGTAGACGCGGCGGTCGCTCGGATCCGGCCGGCGCTCGAGAAATCCGTCTTTCTGCATGCGGTCGAGCACGCGCACGAGCGTCATCGGGTCGGTGTCGCACAGCTCGGCGAGGCGCGCCTGCGTACACCCTTCGTTGCGCGACAGGAATACGAGCACCTTCGCTTGCGTGAGCGTCAGGCCGATCTGGTCGGCATTCGACTCGAAGTAGCGCACCCAGAGGCGCGACAGGTCTTTCATCAGAAAGCCGAGATTGCGGATGCGGTCCATAACTGGTGAGTTTATATCAGGTGATACGAATGACTCGTATCCGCCAAAGGGGAGAGCGCGCGGATGGAGGAAGGAAGAGGGCGCGCAGTCGCGCCTAGAAGCTGCGCTGTGTCTCGACCAAAAACTGCAGCTTGCTGATGGACTTATCGCCGTCGAGGGGGAACGCGACGTCGATGTGCAGCACATTACCTAATGCCGAGCGGCTGTTCCCCAGCCGCAGTCCGAAGCCTACGTCCCGCAGCACCCCTTGTGGGGGCGAGCCGGTCGGATTCGAGCCCCAGGCGCCGCCCATGTCGTAGAACACCGCGCCGCCCACGTTGAAGAGCCGGAACGGATACCAGTTCGTGTACCAGCGCTGCTCGGCCGACGCGAGCCAGCGCCCCTCGCCGCCCTGATAGCGCAGCGGATAGCCGCGCAAGCCGTTGTCGCCGCCGATGAGGAGTTGATGGTCGAGGTCGGCGTTCGAAGTGACATCCGCGCCCGCGCTGAGAAAGAGCAGGCGACGTGGCGACTGACGATAGTAATAGCGTGCCGATACGCCGCCCAGCACATCCGCAAATCCACCGCTCTCGTGCCGGCCCGTGAGGGTCGAAGAGAGCAGCAACCGCTGGCGCTCGCTCGGCTCGAAACCGCGCGAGATGCCGCCGCTGAACATGAGCGCGTTCCGATCGGCGCCGAAAGAGGGCGCGGCGTAGCCGAGCTGAATGTTCGCTTGCAGGCCGAGATAGACGTCTTCCGTCTTCTCGATTTGATCGCGATTGCGCGCGGTCTCGAAGTCGTCCTGAATCCATTGGTAGCCGACCCAGGGATACGCGAGCTTGCGGTCCGCCGGGAGGATGCGGGTCGGGCCGGTTTCGCCGACGATCGGCGTGAACTCGCTGTCGTCGTAGGTGAAGCCCGCGGTGACCCGCTGCGTCCAGCCATCGATGAGCCCGCGCGACCATCCGCCATAGACGGTCGCCAACTGCGCGCGGGTGCCGTACTGGTCGATCACGTTCCCGAGGTCGTAGAGCGAATCGACGCGCTCGTCGCGCACGCCGCTGAAGCCGGTCGCCCAATGCGTATCGAGCGCGTAGAAAGGATGCTCGAGCGCGAATTGCTCCGTGCGCCCGTCGCTGTTGTCCGAATATCCGAGCGTCGTCGTCCACCACGACCCGAACACTTGCGGCGCGTGATAGAGGAAGGTCGTCGAGGTGCGATCGACACCGGACTTGCGCCCGAGGCTGATCTGACTGCCGGTGCCGAGGAAATTCAGCTCTTCGACTTCGAAGCCGCTCGTGTTCTTGCCGCCTTTACGTCCGTACGAGACGCCGGGATTGAGCGTCCAGACATCGTGCGTCACGACCGCGATATCGACGACCCCATCGTGATAGGCCACGGGCACGATCTGCGCTTCCTGCAGATAGCGCGTGTTACGAAGAATGCGCTCGGACTCTTCCAGCAGCCGCCCGCGATACGCTTCCCCCGGATGGAACAAGAGCTGATCGCGCACCGTCGCTTCGCGCGTGCGGATGTGCAGATTGTTGGCGATCCGGAACAGCCAGGTGTTCTCCGCCGGCAGCGAGGGGTCGAAGATGTTCTGCGGATCGATCGTCACGGTGCCGACGCGCGCACCGGCTGCTTCGAGCTCCGTGTCGCCCGGCACGTCCGGCGGGCGCGCGAGCGGATTGTGGGTCGTGCGCGAACGCACGCTCGGTAGGAGTCCGCCGCGCGCTGAAACGCATTCGCTGCCGAGCGCGAGGGCCGCGCAAGCCAACCCCGCCGTGATGAGCTCTCTTCGCACGGCCGGTTGGACGGAACCGTGGCCGACAACCAACCGGCGTCGCGGCATCTCGTGAGGTGGCCCGCTCCGTCGGTGCGGCCACCGATTGATTTTCCGAAGCGCTACGGTCTTACGGCGATGGGCCGCCTCGGCTCGATTTCAGTGTGGATGTAAGTGCCGTGCCATTGAAGGTCGTCATCCTGGGTGCCAACGGCTTCATCGGCAGCGCCCTGACCGCTGCCATCCTGCGGACCCGTTCGTGGGAGGTGTACGGCATCGACCTCTCCGATCACAAGCTGCGCGACCTGCCGTCCAGCTCGCGCTTTCACTTCGTCGAAGGCGACATCTCGATCAACAAGGAGTGGGTCGAATACCACATCAAGAAATGCGACGTGGTGTTGCCGCTGGTCGCGATCGCGAATCCGGCGCAGTACGTCACCGATCCGCTGCGCGTGTTCGAGCTCGACTTCGAAGCGAACCTCGCGGTGGTGCGCCAGTGCGTGAAGTACAAGAAGCGCCTCATCTTTCCGTCCACCTCCGAGGTGTACGGCATGTCGCCGGATGGTGTGCTCGATGAAGAGGCGAGCCCGCTCGTCTACGGCCCCATTCACAAGCAACGCTGGATCTACGCGGCCTCCAAGCAGCTCCTCGATCGCGTGATCTACGGCTACGGCGTGCACACCGCGCTCGACTACACGCTCATCCGGCCGTTCAACTTCATCGGCCCGAATCTCGACAACATCGACGAGCCCAAGGAGGGCAGCTCGCGCGTGTTCACGCAGTTCTTGTCGAACATCATGCACCGCTTGCCGATCAAGCTCGTGGATGGCGGCGACCAGAAGCGTTCGTTCACGTACATCGACGACGCGGTCGACGCCATTCTGCGCATCATCGAGAATGCGAACGGTGCCGCCACGCGCCGCATCTTCAACATCGGCAATCCCGGCAACTGTGTGTCCGTGGCGGAGCTGGCGCAGCGCATGGTGAAGATCGCCCAAGAATTTCCGGAGCTGGAACAGCGCGCCCGCGCCACGCAGATCCAGGCGGTGTCCTCGCAGCAGTACTACGGACAGGGATATCAGGACATTCAGGTGCGCGTGCCCGCGATCGAAGCCGCGCGAGTGCATCTCGGCTGGAGGCCGACCACCGATCTGGATTCCTGCATTCGCAAGACCGTCGCGTACTACGTCGATCAGAGCACCGCGTCCGTACCGCGGCTCGCCGTGGAGGCCGCCCGCGCCTGATGCGCCCCGTCTTCTGGCTCCTCGTCGCGCTCGCGTGGTTCGCCACGACCGGCTGGCGTCCGTTGCTCGAGCCGGACGAAGGCCGCTATGCCGAGATTCCACGTGAGATGTGGGTGAGCGGCGACTGGGTCACGCCGCGCCTCAACGACGTCAAGTATTTCGAGAAGCCGGCGCTGCAGTACTGGGTGACGGCCGCGATGTACTCGGTGTTCGGCGTGCGCGAATGGACCTCACGGTTCTGGTCTTGCGCGCTCGCTTTCCTGTGCATTCCGATGACGTACTTGTTCGCGCGCTGGATGTACGGCTCGATGGCGATCGCGGGAGCCGCGGCCGCCGTGCTCGCGATCAATCCCTTCTTTCTCATCATCGGGCAGATCAATCTGCTCGACAGCGCGCTGACGTTCTTTCTGATCGCATCGATGTTCGCGTATCTGCGAGCCGGTGCCGCGGCCGCCGGCAGCGCGGAGGAGCGTCGTTGGATGCTGATCACCGCGCTCGCGCTCGGGCTGGCGGTGCTGTCGAAGGGCATCGTTGCGCTCGTCTTGGCAGGGGGCACGCTGATCATTCATATGATCGTGACGCACGACGTGCGGGCGCTGCGCCGTTGGTATCTTCCGCTGACGATCCCGCTGTTCTTGCTCGTGACGGCGCCGTGGTTCGTCCTCATCAGCGTGCGCAATCCCGAGTTTCCTGAATTCTTCTTCATTCATGAGCATTTCTCGCGCTTCCTGACGGACGAAGCGGATCGCGCGGGCCCGGTATGGTTCTTTCTACCCTATGTGTTGCTCGCGTTGTTGCCGTGGATCGCACAGGTTTGGCCGGCGCTGCGCACGGCCGCGCGCGGCGGGCCGCGCAATGCGAGCGAGTCCGCCGTGTGGTTCCTGTTGATCTGGTGTGCAATCGTTCTGGTGTTTTTCTCCGTGTCGCACTCCAAGCTGCCGCCGTACATCATGCCCATGATGCCGCCACTGGCGGTGCTGCTGGCGCCGCGCATCGCCGAGCGGCCGGCGTCGATTCGGCAGGCTGCCTGGATCACGTGTGTGCTCGTTGTGCTCATCGCCGTCGCGCTAGTCGTGGTCGCGCACCGCAAAGCCGGCATTCTCCCGATGCCGCTGTTGATATGGTCGAGCGTCGCGGCAATCATAGTGCTCGCGATGGCGCTCAGCCGCCGGCGCGAATGGGTCCCCGCGGCGCTTGGCGCGATTCTCGGTATTCAAGCGCTGATGATGAGCTATAGCGCGCTGCCGCCGTTGCGAACATCGAAGCCGCTGGTCGCCGCAATCCGGCCCCTCGTCGGTCCCGACACGCAACTGTTCAGCGTGGATCAATACCGCCAATCGGTGCCGCCATATCTCGGACGCACGTTGCGCGTCGTGCGCTATCGCGGCGAGCTCGACTTCGGTTTCAGTCAGGACGCGTCTCAGTATGTGCCGACGCTCGACGCGTTCATCGCCGAGTGGTCGAGCGCGGGCAGCGCGTTGGCGTTCGTCGCGCCGGAAGTGATGGATGATTTACGGGCGCGCGGCGTACCCTTTCGGGTACGCGCCGCCGATGGCCGCAGCGTAGTGGTGAGTCGCCGATGAGCACAGCTCCCAAGGATTTCCTGCCGTTCACGCGCCCGTGGGTGAACGATGAGGCCATCGAGCGCGTCGCAGCCACGTTGCGCTCCGGCTGGTGGGCCAGCGGCCCCCGGGTGCTCGAGTTCGAGGCTGCGCTGTCGCGGCTCCACAATGGCCGACCGGTACGCGCCGTGAATCACGCCACCGCGGGACTGGAGATTGCTCTACGGGCGGCGGGCGTCGGGCCGGGCGACGAGGTCATCACGCCCGCGCTCAGTTTCGTCGCGACGGCCAACGTCATCACGCGAGTCGGTGCGACGCCGGTGTTCGTCGATGTGGATCTCGATACGCGCAATATCGATCTCGAGCAGGCGGAGGCGGCGATTACGCCGCGCACGCGCGCGATCTTGCCCGTGCACTTCGCCGGGTTGGCGGTCGACATGGATCGCCTGTACGCGATCGCCGCGCGCAACGAGCTGCGCGTCGTCGAAGACGCCGCGCATGCCATCGGCACCGCGTGGCGCGGCAAGCTCATCGGCAGCTTCGGTGATCTCGTGTGTTTCAGCTTCCATGTGAACAAGAACATCACGACGATCGAAGGCGGCGCCATCGCAGGCGGTTCCCCGCCGGAGGTCGAGGCGATAGAGCGGTACCGTTTTCACGGTCTAAGGAAGTCAGGGCCGGACGAGTTCGAGGTGCTGGAGGCAGCGGGCAAGGCGAACCTCTCCGATGTTTGCGCCTCCATCGGGCTTGCGCAGCTGCCTCATCTCTACAGCTTCAACACGGCGCGCCGCCGGCTCGCGGCGCGCTACTTCGAGCACTGGGGCGCGGCGCCGCCGCTGCGCTTGCAGGCGCAGGGCGACGATGGGCACAGCTGGCACCTCTTCGCGCCGCTCCTGCCGCTCGAGACACTGCATATCACGCGGCGTCGGTTCATCGAGGCGATGGCTGCGCGGGGCATCGGCGTGGGCGTGCACTATCCGGCCATTCATCTCTTCGCCGCGTATCGCGCGCTGGGCTATCGCGACGGCCAGTTTCCGAACGCCGAGCGGATCGGGCGCGAAACGGTGACGTTGCCGCTGTTCCCCGCGATGCAGCCGAGCGACGTCGATCGCGTCGTCGCCGCGGCGGCCGCCGCGATCGAGGAGGCACGCAAATGAGTCCACTCGTCTCCGTGATCGTGCCGGTCTACAACGAAGAGCAAGGCCTGCCCGCGCTGTTCGAGCGGCTCTATGGCGCGCTCGACGCGATGGGTCGTTCATACGAAGTCGTGTTCGTCGACGACGGCAGCCACGATCGCTCGGTCGCGGTGTTGCGCGCGCAGTTCGAACGCCGGCCGGAGCAGACGCGTGTCGTCGTGTTCGCGAACAACGCCGGGCAGCACATGGCGATCCTCGCGGGCTTCGAGTACGCGCGCGGCGTCTACATCGTTACGCTCGATGCCGATTTGCAGAATCCGCCCGAGGAGATCGCAAAACTGGTCGCAGCGCTGGAGGGTGGCGCCGATTACGTCGGCACCATTCGCAAGCTGCGCCAAGACAGCTGGTGGCGCCGCTCGGCGTCGCGCTTCCTCAATCGCGTGCGCGAGCGCACCACACGTATCCGCATCAGCGATCAGGGCTGCATGCTGCGCGGTTACGATCGCACGATCGTCGACGCGGTCAATCAGTGTCACGAAGTGAATACGTTCGTACCCGCGCTTGCGTATACCTTTGCGCGCCGGCCCGTGGAGATCGAAGTCGCGCACGCCGCGCGCGAGCACGGTGAGTCGAAGTATTCCTTCTACCGCCTCATCCGCTTGAACTTCGACCTCATGACGGGCTTCTCCCTCGTGCCCCTGCAGTTCTTCACCATCAGCGGCATCCTGATCGCCATCGCGTCGCTCGCGTTCGTCGGCTATCTCGCGCTCCGCCGCATCTTCAGCGGGCCGGAAGCGGAGGGCGTGTTCACCTTGTTCGGCATCGCCTTCTTCCTGATCGGCGTGCTGTTGCTCGGGCTCGGAGTCGTGGGCGAGTACGTGGGACGCATCTACGAGCAAGTGCGCCAGCGGCCGCGGTTCGTGGTCGCGGCCGTGCTCGAACAAGACCCATCGATCGCACGTCCCGCGGGAGACACTACTCGCGTCTTTGCGCGGCAGGTTTCCGGCCAGTGAGCCCTCGCGCCGTGGTGTTCGGATATCACGACGTGGGCCACCGCTGCCTGCGTGTGCTGCTTTCGCAAGGGCTCGAGGTGTCCCTCGTCGTCACACACGCACCGGACCCGACGGAAACACAGTGGTTCGCGAGCGTCGAGCGCACGGCGCGCGATTACGGCATCCCGGTGCTCACACCGGAGAACCCGGCGCAGGCGGGACTCGAACGCATCCTGAGCGAGATGCGCCCGGATTTTCTGTTCTCTTTTTACTATCGGCGCATGCTGAGCGCCGCCCTCTTGCAGCAGGCACGACGCGGCGCGCTGAACATGCACGGCTCGTTGCTACCGAAATACCGCGGACGAGCGCCGATCAATTGGGCGATCCTGCGCGGCGAGCCCGAAACCGGCGCGACGCTGCACTACATGGTGGAACGTGCGGATGCCGGGGACGTCGTCGATCAACTCGCGGTCCCGATCCTGGAGGACGATGATGCGTTGGCAGTCACGCGGAAAGTGACCGCGGCAGCGGAAGTCGTGCTCGCGCGCTCGCTGCCTGCGCTCTTGGACGGCGTGGCCCCGCGACGTCCGCAGAACTTGGAGGACGGGCAGTACTTCGGCCGTCGCACCCCCGAGGACGGCCGCATCGATTGGTCGCGGCCCGCGCTCGAGATTCACAATTTGGTGCGCGCCGTGGCGCCGCCGTTTCCGGGCGCGTTCTCGGACCTGAACGGCAGCCGCTGGTGGTTTCACAAGACATGCGTCGTAGCTCGCCGCCCCGGCTCGCCCGGAATGCCGCGGCTCTTCGGTGTAGAGGGCCGCTGCTTCATCGGCTGCCGCGACGGGTCCGTGCTCGAGCTGCTCGCGGGGCGCATCGACGAGACGGCCATCGATCTGCGCGCGCTCGCCGCGGATCTGTTACGCAAACCCATGCCGCTGCCCTTGTCGCAGCACTGAGGCACGCGACATGCCACGCATCGCGCTGAAGATCGACGTCGATACTCATCGTGGTACGCGCGAAGGCGTGCCACGCCTCGTGGATCTGCTCCAGCAAGTCGGTGCGCGCGCCACGTTTCTCTTCAGCCTCGGACCCGACCACACAGGGCGCGCGATCCGGCGCGTCTTCCGTCGGGGGTTTGTGGGCAAGGTGCGGCGGACCTCCGTCGTGCAGCACTACGGCGTGAAGACGCTACTCTACGGCGTGCTGCTGCCTGGGCCGCACATCGCCAAGCGCAACGGCGCGATCATGCGCGATGTCGCGAGCCGTGGCTTCGAGGTCGGTGTGCACACATACGATCACTCGAAGTGGCAGGACAACGTCGCGCACGCTGACCCCGACTGGACGCGGCGCGAGCTGCACCGGGCGCACGCGCAGTTCGTCGAGACCTTCGGTTTTCGTCCCATGGTGCACGGTTCGGCCGGCTGGCAGATGAACGCGCACGTGCCGCGCCTCGAGCACGAGCTCGGATTTCGATACGCCTCGGACACGCGCGGGAGCGGTCCGTTCTTGCCGGTGATGCGCGGCATCGTCGGGCACGTCCCCCAGCTGCCCACGACACTGCCGACGCTCGACGAGCTGCTGGGCCGCACGGATCTGTCGCACGGTGGAGCTGTAGAAGAGCTCCTGGCGATCACCGCGCGCGAGCTGCGCGATCACGTCTACACTTTGCATGCGGAGCTCGAAGGCGGGCGCTATCTATCGGCGTTCGAGCAGCTGCTGAAATCGTGGCGCGACTATGGCTACGAGCTCACCGATCTCGGCGCGCAAGTCGACGCGCTCGATGCCGCGCAACTGCCTTTGCACGAGGTCATTTCCGGAACGGTGGCCGGACGCGCGGGCAAGCTCGCCGTGCAAGGCCTGCGCAGCGGCGCGCTGTCGCTCGCCGCGAGCTGACGGATCACGGCAACTGAGGGTCTTTTGCTAGACGCTGCGCAGGCGCGGGCGTGCGCGCTTGGACGCGCTCGAAAGCGGCGTCACCGGCCGCGGCGCGCTGTATCGCGGGCCGTCGCCGGGGTAGCCGTCACGCACATCGAACTCACCGCGATTGAACGCGCTCATGCGCGCCGCGGCTTCGCGACTCTCCCAGAGCCCGAGATGCAACGCTTCGAGATCTTGCGTCTCACCGTGGCCGCGATTCACGAGGGCTTTGAGATGCGCGAGCGCGCGCGCCGGATGCGCGGCGAGACGCCGCGCGAGAACGAGCGACGCTTCGAGCGCATGCGTGGCCACGAAGCTCACGAGTCCGCGTGCGGCGGCGAGCTCCGGCGTGAAAGTCATGCCCAACGCGATGCATTCGAAGGCGCGCGCCGCGCCGAGCAAGCGCGTGAGCCGCGGCACGCCGCCCGCGGCGGGCAGCACGCCGAGATGAATCTCAGTCGTGCCGATGGAATAGAGCCCGGCCTGCGCCACCCGCAAATCGCAGGCCAAGGCCAACTCCAGCCCGCCACCCAAGCACGTTCCGTTGATCGCCGCGATTACAGGTTTGTCACAATTCTCGATCTGCTCGCACAGCGCGCGCAGCTTGCGCGGAAAAGCGGCGGGTATCCCATCCGTGATGCGCATCTCCGGGTCCCAGTAATGCTGCACGAACACGCGCGTAACGCCGCCCGTGAGCACGATGACACGCACGGTAGGGTCGCCGGCGGCAGCGGCGAACGTCGCCTCCAGTGCGGGCAACATGCCCGGAGTGAGGAAACCCTCGGGTGGGTTGACGAATCGGATGACTGCAATGGAACCGTCGATGCGTTCCGCGGTGATTTGCGACATGTTCGGTTTGACCCGGGCCGCGAGTGCCATCAATCGCCGCGGCTATCGATTGATAAATCCGCGACCGGGAGTCTCACGCACCATGAGGCTCGAAACGCGAGTTGTCGTGTGAACACCCACCCCGTCGACCGTGAGCTGGTCAGCGCGCTGTTGCGCGGCGAACGAGTCGCGTTCGACCGCTTCTTTGCCGACTACTTCCCGCGGCTCTATCGCTTCGTCTTGCCGCGTATCGAGAGCGATTCGGCAGCGGCCGAGGACTTGTGCCAGCACGTGTTGGCGCGCGCGATTCGCGCGCTCGCGACCTATCGCGCGGAGGCGTCGCTCTTCACGTGGTTGTGTCAAATTGCGCGCAATGAGCTCAGTCGGTATTGGGAACGGCGCAAGACCGAGGATGCGAACGTCCTGCACATCGAAGACGACGCGGACATTCGCGCGATGCTCGAATCGGTCGCGGCGCCGGAGTCGGAGCAACCCGAGGCGCAGCGCTTGCGCTCCGAAGTGGCGCGCATCATTCACGTCGCGCTCGATCATTTGCCGCAGCACTACGCGAATGCGCTCGAGCTGAAGTACATCGATGGCCTGTCGGTGCAGGAAGTGGCGGCGCGGCTCTCGCAGACCGTCACGGCCACACAATCCGTGCTCGCCCGCGCCCGCGGCGCCTTGCGCGACATTCTCGAATCGGCCGGCGTCACTGCGTCACATCAGGTGGACGCGGCAATTCCTGCACGGCTGAAGGGAGTCGTGCCATGAAGACTGAGCCTCGTGCAGACGAGCCGCGGAGTGATGCGCCCGCACTGCTCGAACGCGAGCGAGTTGCGCTCTCGCTGCTGCGGCGAGCGGGCCGGCGCAATGCGCCGCCCCCCGATGCAACCGAGCGCGTCTACGCGGCACTTCTCGATGTCTGGTCGGAGGAAGTGTCGCGCCGCCGGAGCATGTCGCGCCGCCGGAGCATGTCGCGGCGACGGACCATCGCGGCCGGCGTGGCCGTGCTCGCGGTGGGCGCGGCTGCAGTGTTTTGGCGCCCGCAATTGGGGACGAACGGCGTCGCGCGGGTCACGCGCCTCACGTCTCAGGTTGTCTTGACGCGCGGGGACGTGACACAGACCGTCTCCAGCAAGCTCGATCTGCAGAGAGGCGATCGCCTGGATGTGCCGGCCGGCAGCGCGCTGGCCGCGCGCCGTGCCGACGGGCTGTCGGTCCGCGTCGCCGGTCCGGCCTATCTCGTGTGGGATTCGGCCCAGCAGATCCGGCTCGATCGCGGCCGCGTGTACGTCGATGCCGGCCCGAAGCCGGACGACACGCGCGCCCCGTTCGAGGTGCGCACGCCGCTCGCGCGCATCGAGCACATCGGCACGCGCTTCGTCGCGGACTCGAATCCCGACCGTGTGCGTGTCGCCGTGCGTGACGGTCACGTGCGGCTCACGTCGGCGAACGGCGACGCGCTGGGCATCGACGGCGGTCAGGCCGCCGAAGCTGCCGTGAATGGTCAAATCTCGTGGGTGACGCCGCCGGCGCGCAGTGACTGGGAATGGGTCGATGCGCTCGCGCCGGCCTGTGGCATCGACGGGCGCTCGCTGTTCGACGTCCTCACCGATCTCGCGCGCGAGGCGGATTTACAGCTTGTCTTTGCGACACCGGAGATCGAACGCCGGGCTCGCGACCTCACCCTCCACGGCCCGGCACTGGAGCTGCCCCCGCGCACGGCGATCGACGCCGTGCTGGCCACCACCGATTTGGACGCGGACCTCGCCGGGGCGCGCGTCGTCCTCAAGGACCGAATGACAGGATCGTAATGACACGCCTGTAATTTCCGTCACGGAGATGCGACAGCGTCTGCCCGACCCATCGCAGCCGTGACGCCGACCGGTGCTCCGGTTACGATGGGTACGTGAGCGTCGCAGGGAAACACGGGCGAAACCGGCGCGGGCGCGCGCACTTCAAGGTGTCAGGTCATCTGCTCGCCGGCTGCGCGGCGCTCGCTCCTGGCGCATTCGCGTTTCACGCGGCGCATGCCGCCGCTCCATCCGATACGACAGTTACCGCGCAACGCGTCGCTTCCGCCGTCGTCGTGCTCGGCGAGTCGTTGGGCGCAGCACTGCAGACGCTCGAGCGGCCGGGCCTTGCGATCATCTATAGCTCCGCGCTGGTGCCGCCGGATTTGAAGGTCACGGTGTTGCCGCGAGCGGGCGAGGCGGCCGAGCAGGCGCGCGAGATCCTCGAGCCGCATTCGCTCGCGCTGCATCCGGTCGCTCCCGGGTTGTATGCCGTGGTCCGCGCGAACCTTCCGCGGCCCGCGCCGCAAGTCGCGCCGGCGCTCTCCCGACTCGAGCGCGCACCGGCGCGCGAGTCCGATCCGCCCCCGATGTCCGACGTCGTCGTCGAGGGTACGCGCGAAGCCGGCGAAGGTTCGGACGTTTCGACCGCACAATTGCTCGATCGCGCGCAGATCAACGCCCAGCCCGGCCTGCGTGACGACGCCTTTCGAAGCGCGGCGCGCGTACCGGGCATCACGATGAACGGCTTGTCGGCGGCGCCGCACGTGCGCGGCGGCGGCGAAGACGAAGTGCTCGCGCTGCTCGACGGGTTCCCGATCCGTCAGCCGTACCACTTGTCGGGGTATCAGAGCGTTTTCAGCGTCATCGATCCGCAGTTGCTGTCGAGCATGGACGTGTTCACCGGCGGCTTTCCGGCGCGCTTCGGCGGTCGCATGAGCGGCGTGTTCGACATGCGCCTGCCGGATCGCTATGGCGCGTCGACGCGCGGTCTCGGCATGAGCTTCTTCAACGCGAGCGCGCGCGGCTCGGACGTCATCTCCGGCATCGATGGCTGGGACTGGCTCGGCATGGGCCGCATCGGCACGCTCGGTCTGGTCCTCGATGCGGTCGCGCCGGAGGTCGCGGAACCGTCGTACGGTGATTTCGTCGGCCGTTTGCGTTGGCTCAGCTCGGCGGACAGCGAGATCGCGCTGTACGTGCTGGGCGCACGCGACTCGCTCGACATCGACAACGAAGATCGCACCGAGCACGCGCGAGTCGACAGCCGCTCGCTCTATGCCTGGTTGCGCGGCGAGCACCACTGGGACGACGGCGCGCAGTTGACGGTGTGGTTCGGCAATACCTCGCTCACGAGCTCGCGGGTCGGCGAGTCGGATGACCCGCTGATCAGTTTCGGCCGCTTGTACGATTCGCGCGCCGCGAGCATCTGGGATTTGCGCGCGCGTTATGCGCTGCCGCTCGGCTTGACGCAGGAATTGCAGCTCGGCGGCGAGTGGAGCGCGGGCTCGGCCCACTACGACTACAACAGTCATGTCGAATTCTCGCCCGAGATCGCGGCGCTGTTCGGCAAGCCGCAGACGCTGTCGAAGCGCTTCGTCGAGAGCCCGCAAGTGCACGAGGCGCATTTCTTCGCCTCGCATCGCTGGGATGTGACGCCGACCTTGACCACGGAGATGGGCTTCCGGCTCGAGCGGGATTCGGGCTTCGGGTTCGATCCGCATGCCATGCTCGATCCGCGCCTGGCGGTGAAATGGGCGTTCCGGCCGCACACGCAGATGCGCGTGCAATGGGGACGCTTTCATCAATCCGATGAAGTGAACGAGCTGCGCGTGCAGGAAGGCATGACCGCCTTCGATCGGCCGCAGCGCTCGGATCACCTGATCCTCGGGCTCGATCATCAGTTGGAGAACGGCGTCGGCTTGCGTGCCGAAGCGTTCAGCAAGCGGCAGCTCGATCCGCGCGTGCGTTTCGAGAATCTGTTCGACCGGCTCGCGATCCTGCCGGAGCTGGAACCGGATCACGTGCGCGTCGCGCCGGACAGCTCGGAGCTGCGCGGCGTCGAGTTGAGCGCGGAGCGGCGCGGGCATCCGATCAGTTGGTGGGCGTCGTACACCTGGGCGCAGGCGCTCGACGATATCGACAGTGTCGAAGTGCCGCGGAGCTGGGATCAGCGGCATGCGGTGACGCTCGGAACGTCGTATCAGCGCGGCCGCTGGGACGCCGCGCTCGTCGGCACCGCCCACAGCGGGTGGCCGATTACCGACCTCATCACCACTGCGAACGGCGCCGTGCTCGACACGCGCAGCGGCGATCGGGTGCCGACGTATTTCTCCGTCGACATGCGCGTGCGCTATCACTGGTTCCTGGAGCGCAGCGACCTCGCGGTCGCGTTCGAGCTGACGAACGCGTTGGACCGCAATAATTCCTGCTGTCGCGAGCTGACCGCCCGCTTGAATCCGGACGGGACGAGCTCTTTCGGCACGCGACAGGTCGACTCCTTACCGCTGCTCCCGTCGGTGAGCGTGCAGTGGTCGCGCTGAGCGACCTCGGTCCGGACGGACGCGCAAACTCCCTTTCTCGCCTGCAGCCGATCCCTTAACGTCCGCGGCCATCGCGTGATGGGGAACGAGCCATGGCCGAGGTCGTGCGTATTCACCGGCTCGGTGAGCCGGACGTTCTGCAGCTCGAAGATGTCGAAATCGGCGCGCCGCGGGCGGGCGAGGTACGGCTGAACGTCGAGGCGATCGGCCTCAATCGCGCCGAAGCCATGTTTCGCCGCGGGGCCTATCCGGTGAAGCCGACGTTGCCGACGGGCATCGGATACGAAGGGGTCGGCGTCATCGAGGCGCTCGGCGCCGGCGTGACCGGCTTCGAGGTCGGGCAACGGGTGTGCGTCGTGCCGAACACGCAGATCGGCCAGTATCCGTTGGCCGGCGAGCAGGCCATCGTGCCGGTGCGCAGTTTGTTGCCGATGCCGCCGGGGCTGACGCCGGTCGAAGGCGCATCGATTTGGATGCAATACTTCACCGCGCTCGCGATTATCGAAGCGGGGCATGCGACTGCCGGCGACTACGTCGTCATCCGCGCGGCCTCGAGCAGCGTCGGGCTCGCGGCGATTCAGCTCGCGAATTGGGCGGGTGCCGTGTCGATTGCGGCGACTCGTCGCAGCGGCAAGGCCGCTGCGCTGAAGGAGCAGGGCGCGCAGCACGTGGTCGCCACGGAGGAGAGCGACCTCGTCGCGGAGATCATGCGCATCACCGGCGGCGAGGGCGCCCGGCTCGTGTTCGATCCGGTGGGCGGGCCCGAAGTGGACAAGCTCGCTCAGGCGATGGCCGAAGAGGGCATCCTTTTCATCTATGGCGCCCTCAGCGGCGAGCCGACCGTGTTTCCGCACTGGCCGGCGGCGCTCAAGAGCCTCAGCGTGCGCGGTTGGGTGGCGTCGTTCATCTGGAACAAGCCGCATCGCTACGCGCGTGCGCACCAGCTCATTCTGCAGGGGCTCGCGGAAGGGCATTTGAAACCGGTGATCGCGAAGACGTTCCCGCTCGCGCAGATCGTCGACGCGCATCGCTATCTCGAATCCAATCAACAGCTCGGCAAGATCGTCGTCACGGTGAAGTGATGTTGCGCCAAGTCGCGGCTCTCTGTCGCGCTCGTTGTGACGTTCCGCCGGCGCGCAATCCCGGTCACGCCTGTGAAGCCGCCAGCTCCGCATCCTTTGCCGTCGCCCGCTTGATCGCCGGCCGCGCGTTCACACGCTCGACGTACGCCTCGATCTGAGGCGAGGCCGGCACGAGCTTGAACCCAACCGTCCATTTCAGCGCAATGCCCCACAACACATCCGCCGCCGTGAACCGTTCGCCGAACAAATACGGCCCCTTCGCCAGCTGCTGATTCAACGTGCCGAGCATCGTATCGAAGTCACCATACGGACACGTGCTAGGCGACGCGGGCTCGCGCTTCATCGAGCGATCCATCACCGCCGGCTCGAAGCTCGAGCCGTAGAACACCAGCCAACGCAAATACGGCCCGCGCAACGGATCGCCGATCGCCGGCGCGAGACCCACCTGCGGATACAAATCGGCGAGGTAGAGATAAATCGCCGGCTGCTCCGTGATCAACGCACCCTCGTGAAGAATCGCCGGTACCTTGCCCATCGGATTCACGGCCAGGTACTTCGCATCGCGCTGCTCGTTCTTCTTCAGGTCGAGCACATGCAGGTCGTACGGCACGCCGAGCTCTTCCAGTAGCGCACGCGCGCCGCCCGAACGCGAATTGGCTGCATGAAACAACGTGACGCGCGGCAGGTCGTTCATGACACGGGCTCCCTCGTGTGTGTGTCAGGCGAGAACCATATGCCCGGCGCTCGCATGCCACAAGCCGTTAGCCGAGAGTTGCGCACAGCTCTCGTCCGCATTCTTTGCGCGCTGCGAAAGCGTCGCGATCAGAACTTGCGCTTCACTGTCAGCCCCCACTCACGCGGCCGCCCCGGCTGACCGTCGGTGATGCCGGTCAACGTGAATTGGTCGAAGCGCGTGAGGAAGTAATACTTGTCGGTGAGGTTCGTGACTTCGAGCGAGCTCTCCCACTGGCCGTCGCCGTTGCGCCAGGTTACGCGCGCATTCGCCAACGTATAGCTCTCGATGAAATTGGTCGCCGCGTTGCTTCCGTTCGCGAACAGGTCGCCCTGATAGCTCGCATCGATGCGCGGCGTGAGTGAACCGAGCGTGCCGAGCGGAATCTCGTATTGCACGCCCGCGCTCCATTTGGACTTCGGCATGTACGCCGGCCGCATGCCGAACTGCGGACCCGTCGGCCGCGTCGGGCCCCCGGCATCCGGATTGATGCGCGTGTACTTGAAGTCGAGATGGCTGTACGACGCGTCAATGGACAGTCGCGACACCGGTCGGAGCAGCGTCTCGAGCTCGAAGCCCTTCACTTCGGCATCGCCCGCGTTCGCCACCACCGCACACGGCAGCCCGACGCCGTACTGAGGGCACGACGACAGCGTCAGCTGCAGATTGCTGTAGTTACTGAAGAACACCGCCGCATTCAAGCGCACGCGCCGATCGAACAAGTCGGACTTCACGCCGAGCTCATACGATTTGAGCTCCTCCGGATTGAACGGCACCGCCTGCGCCGCGACGAACGGCCGCGGCGAGATGCCGCCGCCTTTGAAGCCCGTGGCGTATTGGACGTACGTCATCACCTCGTCCGTCCACTGATACTGGGCGTTCGCGCGATAGTCGAGCTTGCTGCCGTCGTAGTTGCTGGTGACGCCGTCGATGACGCCGAGCGCCGGATGGAGCGCACCCGTGTAGGTTCGCCGCGTGAACGTGTAGTCCTTGTGCTCGTCGGTGTAGCGCAGGCCCATGTTGAACGTGAGTGTGTCCGTCGCGCGATACGAGGCGTGCGTGAACGCCGCCTTCGTGTCCGCATTCACCGGGTCATCGCCCTTGAACTGCGTGAGACTCGCCGGCGAGTAGCGCAAGTCTTGCGTCGTCGCGTATACCGACCGCTGATCCATGTAGAAAGCGCCGATCGTGTACTCGAGGCGATTGTTCGCGAGCAGCCCGCCGTTCAGGCGCATTTCCTGGCTGAACGAATGGAACGTGAGATCGCCGAAGCCGAGCGAGTTGGCGAGCGGCGAGAGGTCGTTGTCGTTCGAGAAATAGCTGTCGTAGGTCCGATAGGCGCTGATCGACACGAACGAGAGCCGATCGGAGATCTTCCAGTCGACGTTCGCCGATCCGCCCCAGCCGGTGAAGCGCACCCGCCCGTCCGCCCAGGTCTCGGCTTCGGGCGTCGTCGCGCCCGCGCCGGGTTGTGCCGTCCGCACGAAGGTGCCCGCGGGATTGTAGAAGGTCGCATAGTTGTAATAGGAACCGGCCGGCGGCACGAACACGGACGGAGCGAGCGACAAGCCCGCGGCCGGCTGCGCATTGCGGTTTGCCGTCGTCGTCGCCTGGACCAGCACCGAAGGCGCCGCGTTGCGATCGTCTTTCGTGTAGTCGGCGGCCGCGCTGATCTCGAGGTTGTCACTCGCCACGAAGCGCAGCGCTGCCCGCGCAGCCTTGTAATCGACCTCGCCGTTGTACGCGACGATGCAGTCATCACCCGGCGTGACGAAACTCGGCACGCCGCTGCCCGAATGGTCGCAAGCGTAATCGCGCCGCTCTACGTAGCCGCGCTGCTTCTTGCTCACGCCGGTGATGCGAGCGAACAAATTGTCCGACAGCGAGAAATCGCCACTGGCGCGCAGATCGATGCGATCGCGCGAGCCGTACGTGCCGGACAGATATCCGCCCGAGCCCATGGGCTTCTTCGAGAAGAGCTTCACCGCGCCGCCGATCGAGTTCTTGCCGGCGAGTGTGCCCTGCGGACCGCGCAAGATCTCGACGCGCTCGAGATCGAGCAAGTCGAGAATCGAGCCGGTGAGCGTCGCGTAGTACACATCGTCGACATACATGCCCACGCCCGGCTCGAGCGCCGGATTGAAATCGAATTGCCCGACGCCGCGGATCGATGCGCCGAGCGACGGCCCGAACGCTGCGCCGTTGGGCTTCAACGTGACGTTCGGCGCCTGATTGGTGATCTCGGCGATATTGGTCTGGTTGCGCGACTCGAGCATGTCCGCCGAGATCGCCGTGATGGCGAGCGGCGTGTCCTGCACGCTCTGCTCGCGAAATTGAGCGGTGACCGTGACCTCCTGGAGCACATTCTCATCGCCGGCTTGTCCGTAGACTGCCCACGCGCCACCCATCGCTGCGAGACCCAGTGCGAGACGCACGGATAGACCGATCTTCATGGCGATACCCCCTCGCTGACAATTGTTATAAATATGTGTCGAGGATGGGTCACGCGCCCGACCCCGGCAATGTGCACAAATGAGCCGGCCGTTCCATGGAGACAGCTTGACAGCAGGATAGCCCTGCGTAGACGGCGCCGCCCCGTGTATTCCAACTCGCACGACTCGTTCGTCCGCATGCCGCGCCTAGGCGTCCGAGCGCTCGATTTGCGAGGCAAATTCGCGAGTTAGCCCTTCATGCAATCCGGGGGGCTGAGCCGGTCGTTGAAAAAACGAAGGCCGCCGGACGGTATGGTCCGGCGGCCTTTGCGTGAGAGTCACCCTAGGATTGCGACTCTCGCGGTCACCACCGCTACTGGATCGTCGCGCTCACGACGTTCGTCGGCACACTGATCGTGCCGGCAGAGGTGCGACTCTCCACGGCGAAGTACCACGTGCCCGCAGCGAGGTTGTCGATGGTGTAGCTCGACACGCCCGCCGTCGTCACGTTGACGGTATTCGTCAACGCGCCGGCCGACGTGCCGTAGAGGATGACGTAGCCGCTGAGATTCGTGAGCGACGTGCCATCCGTGTTCGTCAGCGGCGGTGCCCAGTTCAACGTCACCGAGCCAGTGGTCGGTGTCGGCGTCGGTGTCGGCGTCGGTGTCGGCGTCGGTGTCGGCGTCGGTGTCGGCGTCGGTGTCGGGCTCGTGCCCGGCGCGTACACCGTGATGCTGAACACCGGTAGCGACACGGTCGATTTGCCGTCGCTCACGCTGAGGATGATGTTCTTCCAGACACCGATGTCCCACTCGTGCGGTTCCCCGTAGATGCGGCCGGTCGCGGGGAAGAAGTACCAGCCGGGCGCACCCTGCAGAGAGAACGTCAGCTTGTCGCCGTCCGCATCGAACGCCGTCGGCGTGAAGTCGTAGATCCCCCCATCGCTCATCACGCTCGTCGGCGGCGTGCCGGAGATCGTCGGCGGCGTATTCGTCGGCGTCGGGGTCGGCGTGGGCGTCGGGGTCGGCGCCGGCGCAGTCACGGTGATGGTGAATGCCGGCAGCGCCGTCGTCGCCTGGCCGTCGGTGACACTGATCTTGACGTTGCTATACGTGCCGACGTTCGTGCTCTGCGGAGTGCCGCTCAACTTGCCGGTCGTCGTGCTGAACGTCGTCCACGGCGGCGCATTCTGAATGGAGAATGTCAGCGTATCGCCGTTTGCGTCGGACGCGGTCGGCTGGAACGTGTACGGACTGCCGCTCACCACACTCGTCGGCGGC
>Ga0081455_10000074_pt1 | contig 107319 bp, 106 predicted proteins | sample TabmetS3T2R1_FD_70207 | JGI IMG/M metagenome (GOLD analysis project Ga0081455, IMG submission 70207) | Tabebuia heterophylla rhizosphere microbial communities from the University of Puerto Rico - S3T2R1 | ecosystem: Host-associated > Plants > Roots > Rhizosphere ... | reverse complement strand
GCAGAGCCGGACGGCGTTTTCGGCCAGCGTCTCGAACACCGGCTGCAGGTCGAAGGTGGACCGGCCGATGACCTTGAGCAGCTCGCTGGTCGCGGTCTGCTGCTCCAGCGCGACCCGCAGCTCCCGGTTGCGCGATTCCAGCTCGGTGAAGAGGCGGACGTTCTCGACCGCGATCACCGCCTGGTCCGCGAAGGTCTCCAGGAGCGCGATCTGCTTCGGCGAGAACACCCGCGGCTCCAAACGCCAGGTGGCAATCACGCCGATCGCCCGGTTCTCGCGGAGCATCGGGACCGCTGCGATCGTGCGGTATCCGACGGCGCGCTGCACCGAGGAGTGACGATAGCCCGGCTCCGCCGCCGCATTCTCGACCTGAACGAAGGCGCCGGTCAGCAAGGCCCGGCCGATGATGCTGTCCATGTTCGGACGCATCGGCCAGACCGAGCGAAAGCCGCGGAGCGCCTCCTCGTCGATCCCGTCATGGGCGGCCAGGTCCATGAGATCCCCGCGCAGGTGGAATACCGCGCCGAAGGACGCCTCGCACAAGTTAACCGCGCTCCGAGCGATCGTGTCGAACACCGGCTGAACGTCAGTCGGGGAGGCGGATATCGCGCGGAGGATCTCCGCGGTCGCGGTCTGCTGGTCCAGCGCCTCGGTGAGGTCGGCGTTCTTGGCCTGGAGCTCGGTCAGCAGCCGGGCATTTTCGATGGCGATGGCGGCCTGGTCGGCGAAGGTCTCCAGCAGTGCGATCTGGGCCTCCGCGAAGGGCCGGACTTCCTCCCGCTGGATCGTGATCGCGCCCAGCAGCTCGCCCCCGCGAAGCATGGGAATCGACAGGAGAGTGCGGACGGCCAGGTGTCCCGCCCCGTAGGTATAGTCGGGATCGCTCCGGACATCGTGGATGTGGACGGTGCGCCGCTCCAGGGCGGCGCGTCCGGTTCCGCTGCTGGACCCAGGCATGATCGCGTTTGTCTCGATGAACGTCCGGTCCTCGGCCGTGAGATTACGCGTGACCAGGACGCGCAGCGCGTGGCCGTCGAATCGGAAGATCGCCGCTTGCTCCGCCTCACAGAGCCGGACCGCGTTCTCGGCCAGCGTCTCGAACACCGGCTGCAGGTCGAAGGTGGACCGGCCGATGACCTTGAGCAGCTCGCTGGTCGCGGTCTGCTGCTCCAGCGCGACCCGCAGCTCCCGGTTGCGCGATTCCAGCTCGGTGAAGAGGCGGACGTTCTCGACCGCGATCACCGCCTGGTCGGCAAAGGTCTCCAGCAGGGTGGCCTGCTTGTCCGTGAACGGCACCGCCTCGGCACGCCGGAGGAGGATCACACCTATCGGCGCCCCCTCCCGCAGCAACGGCACGCTCAGGGTCGCCCGCTGACCGGTCTGTCGGGCCAGGGCGCTACCTTCGGGGAACTCGTCCGTTGCGGTCTGCAGATCGGTCACGTGCACCACCTGCTGCTCCAGGACGGAGCGGCCCGCGACGGTGCCCCGCATGACCGGGACGAGGAAACCAGCGGGCTGCCGGACCGGGCCGTAGTGAGCGTCGGCGCGCAAGTTGTCCCCGTCGAGCCTGAAAATGGACGCGTCGGGAGCCGCGCAGAAACGCGCGGCGCTCTTGACAACCGCGTCCAGCACGGGCTGCAGATTCGTCGGCGACGTGCTGATGACCCGCAAGATGTCGGCCGTGGCCGTCTGCTGCTCCAGGGCCTCGGTCAGACTGGCGTTCTTGCTCTGGAGCTCGCTGAGGAGGCGGGCATTCTCGATCGCGATGGCGGCCTGGTCGGCGAAGGTCTCCAGTAGGGCGATGTGGCCGTCGGTGAACGGCCGGACCTCATGGCGATAGACCGAGATCACCCCCAGCAACTCGTCCCCTCTGAGCATGGGGATCGCCACGACGGTCCGATACGGATCGACCTGAGGCCCTCCGTACGTGTACTCGGGATCGGCCTGGGTGTCGTGAACGTGGACGATGCACCGCCCGAGACCCGCGCGGCCGGTGGCGCTGTCGCGTCCGGGGGCGATTGGATTCTGCTCGATGAACGCGCGGAGCTCGCCCGAGACGTTTTGGGTGGCCACCGGTCGCAGGACGTGGCCGTCAAAGCGCCAGATCGCCCCCCGCTCGGCCTCGCAGAGCCGGACGGCGTTTTCGGCCAGCGTCTCGAACACCGGCTGCAGGTCGAAGGTGGACCGGCCGATGACCTTGAGCAGCTCGCTGGTCGCGGTCTGCTGCTCCAGCGCGACCCGCAGCTCGCGGTTGCGCGAGTCCAGCTCGGTGAAGAGGCGGACGTTCTCGATGGCGATGACGGCCTGGTCCGCGAAGGTCTCGAGGAGCGCGATCTGGCGGTCGGTGAACGGCTTCACCTCGATCCGACGAAGCGTGATCGAGCCGATCGCGGCTCCGTCTCGCATCAGGGGAACGGCGAGGGTCGTACGGTGGCCGAAGCGTCGCGCAATCTCGCTGCCCAATGCGAAATCGTGCGCTTCGGCTTGCAGATCGGTCACCTGGACGGGACGCGCCCCGAGCACCGCGCGACCACTGATCGTCTCCGCGGCGAGCGGGAGAGAGAAATCTCCCACGACGGCTCCGGCGATCGGCCCGTGTTGGGCAACGAACCGGAGATGGTCGCCCTCACGGCGGAAGATGCTCACGTCGTAGGCTTCGCAGAGACGCGCGGCACTCTCCGCCAGCGCGTCCAGCACTGGCTGGATGTCGGTGGGGGACCGGCTGATCACCTTCAAGATCTCCGCGGTGGCGGTCTGCTGCTCGAGACTCTCGGTCAAGGCGGCGTTCTGGCTCTGCAGTTCGCCGAGCAGCCGCGCGTTCTCGATGGCGATGGCCGCCTGATCGGCGAAGATGGCGACCAGGTCGATCTCCTTGTCGGTGAAGGCGCGGACCTCAGTCCGCCACATGAAGAACAGCCCGACCAGATCGTCCTGCTTGAGCATGGGGACGGCTAGCACCGTCCGATAGCCGCAGATGCGCTGCGATTCGTGCTGCTCCCATTCCGGATCGGCCGCCGCGTCGAGGATGTGGGCGGTGCGCCGGTCCAGCGCGGCGCGACCGACCGCCGATCCGCGCCCGGGCCGGATCACGTTGCGTCGCCAGAACTCCTGGTACTCGGGACTAGCGCCGTGGGTGGCCAGGAACCGGAACACGCCGCCTTCGAACCGGGCGACGAGCGCCCCTTCGGCCCCGGCCAGCCGGGCCGCGCTCTCCACCAGAGTCTCCAGCACCGGCTGCAGATCGAACGTCGAGCGGCTGATGAGCTTGAGCACGTCGGCGGTCGCGGTCTGCTGGTCCAGCGCGGCGGCGAGATCTGCGTTCCGGCTCTGTAGCTCGCCGAGGAGCCGTGCGTTGTCGATCGCGATCGTCGCCTGGTCGGCGAACGTCCGCATCAGCGCCAGCTCGGCGGGAGTGAAGCCGCCGGGCTGGGTCCGGGCGACTCCGATCACGATCCCGACGTCCGGCCCACGGCGCATCGGCACGGTGGCAAGCGAGCGGAAGCCGCGCAGCCGAGACTGATCGCCGAGGAGCGGGCCCCACGACGGGTCGGCGTCGACATCCACGATGTGCTGGAGGGTCCCGGTCAGCAGCGCACGGCCCTCCGGGGTATCAGGATCAGGCGGCCGCGGCGTCTGTAGCTGCGCCACGAACGCCTCGCTGCTCCCGGGCAACCCGCCGCGCGCGACCACCGCGTGGATGAGCCCGTTATCGTAGCGAAAGACCGACGTCGACCAGGCCTCGAAGAGCCGCAACGCGCTCTCCGCGATGGCCTCGAACACCGGCTGCACGTCGGTGGGCGACACCGAGATCAGGCTGAGGATCGCGCCGGTGGCCGCCTGACGTTCTGTCGCTGCGGTCAGCTCCTGCTCGAGCCGGGCCCGCCGGGCCCTCTCCTCGGTGAGCGATGCCTGCAGCGCCTCGACCAGAGCGGCCAGATGAGCGTTGGTCTGCCGGGTCATCCCTAGCCTCGGGTGAGGTCAGAATCGGGCGCCACACTCTAGCACAACCGGCCGCCGGCGAGCCGATGGTGCGCGCGCGTCATCTCCCGGCCCGGCGCCGGTGGTCCCGCGGCGCCTCCGACTCCGGCGCCTTCGCCTCGCGCGCGTAGAGGCGCAGCGCCGCGACGGCCAGCGCCATGACCACCGGCCCCGCGATCAGCCCGGCCAGGCCCATGGTCTCGAGGCCGCCGAACAGCGAGAGGAAGGTCAGGATCGGCGGCATGCCTTCCTCGCCGACCAGCCGGGGACGGATCACGTAGTCGCTGAACCCGACGACCAGCAGCGCGCCCCACAAGAGCAGGACGGTGGCCATGGTCGGATGCCCGATCGCGAAGAGGTAGAGGCCGGCCGGCACCCAGACGATCAGCGTGCCGACCGCGGGGACCAGCGAGGCGATCGCGGTGGCGATGCCGAGGAACAGCGGCTTCGGCACGCCGGCGATCCAGAAGCCGATGCCGGCGAGGAGGCCCTGGACGAGGCCGGTGACCACCGTCCCGGAGAGCGTGGTGCGGCCCACCCGGCGGAGCTCCTCGAGCAGGGCGCGGGTGTACTGACCGCGCAGGGGCGAGATTTGCTCCAGCGTGTCGACGATGCGCGGCCAGTGGCGCTGCATCACGTGCATCGCAAGGAGCGCGAAGAAGATCCCGAGCAGCAGGCTCGCGGTGCGCGAGGCCACGGTGCCGGCCACCGCCGCGGAGCCGGAGGCGATGTCGCCCGCCGCCGCGCCGAGCCGGTCGGTCAGCGTCTGGGTGGAGAAGCCGAAGCGGCCCAGCCAGCCCGTGATCAGTTCGAGCCACCGCGCCAGCAGGCCGCCGGGCTGGAGCTCCTCCCGGATCGCGCCGGCCACCAGGCCCGCCTGGGTGAAGAAGAGAGAGGCGAAGGCTACGAGGCTGCCGACGATCACGAGCCCGGCGCTCAGGACGACGGCCAGCGAGGCGAGGAACGGCCGCCCGCTCCAGGCGACCAGGCGAAGATAGAGCGGCTGACAGGTGAATCCCATCAGGGCCCCGAGGAGGAGCGCGGTCGCGAACGGCCACGCCAGCCAGACGATCACCGCCACCGCGCCGCCCGCGAGCCAGGCGAGCGCGCGCCGGCCGTTCACGGTGAGCTCAGCGCATCATGCGCGGCAGCCAGAGCGCAATGATGGGAAAGGCGACCAGGATGGCCAGCCGCACCACGTCGGCCCACATGAAGGGCATCACGCCCCGGAACACGGTGCCGGTCGGCACCTCGGGCAAGAGCGTCTTGAGCACGAACATGTTCATGCCTACCGGCGGGCTGATCAGGCCGATCTCCACCACGCACACGATGATGATACCGAACCAGACCGGGTCGAACCCCAACTGGACGATGATGGGGAAGAAGACCGGCATGGTCAGCAGCACCATGGATAGCTCCTCCATGGCGGTGCCCAGGATCACGTAGATGGCGCAGATGGCAGCCACCACCATCACCGGGGAGAGCCCCATGCGCGACACGAGCGCGGTGAGGTCCGACGGCATCGTGGTGATGTTGACGAACTCGGCGAACATGAGGGCGCCGATCAGGATCATGAAGAGCATCGACGTGGTGCGGGCGGACTCGAGCAGCGCCTGGTAGAGGCCGCGCCAGGTGAGCGCGCGCCGGGCCAGCGCGAACACCAGCGCGCCGACCGCGCCCATCGCGGCGCCCTCGGTGGCGGTGAACAGGCCTCCGTAGATGCCGCCCATGACGAACAGGAACAGCAGGGCCACCGCCCACACGTCCTTCAACGCGCTCCACCGCTCCCGCCAGGACGACCGCGGCCCGGGCGGACCCCAGCCGGGATGGCGCCACGTGGTGTAGACGATGGCGACGCAGAGCAGGACCGCGCCCAGGATGCCGGGCAGTATCCCGGCCGCGAAGAGCTTGCCGATGTTGGTCTCGGTGAAGACGCCGTAGATGATCATGATCGTCGACGGCGGGATCATGATCCCGAGCGTCCCCGCCCCCGCCACCGTGCCCGCGGCCAGCTGATCGTGGTAGCCGAAGCGCTTCATCGAGGGATAGGCCACCTTGGCCATGGTGGCGGCGGTGGCGATCGACGAGCCGCAGATGCCGCCGAAGCCGGCGGAGGCCCACACGGTGGCCATGGCGAGGCCGCCGCGCAGGTGGCCGATGAAGGTGTAGGCGGCCCGGAACAGCTCCTGCGACATGCCGGCTCGAGTGACGAAGTTGCCCATCAGGATGAAGAGCGGCACCACCGAGAGGGTGTAGTTGCGGCCGGTCTCGTAGATCTTGGTCTGCGCGGTCGCGAACGCCACCCACCAGTTCCAGTCGCGCATGTAGGCGTAACCGACGATGCCGACGATGCCCATCGCGTAGGAGATGGGCACGCGGAGGAAGGCCAGCACCATCATGGCCACGAGGCCGACCAGCCCTTCGATCATTCGCGCGCGGCGGCCCCCGGCTCGGCCGCCTTGTAGAGATGGATGAGCGCGGTGACCCCGATCGTGATCGCCATGAAGTACACGAAGGGGCCGTAGAGGATGCGCAGCACGTCGGTGGCGTCGCGATAGGCCCAGATGCGATCGGCCTTGAGCCACACCAGCCAGGCGAGCAGGAGCATCACCGCGGCGCACAGCACGTGGACCGCCCGCGCAAGCATCGCGGTGCCCCGCGGCCCCAGCAGGCGGTCGATGAAGTCCATCAGCGCGTGCTCGTCCGCGTAGGTGACCAGCGGCAGCCCGGCGAAGATCAGGACGAGCAGGAGCAGCTCGGTCACCTCGAAGGCGCCCGCCATCGGCCGGTTGAAGACATAGCGGAGCACCACGTCCAGGAAGGTGAGCAGCATCATGACCAGCAGGATGGCGGAGGCGGCGACGCCGAGCACTGCCTCGACGCGCCGCCCCCAGTCGGAGCGAGCCGGGGTCACTGACCCGCGGCGACCTTCTTCAGCTCGGCGCGGAACTCGGTGAGGATCTTGGCGGCGTCGACGCCCTTGGCGGAGGCCTTCTTGATCCAGTCCTCCACGATGGGCGCCGAGCGCTTCTGCACCTCGGCCACGAAGGCGGGATCGGCGTTGACGATCTTCACGCCCGACTTCTTGAGCGCCTCCAGACCCTTGGCGTCGGCCTCGTCCCAGGAGCGCCCGGCCAGCCGCGCGAGGTGCTCGCCGCTGAGCTTCTCGATGATGGCCTGGTCCTGCTTGGGGATCTTGTTCCACTTGTCCTCGTTCATGAAGAAGCCGAAGGCCGAGCTGTACATGCCGCCCGGGAACAAGGTCGCCTGCTCCAGCACGGTATCGAGCTTGAAGGAGACGATCGACTCCATCGGGAAAAACACCCCGTCGGCGACGCCGCTCTTGAGCAGCTCGTACGACTCGGGCGCGGGCTTCACGAACGCGGCGCAGCCGAGGGCCTTGGCCACCTGCTCGGCCACGCCGCCGCCGGTGCGGATCTTGAGGCCCTGCACATCCGCGATGCCGGCCACCGACCGCTTGGTGAACATCTGGCCCGGGCCGTGGGTGAAGACGCCGATCAGCTTCACGCCCTTGTACTCGCCGACCTGATGGAAGTACTTCCAGTAGATGCGCGAGTAGGCCACCGAGTTCACCAGCGCGGTGTCGCCGGCGCCCGGCAGCTCGGCGATCAGGGGCAGGATGTGGCGCGACGGGGTGTAGCTGGCGGTCACGTACGAGAGATCGACCAGCCCGTCGCGGAGCGCGTCGAAGGTGCCGGGGGGGGCCGACGGGTGCTTCGGCAGCATCGTGAATTTGACCCGCCCGTTGGTGGCCTTCTCCACCTCGGTGGCCCAGCCCTGCAGCACCACGCTGGTGAGGTGGTGCTGGGGCGACACCCACGACGACATGGTCAGCGTCGTCTGGGCCAGCGCGGGCGGGGCCACGCACAGTGCCAGCGCCAGCGCGATGAGCGCGGCGCGCCTTCCGAGATTGCGCATCGTGTGATCCTCCTGGGAATCGGGGTGCGGTCCGGCGGGCTAGTGTATCGCAGGTTTCGCACGCCGCGTGAGCGGTTACGCTTGCGCAGGCGGGGCCGGCGGGGTAGAACGGGAGGGCCCGCCGGCCCCGAGCGTGGCCGCACCCCGAGCGCCAGGAGGATGCCATGGCCAAGATCGAGCGCATCGCGCTGTCCACCCGTCCGCGGTAGCGCGCCGTCTCCATGGGCAAGCGCGTCGAGGGCAAGGCCGCCATCGTCGTGGGCGGCGGACAGACGCCGGGCGAGACGGTGGGCAACGGGCGGGCCACCGCGATCGTGCTGGGCCGCGAGGGCGCGCGGGTCTGTGTGGTGGACCGCCGCCTCGACTCCGCCCAGGAGACGGTGAAGCTGATCGAGAAGGAAGGCGGCCAGGCGTGGGCCTTCGCCGCCGACGTCACCCGCGAGGACGACGTCGCACGACTGGTCGCGGCGGCGCGCGAGCGCTTCGGGCGGATCGACATCCTGCACAACAACGTCGGCGCGAGCCTGGCCCTGGGCGACGCTCAGGCCACCGACCTCACCGAGGCCGCGTTCGACCGCAGCCTGGCCGTGAACCTCAAAGCGACCTGGCTCACCTGCAAGCACGCCCTGCCCGCCCTGCGCGAGGCGCACGGGTCGATCGTCAACATCGCCTCGATGGCCGCGATCAACGCCTACCCGCTGGTCGGCTACAAGACCACCAAGGCCGCGGTCGTGGCGCTCACCGAGAACCTGGCCGCCCACAACGCGAAGTACGGCGTCCGCGCCAACTCGATCCTGCCCGGGCTCATGAACACGCCGATGGCCATCGAGTCCCGCGTCGCGGCCGGCACGCCTCGAGCAGACGTCATCGCCGCGCGCGACCGGCGGGTGCCGCTCGGCCGGCGCATGGGCACCGGCTGGGACGTGGCGAACGCCGCGCTCTTCCTGCACTCGGACGAGGCCTCCTTCATCACCGGCGTCTCGCTGATCGTGGACGGTGGCGAGTCCGTCTGCTGGGGCTCCTGACGTGGCCGCCGACCCGACCCTGCCCGAGAACGCCTACCGCGCCCGCGCGGAGCGCGGCGAGGTGCAGATCGGCACGTGGATCACCATGATCCGCACCCCGTCGATCCTGACCCTCCTGCAGGCCGCCGGCCTCGACTACGCGCGTCTCGACATGGAGCACTCCGCGTTCTCCATCGAGACGATGGCCGACATGGCGGCCCTCGCGCGAGCGATGAACTTCCCTCTGGTGGTCCGGCCGCCCGAGGGCAACCGCGAGTGGATCACGCGCCTGCTCGACGCCGGGGTGTGGAACCTGCACATCCCCCAGGTCGAATCCGGCGAGCACGCCGCCGCGGTGGTGGCGGCCACCCGCTACATGCCGCTCGGCTCGCGCGGCATGTACGGCTCGGGCCCGCACACCGGCTACCGGGTCCGTCCGCCCGCCGAGCACATGGCGACCGCGAATGCGCGCGTGCACGTGACCGCGATGCTCGAGACGCGGGGCGCCTTCGAGCGCCTCGACGAGATCGCGGCGGTCCCCGGCATCGACGCGCTCACCATCGGGCCCACCGACCTGGCCCAGGACCTGGGCGTCCTGGGCACGCCGGCGCAGCGCGAGGTGCTCCGCGAGCACCGGGTGCGCCTGGGCGAGGCCGCGCGCAAGCATGGCAAGGCGATGGCGATGGCGGTCGACACCATGGAGGCGGTGCGCGAGGTCATCGCGCTGGGGGCCACCATCGTGAACTACTCCTCCGACGTCGGCATCCTCCGCGCCGGCTACACCGCGGCGGTCGCCGAGATCCGCAGCAGACCAAAGGAGACGTCATGAAGATCAAGGCGGTGAACGGCTTCGCGCGCATCCTCAAGGCCGAGGGCACCCCGTGGGTCAGCTGCTACCCGACCAGCCCGGTCAACAACGCCCTCGGCGAGGAGGGCATGCCGATCCTCATGATGGGCGAGGAGCGCTTCGCGGTCGCGGTGGCCGACGGCTTCTCCCGCGTGACCAACGGCAAGCAGATCGGGGTGTGCACGGTGATGGCCGGGCTCAACGCGGCCGGCATCCAGATGGCGTTCGGCGCCGTCGCGCAGGCCTGGGAGGACTCCTCGCCGCTGCTGGTGATCGCGGAGGGCCTCGGCGTCGGGGCGAGCCGCCATACCCACTTCGACATGGCCGAGGCGTTCAAGCCGGTCACCAAGTGGGTCGGCAAGGTGGACCGCGCGGACCTGATCTCCGAGTACACGCGCCGCGCCTACACCCACCTGCGCTCGGGGCGGCCGGGCCCGGTGCTGCTGCTGGTCCCGCGCGATCTCGGTGAGTACGATGCCGACGAGCATCCCTACGCGCCGGTGAAGGGCTGGCGCACCGGCCCCGATCCCGACGACGTGAAGGCGGCCATCCGCGCGCTGCTCGCCGCGAAGGATCCCCTGCTCCACGTGGGCGAGGGCGTCTGCTACGCCGACGCGGCGGCAGAGCTGCTGCAGTTCGCGGAGGCGGCCCGGATCCCGGTGCTGACCACGCTGAAGGCCAAGGGCGTATTCCCGGAGAACCACCCGCTGTCGATCGGCGTGCGCGGCTCGATGGTCGATCACTTCCTGCGCAAGTGCGACCTGCTCTTCTCGATCGGCTCGAGCCTCTTCCCGGGCCGCTTCAGCCACACCGTGCCCGACGCGCACAAGAAGACCATCGTGCAGTGCACGGTCGACACGCTCGACATCAACCGCAGCTACGAGACCCGCCACGCGGTGATCGGCGACGCCAAGCTGACCCTGCAGGCGCTGGTCGCGGAGCTCCAGAGCAAGGGGGCGAAGAAGCGCCCCGAGGTGCTGGAGGAGATCAAGGGACAGCGGCAGATCTTCAAGGACAAGTTCCGCCCGTGGCTCGAGTCGAGCGAGACCCCGATCAACCCGTACCGGGTGTTCGGCGATCTGGCCAAGGTGCTCGACCCGAAGCATTCGTTTCTCACCGCGGACTCCGGCAACACCCGCGACCAGACCAGCACGGTCTACGAGGCGCAGATCCCGCGCGGCTATCTCGGCTGGGGCAACGTGTCGACGCTGGGCTTCAGCCTGGCCGGCGCGGTGGCGGCCAAGCTGGCCTTCCCGAACCGCCAGTGCGTGCACGTCACCGGGGATGCGGGGGTCTGCTACATGATGGGCAACTTCGAGGCGGTGGCCCGCTACAAGATCGGCATCACCACGATCCACATCAACAACGGCGGCTACTCGGGCTACGGCCCCGGCTTCTGGGGCGAGGGGCACGATCCCTACACCTGGAAGGTGTCCGATCACGGCAGCGCGTGCATGGCGAACATGGCGCGCGCGGTCGGCTTCCACGCCGAGGACGTGAGCCAGCCGGCCGAGATCATCCCCGCGCTCAAGCGCGCCTTCGACGAGAACGCCAAGGGCCGTCCCGCGTTCGTGGAGTTCCTTTGTTCCCACCATCCGGTGCACGGCGGCTGGGTCAGGTAGGCTGAAGAAAAGGAGTGAGACATGGCTGAGGTGGATCCCTTCTCGAGTGCGACCGAGCTGCTGCGTGGGCTGCGCACCGGCGGTATCAGCGCCGGCGAGCTGACCGAGCTGTACATCCGCCGCATCGAGCGCTACGACGACAAGCTCAACGCGGTGGTGGTGCGCGACTTCGACCGCGCGCGCCACCAGGCGCGGACTGCCGATCAGGCGCGCGGTCGCAACGAGACGAAACCCCTGCTCGGCCTGCCGATCACCCTGAAGGAGTCAATCAACGTCGAGGGCCTCGGCACCACGTGCGGGGTGCCGGACTGGAAGGGCTTCGTCTCGCAGCACGACGCGCCCGCCGCCGCCCGCACCCGCGCCGCCGGCGCGGTGCTGCTCGGCAAGACCAACGTGCCGCCGATGCTCGCGGACTGGCAGTCCGCCAATCCGATCTTCGGGCGATCGAGCAATCCGTGGGATCTGGGGCGCACGCCGGGCGGGAGCAGCGGCGGCAGCGCGGCCGCCATCGCGGCCGGCCTGAGCGCGCTCGAAGTGGGCTCGGACATCGGCGGGTCCATCCGCGTGCCCGCCGCCTTCTGCGGCATCTACGGTCACCGGCCCAGCGAGACGCTGCTGCCCAGGAGCGGCCAGTTCCCGATGCCGCCACTGCCGAACTCGGCGGTGGTGATGGGCGTGCAGGGCCCGCTGGCCCGGAGCGCGGAGGACCTCGAGCTGGCCCTGTCGGTGCTGGCCGGGCCCGAGGTCGGCGAGGACGTCGCGTGGAAGGTGACCCTGCCGCCGGCCCGTCGCGAGCGCCTGGCCGACTTCCGCGTGGCGATCCTGCCGCCGATCCCCTGGCTGCCGGTGGACTCCCAGGTCACCGCCGCCGTCCAGGATCTGGCCGCGCGTCTCGCGAAGCTGGGCGCGGTGGTCAAGGAGGCGCAGCCGGAGGGCCTCGGCGATCATCGCGAGTATCACGGCTTCTACCGCATGGTGCTCTCCGCGGTCACGGGCGCCCGCGCCGACGCCGAGAAGCGCCGCCAGCGCATCGGCTGGCTTCGCGAGGCGGGCGACGATCTCTCGCTGGCCGCGGTGCGCGGCCTCGAAGGCTCGGCCGGCGACTACATCATCTGGAACGGCCGGCGCGAGCAGCATCGCGCGGCCTGGCGGGCCTTCTTCCGCGACTGGGACGTGTTGCTGGCCCCGGCCATCAACATGCTGGCCTATCCGCACATCGAGCGCGCGTGGCCAGCCGACAACAGCGATCAGACCCTGACCGTGACGATCGACGGCCGCGCGGTGCCCTACATGTACGGCCTCTGCTATCCCGCGCTGTCCACGGTGCCCGGGCACCCGGCCACCGCGTTTCCGCTGGGCATCTCGCGCGAAGGGTTGCCGATCGGGCTCCAGGCGATCGGGCCCTATCTGGAGGACCTGACCCCGATCCGCTTCGCCGCGCTGCTGGCGCGCGAGATCGGCGGCTTCCGCAAGCCGTCCGGGTACGACCAGTCCTGATGCTGACGATCGACGGCCACTGCGAGCCGAAGTTCACCGCCGTGCGCGAGGAGTTCTTTCGCAACTTCACCGAGCGCGGCGACGTCGGCGCCGCGGTCTGCGTGTACGTGGACGGCGTCTGCGTGGTCGACTGCTGGGGCGGTCACGCCGACGCGGCACGGACACGCGCCTTCGGCGCGGACACGATCGTCAACGTCGCGTCCACCACCAAGGGCATGGTCGCGCTCTGCGCCCACATGCTGGCCGAGCGCGGCAAGCTGGACCTCGACGCCCCGGTGGCGCGCTACTGGCCCGAGTTCGCGGCGGCGGGCAAGCAGGACATCCCGGTGCGCTGGCTGCTGAGCCACCGGGCGGGCGTCCCCGCGATCCGCCGGTCCCTGCCCGCCCAGGCGCTCTTCGACTGGGCGACGATGACCGAGGCGATCGCCGAGACTGCGCCCTGGTGGACGCCGGGCGAGCGCCACGGCTATCACGCCATCACCTACGGTCACCTGGTCGGCGAGGTCATGCGTCGCGTGGACGGCCGGACGGTGGGCGCGTTCCTGCGGGACGAGGTCACCCGCCCGCTGCGCGCGGATTTCTTCATCGGCGTGCCCGCGGAGGCCGACGCGCGCGCCGCCGAGGTGCTGGCGCCGCCCCCGCCGGCCGAGGGCGAGAAGACGCTCTGGGACACGATCCTCGCCGATCCCGACTCCGTCTCCGGGCGCACCTTCCTGAATCCCCCGCGCCCGGACGGCCTGGTGAACACGCGGGCCTGGCGCGCCGCCGAGATTCCGGCCGCCAATGGCCACACCAGCGCGCGGGGGGTGGCGCGCGTGTACGGCGCACTCGCCCGCGGGGGCGAGCTGGACTCGGTCCGGCTGCTCGCCCCGGCCACCATCGACCGCGCGATCGTGGAGCAGTCGAAGGGCCGCGACGAGGTGCTGACCCTGCCCACGCGCTTCGCCAGCGGCTTCATGCTCGGCATCCCGGGCGGCGTCTTCGACTGCGGCCCGGGCCGGCGCACCTTCGGCCATCCCGGTCGCGGCGGCTCCATCGGGTTCGCCGACCCGGACGCGCGCGTCGGCTTCGGCTACGTCACCAACCAGTACCTGACCGACACGCTCCGCCACCCGGACCGCCGCGTCGCCCGCCTGGTGGACGCGGTGTACGCGGCGCTCGCATGAGCCCGGCGCCCGCCCTGACCGCGCGCGACTACCTGCCCCGCGACGCGGATCGCGCGCTGCTGGTCGGCCGCGCCTGGTCGCCCGCCGAGGACGGCCCCTGCGTGGTCGCGGTGCGCGGCGACGAGGTGGTGGACGTGACGCGCGCGTACCCGACCACCAGCCATCTGTTGAACGTGGCCAAGCCCGCCGACGTGCGGGCGGCGATGAAGGGCGCGCCGCGCCTGGGCACGCTCGACGCGCTGGCCGCCAACAGCGTGGAGGGCGCGCGCGACGCGGCCCGGCCGTGGCTGCTGGCGCCCGCGGACCTGCACGCGGTGAAGGCCAGCGGGGTCACGTTCGTGGCGAGCCTGCTGGAGCGCGTGATCGAGGAGCGCGCCAAGGGCAACCCCGCCCTGGCCGACGGCGCGCGGCGCGAGATCCAGGCGATCGTCGGCCCGGACCTGCGCGGCGTCAAGCCGGGCTCGCCCGAGGCCGCGCGCGTGAAGGAGGTGCTGGTCGCCAAGGGCATGTGGTCGCAGTACCTCGAGGTCGGCATCGGCCCCGACGCCGAGCTGTTCAGCAAGTGCCCGCCGATGGCCGCGGTGGGATCGGGCGCGCGGGTGGGCGTGCATCCGGCGTCGGTGTGGAGCAACCCGGAGCCGGAGCTGGTGCTGGTGATCAACCGCGACGGGGCCATCGTCGCGGTCACCTTGGGCAACGACGTGAACCTGCGCGACGTCGAGGGCCGGAGCGCGCTGCTGCTGGGCCGCGCCAAGGACAACAACGCCTCGTGCGCGATGGGGCCCTTCTTCCGGCTGCTCGACGAGCACTTCACCCTCGACCACGCGCGGCGGGTGACCTTCGAGACGGTGGTCCAGGGCGCCGACGGCTTCCGCATCAGTCACCACACGCAGGTCGGCGAGATCAGCCGCGACCTGGCCGAGCTGGCCGGCCAGGCGATCGGCCGGTACCACCGCTACCCGGACGGCCTGGTGCTCTTCATCGGCACGATGTTCGCGCCGACGGCCGACCGCGGCGCCCCGGGCAGCGGCTTCACCCACAGGGCGGGCGACGTGGTCTCCATCGCCGCCCCCGAGATCGGCCGCCTGGTCAACGAGGTCGTGCCCTGCGACGCGGCCGAGCCGTGGACCTTCGGGACCGGCGCGCTGATGGCGAGCCTCGCCCGCCGGGGGCTGCTCCGGGCCTAGCCGCGCCCAGGCGCCCTGTTCCGGAGCGCCCGCTTGACAGCCGCCAGAAGCCGACCCTATAGTCCGCCCTTAGACGATCGATCTTCCACCGCCAGGGAGAAAGGCGCCCATGGCCCAGAGTCGATCCGTCGAAGACCTTCCTGCCCTGCACGTCATCGCGGGTGACGGCCCTTCCAGGTCTGTGTCCGCGACGGCCGCTCACCATGTCACCACGGATCCTCGTCGCCGAGGATAGCGCGACCTTCGGCCGACCGCTCCAGCGAACTCTCGAGATCGCGGGCTACGAGGTGTCCGTCGTGGCGACCGCCGAGGAGGCGCTCCGCACGCTGCAGCGAGGGGACACCGATCTCGTCCTCACCGACATCCGGCTCCCCGGCATGGACGGGCTCACGCTCCTGCGCCGGATCAAGACCGAGTATCCCCCGGTGCCGGTCATCGTGATGACCGCACGCGGATCCACGGACACGGCGGCCGACGTGGCCGCGCTCGGGGCCGCGGATTACTTCGTCAAGCCCTTCGAGCCCTCGAAGCTGGTCGACGCAGTCGGGCGCGCGCTCGCGCGCCCGGCGGACCGAACCGTCGCAACCGCAAGGAGGCACGCATGAGCAATGAGGCATGGGTCTGGACCCTGGTCATCCTCTACTGGGTGTACTGCATCTACTGGGGAATCCGGGGGGCCATAGTCTCCAGGACGGCGAGCGGCTACATGATCGGGGGACGGCAGCTCCCGATGTGGGTCTTCATCCTGGCCGCCACCGCGACGTCGTTCTCGGGGTGGACGTTCATCGGCCATCCGGGCCTGATCTGGCGCGACGGCCTGGCCTACGCATTCGCCTCGTTCTACGTGCTGACCATCCCGATCACCGGCACCTGGTTCGCCAAGCGCCAGTGGCTGCTCGGGAAGCGGTACGGGTTCATCACCCCCGGCGACATGTACTCGTACTACTACGGCACGGAGTGGATGCGCTGGCTGGTCGTGATCGTGGCCTTCCTCTACTCGTCCTTCTACTCGGCGGTGCAGCTGATCGCCTCCGGTGAGCTGTTTCACGGCGTGACCGGGATCCCGGTCGTCGCGGGGTCGATCCTGCTCGCGGCGATCGTGGTCTTCTACGTGGCGGCCGGCGGACTCCGCTCCATCGCCTGGGTGGACTGCCTGCAGTGCATCCTGTTGATCCTGGGCATCATCGTGCTGGGGGCCTTCGTGATGCACAGCGCGGGCGGCTGGGACTACCTGTCCCAGAAGATCAACGCCCTGGATCCGAAGTATCTGACCATCCCGGGCGGGCCCGGGGTCAAGGAAGGCCAGCCGGCCGGCTCCGGCATGATGCAGTTCACCTCGGGGACGACCATCTGGACCGGGATGATGATCCTCACCTACATGTTCTCGCTGATGGGGATCCAGGCCTCGCCCGCATTCACCATGTGGTCGTTCTCGAACAAGAACCCGCGGCCGTTCCCGTGGCAGCAGGCGATCGCCTCGACCTTCTTCGTGGGCTTCGCCCTCTTCTTCTTCACCGCGATCCAGGGCATGGGCGGCCGGGTCGTGGCGTCCGACCTCGGCGTCGCGATCACCAACCGGAACCTGGTGCCCGAACTGATGCACCACTACCTCCCCGGGTTCTGGCTGGCCTTCGTGGTCATCGGCGCGCTGGCCGCCATGCAGTCCACCGCGGCTCCCTACATCGGCACCGGGTCCACCATCCTGGCCCGCGACGTGTACTTCCGCTACATCCGGCCGCGCGCCGGCCACAGCGAGCAGATCTGGATGTCCCGGGTCTTCGCGGTGGTCATCGCCGCGGTGGCCATGGCGATCTCGATCAAGTCCCAGGCCGCGCTGGTGATGCTGGGCGGCCTCGCCACCGCCTTCGGCACGCTCATGTACGTGTCCCTGCTCGGCGTCTGCTACGGCTGGCCGGTCAAGGGCGTGGGGGCCGTCCTCGGCCTCATCGGCGGAATCGCCGCGGTCATCATCACGGATCTCAACATCAGCCCCTGGGCCAAGTCCTTCGGCTATCTCTGGACCATTCACTCCGCCGGCTGGGGCTTGCTGGTCGCGCTGGTGGTGGCGCTGGTCTTCAGCAAGCTCGTGCCCGACTCGCCCGAGATCGAGGCGCGCCGCAAGGAGATCCGCGCCTGGCTCGACGACATCGACCGGCCCACCGCCTCGGAGAAGGCCTGGCGGCGGGCCGCGTGGGTCATCGTGCCGGTGTGGTACATCTTCGCCATCGGTCCCGGCGCGGTGATCGGCAACTCCGCGTTCTCCTTCCTGGGCCTCCCGGCGCTCTGGTCCTGGCAGATCGTGTGGTGGCTGCTCGGCATCGTGATGATGTGGGCCCTCTGCTTCAAGGCGGGGCTGTCATTCCTCGGTGAGGCGCAGATCCAGCGCGCCGAGAAGGACACCAAGATCGTGGTCCACGAGGTGGCGCCGGCCCTGGCCGGCGGCAGCGACGCCGACCTCGGGCCGCGGGGAGGGCGGACATGAAGATCGGGCTGCCGGAGATCTGGACGTTCGGTTGCGTCATCTTCACCATCCTGTTCATGATCGTCTACTTCGGAGCCGTCGCCCGATAGCCTCGGCCGGCCGGGGCGGGCCGACTCCCCGCCCCGGCCGCATCCAGACCAAAGCCGCCGCCAAGAAGGAGAAGCAATAGGCTGATCCGGGTCCGTGCCCTCCTCACGCGCCCGCCCGTCACGTGCCGGGCTGGCGACTCGATCGAGGCCGCCGCGCGCCTGATGACCACGTACGGCGCGGACGCGCTGGTGGTGACGGGGCCGGCCGGGCCGCCCGAGGGCATCGTCACCGACCGCGACCTGCGCGAGCGCGTGGTGGCCGCCGGACGCGCGTCCGCCGAGCCGGTGGGCTCGGTCATGACCACCCCGCTCGTGACCATCTCGCCCGAGGCCTCCCTGCTCGATGCGGTGCTCGACATGACGCGCCTGGGCATCCACCACCTGGTGGTGATGGAGGCCCAGCAGCTCCTGGGCGTCGTGTCCGGGCACGATCTGCTCCACCTGCACGCGGCGGCCCCCGTCCAGCTCGCCCGCATGATCCGGTCCGCCCGCACGCTGGACGAGCTGGCGCCGGTGATGCCCGCGCTGGTCGAGACCATCCGGCGGCTGTTCGAGCAGGGGGTTTCCGGATCGGACATCGGCCGGATCGTGGCCGAGATCAACGACCACCTGGTGCGCCAGGTGCTGGGCCAGGCCGAGGAGGCCATGCGCGAGTCCGGCGCGGATGCGCCGCCGGTGGCATACTGCTGGCTGGCTCTCGGGAGCGAGGGTCGGCGCGAGCAGACCATCCGGACCGATCAGGACAACGCACTCGTGTACGAGGATCCCCCGGCCGCGCTGCGGGAGCGGGTCCAGAGCCATCTGCGGGCGCTCGCCGAGCGAGTGATCGCCGCGCTCGGCCGCCTCGGCCATCCGCCGTGCCCGGCCGGCTTCATGGCCTCCAACCCCCGGTGGTGCCAGCCGCTCGCGGCCTGGCGCGCCGACATCGCGGCGTGGATCGGCGAGCCGCTCGCCCCAGATCACCTGCTCTACGCCTCCACGTGCCTCGACTTCCGGCCGGTCGCGGGCTCGGACGCGCTGGCCCGGGCCCTGCGGGACGAGGTGAGGAGCCAGACCCGCGCCTGGCGCTCGTATCCCCGGCACCTGGCCAAGGTCGCGGTCTCCCACGGACCGCCGCTCGGTCTCTTCGGTCGCTTCGTGCTGGAGAGCAAGGACGGGATCGGCGGCCTCAACATCAAGCTGAACGGCATGCTGCCGCTGGTCAACGCGCTCCGGGTCTACGCGATCGATCTCGGGCTCGAGGAGACCAACACCCTCGATCGGCTGGACGCCAGCCTGGCCGCGGGATGCTTCACCGCAGCAGAGGCCGAGGCGACCCGTCGCGCCTACGAGATCCTGTTCCGGCTACGGCTCGGCCACCAGCTCGACCGCATCGCGGTGGGCCGATCTCCCGACAACTTCCTCGACCCGCACGCGCTCGACCGCGAGGACCAGCGGCGGCTGAAGGAGGCGTTCCGGACCGTCCGCCGCGTGCAGGGCAAGGTCGCGATGCGGTACTTCACCGAGCCGCTCTGAGCCGATGTCCCCGCTCCTCCTGCTCCTCCTGCCCGCGGTCGGCGTCGCGGCCTCGGCCACGCTCTGGTGGATGCGCGCGAGCCGCCCGCGCGAGCCGGACGTGGCCCTGGGTGGGCTCGGGTTCGTCGCGATCGACACCGAGACCACCGGGCTCGATCCCCGGGCGGACGCGCTGGTCGCGGTGGCCGTGATCCCGTTCGCGGAGGGCCGGCCGCGGCTCGACGCGGCGGTCGACCGCCTGGTGAATCCCCGCCGCCCGATCCCGGAGGCGGCGCGGGCCATCCACGGGATCACCGACGACGACGTCCGCGCCGCCGCGCCCGCCGAGGCGGTGCTGCCCGAGCTCCTGGCCGCGTGCGCGGCCTGGCCGGTCGTGGCCCACACCGCATGGTTCGACGTCACCCTGATCAACCGCGCGGCCACCCGCGCCGGCTTGCCGCCGCTGCGCGGCCCGGTGCTGGACATCGGGGCGCTGGCCCACGCGATCTTTCCATCCTGGTGGGACCTGAGCCTCGAAGGCCTGGGCCGGCTCATGGAGGTGGCGATGGTCGATCGCCACACCGCCCGCGGCGACGCGCTGACCGCCGGGCTGATCTTCCTGCGCATGATCCCCCGTCTCGAGGAGCGCGGGGTCCGCACGCTGTCCGGCGCGCTCCGGCTGCAGCGTCGCCGCCCGGTGATCGGCGGCGGACCGGGCCCGTCGGGCGGCGGGCTCTCCGGGCCGTGAGAGCAGGCCGGCTCGCCCTGATCGCGCTGGGGGCCGTGGGCGCAGTGCTGACGCTCGGCTGGGCGCTCGGCCACCTGATGCCGCCGCCCTACTCCGGCTACCTCGCCTTCGTGATCGTGGGCTTCGTGGCGACGCAGCTCTACCGGCGCCGGCCGGCGGAGCGGGCGGGACGGCTGTTCCGCGTCTACCTGCGCGCGCGGCAGCGGGGCGCGGGCGAGGAGGAGGCGCACCGGCAGCTCCTCGAGGGGGCCCGCCACCGGCCGTCGGTCGGGACCGAGCCCGCCTGGGCCGGCGCCTCCGAGCGGGATCGCCTGGCCGCGGGCGTTGCCGCGCTGCTCGCCGGGCGGGGGGTCACGCTCGCGCCGGCTGCGTTCGCCGCCGCGTTCGAGCGCGAGCGCGACCGCTTCACGATCCCGGGCTGGGCCTTGCTGCCGCCCGGGTTCGTCGAAAGGGTTCGGGGGCCGCTCGACGAGCGCGAGCGCGGTCAGCTCGACGCGCTCATGGAGCAGTACGGGGTGTTCCGGCAACGCTTCTTCGCGCGGCCGAGCGCGCTGGGGGCCGACCCCGAAGCCGGCGCCATCGACTTCGCCCGGCTGCTGCACAGCATGGGCAACCGCCTGACCAAGGAGCAGCCGGGCGACGCGGAGCGCGCGTACCGCCTGTCGCTGCGGATGCGCCCGGCGGACAATCTGGCGCACGCCGGGCTCGCGCTGCTGCTCGCCTCGACGGGCCGCGACGCCGAGGCCGGCCGCGAGGCGAGGACGGCGCTCGACGTGCTGGACAATTATGCCCGAGAGGCGTCCGAGCGGACGCCCTCGACCGAGGACATCTCGCCGTTCAAGTCGCCGTCGAGCCTTCGCGCAGCCCTCAGCCGGCTGCTCGCGCCCACGGAACGGCGCGGCGGGTGAGCGAGCTCCGGGGGTGGCGGCGCCTGCTGTGGGTGGGATCGCTCCTGCTCGTGCTGGCCGCGATCACCGTGCTGTTCCTCCGCTACGGCGCGGACAGGGGGATCGGCGGCGCGCCGTGATCAGGGAAGCCGAATTGACAGCCCTGCTACCGTGAGTACGCACCCATGGCTGGCTTCTTTCCCATGTTCGTCCGTCTCGCCGGTCGCATCGTGGTCGTGGTGGGCGGCAACGAGACGGCCGCGCGCACCGTCGACGCCCTGATCGCCTGCGACGCCGAGGTGCGGGCGATCAGTCCCACCTTCTGCCCGGCTCTGCGGCGCCTGCGCGGCACCCCGAACCTCACCCTGATCGCCCGCTCCCTCGAGCACGGGGATCTGGAGGACGCGCTCCTGGCCATCGCGGTGGACGACGATCCCACCGTCAACCTTCGCGCCGCTCGCGAGGGCCTCGAGTGGAACGTGCTGGTCACGGTCGCCGACGAGCTCGCGCTGAGCGACTTCGTGGTGCCCTCGTTCGTCCACCGCGGCAAGCTGACCCTCGCCCTGCACGCGGGCACGCACGACGCCGTCCTGGGCCAGCGCATCGGCGAGGATCTGGAGGCGGCCCTCGGGTCCGAGTACGGCGACTTCATCGCCGCCCTGCAGCGCGCCCGGGAGCGGCTGGGGCGGGAGGTCGCGGATCCCGACCGACGGCGCCGGCTCTTCGAAAGCCTGATCCGCTCGGACCTGCTGGAGGTGATCCGCGACGGCGGGCCCGAGGCCGCGGACGCGCGGGTCGAGGCCCTGCTGGCTCCGGAGCCCGGTTCGGCTCCCTCTTCCCGCGCCTAGGTCAGCGGGACCGCGACTGCCGGCGAGCCCGACCCCTCCGCGTCGCTCGTCGCGAGGCGGTGGCGCGCCCGCGGCGGGCCGCCCGTCTCACCGGGCGCGCGCCCGGTTTGCCCGCCAGCGGCCGGGCGCTCACCAGGATGAAGGCGACCAGGCAGGGCTGATCGCTGCGGTTGCTCCAGGCGTGATTGGTGCCACGCTGCACGAGCGTGTCACCGGCGCGCATGAGCGTCTCGCCGTCGTCCATCAGCGCCCAGATCTCGCCGGACAGGACGATCGCGTAGTCCACCGTATCGGTCTTGTGCATGCCGGGATGCCGTGAAGCGTCCGGGTCCAGGGCGTGACCGGCTCCCATCGCGCGGAACGCGGCCTGGCGATCGAAGCCGCCCGGCGCCGCATCGGGCGGGAACTCGACGACCCGGAAGATGGTGCCCAGGCCGGGCGGCTCGAGCGTCATCCGCCGCTTCGCCGGGTCGGCGCCGCCCGCGTTGGAGGCGGGGGCAGCGTCGGTCACCCACAGGTCGGTCAGCGCGAAGTCGGTGCGCCCCGGCAGGGTGACCACGTGGGGTGAGGGCCCGTCGCTCGCGATCATGGAGCGGCCCCGCGCGTTGTGTCCGGTCACGATCCGTCGAATCGGCTTGATCATGGCGGCCTCCCGGGCGGGACTATACACCGGCCTCATGCCTGGTGAAACTATCGGCGGCCGCGGTCACTCTTCGAAGCGGCCCAGACGACGCAGCTCCGGGAACAGCACCATCCAGATCACTGCCACCGCGACCGTGCCCAGGCCGCCCAGCAGCACCGACGGCACGGTGCCGATCAGCGCGGCCAGCACGCCGGACTCGAAGGCGCCGAGCTGGTTCGAGGTGCCGGTGAAGAGCGAGTGCACCGCGCTCACCCGCCCGCGCATGGCGTCCGGGGTGCGGATCTGGGCCAGCGACATGCGGATGACCATGCTCACCACGTCGGCTGCGCCCAGCACGCTGAGCGCCACGAGCGACAGCACGACATTGGTGGACAGGGCGAACACCACGGTGGCCGCGCCGAAGACGATCACCGAGCGGAAGAGCGTGGGCCCGAGGCGGTGCTCGAGCGGGTAGCGCGCCAGGAAGACCGAGGTCGCGAGCGCGCCCACCGCGGGCGCCGAGCGCAGCACGCCCAGGCCGACCGGTCCGACTCGCAGGATGTCCTTGGCGAACACGGGAAGCAGCGCGGTGGCGCCGCCGAGCAGCACCGCGAAGAGATCGAGCGACATCGAGCCCAGGAGCACGCGCTGGCCGTAGATGAAGGCCACGCCCGAGAACACGGTCTCGAGCGTGAGCGGCTCGCGCGGCCGCACCCGGCGCGCCACGCGGATCGCGGCCGCGAGCGCGCCGGCCAGGACGAAGAGCGCGCCCGCCGTGAAGTACGCCGCGCCCGGGCCGAGCGCGTAGAGCAGCCCGCCGAGCGCCGGCCCGACGATCTGCGCGGTCTGTCCGGCCGAGACGACCCAGGCCATCGCGGGGGCGATGAGCGAGCGGTTCACCACCTCGGGCACCAGCGCGCTCATCGCCGGGTTCTCGAAAGCCTGCACCGCCCCGAGCAGCGCCACCAGGGCGAAGATCGTCCCGCGCGTCTGCCAGCCGCCCATGGAGCCCAGCGCGAGCGCCGCGGCCACCCCCGCCTTGGCCACCTCGCACACGACGACCACGAGCCGCCGATCGTAGCGGTCGGCCACCTGCCCGACCACGAGCGTCAGCACGATCATCGGCGCGAACTGCGCGAGGCCGACCAGCCCCAGGTCCAGCGCGCGCCCGGTCAGCGCGTAGAGCTGCCAGCCCACCGCCACGCCCAGCATCTGGAAGCCGACGGTGGCGAGGACCCGCGACGACGACAGCAGCGCGAACGGCGGATGCCGCAGCAGGCGCGACGGGTCGGAAATCTCGCGCGCCTCTATCGGTTGGCTCGAGCGAGGACGGCGTGGAGGAGGACGTTCACTCCCGGCGAGGTGTAGTCGAGCTCGGCGTGCTCGGCTTCGTTGTGCGAGATGCCGTCGCGGCACGGGGTGAAGATCATCGCGGTGGGCGCGACGCGCGAGATGTAGTAGGCGTCGTGGCCGGCCTGGCTCAGGATGTCCCGGTGCGGGACGCCCAGGTCTTGCGCCGCTTCGCGGATCAGCCGCACGCAGCCCGGATCGAAGCGCTCGTTGCCGAACTGCCACTCCCCCGCGATGGTCATGTCCACGTTGGCCCGGCGCGCGCAGTCCGGGATCGCGGCTTTCACCTCGGCCCACATCCGGTCGGCCACCGCGCGCTCGGCGTGGCGCACGTCGCAGGTGAGCTGCGCGTACTCGGACAGGATGCCCGCCTTGTTCGGCCACGCGATCATGCGGGCCACCGTGGCCTTGCCCTCGGTGGTGTGGTACTTCCAGCCCACGTCGTTGACCGCCACCGCCAGCATCGCCGCACCCACCAGCGCGTTGCGGCGGCGATCCATCGGGGTGGGCCCCGCGTGCGCGGTCTCGCCGTGGACGTCGACGTGCATGCCGCGCGTGGCGTAGCCGCCCACCACGATGCCCACCGGCACCGCCTCGCGGTCGAGGATCGGCCCCTGCTCGATGTGCAGCTCGAAGTAGGCGTCGATCGACCGGCCGCCCACCGCGGTCTTGCCGTTGTAGCCGATGCGCTCGAGCTCGGCGCCGAACTGCTTGCCGTCGTCGTCGCGCAGGGCCAGCACCCAGTCCACGTCGAACACGCTCGCGAAGGCGCCCGAGGCCACCATCGGCGGGGTGAACCGCGCGCCCTCCTCGTTGGTCCAGCACACCAGCTCGAGCGGCCGCTTGGTGGCGACGCGCCGGTCGTCCAGCGTGCGCAGCACCTCGAGCCCGGCGAGCACGCCCACGATCCCGTCGTACTTGCCGCCCGCGAACTGGGTGTCCAGATGGCTCCCCATCAGCACCGGCGGCAGGTGGTCGTCCGCGCCGGGACGCCGCGCGAAGATGTTGCCCACCCGGTCCACCGTCACGGTGCAGCCGGCCTCGGTGCACCAGGTGATGAACAGATCGCGCATCTCCTTGTCCGCGTCGGTGAGCGCGAGCCGGCGCAGGCCGCCCGCCTTGCCGGGCCCGATCTCGCCCGAGCGCATGACGGTGGACCAGAAGCGTGCCGCGTCGATCGTAAACCGCTCGGAGCTGGACATGGCGCGCGCCCTCCCGGCGCGCTCCGGTCTTACCGCGGGGCGCGAGAGCGTGTCAACCGCCTTGACACCCGCCGGCGATCCGCCAATATGTGAGTCGGTCGCCGTGCACTACGTCGATCCCTCCACCGGGCAGACCTATCCGCTGACCGCGCCGCGCTGGCGCGCCGACAACGGCCACTATCTCAACCTGAGCCCGGGCCCGGGGCTGCACCGTCGCGACATCGACACCGAGCGGCGCTCGGTCTGGCGCTACCGTCGAGGATTGGCCGTCGAGAGCGAGCACGCGGTGAGCCTCGGCGAGGGCTTCACCCCGCTGATCGGCGGCCACTGGCATCGCGCCCCGGTGCACTTCAAGCTCGAATTCATGATGCCGACCGGCTCCTTCAAGGACCGCGGCATGACCGTGATGGTGAGCCATCTCAAAAGCCTCGGGGTGACCTCGGTGCTCGAGGACTCCTCCGGCAACGCGGGCGCCTCCCTCGCCGCCTACGCCGCCGCGGCCGGGCTACGCTGCCGCATCCTGGTGCCCGAGACCGCGTCGTACCCGAAGATCGCGCAGATCGCTGCCTGCGGCGCCGACGTGGTCACGATTGCCGGCTCGCGTCAGGACGTGGCGGACGAGGCGATGCGCCAGAGCGCCGAGCTGTTCTACGCCAGCCACAACTGGCAGCCCTTCTTCGTGGAGGGGACCAAGACCCTCGCCTACGAGGTCTGGGAGCAGCTCGACTTCCGCGCGCCCGACAACCTGGTGGTGCCGCTCGGCTACGGCAGCAACGTGCTGGGCGCCGAGCGCGGCTTCGGCGAGCTCGTGCGCAACGGCGAGATCGCCCGCCGCCCGCGCCTCTTCGGCGTGCAGGCCGCCCGCTGCGCCCCGTTCTCGGCCGCCTTCCACGAGAGCGTCGAGCACCTGGTCCCGACACCGGTGAAGCCGACACTGGCCGAAGGCATCGCGACCCCCAAGCCGACCCGCGTCGCCGAGGTGCTCCGTGCCGTCCGCGAGACCGGCGGCACCGTGCTGGCGGTGGAGGAGGGCGAGATCGTGGAGGCCCTCCGCGCCCTCGCCCGGCTCGGCCTCTACGTCGAGCCCACTTCCGCGGTCGCCGCCGCCGGCCTCACCCGCCTGCTCGACGCCGGCGTCATCCGCCCGCAGGAGTCGACCGTGCTGGTGCTGACCGGCTCGGGCCTGAAGGCGTCGGCGACCGTGGGCGAGGTGCTGAAGCTGGCCGCGCGCACCGCGTAGCGATCACCGCCGTCCGTGAAGCGCTGACGCTGGGCGCGCCCACCGCCTGGCCGGTTGCCGGCTACGCTCGTGGGGAGCGTCCGCCCATGGGCGTGGCGCGTGCTCGCGCCTTGCCCGCCAGCGCCATGCGGCGCTCGTACCAGCTCGACATCAGCTCCATCGCGATCCAGGCGGCAATGGCCCCCACCAGAAGCGCGACCCTTCCCGGTTCCCAGCCCCACTGGTCCGTGATCCAGGCGAAGGCCGAGGGTGAGGCGGCATTGACGATGAGCACCGGTGTCGCGATACCGCCCAGCACCGCTCCGTATCCTTTCGAGCCGAACAGCGCGAGCGGCACCGCCCCGCGGACGATCGTGATCACCCCCTGGGAGGCGCCCATCAGCAGCGTGAAGGCCACCACCAGCGGCAAGCTCGCCGTGCCGAACATCAGCAGAAGCAGCGACAGCGGCAGGATTCCGACCGCGATGCGGCCCACCGTGATCGCTCGCAGTTTTCTCGCGAACAGGATCTCCACCACCCGCCCGCCGAACTGAGCCACTCCCTTCATCGAGGCGACCCACACCGCGGCCGCGGTGGCCAGTCCCGCGGCCTCGAGCAGCGGAACGAGCTGCACCGAGACGACGCCGAACACGAAGCCGTTGAGCGACATGACGAGTGCGAAGAGGCCGATGGCGACGGAGCGGGCCCGCCCTTCGAGCGGAGGCTCTTCCGTCTCCTTCCCGGTCGCCCCGGTTGGTCGAGCCGGACCCGGGGAGGCCTCCCGGCGCGAGAGTCCGAACCAGTGCAGCGGCAAGCACACCGCGAGGTTGATCACGGCGAAGAGGACGAGGGTCTGTCGCCATCCCACGCGCTGATCGAGGGCGTGACCGATGACCCAGAACACCGAGGAGGCGAACGCGCCGAACAGGGTCAGATAGGAGATCGCCGACCGCCCCCGGGAGGGCGTGACCTGCACCAGTGCCGCGAAGGCGGCGTCGTACAGACACATCCGCATGCCGAGGCCGAGGAAGGCCCAGACCACCAGGTACACCGGCTCGGTACGGACGTGCGCGAGGGCGAAGAGGCCGCCCGACACGAAGACGGTGCCGAGGCTCATCACGATACGAGCCCCGCGCCGATCGATGACCCGACCCACCGTCGTCGATACGAGGCCCATCACCAGCAGCGCGACGGTGAAGCCGAGGAACACGAAGCCCCGGCTCCAGCCCGTGTCCTGGCTGATCGGCCCCGCGAGCACGCCGAGGCAGTAGTAGCTCGTCCCCCAGGCGGTGATCTGAGTGATGCCGAGCGCGACGACCGCACCGACCATGGGATCCGCGAGGGCAGCCTGAAATCGCATGTCGACTACTCTACGGAATGGGGCTTGACAGATCAATCCAAACTTCGATACCTTTCGAAATGTCGTAAGCGGTCATGGAGGATTCCCCATGGGACAGGACGAGCGGGTGGCCAGTTCGGGCGGTGGTGATCGTGGCACCCAGCCGATACCGACGGCACGGGGTGAGCTGCCCATCGCGGTCGTCGGCGCCGGCCCGGTCGGCTTGGCGGCCGCGGCCCACCTCGCGACCCGGCGCCAGCGGTTCGTGGTCCTGGAGGCGGGCCCGGCGGTGGGGACTCATGTCAGCGCCTGGGGCCACGTCCAGGTCTTCTCGCCGTGGCGCTACAACATCGATCCCGCCGCCCGCTCCCTGCTGCGCCGCGCCGGCTGGGTGGAGCCCGACGGCGATGCGCTGCCGACCGGCGCGGAGCTGGTCACCAGCTATCTGCAGCCGCTGGCGAAGCTTCCGGCCATCGAGCCCAATCTCTGCCTCGGGACCCGAGTGCTCGCGATTGCTCGCGCCAGCCACGACAAGATGAAGACGGCGGGTCGCGAGCAGGCGCCCTTCGAGATCCGGATCGAGACGGTGGCGGGCGAGGAGCGCGTGCTGGCGAGAGCCGTGATCGACGCCTCAGGCACCTACGGGATCCCCAATCCTCTCGGGGCCAACGGCCTCGGCGCCATCGGCGAAGACGGGTGCCGGCGGCAGATCTTCTACGGCATCCCGGATGTGCTCGGAGCCGGGCGCGTCCGCTACGCCGGCCGATCCGTGGCGGTGGTCGGGAGTGGGCATTCGGCCTTCAATGCGCTGCTGGACCTGGCTCAGCTCCAGGCGACCGTGCCGGGCCCGCCCATCACGTGGGTCGTGAGACGAGACGAGGTTGCGACCGCCTATGGCGGAGGGGCGGCCGATGCACTGCCGGCACGAGGCGCCCTCGGAGCCCGACTCCGGACTCTCGTGGATGCTGGTCGGATCCGCCTGGTGACGGGCTTCCGTACCACCGCGGTGGAACGGACGATGGAGAGCGTCCGGCTTCGTGACACCGACGGGCGAGCGCTTGGACCGTTCGACGAGATCATCGCGGTCACCGGGTTCCGGCCCGACCTGACCATGCTGAGTGAGCTTCGGCTGGACCTCGATCCGATCGTCGAGAGTCCCCGGGCCCTGGCTCCGCTGATCGACCCGAACGTCCATGGCTGCGGCACGGTACCGCCGCACGGGACCGAGGAGCTGCGGCAGCCCGAGCCCGGCTTCTACGTCGTCGGCATGAAGAGCTACGGGCGGGCGCCGACGTTCCTGATGTTGACCGGCTACGAGCAGGTGCGCTCGGTGGTCGCGGAGCTGAGCGGCGATCGGGAGGCCGCTCGCCGGGTGGAGCTGACGCTGCCGGCCACCGGGGTCTGTTCCGCCACGCCCGGCGCCGCCGACCCTGCGTGCGACCCATCGGCCGCGGCGAGTTCGTGCGGTCCGGCCACGGCCGAATCACCGGCCGGCTGTTGTGGCGCTGCCCCGCCGACGTTGATCGGCGGATTGGGCCGGAAGGCACGATGAAGACGATCGCCCGTCTTCCCGTTTCCCAGCTCCAGGCGAACGAGCAGCACGTCGACGCGTTCAAGGCCCTGGCCCATCTGTCACGCCTTCAGGTGTTCTTCTGCCTGGTACGCGCCGGGAAGGAACTGTCGGTCGGTGAGATTCAAGCCGAGCTCACGATCCCCGGCCCGACGCTGTCCCACCATCTCGATGTCCTGCGCCGGGCCGGTCTCGTCGAGAACCGCAAGGAAGAGCGCTACATCTACTATTCGGTCAAGCGGGAGTCGGTGACCGCGCTGGTTCGTTTGCTCACCGCCTGCTGCTAGGAGGCTGCCATGAGCGCCAAGGTCCATTTGCACATGCACGTGTCCGACCTGGTCGAGAGCCGCGCGTTCTACGAGAAGTTCCTCGGGGCGGACCCGGTGAAGATCAAGCCCGGGTACGTGAAGTTCCTGCCGGGCTGGGCCCCGGTCAATCTCGCGCTCTCCGCCGGCGGGACCGCGGCCGGAGGCACGGTGCATCACGTCGGCATCCAGGTCGACGCGGTCGATACCGTCATGGCCCACCTCGCCCGGGTGAAGGCGGCCGGTCTCCCGGTCCGCGAGGAGATGGGCGTCGACTGCTGCCACGCCAACCAGGACAAGTTCTGGGTCCGCGATCCGGACGGGGTCGAGTGGGAGGTCTACCATCTCAACTACGATCTGGAAGGCGAGGAGCACACCCCGCGGCCCACGGGCGTCGGTCTTCCGCTGGCCAGGGGGAGCGCCTGCTGTTCCTCCTGAGGTGAGCAGGGTGAGCGACCGACCAAGCCTCGGCCGGCGCCTCGTGGCGGAGGGCGTGGGCACCGCCATGCTGCTTGCGGCCGTCATCGGGTCGGGAATCATGGCGGAGCGGCTCTCGGGCGGGAACGTGGCGATGGCCCTGCTCGCCAACACGATCGCGACCGGCGCCGCGCTCGTCGCGCTCATCCTCACGTTCGGGCCGATCTCCGGCGCCCATTTCAATCCCGCGGTCACCCTGGCGGACGCGTCGCAGGGCGGTCTGCCGTGGTCCGACGTGCCCGCCTACCTCATCGCCCAGATCGTCGGCGCCTTCGTCGGCGCCGCGACCGCGCACGTGATGTTCGAGCTGCCCCCGTTCTTCGCCTCGCAGCATGTGCGGTCGGGGCTGGCCCAGATGTTCAGCGAGTTCGTGGCGACGTTCGGGCTCCTGGCCGTCATCTGGGGATGCGCGCGGACCCGATCCCCCATCGTACCGTTCGCGATCGCGGCCTACATCACCGCCGCCTACTGGTTCACGGCTTCGACGTCCTTTGCCAATCCGGCCGTGACCCTCGCGCGGGCGGCGTCGGACACGTTCGCCGGCATCCGGCCGGCGGACGCGCCCGGGTTCATCGTCGCGCAGCTGCTGGGCGCCGCGGCGGCCACCGGCCTGTTCCGTTGGCTGGTGCCGAGCCTGCCTTCGACGGCTCGCGACGTCGTCGTCCGGACTCAATGAGCATCCTCGCGCCCGGCGGGTCGGCATGGCTGACCGCGATCTGCATCTCGCGAGTCGGCTCGTTCATGATCTACATCGCCTACGCCGCGACCCTTCCGGTCCTGCAGCGAGAATGGCACCTGTCCGGAACCGCGGCGGGCAGCATCGCGTCGGCATTCCAGGTCGCCTATGCCATCTCCCTGGTGGGCTGCTCCACCCTGGCTGATCGCATCGGCGCTCGCCGGGTGTTCCTCGTCGGCACCGTGACGTCGGCGGTCGTCGCGGCCGCCTTCGCGATGTACGCGCGGGACTACTGGTCCGGCCTTTGGCTCTACACCCTGCTCGCCCTGACGCAGGGGAGCATGTACACGACCGGCATTCTCCTCGTCGCCGAGAACGTGCCTGTCGAGCGGCGGGGGCGCGCGATGGGCGCCTATCTCGCGGGCCACTCCCTCGGCCTGGCCATGGCGCTGATGCTGGCGGGTGCCGCCATTCCCCGGGGCGGCTATGGGCTCGCGTTCTGGCTACTGGCGCTCGGGTCCATCGTCGGCGCTGCGGTCGCCTGGATCGCGGTCCGCTCGACACCCAATGTCATCACGTCACGGGCCGCGGGCCAGCGGTTCGTCGGCGAGGTGCTCCGGAACCGACCCGCCATGCTGGTGATCGCGGGCTACACCTTCCACTCCTGGGAGCTGCTGGGCATGTGGGCGTGGACGCCCGCGTTCCTGGCCGCGTGCTTCGTGGCCGCCGGCACGGAGCTGAGCCGCGGCGCGGGGCTCGGCGCCTACATGACGTCGCTATTTCACCTCACCGGGATGGTGGCGGCGTTTCTAGCCGGAGTATTCGCCGATCGGTTCGGACGCACGCCGATCATCCTCATCATGGCGGCCGTCAGCGCCGCCTGCTCGCTGGTCTTCGGATGGCTCATCGGCGCCTCGCTCGCGCTCATCGTCGGGGTGGGCCTCCTCTATGGATTCGCAGCCCTGGGTGACTCGCCGATCTATTCCACCGCGATCACCGAGGTGGTCGCCCCCGCCTACCGCGGCTCTGCGCTGGCGCTGCGCTCGCTCCTGGGCTATGGAGCCGGCGCGCTGGCGCCCCTGCTCTTCGGTGCCATCCTCGACTGGCACGGGTCGCAGACCGTCGCCGCGTGGGGATGGGCCTTCGTGAGCCTCGGCGTCGCCGGGCTGGCCGCGGTCCTGTCGGCGGTGCTGCTCTACCGCACGACGGAGGCCCGGGTCCTGCACCGCGGCGCCGCGCACCGGGATTCTGCGCTCGCCGTATCCTCGCGATGACCACCGCCCTGATCCGTACCCGGATCGCCACCGCGGCGGACGCCGCCGCCATCGCCGCGATCTACAACGAGGGCATCGCCGACCGGATCGCGACGTTCGAGACCGAGCCCCGGACGCCTGAGCAGATCGCCGCCCTGCTCGGCGACAAGGGTGACCGGTACCCCACCGTGGTGGCCGAACGAGACGGCCACGTCGTGGCCTGGGCCGGCGCCGGAGCGTACCGGAGTCGCCCCGCTTATTCGGGCGTGGCGGAGCATTCGGTCTACGTGGCGCGCGGGGCTCGCGGCAGCGGCGCCGGCCGCGTGACCTTGAACGCCCTCTGCCACCTCTATGCCGAGCGAGGGTTCTGGAAGATCGTCTCGCGGATCTTTCCCGAGAACGTCGCCAGCCTGGCCCTCCATGAGAAGTGCGGATTCCGCGTGGTGGGCGTCTACCACCGCCACGGCAAGCTCGAGGGGCAGTGGCGGGACTGCGTCATCGTGGAGCGATTGCTCGAGGCCCGTAACTCCGGGGGGTGACGTCTGGCCACGCTGAGCCCGGCGCGCCTCGTCGCCTGCGTCTGCATCGCGCAGGTCTGCGCCCAGATCGGCGCCTACACGTGGCCCGCCTTGCTCCCCGAGTTCATCTCGGGCTGGCACCTCACGAACCGCGAGGCCGGCTGGATCACCGGCCTCTTCTACGCGGCCTACGCGCTCGCGGTCCCGTTCCTCGTCACCCTGACCGACCGCGTGGACCCGCGGGCGGTCTATTTGACCGGGGTCGCGATGACCATCACCAGTCAGTGGGGTTTCGCCGCCTTTGCCGACGGCTTCTGGACGGCCGCCGCGCTGCGCGCGCTGGCCGGCATCGGCTGGGCGGGAACCTACATGACCGGGCTGAAGCTCCTCGCGGACCGCGTCGACGCGACGCTGATGTCCCGCGCCGTCGCCGGCCACGCGGCGAGCATCGGCGTCGCCGGCTCACTCTCATTCGTGTTCGCGGGGGCGTTGAACGACAGCGTGGGGTGGCGAGGCGCCTTCGTGGCATCCGGCATCGCCGCGCTGGTCGGATGGCTGATCATCTTCTTCTTCGCCCCTCCGCGGGACACACCGCTCGATACCCCCGGCCACGGGGCGCTCTTCGACTTCCGGCCCGTCCTCCGTAACAAGTCCGCGATGGCGTATGCGCTCGCGTATTGCGCGCACACCTGGGAGATGAACGCCCTGCGCGGCTGGGTCGTGGCCTTCCTGGCCTACGTGATGGCGGCGACGGGAGAAGGCAGTGTGTGGATCGGCCCGACCGTTGTCGCCACCGCCATGGGGTTCATCGGCACGTGGGCCAGCGTCGCCGGCAACGAAGCCTCCATCCGTCTCGGCCGCCAGCGTCTCGTGCGGCTCGCCATGCTGTCGTGCGCCGTGCTCGCGGCCGGGATCGGCTTCCTGGGGGCCCAGTCCTATCCCCTCGCCACCGTCCTCGTGCTGGTCTACGGGCTGCTGATCTGGCTGGATTCCTCCTCGCTCACGGCCGGAGCCGCCGGCAGCGCCGACCCGCGCCGTCGCGGCGCGACGCTGGCGGTGCACTCGATGGCCGGCTACGCGGGTGGCTTCGTGGGGCCGGTCGCCATCGGGTCGATTCTCGACCTGGGCGGCGGCATGTCCCCGCTCTCGTGGGGCCTCGCGTTCCTGCACATCGCGGTCATCGGCCTCATCGGGCGCTTCGCCTTCGTGACGCTGGCGCCCCGAGACCTGGCCGGCGACAGAGCCGGCCGGTAGCGGAGACCGGCACCCTCGCCAGGCGCCCGCCTCGTCGGCGCTTCGGTTCAGTCGGTCTCGATGGGCAGGCCGGGGTCCTCCGCCCATTCGCTCATCGAGCCGTCGTAGAGGGCGAGGTCCTCGAAGCCGAGCTGGTGAAGCAGGAAAAGGTCGATGGTCGCGGAGATGCCCGCACCGCAGTAGGCGATGACCCGCCGGTCGGGAGTGACTCCAGCCGCGCGGAACCTGGCCAGCGCGTCGGCCGGCGAGACGAACCGCCTCGTCACGGGATCGACCAGGTTCGTCGCGGGCACATTGATCGAGCCGGGCACGCGCCCGGGCCGGCGATAGGGAGAGGGCCCGAGCCCCTGGTAGGACTGCGGCGCCAGTGTGTTCACCGTGACCGTGCGCGAATCGCCGATCGCCGCCTCGACCGCGGCCTTGTCGACAAGGCGCCCAGGCCGGGAACGCGGGATGAACGTGGTCGGCGGATAGCCCTTCGACTCACCGCCTTCGATCGGCCGGCCCTCTGCCCGCCAGACGTCGAAGCCGCCATCGAGCACCGACGCCCGATCGAAGCCGAGCGCGCGCAGCATCCACCAGACCCGGGTCGCCCACATCATGGAGCCGATGCTGTAGAGCACCGCGTGGCAATCGTGACCCAGACCGTGGCGGCCGAAAGCCCCGGCCAGCTGCTCGACGGACGGCATCATGAACATCAGGGGTGTGCCGGAGGAGGACAGCTCCCCCTGCAGGTCGAGGAAGTCGGCGCCTGGAATGTGGCCGGCGAGGAACGTCTGCCGGCCGGACACCACCTTGTACGGGACGCCCGCGCCGGTCGGGGCCGGCTCGAGATAGGTCGTGCAGTCGTAACAGCGCAGGTCGCCGCGCCCGAGCCGGGCGGCAAGGGCGTCCGTCGAGATCAGGGCATCGGGGTCGCGCATGCGTATCATGCCAGCCTCTCCACTGGAGACCTACACCCTGGTTTCGCGACGTCCGCCGCACCATCACGAGGGCCGATGTCGCGCGGCCGAATGAATTCTCGCCCCGACGCGACCAGATCTCGTCCTAGCCGCAAAGCACACCCCTTCCAAGCGTGCTCGTCCGGGGACCGCGTCCGCGACTGGATCGAGCCCGGAAATCCTGTCGAGTGGAAAGGCTTGCGCTACCCGCCGTAGAACACGTTCGGCCCCAGCTCCTTGAGCCAGAGGGTGGCGTCGTCGGCGCGGCCCTCGATCGCACCGCCTTGCCCCGCGTCCACCACTTCGCCGACGAAGACCGAGTGGTCGCCCTTCTCGACGGTGTCGACCAGGCGGCACTCGACGTACGCGGCCGTGCGCTCGAGGACGGGAGCGCCGGTGCTGCCCCAGCGGAACGGCTCGCCGGAGATGGTCTGGCTCTCGCGCACCGCCGGCTTGAAGAAGGTGAAGGCCATCGCCTGCTGGCCCTTGCCGAGCATGTTGAGCGCGAAGGTCTTCGACTCCTTGATCAGCGCGTGGGCGTGCGAGTCGGCCTTGACGCCGACCACCACCAGCGGCGGGGCGAACGAGGCCTGGGTGACCCAGTTCACCGTGGCGGCCGCGACCGCGTCGTCCTTGCCCTTCGCGGTCAGCACGTAGAGACCGTAGGGGATCATGCGCAGCACCGTCTTCTTGACGTTGGCATCCATGGTGGTCTCCTGGGGCGCTCTCCTGGAAATGGTTGTGCCGCTGATTTTGCCACCGCGTCGGCGGCGTGTCGACCGGCCGGTTGACCCGATGTGCGATTCGTGAAAGGCTGTCCGCCATGCCGGCCCGGAGCGGAGCCGAGTACGTCGAATCGATCAGGAAGCACGCGCCATGCGTGTACCTGGGCGGGCGGCGGATCACCGATGTCACCGCGGAGCCGCTGTTCGTCGAGCCGATCCGCGCCATCGCCGAGCAGTACGACATGCAGCAGGATCCCGCCTACCACGACGTGATGACGTATCTCTCGCCGACCACCGGGCAGCCGGTCTCGACGTCGTTCCTGATCCCGCGCTCGCGCGAGGAGCTGGTCCGGAAGCGCAAGCACTTCAAGCTCCGCGCCGACCACAGCTTCGGCTTCATGGGCCGGTCGCCCGACTTCATGAATCAGTTCGTGACCGGCTGGCACTTGATGGCCGACCGCTTCGCCCGGGCCGGCGCTCGCTTCGGGGAGAATGCCACCCGCTACTACGAGCACGTGCGCGAGGGCGACCTGTTCCTCACCCACATGCTGATCAATCCGCAGATCGACCGCGGGAAGACCTCGGCCCAGCAGGAGGAACCGTACCTGCACCTCGGGCGGGTGCGAGAGACGTCCGAGGGCATCGTGGTGCGCGGGGCCAAGATGCTGGGGACGATGGCGCCGATCACCGAGGAGGTCGCGGTGATCCCGTTCGGCGGGGTGGCCCCGGGCGACGACGCCTACGCGCTGGCCTTCGCGATCCCTGCGGCCACCCCGGGGCTGACCTTCATCTGCCGCGAGACGGTCTCCCCGCTGCCCCGCTCGCGCTTCGACCATCCGCTGTCGAGCCGCTTCGAGGAGATGGACTGCATCGCGGTGTTCGACGACGTGCTGGTGCCGTGGGACCGCGTGATGGTCGACGGCAGCCCGGGCAGCGCCGAGACCATCAACACCATGGGCGCGGACTACGGCGCGCTCCTGAACGTGCAGACCTCGGCCCGCATGCTCAGCCAGCTCGAGTTCTTCTGCGGGCTCGCCATGAAGGTGGCCGACGCCATCGGCATCACCGGCTTTCTCCACGTGCAGGAAAAGCTGGGCGAGATGCTGAGCCAGATGGAGATCGCCCGCGCGGTGTTCTACGGCGCCGAGGCGATGGCCCAGCGGCTGCCGAGCGGGGTGTGGGTGCCGGGCGGCCACGGGCTGCGCGCGTTCCATCTGCAGACCGGCAAGGTCTACAGCCGCTTCGTGGAGATCGTGCAGAGCCTCGCGGCCGGCGGCTTCTTCTACGCGCCGAGCGAGGCGGATCTCAGCAATCCGGAGCTGCGGCCCTACATCGACCGCTACGTGCGCGGGCGCGCCGGGATCTCGGCCGAGGAGCGCATCGCGCTGTTCAAGCTGGCGTGGGACGTGACCGGCGAAGCCTTCGCGCAGCGCATGGCCCAGTACGTGCGCTTCTACTCCGGGGACCCGATCCGCTTGACCGCGGGGTTCTACACCCAGTACGACAAGGGGCCGCTGTTCGATCTGGTTGAGCGAGCGCTGGGCCGGCGCGACGGCGTCCCGCTGCCGATCACCCCCGACGACCCCGGCGCGCCGATTCCCTACCAGCCGCACACGCGCGGCATGGCCGGCACCTACGCCGCCACGTCGCTGCCGAAAAACCCGTAGGTGTTCGAGCGCCGGCTCCGCCGGCGCCCTCGAAGGGAAGGCTGGGAGAAGCGCGCCGCAAGGCGCGCGCCGACCGCCGGAAGGGGGGCAAAGCCCCCCTCCGGGTCAAAGATATCGCGTCGGCCAGTTGATCGTGCGCCACATGTGCGCCGCCGGGCTCTGATCGAAGCCGAGCCCCTCCTTCGGCTGGCGGAAGTGGCGCCCCACCACGTCGGTGAACTCCTCCAGCTCCACCTTCACGGAGGGATCGAACGAGTAGAGGTCGTTCACGGTGATCAGCCGTGACGTCATGTACCACTTGTGGTCCCGGGCGTACCGGTAGGCGTCCTGGATGTGCGGCTCCGGCACGTAGTCGGCGCCGAAGAGCTTCAGGTACAGCTCGGGGTACTTGTAGCCGACCGACTCGTCGGGGAAGAAGCGCAGGGCCTGGTGATAGCGGATGCCCCAGGCCACCTCCTCGTCGACATAGGGCTCCAGCAGCTGCGCGCTCCAGTAGCCGTGGTCGCTCCTGATGAAGCCGGCGATGGCGATGTCGTGCAGCAGGCACGCCAGGACGATCTTTTCGGGGAGCCCGTTCTTCATGGCCAGCCGCGCGCTCTGCATCAGGTGCGCCGAGGGGCCGAAGCGGAGCCGGAAGAAGTCGAACAGCGTCGGCTTCTCGGGCATCTTCGGCAGGCGCCGGTCGTGGCCCATCATGTAGAGCCGGCCATCGTCGGGCGGCCGGGTCACCGGCTGGCGGGGATCGCGCTCCCCCGAGGTGAAGATCACCGACTTCACCACCACCCGGTCGAGCTCCTGGCTCAGCGCGTGCTCGGCGGCCTCGGCCTGCTGCAGGGTCGTCATGAGGGTTCCTCCTGCCCAGGATCTTCGTCCGCTCCGCCGCTGCGTGTCAAGTTACAGGCGGGCGGCCGTTCCGGCGGAAGTACCGGGTGAACTTTACGACCGGTGAAGTTCTCCAGGGGCGCAGCGGTGGGTTTCTCGGGCCGCAATCGCTCACTGGGTGATTCGGCGAGCCGGGCGCGACACGAGGTCTGCGGCATACGCCTTGCTGCCCTTTCGGGCGTGGCATCCACCGAAAGGAGATTCGCTATGCGACCCCCCGTGTCGATGACAATCGCATCGCTCGCGCTGCTCGCCGTGCTGAGCCCGTCCGCGGGCCTGGCCCAGCAGCGCTGCGCCGACGTCGAGTCCGCGAAGCTGGCGCTCAATGCGAAGCCGGCGACCCGCAACCCGATGGCGGCGCGAGCGCAGGACGTGCAGGCCCCGCGGCAGCAGGGCGACGTGCAGGCCCCACGCAGCCAGGACGTCCAGGCTCCGCGCAATCAGGACATCCAGGCGCCCCGCGGCCAGGACGTGCAGGCACCTCGGAGCCAGGACATCCAGGCCCCGCGGAGCCAGGACATGGAGGCCCCTCGGAGCCAGGAGATCCAGGCCCCGCGCAGTCAGGACGTGCAGGCGCCGCGCAATCAGGACGTCCAGGCCCCGCGCAGCCAGGACATCCAGGCGCCTCGGAGCGGCCAGTCGACGGCGCCCAGCGCCGGCACCGCGCCCCACCACGCGCAGGCCGCGCAGCTCGTGAAGGAGGCGGAGGCGGCGTGCAGCTCGGGCAACACCGCGGTGGCGAGTGAGAAGGCCCGCGCGGCGATGTCGCTCATCGAGCGCTGACCATGGGCGACTCGAGCATCACCAAGGTCGAGTCCCGTCACTCGCCGCACGGGGAGATGGGGCAGTGCTACCTGGCCTCGGGCACGGCGGTGTCGATGCGCCTGTGGCAGGAGAGCGCGGGCGAGACCACCGATCTCACCACGAGGGCCTACGAGACGGTGGGCTACGTCATCGCGGGCACGGCGGAGCTGGAGAGCGAAGGACAGATCGTCACGCTGGCCGAGGGCGACTCGTGGGTGGTCCCGCGCGGCGCCCACCACCGCTACCGGATCGTCGACCGGTTCGTGGCGGTGGAGGCCACCAGCCCGCCGTCCCACGTCCACGGCCGCGACCTGCCGCCCTCGGGATCCTGACGTCGTCCGCGGCGTCGCGTTGGCGCTGCGCGCCACGAGCGGCTCCGAACGGGTTCCGCGACGGGGCCACGCGCGCTATGCTGCTCGAGTCGCAGGGAGGTCCCATGGTCCAGGCGCTCGGGCAGCGAGCGGTCGTGATCGGAGGAAGCGTGGCGGGGCTCATGACCGCCCGCGTGCTGGCCGACCACTTCGAGTCGGTCACCGTGCTGGACCGTGACGTCATCGAGGACCGGCCCGCCCTCCACCGGTCGATCCCGCAGGGGCACCACTACCACGCGCTGCTGCTCGGCGGACAGCAAGTGCTCTCCTCGCTGTTCGACGGCTTCGCCGACGACCTCCACGCCCTGGGCGCGGTCCGCTTTCGGCTGGGCAAGGAAATCGCGTTCATCCTGCCCGGCGGCGGCAAGGCCTACACCATGTCCGGTGCGGTGAAGGAGCCGCGTGATCTCGGCTTCGACGCCCACAGCCAGAGCCGCGGGTTGATCGAGCACTGCGTGCGCAAGCGCGCGCTGGCGATCCCGGCGGTGGATCTGCAGACCGGCTGCACGGTCCAGGGCCTCGTCCATCGAAACGGCCGGGTCACCGGCGTGCACTACGAGGGACCCGCCGGGCCAGTCACCGTGGCCGCGGACCTGGTGGTGGACACCGGAGGGCGCGGCTCGCACGCGCCGCGGTGGCTCGAGGAGCTGGGGGTCGCCGGCCCGCCGGAGACGACGATCGGGATCGATTTCGCCTACGCCAGCACCAAGTACCGCCTGCGCGGCGACCACGGCATTCGCGAGGGGCTGCTCGGCTTCTTCGGGCCGGCGCCGACATTTCCCAACGGGGCGTACCTCGGCGCGATCGAGGACGGCCTGTGGCACGTGAGCCTGGCCGGGCGCTTCGGGGACTATCCGCCGACCGATGAAGCCGGCTTCCTCGCCTTCGCCCGGTCGCTGCACACCCCGGTGCTCCACGACTATCTCGAGGACGCCGAGCGCGTCGCCGACATCGTCGGCTACCGCTTCCCGACCAGCGTGAAGCGTCACTACGAGCGGCTGCCGTCGTTCCCGACCGGCTTCCTCGTGCTGGGCGACGCCATCTGCAGCTTCAATCCGATCTACGGCCAGGGCATGAGCTCGGCCGCACTGCAGGTCCAGGCGCTGCAGGGGCTCCTGAGCGAGCGCGGGGCGGGATCGCGCGATCTGGACGGCCTCGCCACCGCGTTCTTCCCGCGGGCCGCTCAGGTGATCGCCACACCCTGGACGCTCGCCGCGAGCCTGGACCTCGCCTACCCGCAGACGGTCGGCGATCGCTCCGGCGCGTCGCCCGAGCGCGCCCGGTACTTCGGAGCGCTCAACGCCCTGGCCGCGGTCGACGTCGAGGTCCAGAAGCTGATGACCGAGGTCTTCCATCTGGCACGGCCCCTCAGCGCGCTGATGGACGAGCCGCTGCGCAGCCGCGTGCTCGCGAAGGCCGGTTGAGCGCGGCGGCGGGCCGGGCTATGCTCACCCCCGTGAGCGCGTGTCGTCCGCTGATCATCGCGATGATCGTCGCCCTGCTGGGCGCCGGCCCGGTGACCGCCCAGACCAACGCCCACGACGTCTCGCAGAAGGCGTCGGAGACGGTCGAGGCCATCAAGAGCTACTCGGTGGAGAAGAAGGACGACGCGGTGGCGTACGCGAGGAAGGTCGGCGCGGACGTCGACGCGCACATCAAGGAGCTGAAAGCGCAAGCCGCGCGGCAGACCGGCGAGGCCAAGGCCAAGTCGGACGCGCTCGTCCGCGACCTCGACTCCAAGCGCGCGCAGGCGGGACGGAAGGCCTCCGAGATGAGCCGGGCCACGAAGGCCTCCTGGGACAAGGCCAAGGACGCCTTCGCCGACGCCTACCGCGAGGTGGCCGCCGCGTATGACCGCGCCGCGGCCGAGATCAAGAAGTAGCCGGGCGCTCGTCCTGGCCGGCGGGCTCCTCGGCATCCTGACCGCGTCCATCCGCGTCGCCGACTCCGGCGTCGACTGCCGGGCTGCCCAGGCCGCATCCATCGACGCGCTGGTCTGCGGCTCGTCCCTGCTCTCGGCCCTGGACGCGGAGACGGCTCGCCTCGAGGGTCTGGCGAGTCGGTCGGCCGCCGGGCCGATCGCCGCGCCGGGCGAGGGTGATCAGCGCGGGCTCCCCCCACGCGACATGTGCCTGCAGGCACCCGCCCCGGAGCGATGCGCGCTCGACTGGTACCTGGCCCGCATCGCGAGCCTGCGCGCGGTGAGCGAGGCGGCGCGGAGCGACGACGACCGGGGCATCAGCCGCGGGCCGGTCGGGTGGCAGTGCGACGGCGGGGCCGGACCGATCGCCACCGTCTTCGTGAATTCCGATCCCGCGTTCCTGATGGTGGGAAGCCCGCGCGGCTCTCTGACGATGTGGCGCGCGCGCGCGGCCAGCGGGGCGAAGTACGACGGGCCCGACGGCGCGCTGTTCTGGGAACACCAGGGCCAGGCCCGCTTCCACCAGCCCGGCGCCACTGCGGAGGTGACGTGCGCCCCCGACCGGAGCAATCCATGACCGATGCGCTCAAGCTGCGCGCGCTGCGCGCCCGACCCGTGCTGGTGCCGTTCCGTCGCCCGCCGGTCAGCGCCAGCGGCGCCATCCCCAAGGCGGCCCTGGTGCTGTTCGACCTCGAGACCGACGACGGCATCATCGGCCGTTCCTACGTGTTCGGCTTCGCGCCCTGGACGCTCGAGGCCATCGCCGGCTGCGCCAGGGGCCTGTTCGACATGGTGAAGGGCGACGCGCTGGCGCCGCTGGCCATCGAGGCGAAGCTGCGCCGGCAGCTCACCCTGCTCGACCCGAACGGCCTGGTCGGGCTGGCCCTGGCCGGCATCGACATGGCGGCGTGGGATGCGCTGGCCCGAGCGCACCGCGTGCCGCTCGTGACCTTGCTGGGCGGCGCGCCGCGCGAGGTCCCCGCCTACAACAGCACCGGGCTCTGGATCCAGCCGGTGGAGACGCTCGCCGACGAGGCGGAGGCGCTGCTCGCGGAGGGCTTCACCGCGATCAAGCTGCGCCTGGGACGCGACGACTGGGCACAGGACCTGGCCGCGGTGCGCGCGGTGAAGCAGCGGGTCGGCGACCGGGCCACCGTCATGTGCGACTTCAACCAGCGGCTCACCGTGAGCGAGGCGGTCCGGCGCGCGCGGGCGCTCGACGGCGAGGGCCTGTACTGGATCGAGGAGCCGGTGCGCCACGACGACTACGAGGGCTACGCGCGGATCGCGGCCGAGGCCGCCACCCCGATCCAGACCGGCGAGAACCTGGTCGACACCTTCGAGATGGCGCGCGCGATCGCGCTGCGCTCGCTCGACTGGGTGATGCCCGACGCGCAGCGCATCGGCGGCGTCACCGGCTGGCTGCGCGCGGCGGCGCTCGCCCACGCACACGGCATCGAGATGTCGAGCCACCTCTTCCCCGAGTTCAGCCTGCACCTGCTCGGGGTGACGCCGACCTGCCACTGGCTCGAGTTCATGGACTGGGCCGCCCCGCTGCTGCGGGAGCCGGTCCGGGTCGAGGACGGCGTGGCCCGCATCCCGGACCGGCCGGGCGCGGGCCTCGAGTGGGACGAGGCGGCGGTGGCTCGCTACTCGGCCTGAGTCTCCGCGGGCGGCTTGTCGCCGCGGATCTGCGCGATCTTCCGATCGCGGTCGGTGGCCAGCCGATCCAGATCGCGCCGCAGCGCCTCGTTCAGCTGCGCCACCTCCTCGTGGCTCTGCGCCCGGCGCAAGGCGTCCTGGTGGAGGATCTCGCGCTCGGCCACCCGGGACTGGTGGACCTGTCGCGCCTCCGCGATGGCCGCCTTCTGGGCGTCGTCGAGCGGGCGGCTCGTCGCGCCGGCCTCGCGGTCCTGGCGGGCCAGGCGCTCCATCGCCAGCTCGTACGCGGTCTTCGGGCGCTCCTCGTCACTCATGGGCGCAGTGTAGCAAACGGTGACCTGGGGTATCCTCTAGACCATGCAAATCGTCCCGTCGGTGTGCCCGCACGACTGCACCAGCACCTGCGCCCTCGAGGTGGAGCGCCTCGACGCGCGGACGATCGGTCGCGTCCGCGGATCGTCGCGCAACACCTACACGCGCGGGGTGATCTGCGAGAAGGTCGGCCGCTACGCCGAGCGCGTGCACCATCCCGATCGCCTGCTCCATCCGCTGCGGCGGGTGGGCCCGAAAGGCTCGGGCCGCTTCGAGCGCATCGGCTGGGACGACGCCCTGGACGCGGTGGCCGACGCCTTCACCCGCGCGGCGCAGCGCCTCGGGCCCGAGACGGTGTGGCCCTACTACTACGCGGGCACCATGGGCCTGGTGCAGCGCGACGGCATCAACCGGCTGCGCCACGCGATGGGCTACGCGCGCTACTACTCCACGATCTGCGTCACGCTCTCCGACACCGGGTGGGCCGCGGGCGTCGGAGCCAAGCGCGGCGTCGACCTGCGCGAGATCGACGAGCACTCGGACCTGGTGATCATCTGGGGCGGCAACCCGGTCAACACCCAGGTCAACGTGATGAACCACGCGATGGCCGCCCGCCGGCGCGGCGCCCGGCTGGTGGTGGTGGACCCCTACCGCACCGGCACCGCGGAGCGGGCCGATCTGCACGTGGCCCCGCGCCCCGGCACCGACGGCGCGCTGGCGTGCGCGATGATGCACGTGCTGTTCGCGGAGGGCTTCGCCGACTGGGACTACCTGCGCGCCTACACCGACTGCCCCGACGAGCTGGCCGCCCACGTGGCGACCCGCACGCCCGGGTGGGCCGCCGCGATCACCGGGCTCTCCGCGGAGGCGATCGTGGACTTCGCCCGGCTCTACGGGAGCACGAAGCAGAGCTTCATCCGCTGCCATCACGGCTTCAGCCGCTCGCGCAACGGCGCGGTGAACATGCACGCGGTCTCGTGCCTGCCCGCGATCACGGGGGCCTGGCGATACAAGGGCGGCGGCGCCGTCTACGGGCAGACCGCGCTCTACCCGCTCGACCGCACGCTCATCGAGGGCCTGGACCTGGAGGACCGATCCATCCGCGCGCTGGACCAGTCGCGCCTCGGCCCGATCCTCACCGGCGACCCGGAGGCCCTGCGGGGCGGCCCGCCGGTGACCGCGATGCTGGTGCAGAACACGAACCCGGCGATGGTGTGCCCGGAGACCCACCTGGTCCACCGCGGCCTCGCGCGCGAGGATCTCTTCCTCTGCGTGCACGAGCAGTTCCTCACCGAGACCGCCGCCTTCGCCGACATCGTGCTGCCCGCCACCATGATGGTCGAGCACGACGACTTCTACACCGCGAGCGGGCACACCTACTTCCAGGTCGCCAAGCAGGTCATCGAGCCGCCCGGCGAGTGCCGCGAGAACCACCACGTCATCTGCGCACTGGCCAAGCGGCTGGGCGCGCGCCATCCCGGCTTCGAGATGACCGCCTGGGAGATCATGGACGAGACACTGCGGCGGTCCGGGATGTGGGACGCCGAGACCAACTGGCAGCGCGGCGGGCAGGACCACACCCTGCCCTTCGAGACCGCGCACTTCCTCGACGGCTTCCCGACGCCCGACCGGCGCTTTCACTTCAAGCCGGACTGGTCGCGGCACGGCGGCCGCGGCGCCGCCATGCCCGCACTGCCCGATCACTTCGACGTCATCGACAATGCCACCGACGAGAAGCCCTTCCGCCTGGTGGCCGCGCCCGCGCGCACGTTCCTCAACTCCACGTTCACCGAGACCCGGTCGTCGCAGGCGCGCGAGAAGCGGCCCGCCGCCCTGCTCCATCCCGACGACTGCGCGGCCCTGGGCGCCTCGGCCGGCACCCCGGTGCGCCTGGGCAACGAGCGCGGCGAGGTGATCGTCCACGCCGAGCCCCGGGCGGGCCAGCCGCGAGGCGTCGTGGTCGTCGAGGGCATCTGGCCCAACCGGCACTTCGCGGGCGGCATCGGCATCAACGCGCTCACCAGCGCCGAGCCCGGCTACCCCAACGGCGGCGCCGTGTTCCACGACACCGCGGTGTGGATCCGGCCCATTGACTTGACGGGCGCCACCCGGCTATAACGCTCCCCACGACGTCACGCCGCGACCAGCCTCGCCGCGGCGGACGGGCAGCACCGGTGGAGGGGTCCGCTCCTGGATACCATCCTGCAGCTCGCCCTCAACGGCCTCGCCGTCGGCTGCATCTACGGCCTGGTCGCCCTTGGATTCGTGCTCATCTACAAGGCCACCGAGCTGGTGAACTTCGCCCAGGGCGACCTGCTGATGCTGGGCGCGTTCGTCTGCTACATGTTCGTGGTGTGGTACGGCGTGGGCTACTGGGCCGCGTTCGCCCTCGCGATCCTCATCGTCGGTCTCTTCGGCGCGGTGCTCGACGCCACCGTGCTGCGGCGAGTCATCGGCCAGCCCCAGTTCGCGGTGGTCATGCTCACCATCGGCCTCGGTTCCATGTTCCGCAGCTTCGCCTCGCTCACCTGGGGCTCGGAGATCTACACGCTGCCCACCCCGTTCAGCGCGCAGACCACCCGGGTGGGTGGCGTCAGCGTGAGCCACGAGTACGTCGCGATCATCGTCGGCACGCTGCTGCTCTGCGCGCTGCTCTACGCGTTCTTCACGTATTCGCGCGTGGGCGTCGCCATGCAGGCCGCCTCGCAGAACCAGCTCGCCGCCTACTACATGGGCATCCCGGTGAAGCGGATGTTCTCGCTGATCTGGGCGATCTCGGCCGGCGTCGCCGCCATCGCGGGCGTGCTGCTGGCCCCGGTCTCGCTGATCGACATCAACCTGGGCTTCATCGGGCTCAAGGCCTTCGCGGCGGCGGTGCTGGGCGGCTTCGGGTCGATCCCGGGCGCGCTGGTGGGCGGCATCACCATCGGGCTGATCGAGCTGTTCTCGGGCGCGTACCTGCCGCTCGGGGTCAAGGACGTGGCGGCCTACATCGTGCTGCTGCTGGTGCTGGCCATCCGTCCGCAGGGCATGTTCGGCACGGTGGGCCGAAAGAAGGTCTGAAGCGGGCATGCGCGTTCCGTTCAAGACGAGCTACGACCAGGACCTGGGCCTCTTCCAGGATCCGGTCCAGCGCCGCTGGTACGCCGCGCTGCTCGCCGCCGTGATCCTGCTGCCGCTCCTGGTGCCCGACTTCCTGGTCGACATCAGCATGGTGTTCATCTACGGCATCTGCGGCGTCTCGCTGATGGTGCTGGCCGGCTACACCGGCCTGGTGAGCCTCGGCCACGGCGCCTTCCTTGGCATCGGCGCCTACGCGCACGTGTACTTTCTCCAGGACCTGCACCTGCCCTGGGTGCTCGCGGTCGCGCTGGCCGCCCTGCTCTCGGCCGCCGCCGGCGTGCTGGTCGGCCTGCCCGCGCTGCGCATGACCGGCGTGTACCTGACGATCGCCACGCTGGCCTTCGCGCTGATCATCCAGGAGGTGTTCACCCGCTGGGAGCACGTGACCCACGGGCTCAAGGGCCGGCCGGTGGACAAGCCGGTGATCTTCGGCGTCCCGTTCACCTCGGACCTGGCCTTCTACTTCCTGTGCCTGGCCGTGCTCATCGTCGCGCTCTGGCTCACCGGCAACGTGCTGCGCGCGCCCACCGGTCGCGCGTGGGTGGCCATTCGCGACAGCGAGATCGCCGCGCAGTCCATGGGGGTACATCTGGCGCGCTACAAGACCATGGCCTTCGCCTACTCGGCCGGGCTCATGGGCGCGGCCGGGGCGCTCTTCGCGCACAAGATCGGCTTCCTGGCCCCCGATATCTTCAGCGTGCTGCTCTCCATCCAGTTCCTGTTGATGGTGGTGGTGGGCGGGCTCGGCAGCCTGCACGGCGCCCTCTACGGCGCGGTGTTCGTGGCGATGCTCCCGGTGCTGATCTCGGAGGCGCGCGACAACGTGCCGCAGTGGGCCGGCCACGCGGCGGCCGTGCTCGGCCGAGACGCGGGCAACGCGGTCTACCTGGCCGTCGACCGCTTCGTCAAGCAGCCGGGCCTCGAGCCCGGCATCTTCGGCCTGATCCTGGTGCTGTTCATCCTGTTCGAGCCGCTCGGCATCTACGGCCGCTGGCGGAAGCTGCAGGTCTTCTTCTCGACGTTCCCGCTCTACAAGCGCGCCACCTTCCGGCGCCAGAAGGCCTACATGCGCTCGGAGCGCCTGCGGTGAGCCTCTTCGCGGCCGAGGAGCTGGTGATGAGCTTCGGCGGCATCCGGGCCGTCGACTCCGTGAGCTTCGAGGTGGACGCGGGCCAGGTGTTCACCATCATCGGCCCCAACGGCGCGGGCAAGACCACCATCTTCAACCTGGTCTCGCGCATCTACGACCCGAGCCAGGGACGCCTGCGCTTTCGCGACGAGGACATCACCCGGGTGCCGCCCCACGAGATCGCCCGGCGCGGCATCGCCCGCACCTTCCAGAACATCGAGCTGTTCGAGCACGCCACCGTGCTGCAGAACCTGCTGCTGGGCCGGCACGCCCACGCCCGCCCGCACCTGGCCGCCGAGCTGCTGTTCCTGCCGAGCGTGCGGGCCCGCGAGCGCGCCCACCGGGAGGCGGCCGAGCAGGTGATCGACTTCCTCGATCTGCAGCCCTACCGCGACAGCCTGGTGGTCAATCTGCCGTATGGGATCCGGAAAGTCGTGGAGATGGGCCGCGCTCTCTGCACCGAGCCCACCCTGCTCTTGCTCGACGAGCCGTCCTCGGGGCTGAGCGTGGAGGAGACCGCGGACATGGCGTTCTGGATCGAGGACATCCGCACGCTGCTCGGCATCACGGTGCTGATGGTGGAGCACGATATGAGCCTGGTGAGCGCGGTCTCCGACCGGGTGCTGGCGCTCAACTACGGGCGCGTCGTCGCCTGCGGCACCGCCCGTGAGGTGCAGGAGCATCCCGACGTGATCAAGGCGTATCTCGGGGGCTGAGGGTGGCCGAGGCGCTCCTCACCGTCAGCAACGTCGAGACCTTCTACGGGCCGATCATGGCCCTGCGCGGGGTGAGCTTCAGCGTGCCCGCCGGCGCCATCGTCACCATCCTGGGCGCCAACGGGGCGGGGAAGACCACGATCCTCAAGACGGTGTCCGGGGTCATGGATCCGCAGAAGGGCAGCGTGCTGTTCGATGGCCGGCCGATCCACGGTCTCGATCCCGATCGGGTGGCCCGGCTCGGGCTGAGCCATGTGCCCGAAGGCCGCGAGGTGTTCCCGTTCCTCTCGGTGCGCGAAAATCTCAGGATGGGGGCCTACAACCGCACGGACGCCGACTCAGTGGCTCGCGACCTCGAGATGGTGACCGAGTACTTCCCGGTGCTGCAGGCGCGGGCCGAGCAGCGGGCGGGCCAGCTCTCGGGCGGCGAGCAGCAGATGCTGGCGATCGCGCGCGCCCTGATGGCCCGCCCCAAGGTCATGCTGCTGGACGAGCCGTCGCTCGGGCTGGCCCCCAAGCTGGTCAAGGATATCTTCGAGATCATCCGGCGCATCAACCGCGAGCGCGGGGTGACCGTCCTGCTGGTGGAGCAGAATGCCAACGTGGCCCTGCACACCGCCGACTACGGCTACGTGCTGGAGCTGGGGCGCATCGTGATGGAGGACACCTGCGCGCGCCTGCTCGACAAGGACGACATCCGCGAGTTCTACCTGGGCCTCAAAGAGTCGAGCGTCCGCGGCACGCGACGCTGGAAGAGGAAGAAGACATGGCGCTGATCACCGAGCCCGGCCGGGCCACCGCCGGAGGCGACCCCGCCCTCGTCCACGGCCAGGACACCCTGCCCCGCCTCTTCCGCCACGTGGTCCGGGAGCGCGGCGACCGGGTGGCCATGCGGGAGAAGCACCTCGGCATCTGGCGCGGCATCTCGTGGCGCGAGTACGGCGAGCGGGCCAAGCAGGTGGGCCTCGGGCTGGTGTCGCTCGGCCTGCGCCCGCGCGACGTGGTCTCGATCGTCGCCGACAACATGCCGGAGTGGCTCTACACCGATCTCGGGGTCATGTCGGTGGCCGGGGTGCCCAACGGCATCTACACCACCGACTCGGCCCGCCAGGTCGAGTACATCGTCAACGACAGCGGCACCCGCTTCTTCTTCGCGGAGAACGAAGAGCAGCTCGACAAGATCCTCGAGGTGCGGAGCCGGTGTGAGGCGCTGGTGAAAATCTTCGTCTACGACATGGAGGGGCTGCACGCCTTCCGTGACGAGCAGGTCATGCCGTTTCAGGCCCTGCTCGAGCTGGGCGCGCAGTACGACCGCGAGCATCCGGGCGCGTTCGACCGGATGGTGGACATCGCCCAGCCCGGCGACGTGGCGATCCTCGTCTACACCTCCGGCACCACCGGCCCCCCCAAGGGCGCGATGCTGACCCACCGCAACATCCTCTTCCAGCTGGCCTACGCCGACTTCATCACCCCGCTGCGCGAGGGCGACCAGCAGCTGTCCTTCCTCCCGCTCTGTCACGTGGCGGAGCGGACCTTCACCGTCTTCAACCCGCTCTACACCGGCGCGACCGTGAACTTCGCCGAGAGCATCGACACGGTGCCGGAGAACATCCGCGAAGTGGCGCCCGCGCTCTTCTTCGCGGTGCCGCGCATCTGGGAGAAGTTCTACTCCGGGGTGGCCCTGCGCATGCGCGACGCGACCTGGCTCGGCCGCCTCGCCTACGAGCAGGCCTTCCGCATCGGCCGGCGCATCGCGGACGCGCGCATCGCGGGGCGCACGCCGTCGGCGTGGGAGCGGCTGGCCTTCCGGGTCGCCGACTTCCTGGTGCTGGACAACGTCAAGCGGTCTATCGGCCTCCATCGCGCGCGCGGAGCCGCTACCGGGGCCGCGCCGATTGCGCCGGATCTGATCCGGTGGTACCTCGCGCTCGGAATAAACATGTTGGAAGTGTACGGGCAGACCGAGAACACCGGGCTGGCCACCGCGATGCCGCCCGACCGCATCAAGCTCGGCTCGGTGGGAGTCGCGCGCCCGGGCACCGAGGTGCGGATGTCGCCCGAGGGCGAGATCTTGTTGAAAGGCCCGCACGTCTTCAAGGGCTACTACGGCAAGCCGGAGAAGACCGCCGAGACCATCGTGGACGGGTGGCTGCACACCGGCGACGTGGGCACCATCGACGACGAGGGCTTCGTGCGCATCACCGACCGCATGAAGGACATCATCATCACCGCCGGCGGCAAGAACGTGACCCCATCCGAGATCGAGAACCAGCTGAAGTTCTCGCCCTACATCTCGGACGCGGTGGTGATCGGCGACCGCCGCAAGTACCTCTCCTGCCTGGTGATGATCGACCACGAGACGGTGGCCCAGTTCGCGCAGGAGAGCAACGTGCCCTTCAGCAACTTCGCCTCGCTCTGCCGGGCCCCCGAGGTGCAGGAGCTGATCCGGGGCGAGATCGAGCGGGTGAACCGGGAGCTGGCCCGGGTGGAGACGATCAAGACGTTCCGGCTGATCGAGCAGCTCCTGACCCCGGAGGACGAGGAGCTCACCCCCACCATGAAGCTCAAGCGCAGCTTCGTCAACGCCAAGTACCGAGACCTCATCGAGGGCATGTACGAAAGGAGCGAGGGATGAACCGACTACTGCTGGCAGTCTGCGTGCTGGCCGCCGCGGCGGGGACCGCCGGAGTGGCCCTGGCCCAGAAGGAGACGCGCGGGATCACCAAGACCGAGATCGTGCTCGGCATGCACACCGACCTCTCGGGTCCCGCCGCCACCTACGGCGTCTCGTCGTCGAACGCGGTGAAGATGCGCTTCGACGAGGTCAACGAGGCGGGCGGCATCCACGGGCGGAAGATCCGGCTGATCGTCGAGGACACCCAGTACCAGGTGCCGCGCGCGGTGCAGGCGGGGGCCAAGCTGTTCAACCGCGACCGGGTGTTCGCGATCGTGGGCGGCCTCGGCACCCCGATGAACAACGCGCTGTTCAAGGACCAGTTCGACGCGGGGGTGCTGAACCTCTTCCCGCTCTCGGCCGCGCGCTCGATGTACGAGCCGTTCAACAAGCTGAAGTTCTACGGGGCGGCCAGCTACGTCGACCAGGTGCGCGCCGGCATCAACTACTTCGTCACCAAGAAGGGCAAGAAGGCCCTCTGCGTGATGTACCAGGACACCGACTTCGGCAAGGAGGTGCTGGACGGGGTCCAGATGCAGGCCGAGAAGATGAAGTTGAAGATCGTGGAGACCACCGCCCACAAGCCGACCGACCAGGACTTCAGCGCCCAGATCACCAAGCTGAAGGGCGCCGGCTGCGACCTGGTGGTGCTCGGCACGATCGTGCGCGACTCCATCGTGCCCTACGCGACCGCGCGGAAGATCGGCTGGACCGACGTCGACTTCCTCGGCTGCGCCGCCACCTACGATCTCTTCGTGGCCGCGGCCCAGGGCGGGGTGACCGAGGGCCTCTACGCGATGGGGCTCACCGCGATGCCGTATCGCGACACCCTGGGCCCCGACGCTCAGAAGTGGTTCGATCGCTACAAGGACCGCTACAAGGTGGAGCCGAACATCGGCGCCATCTACGGCCACGTGGCCGCCGACCTGACCGTGACCGCGATCGAGAAGACGGGGCCGGAGCTGACGACCGAGACCTTCATCAAGGCGATGGAGTCCATCAAGGGCTACCACGACATCTTCCACGGGCCCGAGGTGAGCTTCGGGCCGAACAAGCACCAGGGCGCGAATTCCTCGTTCCTGGCGGTGGTGAAGGGCGGGCGCTGGGTGCGCCTGACCGATCCGCTGACCTTTTGACTCGGAGGGGGCCCCTTCTGAAGTCTTAGAGGGGGCCCCTTCGACTCACTAGGCGGACGCGCTGAAGCCGGAGGTGCCGACCCAGCCGGTCTCGGAGACGTCGACCGTGACGCCGTCGGGACCGACGTACTTCACCTCGACGTTGCCGTGACTCTCCCGGCCGTAGCTGACCCCGAGGGCCTCGTTGATGTCGTGACGCGGCTCGGATCCCGCGGCGGCCAGCCGCTCGGCGATGGCCTCGAGGCTCTCCACCTGGAAGCCGATGTGGTGGATGCCGCTCCACTCCTTGCCGCGCTCGACTCCGGCCACCGCGTCGTTCTTGAAGTTCAGGATCGCGAGGTTCAGATCGCCGTCGCTCAGGTAGTAGCCCCGGGCGCCGGGGCTGTCGATGCGCGCGATCTCCTTCATGCCGAACACGTCGATGTAGAACTTCGCGGTCTTGTCGACGTCCTGGGTCGAGAGCGCGATGTGCTTGATCTTGGCCATGAGCCGTCTCCTCTCTGGAGCGTGGGTCCCGCTGCGTTCGCCCTCGGAGTGTAGCGCGTCGCCTCAGCGCGCGTCGAGCCAATCCTGGAAGCGCTTCCCTCAGATCGCCCGCGCCACCCGCGCGCCTTCCAGCAGCGCCGGCTGGATGCCGCGCGGGGCCACGCAGTCGCCGATCGCGTGCAGCGCGGGCACCCGGCCCTTGAGCGCCCGGTAGAGCGCGTCGGTCGAGCGGCTGCCCATCGAGAGGACCACCGTGTCGACGCCCTCGATCCGGCGCTCCTGCCGCGTGTACACGTTGGCCACGATGATCGACGAGCCCTCCACCGCGACCAGCTCGGTGTGCGGCGTCAGCGTCACCTCCTTGGCGAAGAGCCGCCCGTACAGCGGCGCGATCGACGTGATGCCCACGTCCTGGCCGGCGTAGAACAGGCGCGAGATCACCTCGACCCGGCGGCTGCGGTCGAGCAGGCGCTCCGCGGTGGAGAGGCCCTGCTGGGTATGCACGTCGTCCACCACCACGACCCGCTCGCCCACTTCGACGCGATCGAGCAGCACGTCACGATCGGTGACCACGTGCTTGCCGTCGAGCCCCGGCAGATCGGGCCGGTACGGCGCCGAGCCGGTTGCGATGATCACGACCTCGGGCGCGTGGGCCAGCACCGTGTCCTCGGTGGCGTCGACCCGGAGGCGGCACTCGATCGCCAGCTTGTCCACCTGGCGCGCCAGGAAGCGCACGATGCCGCCCAGCTCCGCCCGCGCCGGGGCGCGCGCCGCGATCAGCACCTGCCCGCCCACCTCCGCCTCGCGCTCGAGCAGCACCACGCGATGACCGCGGAGCGCGGCCACCCGCGCCGCCTCGAGCCCCGCGGGGCCCGCGCCCACTACCACCACCCGACGCGGCGGCGCCGCCGGCATCGGCTCGGCCAGCTCCAGCTCGCGGCCGGCGCCCGGGTTCTGCACGCACGTCACCGGCTTGCCCTGGTAGATGCGGTCGATGCAGCCCTCGTTGGCCCCGACGCAGACGCGCACGTCGTCGAGCCGATCCTCGAAGGCCTTGCGCGGCAGCTCGGGATCGGCGATCAGGGCGCGCGTCATGCCGACCATGTCGACGACGCCGTCGCCCAGCACCCGGTCGGCATGCGCGGGGTCCACGATGCGGCCGGCGTGGAGGATCGGCATCGTGGGCACCGCGGCCTTGATGGCCGCCGCGATCGGGACGAAGACGCCGTGCGGGGAGGCCATGTTGGGGACGGCCAGGGCCTGAAGCGGGACGGTGTGCGCGGCCCCGCCGATGATCGAGAGGAAGTCGAGGAGCCCGGAGGCGGCGAGGCGGCGGGCGATCTCGGCCATGTCGGCGGCGGTGAGGCCGCCCGCGGTCAGCTCGTCGCCCGAGATGCGCGCGCCCACCACCCAGTCGCGGCCGACCTGCCGGCGAATCTCGGCCAGCACCTCGAAGCCGAAGCGCAGGCGGTTGTCGAGGGGGCCGCCGTACTCGTCGGTGCGCCGGTTGAAGAGCGGCGACCAGAACTGGTCGACCAGGTGGTTGTGGGCGAAGGACAGCTCGACGCCGTCGAGCCCGCCCTCCCGGCAGCGTCGCGCCGCGTCCCCGAAGGCCCGCACCAGCATCGCGATCTGCTCCGGCTCGATCTCGTGCGGCACCTCGCGGTGCACCTTCTCGGGGATCTGCGAGGGCGCCAGCAGCGCGTGCCAGCCCTCCACGTCGGACTGCGAGCGCCGCCCCATGTGGGTGAGCTGGCTCATGACCCGGCAGTCGTGGCGATGCACCGCGTCGGCGAGGCGGCGATATCCGGGTATGACCGCATCGTCGTGGTTGGCGATCATGTTCCAGGCGCTGGCCGGCGAGGTGGGGTGCACGCTGGTCGAGCCGCCGATGATGGTCAGGGCCGCGCCGCCGCGGGCCTTGGCCTCGTGGTAGGCGGTCAGGCGCGCGCCCGGCTTGCCCTCCTCGGCCATCGCCTCGGCGTGCCCGGTCGAGAAGATGCGGTTCTTCATGACCAGCCCGCCCACCGTCAGCTGCGTGAAGAGGCGGCGGAAGCCGTGGGGCATGGGCTAGAGCATGGACGGTAGCGGTCGGCTCGTCAACGGGCGGTCCCGAGCTTCTCCACCCGCACCCCGATGAGGCGGATCTTCTTGCCCTTCGGGTTCTCGCGCGCGTCGAAGAACGGCTCCAGCAGTGAGCGGACCTCGGCGTGCAGCTGCTCGCTGGTCGTGAAGGGGGCCGCGCCCGTTCGCGATCGGCTCACGGTCATGAACCCGGAGAAGCGCACCGTCACGGTCACGGTCCGGAACGCGCCGAACCCGCCGGCCACGCAGCGCCCGAACACGGTGTCCGCGAGGGCCCGCGCGCGCTCGAGCACGAAGTCGGCGTCGAGGGTGTCGACCTCGAACGTCTCCTGCTCGCCGACCGACTTGCGCTCCCGCTCGCTCGACACCGGGTCGTCGGACTGCCCGTGGGCCTTTCGGTGGAGGTCTTCGCCTCCCTTGCCGAGCCACTCCCGGAGGCGGGCGGGCGCCTCGGCCCGCAGCTCGGCGACCACCCGGATACCCCGCTCGTGGAGGAATCGCTCCGTCTTCGGGCCGATGCCGGGGATGACGCGGATCGGGAGGTCGGCCAGGAACGCGGGCACCTCGTCGGACGCCACCACCGTCAACCCGTCCGGCTTGCGGAAGTCGGAGGCGATCTTGGCCACGAGCTTGTTCGGGCCGATGCCGACCGAGCAGGTCAGGCCCTCGCGCTCCAGGAGAACCATCTTGATCCGTCGCGCGTGGTCGCGGGCCCGGTCCAGATCGGCCAGGGACGAGAGATCGACGTAGGCCTCGTCGATGCTGGCGGCCTGGAAAGCATCGGTGCCCTCGGCCACAATGGCCATGATCCGGCGCGACACTTCCAGGTAGAGCGCGCGGTCGTCCCGGACGAACACCGCTTCCGGCTCGCCCTTCTGTCGCGCGGCCTCGGCCAGACGCCAGGCGCGCGAGATCGGCAGCGCGGACCGGATCCCGTACCGGCGGGCCGCGTAGCTCGCGGCGGTCACCACGCCGCGCCCGGTGCCGTGCTTCGGATCGGCGCCCACCACGATGGGCCGCCCGCGCAGCTCGGGATGGTGGCGCTCCTCGACCGAGGCGTAGAAGGCATCCATGTCGACGTGCGCGACGATCCGCATGGCCGCTGGCGTCCGGGCGAATCATACGACGAGCCGCCGCGAGCGAGTGCGATGAGTTCTTGACGGGGCGCCCCGGTCCATCGGAACATCGCGGCCAATCTTTCACGGAGGTGACCGATGCGCTCGACCGCTCCGATCCTGATCCTCTTGCTGACCCTGGCGTTCCTCGGCGGGCTCGTCCCCGCCGCGGCCGCCCCGCCCGACGGCACGCTCGCGATCGGCGTCCACGTGACGCTGGTGTCGCGCTGGCTCGATCCCGGCGAGACCGAGGCCCTGATCACCCCGTTCATGGTGCTCTACGTGCTGCACGACGCGCTGGTCAAGCCGATGCCGGGCAACCTCAACACTCCGAGCCTCGCCGAGTCGTGGAGCCTCGCCAAGGACGGCGTCACCTACGAGTTCGTCATCCGGAAGAACGCCAAGTTCCACAACGGCGACCCGGTGACCGCGGAGGACGTGAAGTTCACCTTCGAGCGCTACAAGGGCAGCGGGGCGAAGCTGCTCAAGGACCGGGTCAAGGAGGTCCAGGTGGTCGCGCCGAACCGGGTGCGCTTCGTGCTGAAGGCGCCGTGGTCGGACTTCATGGCCTTCTACGGCACCTCCGCCACCGGCGCCGCCTGGATCGTGCCGAAGAAGTACATCGAGCGCGTCGGGGAAGAGGCCTACAAGAAGGCGCCGGTGGGCGCGGGGCCGTACAAGTTCGCCTCGTTCACTCCGGGCGTCGAGCTGACCGTCGACGCCTTCCCCGACTACTGGCGCAAGGCGCCGCCGGTCAAGCGGCTGGTCATGCGGTCGATCCCCGACGAGTCGACCCGCGCGGCCGCGGTGAAGACCGGCGAGGTCGACCTCGCCTATCTCTTCGGCGGGGCGATCGCCCAGGACCTGCAGCGCACGCCGGGCGTCCGGGTGGTGGCGCCGCTGCTCTACGGCGTCTACTGGCTCGACTTCCTCGACCAGTGGAACCCGAAGTCGCCGTGGCACGACCGGCGCGTGCGCCAGGCCGCGAGCCTCGCCATCGACCGCGGCGCCATCAACCAGGCCGAGATGCTGGGGCTGGGCAAGGCGGCGGGGGCGTTCGTGCCCCCCGAGTTCGACTTCGCGCTCAAGCTCGAGCCGCCCGCCTACGATCCCAAGCGGGCCAAGCAGCTGATGGTGGAGGCCGGCTTCCCCAACGGCTTCGACGCGGGAGACCTCACCCCACTGCCGCCCTACACCTCGCTCGGCGAGGCGGTGGGCGGCTACCTGCAGGCCATCGGCATCCGCACCCAGGTGCGGACGATGGAGCGCGCCACCTTCCTGAGCACCTGGCGGGAGAAGAAGGTGCGCGGGCTGTTGATCGGCGCCACCGGCGCGGCGGGCAACGCGGCGGCGCGCCTCGAGCCGTTCTTCACCAAGGGCGGCATCTACGCGTACGGCACGCGGCCGGAGATCGACGACCTGTTCCAGCGCCAGGCCAACGAGACCGACCGCGGCAAGCGCGAGGCGCTGCTGCACCAGATCCAGAAGATCGTCGCCGACGAGACGCTGGCCGCCCCGATCTTCCAGCAGGCGTTCCTGTGGGGCGTGGGCAGCCGCGTGGAGCAGCCCGCGGCGGGCTTGATCCAGGGCTACCCGTACGTCGGGCCGGCCGAGGACCTGAAGCTGAAGTAGCCGATCGAGCGGCTACTCGTCGCGCGGGTCGGCGCGGATGAAGTGACCCGTGCGGAGATCGCGGAGCGCCTCCTCGATCTCCGCGCGGGTGTTCATCACGAACGGCCCGTGCCGGGCGATGGGCTCCCCGAGCGGCCGCGCCGCCGCGAGAAGGAACCGGCCACCGCCCGGCGTGCCCGCCGCCTCCACCGCGTCACCGTCGCCGAAGATCACCAGGGCCGGCGCCCGGGCCTCCGTCTGCGCGGGGCCGAGGCGCACCGTGCCGTGATCGACGTAGGCGAACGCGGTGTGGCCGCGCGGCACCGCCTCGCGGAAGTGGGCACCCTCCGGCAGCGTGACGTCGAGGAACTTCGGCGCGACCGCGAGGCCATCCACCGGCCCGCTGAGCCGGCCCTCCGCCGCGCCGCCCGCGATGACGCGCGCCCGGGCCCCGCCGGGCAGCTCGGCCTCGGGCAGGTGGCTCGCGGTGAGATCGCGGTACTTCGGCCGGGACATCTTGTCGCGCGCGGGCAGGTTCAGCCAGAGCTGCAGCCCGCCGATGCCCTCGGGGCGCACCTGCGGCATCTCCTCGTGCAGGATCCCGCTGCCCGACGTCATCCACTGGATGTCGCCGGCGCCGATGTGGCCGCGATGCCCGAGCGAATCCCGGTGTGCCACCTCGCCTCTGCGCACGAAGGTCACCGTCTCGATCCCGCGGTGCGGATGGTACGGAAAGCCCGCCTCGTACTCCTCCGGCTGCGCCGACTCGAAGTGGTCGAGCAGCAGGAACGGATCGAGGTGATCCAGCCGGCGGGTGCCGATGCTCCGTCGCAGGTGCACCCCCGCGCCCTCGATCACCGGCTCGGGCCGAACCACCTGCGCGACCGCGCGTGACTGCCCGCTCATCGTGCTCATGGCATCGCCTCCCGCGCTCAGTCTGCCACGCGGGACCGGGCGCGGCCACTCAGCTCGAGAAGAGCCGCCGATCCGCCTCGGCGGCGTGACCGGGCACGTAGGCCTCCGCGAACCACGGCGGCTTGCCGCTGATGGCGGTCGGCTTGGCCAGCGTGAGCGGATCGCCCGGCTTGTTGCGGACGAGCGCGTCCTCCATGCGGGAGCGGAAATGCAGGTGGTCGAAGACGCGCAGCGCCTCGATCGCGTAGGCGGTCGCGACGCGTGCGTCCTCGATCATCACCAGGTTGTCGCCGTTGCCGCGCTCGCCGGTGGGCGAGAGGTTCGACGACCCGGTGAAGACGCGCGCGGTCGGCAGGCTGAAGTCGGTCACCACGAACTTGTGGTGCTGGTTGATGCCGGGGCCGCCCGACCACTCGGTCTTGAACGGCTCCGGCGCCTGGCCGGCCAGGTAGGCGAAGTCGACCAGGCCGATCGAGCCGTCCGGCTTGCGAACCTGGAGGCCGCCGCGCTTGTCCGAGATCCCGTAGCTGAATACCTGCTTGCGCATCAAGCGGTCGACCGCCTCCCGGATCGTGCCCGAGCTCTGGTAGAGGAAGGCGATCGCGAAGAACACCGAGGAGGTGGCCTGGTCGATCGCGGCCGCCACCGGGCCCAGGGAGAGATCCGGGTCGGTGTGGGGCGAGAAGCAGAAGCGCACCGGCGGAGCGCCGGCGGGCTGGACCAGGTGCCACTGCCGTGCGATCGGGTCGGTGGCGAAGTGGAGCGGATCCGCGAAGGCCCGATCGAACACCGTGCCGAAGAGGGAGGCCGCGTCGGGGCCTTCGAACACGAGCACGTTGTTGGCCTGGATGTAGAGGCCGCGGAAGCTCAGGTTGGTCGACCCGAGCAGCACCTTCACCGGCTGGCCGGCGCGGCGGGCGATCAGCACCTTGTGATGCTGGAGGCCTTTGAAGTGGGTGCGCTTCACGCGGCTTCCGCCCGCCGAGGCGCGCAGGCGCTTGGCCGACTGGGACTCGGCGCTGCCGCGGCGGGTGTGACTGCCCGAATCGTCGATGACGATCCGCAGCCGGTGGCCGATCTGCTCCAGGCGCCGCACCACGTCGGGCTCGTTCAGATCGTAGGCCATCACGTCGAGCGTGAGGCTGGGGTCGCCGACCACCTGGTCGAGGAAGCCGAACAGCAGGTCGTAGGCTTCGAAGCCGAGCCACCGGTAGACGTCGCCCGGCCGCTTGGTGAAGCCGAGCCCGTCGTCCGCCTTCGCCGGGATCACGTCGGGGTCGTTGCCGTAGCGGTCCGCGTAGGCCTGCGACGACGCGAAGTTCCGAGTGAAGCCGACATCGAGGAAGCCGTCATAGAGGGCGGGATCGAGCGGGATGTCCAGGGTGATCGAGGCGCCGGCCACCAGGCGCCCGTCCGTGGGCATGTGCCGCTTGGTCACCCGGTAGCGGTAGGTGCCCGCCCGGGGCTCGTAGGGAAAGTGCATCCAACGGAACTTCTGGAACGGGGCCCGGGTCGAGAGGTAGTTGCGGTAGCCGTTCACCGCCACCGTGACCGGCTCCTCGTACGAGAAATTGAGCCGGTTCCGCAGCGGGATGAACGAGGCGCTGCCCGGGCTCTTGACCTCGATCGAGAAGCCGACCAGGTCCGGCTCGGGATGAGCCACGTCCATCCCGATGAGGCACATCCGCTCGCCGCGCCAGAGCTTCGCCGCGAGCCCGGCGACCTGCCCGGCGTTGGTGAACGTGCTCACCCCGAGCCGACTGTCAGCGCGACCCTCATCGCTCCTTGGTCAGGAACTCGTCGCGCCGGTTCTGCGACCAGCAGGCCTCCGTCTTGTCGTTGCAGAGCGGCCGCTCCTCGCCGTAGGAGATGACGGTGATGCGATCGGCCGCGATGCCCTGCGCCACCAGGTAGTTCGACGCCGCCTTGGCGCGCCGATCGCCCAGGGCCAGGTTGTACTCGTTGGTGCCCCGCTCGTCGCAGTGTCCTTCGATCAGGACCAGCTGGTTCGGGTTCGCCTTGAGCCACGCCGCGCTCGCGTCGAGGATCTTGGCGTCGGCCGGCCGGATCACCGCCCGGTCGAACGCGAAGTGGATCCGCTTGAGCGCGTCGTTGGCCTGGTACTCCTTCGGCGCCGGAGGCGGCGCGGGGGCCGGCGGAGGCGGCGCCACCGCGACCGGGGGCGGCGCGGGGGCCGGCGGAGGCGGCGTGGGAGCCGGGGCGGGAGCCGGAGCCGGTGGCGGAGCGGCCGGCGGCGGGGCGGAGACCTGGGTGGTCATCGGCCGCTTCGGGCAGCCGGCCAGCAGCAGGGCCAGCGCAAGCGTCGGCAGGACGAGAGCGAGGGCTCGGAATCGCATCGTGGCGCCTCCTGGCTCAGTTCTGGAAAATCTGATCGGGATTGACGGTGATCGCCTTGCCCCACCAGGTCTCGGTCCGCGCCGCCTCGACGTCCGTGCGGGTCACCCGGGGATTCGAGCCGTCCTTGTTGTTGCGCAGCGAGAACGTCGCGTGCTGCCCGGAAGCGAAGTGGGTGGTGTGGGCCCGCCATTCCGCCCATTCGTCCGAGCTCGCGCAAGCGCTCACCAGGAGCGCCACCCCGAGCCACATCACGCAAGAGCCTGCCGCAGTTCGCATATCCCGTCCTTTGAGTGGAGGTTCACCGCGCGAGGCCGCCCCGTTCACGCAGGGCATCATCCCAGGGGAGCCTACTCGACCGCGCACGGGCGGCAATAGGACTTAGGTCCTATACGACCGGCCCGCCCCGCGTCCGGCGCCTGTCCGCCCTACGACCAAGGTCCCATTGCTGCGCCAGCCCCCCCTCCCTACGGTAGTCGGCAGCACCCGGAAGCCCCGTCGTCGACACGCGAAAGGAGACCACCATGGATCTCGTGGGCTTGTTGATCAGCCTCGTCAGCGGCGCCGTCGGCGGCAACATCGCCGGCGCGGCCATGTCGGACAAGAGCCTGGGGCCGCTGGGCAACTCGATCGCCGGCATCCTGGGCGGCGGAATCGGGGGCGCTCTGCTGCAGGCGGCGGGCGTGCTCGCCCAGTCGGGAGGCGGCTTCGACATCGGCTCGATCCTGGGTAACGTGGCGAGCGGCGGAGTGGGCGGGGCCGTGCTGCTCGTCATCGTCTCCCTGCTCAAGAGCGCGATGGCCAGGACGTAGGAGCGCGCGCCCGACGAAGGAGGAGCCATGACCACCACCGAAGAGCCGAGCGGCAGCTCCTGGGACGCCACGCAGTGGCACGAGGTCAAAAAAGGGGAAACGCTGTGGAAGATCGCCGAGCAGTACTACGGCGACGGGACGCTCCACACCAAGATCTTCGAGGCCAATCGCGACGTCCTCAAGGATCCCAACCTCATCCGGATCGGGCAGCGGCTGCGCATCCCGTAGGGGGCGCGCGGCCGCAGGAAGGAGAAGCCATGCGGGCAACCGGGGGCATCTGGAGCAGCATCGCGATGGGACTGGTGGTGGCGAGCCTCTTCCTGGTCGCCTGCGAGAGCGCGGACAAGGCGCCGGCGGCGACCGCCATCAGCGCCGCGCAGAGCGCGTTCGACTCGATCCGGAGCGAAGCGGCCAAGTACGTGCCGAGCCAGGTCAGCGCGGCCGAATCGGCGATCGCCAATGCCAAGGCTGCCTTCGACAAGAACGACTACAAGGCGGCGCTGGCCTCGGCCCAGGACGCCGCGACGAAGGTGAAGGACATGGCGGCGGCCGCGGCCCGGAAGACCGAGCTGGCCCAGACCTGGCAGGACATGAGCGGCGGCCTGCCGAAGATGGCCGAGGCCATCAAGAGCCGGGTCGACATTCTCTCGCAGAGCAAGAAGCTGCCGGCGGGTCTGGAGAAGGACACGCTCGAGGGGGCCAAGGCCGGGCTGGCCTCGCTGAACCAGACGTGGACCGAGGCCTCCGACGCGGCCAAGGCCGGTAACATGTCCGACGCCATCGCCAAGGGACAGGCGGCCAAGGCCAAGGCGGTGGAGGTCATGACCGCGCTCAACATGACGGTGCCGGAGGCCGCCCGGTAACACGGTCCGGCGGGCCCTCATGGAGTACCCTGGCGCAGGGGCGCTCTTCCATGAGGCGGCATTCCTGAGCTCATGACGCAGGCGACGGGCGGTCGATTCCCGACCGGGCGCTGGGCCGCGCTCGCTCTGTCGCTGGCGCTCGTCTCCCCCGCCCTCGCCCAGTCCCCGGCCGGCGGAACGTCCGCGGCGAGCGACCCGAGCTCGGGGGCCCCGGTGCCGGTGGCCGAGATCGCGCGGCGGGCCGAGGAGGTGGACGCCTTCCGGCGCACCGTGGAGGAGACCCTGGTCCCGGGCGCGCGGGTCGCGGGCATCGCGGCACAGCTGCCCACGGTCGACGCGCGGATCGAGGAGCAGCTCGAGCGAACGCAGCGCGCGGTGACCGGGCAGCCGAGCCTGCTCACGCTCGACGCGCTCACCGAGTCGTGGCAGTCGACGCGGCTCGACCTCACCGGCTGGGTCGAGACCCTCACCGCGCGCGCCATCCTGCTCGATCAGGAGCGGGCGCGCCTGCTCGCGCTGAAGGAGACGTGGACGCGGACCCGCGCGGAGGTCGGAGCCGCCCGCGCCCCGGCGCCCCTCGTGGAGCGCACCGAGAAGGTGCTCACCGCCCTCGAGGCCACGCGAGCGCGCCTGGACACGGCGCGCGCCGAGGCCCTGGTCCTCCAGGATCGCGTGGCGCGCCAGCTCTCCCGCTCGCAGGACGCGCTCGCGCAGGTGGCCCAGGCCCGACGCCACGCGACCGTCGAGCTGTTCGTGCGGGAGAGCCCGCCGATCTGGCAGGCCCGCCGCCTGACGATGGCCCAGAGCCTGGAAGCGGTGCGCCGCACCTTCGACACCGAGCGGGCCGCGGTCCGGCAATTCGTGCGCGACGACAGCGCCCGCCTCTCGGTGCACGCGCTGGTCGTCTTCGGCCTGGGCCTGCTGCTCTGGATCGCGCGCCGCCGGGCGCGCCTCGAGCCGCCCGGGGGCCCGCTGTCCTCGCTCGCGCCCCTGCTGGGACACCCGTTCGCGGCCGCGCTGGTGATCGGCTTCATCTCGTCGTTCTGGATCTATTCCTCGGGGCTGCGTGTCGCCCGCACCATCGCCCAGGTCGGCGCCCTCGTGCCGCTGATGCTGATCCTGGGGAGTTTGGTCGCCGGCCCGGTCCTGCCCGGGCTCTACGCCTTGGCCTCATTCTTCCTGGTGGATCGGGTGCGCGAGCTGTTCGTCGGGCTGCCCGTGTTCGAGCGCTACTTCCTGCTCCTGGAGATGCTGGCCGCGACGGTGGTGCTCGCGTGGTTCGTGCGCGAGGGTCGCTCGCAGCATCTCACCGACGAGCTGTCCCCGGTCATGCGCCGCGCGGTGCGGGTCGCGATGGGCCTGGCGCTCGGCGGCTTCGCCATCGCCTTCTTCTCCGACGTCTTCGGCAACATGTCACTGGCCCGGCTGATCGCCTCGGCGATCTTCGCGAGCGGGTACCTGGCCCTCATGCTCATCGCGGCCCGGCGGCTGGCCAGCGGCGCGTTCTCCTACGCGCTCCGGGTGCGGCCGCTCTGCCGGCTCCGCATGGTGCAGCGCCACCGGCCCCTCATCGAGGAGCGGACCCTTCGCATCTTCCGGCGCCTGTCGCTCGCGGTCTGGATCGTGGGGACGCTCCACTATTTCGGCGTGCTCGCGCCGGCGGCGGCGGGCGCCCAGCGCCTGCTGGCCGCCGAGGCGAGCCGCGGCGGCTTCAGCATCTCGGTCGGCGACGTCCTCGCCTTCGCGCTGACGCTGTGGGCCGCCTTCCTGGTCTCGTCGTTCGTGCGCTTCGTGCTCGAGGAGGACGTGTTCCCCCACGTCCACCTGCAGCCCGGCGTGCCCTACGCGCTGTCCGCCACCGTGCGTTACCTGATCGTGTTCGTGGGCTTCGTCATCGCGCTGCTGGTGCTCGGGGTGAACCTCGACCGGGTCACCGTGCTCGGCGGCGCGCTCGGCGTCGGCGTGGGCTTCGGCCTGCAGAACATCGTGAACAACTTCGTCTCCGGGCTCATCGTCCTGTTCGAGCGGCCGGTGCGGGTGGGCGACTCGGTGCAGATCCGGGACATCCAGGGCGAAGTGCGACGCATCGGGATCCGGTCGAGCACGGTGGTGGCGTGGGAGGGCGCCGAGGTCATCGTCCCGAACTCGATGCTGGTGGCCGAGCAGGTGACGAACTGGACGCCCACGATCTATCACCGCCGCGCCGACATCCGGGTCGGCGTGGCCTACGGGACCAGCCCCGACGAGGTGGTCAAGCTGCTGGCCGACGTGGCGGGCGCGCATCCCGACGTGGCCGCCCAGCCCGCGCCCCAGGCGCTGTTCCTGGGCTTCGGCTCGAGCTCGCTCGATTTCGAGCTGCGGGCGTGGACCAACCGGCTCGACCGGTTCGGCCTGATCAAGAGCGAGCTCGGCATCGCGGTCTACCACGCGCTCGAGAGCGCCGGCATCCCGATCCCGTTCCCGCAACACGAGGTCCGCCTGCTGCGCGAGGCCGCCGAGACCGACGACGGCCAGCCGCGCCCGGACCGTCAACCCCAACGCTCACCCGAAGGAGGAGCCGCATGAATCGAATCGCCGCAGCACTCGTAGTAGCCGCCCTGTTCTCCGCATTCACGACCCCGGCGCTCGCGCAGTCCTCGACCGCCCCGGCCCCCGCCCCCGCTCCGGCCAAGCCGCAAGGCAAGCCCGCGGTGGGCGAGGCGCGGCAGGTCACGATGCGCGGCACCGTCTCGGCCATCGACAAGGACAAGCACACCGTCACCCTGAAGGGGCAGAAGGGCCGCACCGTGACCCTCGACGTGCAGGATGAGGCGAAGCTCGAGGCCCTCAAGGTCGGCGACCCGGTGGTGGGCACCTACATCGAGGCCCTCGCGATCGAGGTCAAGAAGGCGGGCTCGGGGGCGCCGGGGGCGAAGGTGGAGGAGCGGCGAATGGGCTCGAAGGCCGGCGAGAACCCGGCCGGCGCGATGGCGCGGCAGGTCAGCGTCACCGCCACCGTCACCGCGGTCAACAAGCAGGCCCCGTCGGTGACCATCAAGGGGCCGGCGGGCCGGACCGAGACCGTGAAGGTGCAGGACCCCAAGAACCTGGCGAACGTCAAGGCGGGCGATCTGGTCGAGATCACCTACACGCAGGCGCTGGCGGTGGCCCTGGACCGGCCCGCGGCGAAGACCACGAAGTAGCCCGGCGGTGCCCGGGACGCGGCGGCCGGCGCCCGCCGCGTCCCGCGCGGCTACTCGGGGAGGCCCTCGATCGCGTACATCGCGATGATGAGCGCGTTGGGGTCGCCCAGCGCGCCGAACCAGCGCGCGTAGATCTCGAGGATGCGGCCGGAGCGGTACAGGCGCGCCAGCGAGCGGTTCACGGCCAGCCGGAAGTCGAGGTCTCCGCGGCGCAGCATGAGCGCGTAGGGCTCGTAGGAGAAGTAGCGGTCGGCCAGCACGAAGCGGTGCGGATCGCTCGCGGTCAGGGCGAGCCCGATCAGGATGTCGCGATCCGAGGCGTAGGCGTCCGCCGCGCGACTCTCGATGGCGGCGCGGCCCTCGGCGTGATCCTTCACCGGCACCAGCCGCACGTCGGCGTCCGGGGCCTTGCCGAGGGCCTCCTTCAGCACCCGCTCGGTGGTGGTGCCGGGGATGACCGCGATGCGAAGCCCGGCCAGGGCGGTGAGCGACGTGCCGCGCAGCGACAGCAGGCTGCCGCCGGTGATGAACGTGGTCAGGCTGAAGTCGACGTCCGCCTGACGGCTCAAGGTATTCGTCGTCGAGCCGCACTCGAGGTCGATGGTGCCGTCGCGCACCGCGCTCATGCGGTTCTCCACGCTCACCGGCACCCACTTGATGGCCAGATCCGGGATCTGCAGCTCGCGGCCCACGTCGCTCGCGACCTGCGTGCACAGGTCGATCGAGTAGCCCACCGGCTTGCCGCCTGGGCCGGCCGCGGAGAACGGCACCGACGATTGCCGATAGCCGAGGGCGATCGATTTCGAGGCCTTGATGCGCTCGAGGGTACCCTTGCCGCCGCCGGCGCCCTCCATCGACGCGCAGCCGGCGGCGGACAGGAGCAGAGCGATCAGGACGGCGGTGGATCGAAACGATGCGCGTGTCATGCTCGGCTCCCTCGGCCCTTGCTCAGGGCACCCGGCCGCTGACCTCGAGCACGCGGCCGGCTCGGAGGATCGTGCCCTTGAACTGGCTGCCCGGCCTGGCGGCCCCCAGGCTGTCCCGGATCTTGCGGACGTTCGCGGCGGACCCGGCCGGGATGCCCTCAACGGTGAGGATGATGTCCCCGCCCAGGACGATGGCCTCGCCGCCGACGGTGGCGTAGGTGGTGCCGCCGCGGAGGCCCATCTGATCGGCCGGTGAACCTTTCGCCACGTTCGTGACCAGAAATCCGGTGGCGCCGGCGGGAAGGTTCAGCAGGTCGGCCTGTGCGTCGGTCAGGATCTGCCCTTCGATCCCGGCCCAGAAGGATTTCTTCTCCAGCAACAGCTGCTTGGCGGTGTTGATCGTCACCACGAAGCCCAGGCCCTCGCTGCCGCCGCCCTTGGAGATGTTGTGGCTGACGATGCCGATCACCTCGCCGTCCAGGTCGAACATGGGCCCGCCCGAGTTGCCGGTGTTGATGGTGGCGTCGGTCTGGAAGAACTCGGCGAGCGGCATCGTCTTGTAGACGGTGTTGGGCGGCCAGCGCGCGCTGATCCAGCCCACGCTCATCGAGTAGCTCAGCCCGTACGGGGCGCCCACGACCACGACCTGGCGCCCCACCTCCACGGTGTCCGAGTCGGCGAGCCGGGCCACCATGGCCGACGGCGGCACGCGCTCCAGCTGGATCAGCGAGAGGTCGGCCGCCCTTTCGGAGGCGACGACCCGGGCCGCCACCGTCTCGCCGCCGAGGAACTCCACGCTGATCTCGTCCATGGCGTCCACCACGTGGGCGGCGGTCATCATCTTGCCGTCGCTCGAGATCAGCACGCCCGAGCCGGTCTCGTTGAAGCGGACCTGCCCGGAGGCGGTGACGTCGCGCCCCCTGGCACGGATCACCCCGACCGAAGGGCTGACCTTCCGGAACAGCGGCACCAGGTCTTGCGCGCCGAGGGGCGTGGGAGCGCAGAGCGCGGCGAGCGCGAGCAGCAATGGCCAGAGCAGGGTGCGCATGCTGACGTCCTTCCTTGTTCGAGGCGGCGCCATTCTAGCAGACAGTCTTGCTAGGAGCTTGGCCGGAACGTGTGATAGAGATACCGGACGCCGTGCTTTCCGACATGTCGGCACCCCGGCGGCCCTGACATGAAGGCAACGAGGCTCCTCGCCACGACGGTGACCGCGCTCGCCCTGGCCGGGCCGGCGGCCGCCCAGTCGCCCGCCGTCCCGGCCCCGGTCAAATCCGCCGCCGCATCCGCCGCGCCCCAGGTGCGGACGCTGCCGCTCACGAACAAGCCCTGGAAGGGCGACTTCGACCGGCTGCTCGAGCGCCGCATGATCCGGGTCCTGGTGCCCTTCAGCCGGACGCTCTACTTCAACGACCGCGGGCGCGAGCGGGGGCTCACCGGCGAGCTGGTGCGGGACTTCGAGCAGTACGTCAACCGCAAGTTCAAGACCGGCAACCGGCCGATCACCGTCTACATCGTGCCGACGACGCGGGACCGGCTGCTGGTCCATCTGGAGGCCGGGGAAGGCGACATCGCGGCCGGCAACCTCACCATCACCGAGGCGCGCCTGAAGCTGGTGGACTTCGTCCCCCTGCCGCTGGACCAGTCGGTGAGCGAGGTGGTGCTGACCGGGCCCCGGTCGCCGGGAGTGGCTTCGGTCGACGACCTGTCCGGCCAGACGGTGCACGTGCGGAAGTCGTCGAGCTATTTCGAGAGCCTGACCGCGCTGAACGGCCGATTCGCCCCCGCGGGCAAGCCGCCGGTGACGCTCGTCCCCGTGCCGGACGCGCTCGAGGACGAGGACATGATGGAGATGCTGAACGCGGGGCTCTTCGAGCTGATCGTCGTCGACGACTGGAAGGCCAAGCTCTGGGCCCAGGTCCTGCCCAACGTCCGGGTGCAGAGCGGGATCGCGGTGCACGAAGGCGGGCGGGTCGGCTGGGCGGTGCGCAAGGAGAGCCCGAAGCTCGGGGCCGCGCTGACCGCGTTCTTCGCCCAGGCGGTCAAGAAGGAAGGCGTCATGGCCTATCGCTTCGCCCAGTTCAACAAGCGGATCCGCCAGATCCAGGATCCGACCGGGGGCGAGGACGGCAAGCGCTTCCGCGACACCATCGCGCTGTTCGAGAAATACGGCCCCCGGTACGGCTTCGACGCGGTGATGCTCGCCGCGCAGGGCTACCAGGAGTCGCGGCTGGACCAGGGCGCCCGCAGCCACGTGGGCGCGATCGGCATCATGCAGATCATGCCCGCGACCGGGGCCGAGCTGGGCGTCGGCGACATCAAGATGGCCGAGTCGAACGTGCACGCGGGAGCCAAGTACATGGATCGGCTGATGACCCGCTACTTCCAGGACGCCAGGTTCAGCGAGGCCAACCGCACCCTGTTCGGGTTCGCGGCGTACAACGCCGGCCCCGGCAACATCGCCAAGGCGCGCCGCGAGGCGGGCAAGCGCGGGCTCGACCCCGACCGCTGGTTCAACCACGTCGAGGTCGTCGTCGCGGAGAAGATCGGCCGCGAGCCGACCACCTACGTGCGCAACATCTACAAGTACTACGTGGCCTACACGCTGATGCTCCACGCCGAGGCGGAGCGGAAGGCGGCGCGGGAGCGGATGACCCCGGCCCCGCGCTGAGCCGGCCGCGGCCGCTCAGCGCGGCTCGGGCAGATCGAAGGTGCCCTTGCGGATGTTCTGGAAGACCAGCTCGGGCAGGCTGAAGAGCGCCCCGCGCAGGCCCGACCAGAGCAGGTCGCCGCCGTCCACCGGCAGCAGGGCCAGGCCGGCCGCGCTCGCGGCCAGCCCGGTCGCCAGGTTCACCGCGCCGAGCAGCGGCCGGACCGGCGCCACGTCGTCGGTGAAGAACAGGAAGATCGAGTCGCGCGGCTGGGCGCGGTAGAGCGTGGAGGTCACCACGTTCGACTCGCGCAGGAGCACCCACACCGGGTTCTCGCGCTCGCGCATCTCGGCCAGGCGCCGCCCGCGGTAGGATGGCAGGCGCTGCCGCTCGCCCACCGCGTAGGTGTCGTCCACGATCAGCGACGAGACCCGCGGGATGAAGACCAGCGAGCCCGCGATCTCGACGTGGCCGCCGAGCCGCCGGGTCGATTCCTCGCGGATGAGCTGCGGGTCGTCGCTGCCGGCGGCCTCCGCGAAGGCGCGATCCACCTCCCGGAACAGCTCGGAGACGCAGTTGCGGACCACCACGTTGTAGGCGTAGTCGCGCTCGAGCGCGGCGAGCGCGTCCGCCTCCTCGCGCGCGGCGTCGCGGAAGCCGCGCGCCAGCTGCGCTTCATCGTAGCGCGGGATGCGCGACGGCGGCAGCGCGCCCGCCCGCGCGGGCAGCAGCACGCCCCGGTGCACGCGCAGGGGCCGCCCCTCGTCCAGGGCCCGGGCGACCTCCACCCACCGGTTCGCGGCCGCCTCGAGCCGCGCGTAGCCGATCTCCGGGAACGGGCCGCCGGCGGCCGCCGCCTCGAGCAGCGCCGTGCGCGCCGCCTCGAACGCCGCCCGGTTCTCCTCGCGGATCTCGGTCATGCGTTCCCGGCGGCGCGCCACCCGCGCCGGCGAAAAGACCGTCGCCTCCGGAGGGAAGGCATCGAGCACGATCCAGCGCCCGGATTCGGCGGTCTGCCGGAGCGCGATGAGGCGCGCCATGCCGAGCAGCATGGTGAACCCCCAGTCCGGACGCTCGGTCTCCAGCAGCCGGACCAGCGTCTCCTCCAGCGCATCGGCCAGCCCGGCCACCGCCGAGGCCTCGCCATCGCCGAGCGCGATCGGCATCGCCGGCGCGGAGACGGCCGCGTCGGGCCGGAGCGGGCGGGCCGCGGCCAGCACGTCGAGGGCGGCCAGCGCCTGGCTCGTGTCCCGGAACCGGGCCGCGAAGGTGTAGGCCGGCGGGCGGAGCTGCTCGTCACCGGCGGCGGGCGGCGCTGACCGAGCCGCGTCGGGGTCGAGGGCGGCCAGCCGGGCCTCGAGCCGGCCCCGCACCCGGTCGACGAAGTCCGATCCGTAGCGCTCCGCGAGGCGCGCGCGCAGCGCGGCCAGCGCCGGCTCCGTCGCGGGCTCGGCATCGCCGGAGGCCTCCGCGAAGAGGCCGAGACCGTCGATGGTGACCGGGTCCGGCCGCGACAGGGCCTCCAGCAGCGCGCGGTCGCCGCGGACCGCGGTCAGGGCCTCGAGACGCTGGCGCTGCACGACGTGGTGCCGGCTGAACCGGCCGAGCAGCAGCTCGTAGGTCTCGTCGCTGACCGGGACGCGGCGGATCCAGATCGTGCGGTTCTCCAGGTCGCCGTAGAGGTGGCGGAACCGGTCGAACCGGTTGCGGGCCAGGACGATGATGCCGGGCTCGCGGTGCTCGAAGTGGAAGACCTGATCGCCGAAGCGGAGCGCGGCGTGGCCGCCGCTGGCGCTGCCCTCGCTGGCATTGATGTAGAGATAGTCGACGGAGCGGTCGTCGACCGGTCGCGCCGGCTCCGCGGCCGCCGGCGCGCTCGACATCACCAGGCACAGGGTGAGGCCGAGCGCGCCCGGCCGGATCACTTCCGCGACTCGTAGCCTTTCTGGATGGCGGAGCGCTTGTCGGCGCTGTTGACGCTGCCCGCGGGAGCGAGCCGGTCCTTGAAGGTCTCGACCAGACCCTGGCTCGCCTTGGCCTGCCCGAGGCCTTCGCCGATGGCCACGTAGGTGCCGAGGTTCTCCTCCCAGTTGGTGACGCCGCGATCCCGGGCCAGATCGCCGAGCTTCTTCTGGTAGGCGTCGAACGGCCCGCCCGACTTGGCGTAGGCCTCGGTGGTGGTCCGGACGTCGTCAAAGTACGCGCTGTCGCCGGGGCTCGAGGAGGCCGAGCTGCTCGCGGAGGAGTCCGACGAGCTCTTCGAGCTGTACGAGAACGAACAGCCGAGTGGGCCGAGCAGGACGGCCAGCAAGAGGAGGAGGGCCACCGATGGCCACCGCCGACGACCGAACATGAACATGCGCGTCGCTCCTTCCGGGTGTGGATGCCGGCGACGACTATAGCGGCGAACCCCAGCCAACGCAAACATCGGCGGCATGCCGGGCCTTGCCAGAGTGTGCATACTGGGGAATCACCGAGATCAGAGCGGACCAAAGGAGAGCCCCGATGCACCACGTGGCCCTGGCCCTCGTCCTGGCGGTGTCGTGCCTCGCGATCCTGCCCCGAGCCGCCGCGGCGCAAGCGCCGACGGGCAAGGCGCCGCGCGAGATCGTCACCACGCTCGAGCGCGACGGATACGCCCCCATCACGGAAGTCTCGCTGGATCGCGGCCGCTGGGAGATCGACGCGTACAAGGACGGCGCCGCGATCGAGCTCCACGTGGATCCGGCGAGCGGTCGCGTGCTCGCCCGGCATCCCGAGCGCGGGGATCGGCGTCCGCCCGCGAACGCCAAAGCGCTCTCGCAGATCCTCGCCGATCTCGAAGCCGCCGGCTACACGCAGATCCGCGAGGTGTCGCTCGAGCGGCAGGGCTGGGAGGTCGAAGCCATCCGCAACGGCGCCCAGCGCGAGCTGCGCGTCGACTCGGTGACCGGCCGGGTGCTCTCCGATCGCGCGGACGACTGATTCCCGCGACGCCCGCTGAGGCGACGCCCGCCGCGTGCTATCCTGCGCGGGATGCCCGCGAAGGATACCGTGGCGCTCCTGCAATCGATGCCGGTCTTCGCGGGCCTGCCCGCCCGCGAGATCGAATCGCTCGCCGCGCTCGCCATCGCGGAGTCCCATCGCGCCCGCGCCGCCATCTTCACGGAGGGCGACGCCTCGCGCTGGCTCTACGTGGTGAAGTCCGGCCACGTCAAGATCGTGCGCCAGTCGCGCGCGGGCAAGGACGTGGTGCTCGACCTGCTCGGGCCCGGCGAGATCTTCGGGGGCGTGGCGGTGATCGAGCGGCGGCCGTACCCGGCCTCCGCGGTCGCCAGCGAGGCCTCGGTGGTGCTGAAGATCCCCGCCGAGCCGATGATCGCGGTCGCGGAGCGGTATCCCGCCTTCATCCGGGAGATGGCGCTCATGATCGGCCGCCGGCTCCGCGACGCGCACGACTCGGTGAAGGCGCTCGCGGTGGACCCGGTCGAGGCGCGCCTCGCCGCGACGCTCCTGCGGCTGGCCGGGCGCGAGGGCGTGCCGGCCGGGCGCGGGGTGCGGCTGCCCTACCACCTCACCCGTCAGAGCCTGGCCGACATGTCGGGCACCACCGTCGAGACCGCTATCCGCATCCTCGGCCGCTGGTCGAAGGCGGGGCTGCTCGACGAGGACGACGGGCTGGTGGTACTCGACCCCGACGGGCTCCGCGAGCGGGCGGAAGGCGAGGACGAGTAGCGTGACGCCGCTCGTCCGGCGCTACATCAAGACCAGCTTCGTGTTCCTGCTCGCCGGGCTCCTGATCGGCGCCTGGATCAGCACCGCTCAGTTCGTCCTCGACCGGTACCCTCCGCGGCTGCTCACCACCGCGCACGCCCATCTGCTGCTGGTGGGCTTCATGCTGATGATGGTGATGGGGGTGGCCACCTGGATGTTCCCGCGGCCCGCGCGCGACGACACCCGCTACCGCCCGGAGCTGGCCGAAGCGGTGTACTGGGTGGTGACCGCGGCCACCGCGCTGCGCGCGCTCGCCGAGGTCACGGTGGCGCTGACCGGCGCGCTCGGCCTGCGCGCGCTCATCACCGTGGGCGGGGTCGGCCAGCTGGCCGGCACCGCGCTCTTCGTGGTGAACATGTGGTGGCGCGTGCGCATGCCCCCCGCCGCCGCGCCTCCCGCGCGCTGACCGCCCGGGGTCAGGTCTTACATTACGACATTTCCGCCGGCGCCGACGCCCGCCTCCGCGCGCGTCCGCGCGATGCAGCGGCGGTCCCGGCCCGCACCCGCCCTATGACCACCGTCATACCGGCCCTGCGCTGATCGACTGCACGCTGGGGCAGCGCGAGTGATGCAGCACTCGCCGACAGCCTTCACGGGCCAGGAGGATCAGACCGATGAGATGGAGACGAGTGATCGGGACGGCAGTGGTGATGGCCGGAGCGCTGGTGGCGAGCGCGATGATGTGGCAGAGCCAGGCACGCGAGCAGACGGCCGAGCCCGCCGCACTGCCCGAGGTGGCGGCGATTCTCACCTCGGCGCCGGCGGTGCCGCCGCCGGTCGACCGGCCGGGCAACGCCCGGGTGATCGTCACGCTCGAGACCACCGAGGTGAAGGGCGTGCTGGCCGACGGCGTCCAGTACACCTTCTGGACGTTCGGCGGGACGGTGCCCGGGCCGTTCGTGCGGGTGCGCGTGGGCGACGTGGTGCAGATCCGGCTCAAGAACGCCGAGAAGAGCGTGCACCCGCACTCCATCGACCTGCACGCGGTGACCGGGCCGGGCGGCGGCGCCGCGGTCACGCAGCTGGGGCCCGGACAGGAGGGCGCCTTCGAGTTCAAGGCCCTCAACCCCGGCCTGTACGTCTATCACTGCGCCACGCCCAGCGTGCCCGCGCACATCGCCAACGGCATGTACGGGCTGATCCTGGTCGAGCCCGCGAAGGGGCTGTCTCGCGTGGACCGCGAGTACTACGTCATGCAGGGCGAGTTCTACACGAAGGGCAAGACGCTGGCCCCCGGCCTGCAGCCCCTGGACGCGGCGAAGCTGACTGCGGAGCGGCCGGAGTACGTCGTCTTCAACGGCCGCATGGGCGCGCTCCTGGGCGACGGCGCGATCCGGGCCCGCGTGGGCGAGACGGTGCGGCTCTTCGTCGGCAACGGCGGCCCGAACCTGATCTCCTCGTTCCACGTGATCGGCGAGATCTTCGACGCGGTCTACCCGGAGGCCGCGGTGGGCGAGGCGCCACGCCGCAACGTGCAGACCACGCTGATCCCGGCGGGCGGGGCGGCCATCGTCGAGATGACGATGCAGGTGCCCGGGCGCTTCCTGCTGGTCGACCACTCCATCGTGCGCGCGATGGAGAAGGGCGCGCTGGGCGTGATGGAAGTGGCCGGCGCGGAGCAGCCCGGCATCTTCAAGACGCTTCAGCCCGGCACCCACGGGACCGGCGGACACTAGCCGGGTGCCGAGCGACGGCCGGGCGGGCCCGGCGCGTCAGGTGATGGCGCCGAGCGCGGCCCCGCCCGCGGCCGCGAAGGCGACCACCAGCCAGGGCGGCAGGCGCCACACCGCGAGCAGTCCGAAGGAGGCCAGCGCGAGCGCGAAGTCGGCCGGCGCGTGGATCGCGCCGGTCCAGACCGGGTGGTAGAGGGCAGCCAGCAGCAGGCCGACTACGGCGGCGTTGATCCCGCGCAGCGCGGACTGGAACGCGGTGCGGCGGCGGAGCGCGTCCCAGAACGGCAGGGCCCCGACGACGAGCAGGAACGCGGGCAGGAAGATCGCGGCCAGGGCGAGCGCCGCGCCCGTGAAGCCGCCCGGCGGCGCGTGCATGACCGCGCCCAGGTAGGCCGCGAAGGTGAAGAGCGGGCCGGGCACCGCCTGCGCCGCGCCGTAGCCGGCCAGGAATTCGCCGTCGGTGACCCAGCCGGGCGGCACCACCTCGGCCTGCAGGAGCGGCAGCACCACATGTCCGCCGCCGAAGACCAGGGCGCCGGCCCGGAAGAAGCCGTCGACGATGGCCACGGGGGGCCACGGCGTGAGCCGCCGGAGGATCGGCAGCGTCACGAGCAGCGCGAAGAACAGGATGAGCGCCGCGGAGGCGGGGCGCCGGCCGAACGGCAGGTGCACCGGGGACGCCGCCGGCGCGCCGCCCCCCGCGGGGAGCCACCGCAGGCCGAGGAGCCCGGCGGCCGCGATCACCAGGATCTGCGCCGCCGCGGTCGGCCAGGTCAGCACGATCAGCGCCGCGACGATGGCGAGCGCGGCGCGGCCCCGGTCGGGACACAGCACCTGGCCCATCCCCCACACCGCCTGAGCCACGACCGCGACCGCAGCGATCTTCAAGCCGTGCAGCCAGCCGGCGGAGGCCACGTCGACGCCCTGGACGAACAGGCCGAAGAGCACCAGCGCGATCGCCGACGGCAGCGTGAAGCCGAGCCACGCGGCGAGCCCGCCCGCCAGCCCCGCGCGCAGCATGCCGATGGAGATGAGGACCTCGCTGCTCGCCGGCCCGGGCAGGAACTGGCAGAGCGCGACCAGATCGGCATACGTGGCTTCGTCGAGCCAGCGCCGGCGCACCACCAGCTCGGCTCGGTAGTAGCCGAGATGGGCCACCGGCCCGCCGAACGAGGTGAGCCCCAGGCGGGTCGCGACCGCGAGCACCTCGAGCGGCGAGCCCGCCGGATGCGTGCCCGACGTCACCACATGACCACGCCGCCGTCGATGTTGACCGACTGGCCGGTCATGAATGCGGCCGCCGGCGAGCAGAGGAACGCGATGAGCCCGGCCACCTCCTCGTCGGAGGCGGCGCGTCCCATCGGGATGCGCTCGAGCTGGCGGTGCCAGCCCTCTCCCCGGCCGAGCACATCCATTCTGGCCGTCTCGATCGTGCCCGGGCACACCGCGTTCACGGTGACCCCGTGTCGCGCCACCTCCATGGCGAGCGACTGGGTCAGGCCCTGGATGCCGAAGTTGGCCGCGTTGTAGGCCGCGGTGTTGGGCGATCCGCGCTTGCCCGCGATCGAGGACAGGTTGATGATGCGGCCCCACTGCTGCCGCACCATGATCGGCACCACGCGCTTGCAGAGCAGGAAGGCGCCGGTGAGCTTGATGTCGAGGACCTTTCTCCACACGCTCTCGTCCAAGTCGGGCAGCGGCACGCGATCGTTGCCGCGCGGATAGGCCGCGTTGTTGACGAGCACGTCGATGCGCCCGAGGCTCTTCATCACCTGATCCACCAGGCGCTCCACCGCCGCGGCCTGGCTCACGTCGCCGGTCCACGTCATCGCCCGGCGACCGGCCGCCCGGATCTGCTCGGCGGTGGACTCGACGTCGCGCCAGCCGGCCTTCCGTTCGTCCTCGGGGAACGTCGAGGGATCGCGGCCGGTCCCGGTCACCGCCACGTCGGCGCCGAGCCGCGCCAGGGCCAGCGCGGTGGCACGCCCGATCCCACGTAGCCGCCCCGCGCCCGTCACCAGGGCCACCCGGCCCTCGAGAATTGCCGCCTCCGTTGCGCTCATCGTGGTCTCCTCCGGCGCACTCATACCATCATCGGGCGCTCTCGGCCAGGCGGCCGCCGTCCGCGGCGCCGGTCGGCTCTTGACGGGACATCCGGGGAAGCGCAGGATGCCGCTCGCGGAGGAGGGATGCTGACGACGCGACGCGCCTGGATCCTGATGGCGGCTGGCCTGGCGCTTCTCACCCGGCTCACGCTCTTCCCCCCGCCCGCCTCCGCCGCCGAGCAGAACGTCTTGATCCTGCACGCCTTCGAAGCCAACATGCCGATCAACGTGATGACCAGCCAGGGCCTCATGCCGACCCTCGAGGCGGGCGGGCTCGGCGTGCAGAACCAGTTCTTCGAGCATCTGGACCTGGCGCGGAATCCCGGCCCGGAGCACCGGCGCGACCTCGCGGAGCTGATGGGGCACCGTTACCGGCACCGGAAGATCGACCTGATCATCACGCTCTATCCGGAGGCGCTGCAGTTCGTGCTGAACGAGGGCCAGACCCTCTTCTCCGACGCGCCGGTCCTGGCCCTGTACCTGCCGGATGACATGCAGATGCCGAAGACGGACCGCCGGGTCGTCCGTCATTCCCTCACGCTCGGCCTGCGCGGCACCCTCGCGGCCGCGCTCGCGCTGCTGCCGGATGCCCGCCGCGTCTGGGTGGTGAGCGACGTGCATCCCCGGCACAAGATGTACGAGATGCAGGCGCGCCACGACTTCCAGGAATGGGCGGGCCGCCTCGAGCTCAAGTACATGAGCGACCGGTCGCTGGAGGACACGCTGGCCGCCGTGGCCGGCGCGCCGCCCGGCACGATCGTGCTCTACATCGCGGTGGTGGTCGACGCCACCGGCAAGTTCTACAACCCGATCGAGGTCGCGCAGCGCCTGAGCCGGGAATCCATCGCGCCGGTGTTCGGGCTCTTCGACATCTTCCTGGGACGCGGCGTGGTGGGCGGCTCCCTCGCGAGCTTCGAGCAGACCGGCGTCGAGGCCGGCCGGCTGGCGCTGCGCATGCTCCGGAATCCCGCCCACCTCGGGAGCGGTCCGGTGACGCTCGAGGTGCCGGCCGCCCCGATGTTCGACGGCCGGCAGCTTCGCCGATGGGGCCTGCGCCGGGAGGCGCTGCCGGCGGGCAGCGTGGTCGTGAACCGGGAGCTCTCGCTCTGGGACCTTCGCTACTACATCGCCGGCGGCGTCGCCTTCATCGTGGCCGAGGGCTTCCTGATCGTGGTGCTCCTGGCCCAGCGCCGCCGGCGCGCGCGGGCGGAGACCGCGCTGCGGGCGAGCGAGGCGCTGCGCGACGGCATCCTCGCCTCGCTGCCCGGCACCATGGCGGTGGTGGATCGATCCGGGACGGTGGTCGAGGTGAACCGGGCGTGGCGGAGCCTCGCGGCGCCGGATCGCGCCGCCGACGTCCCGAGCGTACGCGTGCGCATCGACGACCTGCGGAGCTCGCGCGAGCGCGATCCGGTGGCCCGCCAGGTGCTGGACGGCATCGACGCGGTCCTGACCGGCCAGCAGACCGAGTTCCACCTGGACTATCCGATCGGCGCCCCCGGAGCGGACCGCTGGGTCAGCGTCACCGTCTCCCCGCTCAGGCGGCCCGAGGGCGGGGCGGTCATCCTCTATCTGGACATCACCTCGAGGAAGCGCGCCGAGATGGAGGCCGAGCACCTGCGGCGTGACCTGACGTACCTGTCACGCGTCAACACGATGGGACAGCTGACCGCCTCGCTCGCCCACGAGCTGATCCAGCCGCTCACCGCCATCGTCAGCAACGCGCAGGCCGGCGAGCGCTACCTCACCACCGACGCCTCCTCGGTCCACGACGTCCGCGAGCTGCTGGCCGACGTGACCGCCGATGCCAAGCGGGCTGGCGAGGTCATCCGGCGTATCCGCGGTCTCCTGCAGAAGACCGAGTTCGAGTTCGCGCCGCTTCATCTCGACGCGGTCGTCCGCGAGGTGGCCATGCTCGCGCGCACCGACGCGCTGATTCGCAAGGCCACCATCGCGCTCGAGATTGATCCCGGGCTGCCCCCGGTGCGGGGCGATCGGGTGCAGCTGCAGCAGGTGTTCCTGAACCTCATCCTGAACGGGCTCGAGGCGATGGACGGCACCGAGGTGGCCCGCCGCAGCCTCGTGATCCGGGCGACCCGCAGCGCCAGCGGCGCGATCCTGGTGGGCGTGCGCGACGCCGGCTCCGGCATCCAGCCGGATCAGCTCGGGCGCGTGTTCACGCCCTTCTTCACGTCGAAGTCCACCGGGCTCGGCATGGGGCTGGCGATCACCCGCTCGATCATCGAGGCGCACGGCGGCACCATCTGGGCCGAGAACAACGGGAGCGCGGCGGGCGCCACCCTCTGGTTCACCCTGCCGGTCCGCGCGCTCAGCGAGGCGAGCGTCAGCGCGAGCTGACCGCGGCGTGGTCGGCGAGCACCTGCGCCACCGACGCGGTGACCCGCACCCCGGTCGGCAGATCGATGAACTCGTTCGGCCCGTGCGCGTTCGAGCCTGGTCCCATCACTCCGGTGACGAGGAACTGGGCCTGCGGGAAGCGCTCGCCCAGCATGGCCATGAACGGGATCGAGCCGCCCAGACCGTCGAACATCGCGGGCGCGCCGAAGTGCGCGGTGGACGCGCGCGCGACCGACTCCTGGAGCCACTCCGCCATGACCGGCGCGTTCCAGCCGGTGCCCGGGCGCTCGCCGCTCGCGTAGGTCACGCGCGCGCCGTAGGGCGGATCCGCCTCGAGGATCTGCTTCACGCGCCGGCTGGCGCGGTCGGCATCGGCGGTGGGGGGCAGACGCAGCGAGAGCTTCAGCGAGGTCTTCGGCCGGAGCACGTTGCCGGCGTCGGCCAGCGCCGGGATGCCGTCGACCCCGGTCACGGACAGGGTCGGGCGCCACGTGTTGTTCAGCAGCGCCTCCACCGGGTCCCGCGTGACCGGGCTCATGCCCGGCAAGAGCGGAAAGCGCGTGCCGACCTCGCCGCCCAGCACGGAGGCGACCGCCCGCGCCTCGGCCAGTCGGCCGGGCGGGATGTCGACGTGGCACTCCGGCACCAGGATGCGGCCGGTCCGGCTGTCCTCGAGCCGATCGAGGATTTGCCGCAGGATCCGGAAGCTCGACGGCACGATGCCGCTGGCCGCGCCCGAGTGCACCCCCTCGGAGAGAACTTCCACCGTCAGCGTCCCGCTGAGAACGCCGCGGAGCGACGTGGTGGCCCAGAGGTGCTCGTAGTCGCCGCAGCCCGAGTCGAGGCAGACGACCAGATCGGGGCGGATGCGGTCGGCGAGCTGGTCGACGTAGGCGGGCAGATCCGGGCTGCCGCTCTCCTCCGAGGCCTCGATCAGCACCACGCACCGCGCGTGCGGGATGCCCTGGGCCTGGAGCGTCTCGATGGCGGTCAGCGCGGCGAAGGACGCGTAGCCATCGTCGCCCGCGCCGCGCCCGAACAGCCGATCGCCGCGCCGCACCGGCGTCCACGGGCCGCCGTCGGGCGCCCAGCCGACCATCTCCGGCTGCTTGTCGCAGTGGCCGTAGAGCAGCACGGTCTGGCCACCCGCGCCGGGGACGTCCATCAGGATAACCGGCGTCCGCCCCTCGAGGCGAACCACCTCGATGGCCAGGCCCTCGATCTTGCGCCGCCGGGCCCAGTCGGTGATGAGACTCACCGCGCGGTCGATGTGACCGTGCTCGGCCCACCGGGCGTCGTACATGGGCGACTTGGCCGGGATGCGGATGTACTCGGTGAGGGCGGGCACGATGTCGTCGTCCCACGTCTTCTGAACCAGCGCGCGCGTGCGGTCGGGGTTGATCGTCATGGCCCGATACTATGCACCGGCCGGGCTCGTCGCGCTCGCTCTTTCGCCCCAGGAGGCTGTCGAGAAAGGCCCGGATCCGAGGCGGCGCCCGACGGCCGCACGCGAGGCGCCTCGCAGCTCGAGTGGCCCACGGTCAACATGCCATGAGCATGTTGAGGATGAAGGCGAGCGTGCGGCCGAGGGCGCCAACGAAGGAGATGGGTCTTCATCGGCAGCCTCCTACGGGGCATCGAAGCTGGTGACGTCGGTGACCGTGTACCCGCGGCGCTTGAGACACTCGCCGAAGCTCTTGGTGATCCACTCGTCCGAGGTCTGCGCCTTCGTGAAGAAGCCGCGCGGGTACATCTGGCCGAAGAAGCCCCCCACGATGCCGGTCTTGACCGTGTCGGACACTTCGGGCATCGGCGTGTTGGCCGCCTCGACCCGGCACGCCTGGAAGTCACGCACCATCGAGGTGGCGTCACCCCGGGCGTCGGTGAAGACCTGCCCGAGCCGAGAGGGACCGAGGCTCATCTCCACGGGGGCCCGGTAGCCCCGCGCGATCAGGCAGGCGGCCTCGGCGATTTGGGTCGACGTCTCGGGATGGGTCTGCACGAAGCTCAGACATTCGGTCCGGTCCTGGGCGAGCTTGGCCTCGGTCTGGCCGCCACGGAGCCGCAGGTCGGGGGAGCCCCCGCAGCCAGCCACGGCCAGCGCCGCGAGGACGGCCAGGGCGCGGGCGAGGGCAAGCATGCGCCTATGGTACAGGCGGGCCCAGGTCCGCACCTCAGCCTGATATCCGTCGGCGGTCGATTCCTTCCGGGTCGTTTCTTCTCTCGCGGCGCCCGCTCGACGGGAAAGGCCGCGTGTCATCGTGACCGGGTCGTTGGCCCGGCGCGTGCTTGTGTGCGCAGGCGGAGGCCGACACGATGGTGCTGAAGGACTGGCTCGCGTATGCGGTGGCGGTGAGCGCCGGCGTCCTGGTCACGATGCTGCTCGGATCCATGCGGTAGACTGCCGCCCCGTGCGGGGCGCCGGCCGGGTCAATCGGGGCCGCCGGCGAACCACATGCCGCAGGCCAGACACTTCACGGCGCCGGGCGGGAGTACGCGTCCGCACTCCGGACAGGCGGCACCAAGCCGGGCGTGGCGCCGAATCACGAGCAGGACGACGGCAGTCGCGAGGACGAGGGTACAGGCGATCCAGAGAGGGCTCATCGGGGTAACCGCATGCGGTGCCGCCGCTCAGCCTTCTCCTCAGTCGGCGCCGCGCCCGGCAGTCTACTCCATCGGCGGCCGGTCGGTTGAGGAATGCGGGTGCCGTCCCGCGCGCCGGGTCAGAAGCCTCTTGGAACGGATCGGCGTCACTTGCCGATCGTGATCGGCACTCCCACCTGGGAGACGTCGGTGACGGTCATCTGGAAGCCCTGGTAGAGGAGCCGGAAGGCCATCCGGTCCCACGCCGTATCCGCCACCGTGTAGTACTGCCCGGCGAAGCGGGTCGACGGCGCCTCCCCGGGCGGCTCGCGGTCGCTGACCTGGATGGCGAGCGCCCGCGCCGGGTTGTACTCCTCGCCGCCGGTGCGCGGGTCCTTGGCCACGTTGTACTCCTGGGCGCGATCGATGCCGCCCGCGACGAAGTCCAGCATCAGATTGAAGCTGCGCAGCTTGAGGGCGCCGAACAGCGGCCACTCGCCCCCGGGGTGCTCCGGCCGGATGTCGATGAGGACGAAGCTGACCGGGTTGTTGGCGGCCCGCGCGTTCAGCGCGGCCCGCTGCGCGTCGGTGAGAGTCCGCGGGTCGTAGTTGGTGATCACCACCCGGCCGGTGACGCGGCGGCCCAGCTCGTAGACGCCCGCGTCGGGCAGCGACCGCCAGCGGTACTCCTTCTCCATCGCGTTGCGGACCTCCTCGGCGTCGGGCGGGCCTTTCAGCGTGGTCTGCGCGGTCTCGGTGAACGTCAACCGGCCCACGAAGAGCTGGCGATTCGCGTTCAGCCAGGCGAGATGCAGCGCATACCGGCGGAACTCCTCGTACTCCGCGCGCCGGCTCGGCCAGTTCAGGATGAACCGCTCGAAGGAGCCGTCCGGCCGCTGCACCTCGATGCCGTCGGCCATGAGCCGCATCACCATGTCGATCGCCGAGCCCTGGAAGACGAGGAACTCGAACTTCGCCTCGTGAACCGGGGTCAGCACGCGCTCGGTGAACTCCCGGCCCTGGATGGGCACGATGCTGAGCGTCGGGTTCTCGGCCGCGGTCGCCCCGAAACTGATGCTCGGGGAGAAGAAGCCGGGCGGTCCCCCGTACACTCCACCCACGACGACGTTGGACCGGTAGTCGAAGGTCGCCGCGATGGCCGACGTCACCGTGAAGTGCAGGTTCATCCGATGACGGAGCCGCGCGATGTTCAGGAGGAGCATCTCCTGCTCGATCTGGCTCACGGTCCGGTCGTAGCCGAGCACGGCCTGGTGGAGCGAGATCGGGCCGAAGCAGCCGGACAGCAAGAGCAATGCGGGAAGGAGGAAGAGGCGCATCGGGGACGGCCGGCCTCGCGTCCTCACCCGCGCCCCGTCGGGGCGCCATCCCCCTGCTCGGGCGAGCCCTTGGGCGGATAGTCGAGCGTGCCGCCCAGCCGCGCGACTCGATCCGGAGGAAACTCGGGCATCGGCAGCGTGCCCTCTGCCCGCCACCGTTGCACCTCGGCCTCGGCCGCGAGGGCCCGCTCCCGATCGAGCCCGTCCTCGCCCCAGTGGATCGTCTGCGACGGCAGCGCGAACTTGGCCCCGCTCTCCGCCACGATGTCGAGCATCCGGAGGAAGACGTCCTCCCGCACCGCCAGGAACTCGTCGTAGTCCGCGGTGCGCACGTACGCGAAGACTTCCAGCTCCAGCGCGTCCGGGCCGAGGGCGACCAGCCGCACCCGGGCCGGGCTCGGATGGATCATCGGGTGGGAGTAGAGCAGCTCCCGCAGCCGTACCAGCACGTGGCGCAGCTGCTCGCTGGTCGTCTCGTAGCGCAGCCGCAGCGTGGAGTGCAGCCAGATCCGGTCCCGCTTGGCGAAGTTCTCGATCTGCATCGACGCGAACTCGCCGTTCGGGATGGACACCAGCGTGCGCTCGAGCGTGCGCACGCGGGTGGACCGAAGCCCGATCCATTCCACCGTGCCGAGCTGGTCGCCGAAGCGACAGAAGTCGCCCACCTGCACCGGCTGATCGGCGACGAGCGACGCGCCGCCGAAGAGATGCTCCACCGTCTTCTGGGCGGCCAGGGCCAGCGCGATGCCCCCCACCCCGAGACCGGCGATGAGGGCGGTCACGTGCACGCCGAGCGCTTCCAGCAGCGAGAAGAAGCCGAGCAGCAGCACGACGAGGGTCAGCGCACGCTGGGCCAGGTCGGTGACCGCGATGGTGGCGGCGTGGCGCTGACCGTCCAGATCCTTTCGGACGCTGGCGCCGCCCACGTCGATCACCCGCAGGAGCAGCCACGTGGCGCCGACCACCACCAGCACCTGCTCGACCCCGACCACGACGTGATGCACCGCCATCGCGAGGCCGAGCGCCCGGCGCGCCAGGTGGAAGAGCCCCACCGCGACCAGGAACTGGAGCGGGCCGGCGACGTCCTGGACGACTCGCAGGGCCAGGGGCAGCGGGCCGCGCGCGGACAGCGTGCGCAACAGCCACGCGGCCGGCATGACGAGCAGCCCCGCGAGGAGGATCGCGAGCGGCACCAGGACCAGCAGGCCGATCCACTGCCACAGCGCGATGTCGAAGAGCCGCGTCTCCACCAGGACCGCCGGCAGGAGGTCGCCGATCGGCCCCTCGCCGACCTCCGCGTACAGCGTGCGGATCTTCGCGACCGTCCCGGCGCTCACCTTCCAGATGAGCACGCCGTCGTCGCGGGGGACGCGCTCCAGCGCCAGGGCGACGGAGCCCTTCTTCGTCTCCACTCGGCCGATCAGCTGCCGGGTCTCTGACGTCCCGTCCCTCCTGGCACCTTGCGGATCATCGGAGAATTCGGACGGGTCGAGTGGCAGGACCTGATCGAGCACCACCCGGAGATGGCGCGCCAGCGTCGGGCCTTGCCGAGTCGCCTCGTCGGGCGACAGGCGACTCAAATCCAGATACTTGGCCGCGCGCTCGTAGCGGCGCTCGTCCGTCTCGGAGAGGAAGCCCCCGATCGCGCCGCGGGGTGTCCCGCGTCCGAGCTCGTCCAGGGGCTGAAGCCGCGACGCCGAGGCCCCGGGAGGCGCCTGGGCAACGCCCGATCCCGACGCTGACGCCAGCAGCGCGCCGACGATCGACAGCGCCACCCAGCGACGTGACCTCGCGCGGGAGCCGGGGCGCCCGTTGCGATCGAGCATGACAGATCTCCCAGCGTCCTCCGCCGGAGAAGTCTCGGTCACGCCCGGGCAGGCCCGTGTCCGGCGGTGCGGACGGCAGACTCTCAGGGTCGGCGCCCACCATAGCGCCCGGTCCACCGGGCCGCGTATGGGACCTTGGTCCTATGGATGCGGCCGCCGCGCCACCGGTTCCCCGGCGACCGAGTCTGGACGATACTGGCAAGCAGCCCGCTCGATCTCCCGACGGGCCTGCCTCGGATGCCGAGCCACCCGAACCTCGACCACGTCGTCGCGGCGATGAGCGCGCAGGTCGCCGCCATCGCCGCCCGCGCGGCGGGAGCCAAACGCGCCCGGGATCCGGAGGAGGTGCACCAGATGCGCGTGGCCGTCCGCCGGCTGCGGGCCATCTTGCGCACGGGCCGCGCGCTCTTTCCGACGGACTGGGTCGACGACCTGCGCCGGGAGCTGGACTGGCTCGGCGGAGGCCTCGGCCGGGTTCGTGACCTGGACGTGCTGCGCGCCCACCTGCGCTCGCAGCTCGGCCATCGTACGGCCGGGGGGCGCGCGGCGCGCGAGCGCCTGCTGCGGCGCCTCACCGCCGACCGGGAGGCCGCGACGGCCACGCTTCGCCGCGCGCTCTCCGGCCGCCGCTACGCCCGGCTCCTACCGCGGCTCGACGCCGTGGTGAGCGCCCCGCCCATCCGGACCGGCGACGCCTCGCTTGCCGACCTCGCCTCAGTCGAGTTCGCCAAGCTGCGCCGGGCCGTCAAGCGGCTCCCGAAGCACCCGAGCGCCGAGGACCTCCACGCGATCCGGATCAAGGTGAAGCGCGCGCGCTACGCGGCGGAGCTGGCCGGGCCCGAGCTGGGACGGCCCGGCGAGCGCTTCGTCGACAAAGCGAAGACGGTGCAGGACATCCTCGGCGAGCATCAGGACGCGGTGACCGCCCAGCGATACATCCGGCGGGCGATCGGCACCGGACCGGCCGCGCGGCGGCTGGCCGATCAGCTGATGAGGCGACAGGTCGAGCGGCGAGAAGCGGCGCGCGAGGCCTTCACCGCGCAGTGGCCGAAGCTCAAGCGCCGGGGGCGCCGCGCATGGGGCTAGGCACCCTGAGGAGGGAAATACCGCCCCTGCCTGGACTTTCGCCCTCGTTTGCGGTAATTATTGGCCCGTCCCGGAGGGCCTGCCCGCCTGCCCTCCGGGCCATTCCCGACGGAAAGGATCACCGCGAAACGAACCGTCATACGTCACCCAAGGGGAGAGAGATGGCTCGTTCAAACCGCTCCGGGGAGTCCGCATCACGCCGTGATTTCCTGAAACTGGCCGCCGCCTCCGCCGCCGGCGCTGCGGTCGCTCCGGGCTGGCGTCCGCGCAAGGCCAGCGCCAAGCCCACCCAGATCACCTTCATGCGCGAGAGCTCGTACGTGAAGGAATTCGACGAGCACTTCAAGAACATCCTGATCCCGCGCTACCAGAAGGAGACGGGCATCAAGATCAACTACGAGATCGTCGCGGCCGGCGGCTCGGCGGTGCCGCGCCTGGTGTCCATCGTGGAGAGCAAGGCTCCGGTGGACTCCGCCTGGGTCCAGCAGGAGTGGCTGTACCGGGACGCGCTCCTGGACGTCTCGGACATCGCCGAGGAGGCGGGCAAGCAGCAGGGCGGGTGGTACCCGGAGATCAAGAGCCTCTCGGTGTGGGAGGGCAAGTGGAAGTCGGTGCCCTTCGGCAACATCGGCCAGACGATGGTCTACCGCCGCGACTGGTTCGAGGAAGCCGGGATCAAGAAGTTCCCCGACACCTGGGACGAGTTCCTGGAAGCCGGCATCAAGCTGAAGAAGGCCGGCCACCCCTTCGGGATGTCGATGGGGCACGGCTTCGCCGACAACAACTCGTGGCTGCTGCCGCTGCTCTGGTCGAACGGAGCCGAGGTCGTGGCCAAGGACGGCAAGACGATCCACCTGGACTCGGCCGAGACGGCCAAGAGCGTGGACTACGTACGCAAGCTCTACAAGGAAGCGTGCATCGACGACTGCGTGGGCTGGCTGGACACCCACAACAACAAGGCGTTCCTCACCAGCCAGATCTCGTGCACCAACAACGCGGCCAGCATCCTGCTCTCCGCGAAGCGCGACCTGCCCGACATGGGCAAGGTGATCGACCACGCGCTGAACCCGAAGGGGCCGAAAGGCCGGTTCCACAGCCTCGTGCCCGTCACCCACGGGATCTTCAAGCACACGCCCGATCCCGAGGCCGCCAAGCACTTCCTGCGCTGGCTGATGGCGCCCCCGCAGGTGGGGCCGTGGTACGAGTCGGCCCACATGTACCACGCGCCATTCCTGCACGCCTACGACAAGTCGCCGGAGTGGGAGAAGGAGCCGCGCTTCAAGCCGGACCTGCACGTGCTGGAATCCGGCCGACTCGTGAACTGGCCGGCTCCCTCGGACCGCCGGGCGGGCGAGGTCGTCAGCAAGTGGGTCGTCATCGACATGTTTGCCAAGGCGTGCACCGGCACGCCCACCAAGACCGCCATCACGGAGGCGGTGAATGGGCTCAAGCAAATCTACGGGTAGTACCGCATGAGCGTGAATCCGGCCATCGAGGCGGCGCGGCCGGCGCGGGCGGCCGCGCCCGCCCGGGGCGTGTTCCGGCTCCGGGAGTGGCTGGAGCGCGAATCGGTGTTCAGCTGGCTCATGCTCGCGCCCCCCCTGCTGTTCCTGCTCGCGTTTCTCGGCTACCCCTTCGCCTACGGGGTCTATCTCGGCTTCGTCAAGCGAGAGGTGGCCCAGCCGTCCACGTTCGTGGGGCTGGGCAATTTCGTGAAGCTCTGGAACGACCCCATCTTCTGGCAGGCGGTCTGGAACACGTTCGAGTTCACCGCCGCCGCCACCGTCCTCAAGCTCGCGGGCGGCCTCGGCATGGCCCTGGTGATGCACCAGGACTTCCGCATGAAGGGCCTGACCCGCGCGCTCCTCCTGCTGCCCTTCATCGTGCCCACCGTGCTCAGCACGGTGGCGTGGCAGTGGATCCTCGACCCGGGCATGGGCCTCTTCAACCGGACGCTCATCGCCCTGGGCGTGGTCGGCCAGGGCCAGGGCCCGTCCTGGCTGGGCAATCCCACGCTCGCGATGGTGTCCGTGATCCTCGTGAACACCTGGCGCGGGCTGCCGTTCTTCGGCATCACCATCCTCGCGGGCCTTCAGACCATTCCGACGGAGCTGATGGAGACCGCGACCATCGACGGCGCCGGCACCTGGGGCCGCTTCCGTCACGTCACGCTGCCGCTGCTCATGCCGGTCATCTTCATCGTCACGACGTTCTCGATCATCTTCACCTTCTTCGACTTCCAGCTCGTCTACGTGCTCACCGGCGGCGGGCCCGCGAACGCGACGCACCTGATGGCCACCTACGCCTACGCGATCAGCATGGGCGGCGGCCAGCTCGGCCTCGGCTCGGCGGCGGCGCTCGCGATGGTCCCGGTGCTGGGAGTGGTGCTGCTGCTGATGAGCTCCTACGTGCGGAGGGCGTGAGGTGGTCGGCGAGCTGACCTGGGGCAAGCGGATTCTCGGCCTCTGGCTTCCCCTGGCCGCGCTGACCGTGTTCGCCCTCTTTCCGTTCGCCTGGATGGCCGCGACCTCCCTCAAGGAGAACGCGGAGCTGTACAACCCGAAAGCGAGCATCCTCTGGGTCCAGCACCCGTCGCTCGTCCACTACATCGGGTTGATCAAGGAGTCGAACTTCCTCATCTGGATCGGCAACACGATGCTGGTGGCGCTCGTGGCGACGGGCATCTCCCTGCTGCTCGGGATGATGCTCGCGTACCCGCTGGCGCGCATGCGGTTTCCCGCCTCCGGCCTGCTGGCCATCAGCGTGGCGGTGGCGTACCTGGTGCCGCAGACGCTCCTGTTCGTGCCGATGGCCGACCTCATCAACCGGATGAGCCTGGGCGACAGCCTCAGCGCGGTGATGCTGACCTACCCGACGCTGCTGGTGCCCTTCTCCGCCTGGCTGCTGATCGGCTACTTCAAGACGGTGCCCAGGGAGCTGGAGGAAGCGGCGCTGATCGACGGGGCCAGCCGCTGGCGCGCGATGACCCGGGTGATCCTGCCGCTCTGCACGCCGGGCTTCCTGTCGGCCGGCATCTTCGCCTTCACGCTCGCGCAGAACGAGTTCCTCTACGCGCTCCTGTTCCTCAACACCTCGACCATCCGCACCGTGCCGGTCGGCGTCACCGGCGAGCTGATCCGCGGCGACGCCTTCTACTGGGGCCAGTTGATGGCGGCGGCCTTCCTGGGCTCCCTGCCCGTGGTGCTCATCTACTCGTTCTTCGTGAAGTACTACGTGGCCGGGCTCACCGCCGGGTCCGTGAAGGGCTGAGCCGCGCCCGGCGGATCACCCGCACTTTCGGTTTCCGCTCTCACCTCCACTTCGCCGGCCGGCGCTGACGCTCGTACCAGCGCGACATCGCATCCCCAGGCCGGCGGGTCGGCGAGTCGCCCCGGCCGGCGGGCGCGCGCGAGCCGGCCGGGCGCCGCGCTCACTGCTGCGAAGCGGCCGTGACGCGCCCGCGGACCTTCACGCTCGAGATCGTGCCGCCGAGCAGCGTATCACGACGCCGGGCGCGGGCCTTCGGCGCGGCTTCGCCTTCGCTCGAGCGTCCTAGCGTTCGGAGCGTCCGTTTCGCGCGTCGAGCTCCTCGCGGACGATGCGGCGGATGCCTTGGCGCGTCGCGAACACGACGCGGCGCCCGCCGAACCACACGCCCGCGATCCCGCCCAGGAGAAGGACACCGGTCAGGCCCCACTGGTACTCCTCGCGGTGTAGGTAGCCCTGCTCTTTGTGCTTGATGTCGCAGTCCTCGCGAACGCGCTCCACGTCGGGGAAGCCCGGATGGATCCGATCCGCGGCGCTCATGTTGCGGTAGGCTCGGTAGTGGAGGTCCCGAAGGTACAGGTCCACCCCATGGTTCCATAGCCGCGTGAACATGCTGTCGGCCCTGGGCACGACCCCCGCCGCGCGCGCGGCCTCCTGGATGGTCTCGACCGGGATGAGGAAGTTGAACCCCTGGACGACCTGGTCTCCCTGGGTCGACGTGAACGTCGCCGCGCCGACGATCTGGCCACGGTCGTCGAACACCGGCCCCCCGCTGTTGCCCTGAATGATGGCCGCGTCGGTCTGGATCACGCGCTGGCCACCGATATCTTCCTTGAATCCCGAGACGCGACCCGTCGTGATCGAGGGCTCGTACCGCGTGGCCTGGCTGAGCAGTTCGTGGGAGGCCACGACACCCGGGAAGCCGATGACGAACAGCGCCTGCCCCAGATGGAGGTCCGTGCTGTGTCTGGCGAGGCGGACGACGGGCAATTCCTTGTCCTCGATCTTCAGGATGGCGACATCACGGCCGTGCTCCTTGCGGGACTGCCCCGAGGCATCCGGTGAGCCGGCGACGACCACGTAGGCGGGCGGACTGTAGAACTTCACCGCCGCAGGATAGCCTTTGCCATTGGACAGGTGGACATCCAGCGACCGCTCGACCACGAGACCTTCCCGATTCTCGCGCGTTGCCGCGAGCGCGCGGACGCGCAGGGCCCGGGCCGGTGTCGGCAGGCCGTCCAGCTCGGCGGCGCACGCCGAGGCCACGGCCTGCTCGAGCAATTCGGCCGCGAACGATCCGGCCGCGCCCTCCTGGTACGGCTGCACGACGTGACCGTTGGTCACGATCCATCCATCGGGATGGATGATGGAGCCGCTCCCCAGCTCGCCGATCGTGCCCGGCCGGACGACCGCGGTCGTCCCGTCCCTGCACCGCACCGTCGCGCTCGCGCCAATGCGGACGGCGATCATCACGACGGCCGGTTTGGCCCGGAACACGGCGGATTGGAGCTCCGCTTCTGTTGCGGCGTCCGACGGAGCCACGGGGCCCGCCGCCAGGACGCACGCCATCCCCAGGATCTGCGCGCGCGCTATCGTTTTGATGGTCCCTCCCGCAAATATTCGGACCCGGCTATCATGTGTCGTACCGCCCGACTCACGGGCCTGTCGGGAAGCGCCCCCGCGAACAGGAGAGACAGTACTGGACATGGACACGAACGACAACAGCGCGGCCTGCGTTTCTCCTGAGCGGTAGAGAGGATCTTTGTCCAGTGCATACGCCGAACACTCCCAACCATTACGAAGTGCTTCAGGTCAGCCGGGCGGCCCAGCCCCTGATCATTACCAAGGCGTATCGGCTGCTCGCCGCTTTCTACCACCCGGACAACAAGGAGACCGGCGACCGTGACGCGTTCCACAACGTCGTCGCCGCCTACCGCGTTCTGAGCGATCCGGTACGCCGGGCCGCCTACGACCGGGACACCTTCGACAACCCATCGCCACCAGGCAACGGCGGTCCCCCCGAACGAGACCTCCCTGAGCGACGTATCGAAGACGAGCGGGAGTTGCGTCGTCAGCTGCTACAAGCCCTCTACAACGTGCGCCGTGCCGAGCCGCATCGCCCGAGCTTGCCGCTCATGGTCATCCCCGATCTCTTCGGTTGCTCGATCGACGAGGCCCAGTTCACGCTGTGGTATCTGCGGGGGAAGAAGCTCATCGAGATGACGGACGACGGAATGGTGATCACCGTCGCCGGCGTCGACTATGTGGAGAGCCGCGAGTTCGGTCTGCCTACCGGGACCCTGCCCGATCCCGCGTTGGGCCCCGGTTCGTTCATGCTCGGCGCCGGCGACTAGGAACGGAGCGGCCGGCCCGAACCGCACTCCTCGCGGCAATCATTGGATCTCCCCCTCGCGGATCTTGCGCTGGAGGTCCTCGATTTCCTGGTCCCTGACGAGCAGCATGGTCAGCGCCGCCTCGGCTCGAACTTCCCAGGTCATCTCGCCGACGGCCTTCCGCCAGAAATCCAGCGCCTGCAGCAACGTCTCCTGCTCGCGCACTGTCATCGAGGTCTCCTCATGCGCCGTCAGCCTCCGCACGTCCGTCGACCCAGGCGTTGCTCTTCGCGGTCGTTCATGAGGCGACCGCTAGCCCGTGCGGTCAGTCTATCGCTTCGGTCGGGCTAACATGCTGCGCTCTCGAATCTCGAGCGCGGGGGGAGCCGGGCCGCGAATCGCAGCGGGATGGGCGGCTCCGGGATGCCGACCGCCGGCTTCTCCTTCCTGCTACTCCCATGTATGTCATAATTCGAACTCATGCTCTGGAGGCTGAAGCACTCGGTCGCCAACATCCGCCACACGATGCAGCGCCGCGCGCAATTCAGAGCGGCGCTGGCCAGGACAACCGACGTCCGGCTTGTTGTCGGCGCGGGCGGAACGCGGTTTGATGGGTGGATCAGCGCCGATAGCGAGAAGGAACTTGATCTTCTGGACCGCCCGGCGTGGCGGCGCGCCTTTGCAAACAAGCGGCTGAAGCACGTTCTGGCTGAGCACGTCTTTGAACACCTGGCATTTGCCGACGCTCTGAAGGGACTCCGCCTCATCCACGAGATGTTGGAGCCGGGAGGAACCCTGCGCTTCGCTGTGCCCGACGCGTATCATCCGAGCCCCTACTACCGCTACATGGTCCGTCCCGGAGGACACGAACCGGCCGCCCGCGAGCATCAATACTTCTGGAGCATCGAAGACATTCCGGTGGTTGAGCAAGCCACCGGGTTTCGCGCCGAGCCCCTGGAGTACTTCGACAGTGAGGGATACTTTCATGCGGTGCCGTTCACTGACGAGCGCGGCTACATTCGTCGATGTTCGTGTCACTACGCTCCCGGACTCGGCTATAGCGACTGGGACCACAGCCGAGTTGCGGCGACCGTTCCCGAGCGCATACGGGGCGCGTTTGAAGCTCGAGGCCTCATCTACACGTCTCTGCTCGTCGATTTTGTGAAGGACAGACTTCATCCTGCGCTTTCCACGAGTTCCAATCCACCGGGCTTGACTCCTTGACCCTCTGAGAGCCGGCGACGTCGAGGACACGATCGCCTCGCGAGACGCCCAGCTCCGCGACGATCGTTTCTGCCCATGGCCGGAAGAGAGGGCCCACCAGCCACCGCTCGTACATGTCCGGGAACGCGGACTGGTTCATCGCGTAGCCGGGCAGGGCCATGATCGCCTCCAATGCCGCAGGAAAAGGCGGATCTCGTCGCGTTCATGCGCGTGCTGTAAACGGAAAGCGGAGGTCTCATCATGAGCTTTGTGTTGGGCGTAGTGGTCGGCGGGCTGGTCATGTGGCGGTACCGCGACGTGGTGGGAGAAAGCGTGAGCCGCGCGCTCTCGAATCTGGAGCGCGGGGGCAGCCGGGCCGCGAATCGGAGCGGGATGGGCGACTCTCGGATGCCGACCGCCGGCGGGGGGGCGATGGGAACCGGCGTCGAGCCGTAACCGACGCGCGCGTCGCTGCCGTGCACTGGCTCGAGCCGATCGTGGCAGCTCGCTAGGTCACTCCTGCCTTCCTGAGGCCGTCGAGGTAGTGTTCGAATGTCTTGTTGGGATTGTAGAGATGCGTCCTGCGCACGAACGCGAGGGAGAGATCCGATCGCGTCATACCGAGCTCCTGGACGACTCGCTGCGCCTCGGGCCCTCGGCGCAGATGCCCCAGCGAGGCGATCAGGACGGCGTACCGCGACCACTGAAAGCCCTGTTCCCGGAGCGCTTTGCGCGCCCACGCGACCGCCTCGTCGTACTCCTTGATCGCCAGGTGCGCCTCCGCCATGCGCACCATGAACGAGCCCATGTGGGCGTCCCGCGGGCTCAGCCGCATGGCGCGCTGGATGTGCAGAATGGCCTCCCGCCCGTCGCGCCCCGAGAAGACGATGGCGGCCCCCAGGCCGTAGTGCGCCCAAGCCAGGCTGGGGTTCATCTCCACGGCGAGCTCGAGCTCCGGAATGGCGGCGTCGTGCTCGCGGCGGACGATCCGCGCCTTGCCCATGGCGTTGTGCGCTGCCGCGTCCTCGGCGTCCGATTCGATGGCCCGACGCGCCATGGTCAGCGCCCGAGCCCGGCATTCCGCGGGCGCATCGGTGTGGCCCAGGACGACCCCGTAGTAGTGAGCGTCGACAGAACCCGTGAGGGCGGCGGTGAGCGCGGGGTCCAGCAGCAGCGCCCTGTCGAAGAGCCGGTGCGCCGCGGCGAGGTCGTCCTTGGTGCGGCGATAGAGGTGCCACATCCCCTGCTGACAGAGGTCCCATGCGTCGAGACTCTCCGTCTTCTTTGATCGGGCCCGTCGTTGCTCCGCCTTGCCGAGCTCGGGCTCGATGGCGCCGATGATCGTCTCCGTCAGCTCGTCCTGGAACCCGACGATCTCCGCCCGCGATCGATCGAAGCGCTTGGCCCAAACCTGCCCGCCGGTCATGCCGTCGATCAGTCGCGCCGTGATACGGATGCGCTCCTCCGACCGGCGAACGCTGCCGTCGACGACGTAGCGGACGCCGAGCTCCTGCGCGATGCGGCGCACGTCGTGTGCCTGCCCTCGGTAGACACTCGCGGTGCTGCGCGCGACGACGAAGAGCCAGCGGATCTGACCGAGCGCCGTCGTGACGTCCTCGGTGACCCCGTCGGAGACATACTCCTGCGCGGGATCGCCACTCGGGTTCTCGAACGGCAGCACGACGATCGATGGCACGTCGGGCAGGGCCAGCGTTTTCGTCTCGGCGTCGGGAGCCCCGGCGGGCATGGCGCCCGCGACGGGCGCCGGCGCACGGCCGCGCTCGCCCGCCACCACCGCGTGCACGTCGGCGATGAAGCGGAAGCCGCGCCGGGCCACCGTGCGGACGACCGCCTGAGCCTCGCCGCTGTCGCTGACCGCGTGGCGCACCGCGTTGATGCGGGGATGCAGGGTGGCGTCGGACACGATCCGCCCGTCCCACACCTTCTCGATCAGCTCGTCCTTGCTCACGACCCTGGCCGGTGCTCGATGAGGTACTGGAGCAGGCGGAAGACTTGCGGCTCCACCGGGACGAGATCCGTGCCGCCGGACAGCTCCAGGCGATCCGTGTCGAGCGTGTATCGAGCGAAGCGGTAGATCATTCGAGCACCACTCCCGCCGAACGATAGATCAAACGAACCCGAAGCCAAAATCAAGCGCATCTTCAAGCGGAGCCCGTCCAGGCTGCCTAGGATCGTGCCGTGACAGACCACCGGGGGCCGTCGGGGCGGAACCGCCCCCGCACACGGGAAAGGAGCCGCACGATGCGAGCCAGCCAGTACAGCTACGGTGACTGCCTCAGACACTCGGTCAACGGTACGTGGACTATCGAGGACTGCTTCCAGGGCCGCGAATTCGACTTTGCACGGCTGTTCCTGCCCGAGCGGATCGCCGGCGTCGACCGCATCGGGTGCCTCGACGCCCACGCCAGGCGCACGCTCAACCAGATCCGCGCCAACAGCTACTTCCACATCTTCGCGTTCGTCGAGGAGTACATCGTGCCCATGGTGCTCGAGCACGCCCGCCGCGACGTCTTCGGCGACGAGGAGCGGCTGCGCTGAGGCGAGCCATGGCGCAGTTCGAAGCCGGCTTCGGGGTGTCCTGCGGGGTGATTCCCGGCCGCGAGGAGGTGGCCCGAGTCGTGCTCGGCAAGTCTGCGCTGGCGGCGCTGCTCCTGACCAGCATGATCGAGTGGTTCACGCAGCTGCACTACGTCGAGCACGTGCGCGACCGGAACGAGCTCGACCCGCTCGTCCGCGACATCCTCCGCTTCCACTGGATCGACGAGGCGCAGCATGCCAAAGCGGATACGCTCCTAATCGACGAGGTCGCCGCCGGGATGAGCGCGACGGAGCGAGAGCGCGCCGTCGACGAGCTGCTCGAGCTCGGCGGCGCCGTCGATGGCCTGCTGGGCCGCCAGGTCGAGCTGGATATCCGCTGGCTGCCGCCACCGGCCGGCGCTTCACGGAGGCGGAGACGGAGGAGATTGCCAGGCGCCAGCGGCACGCCTATCGCTGGACCTTCATCGTCTCCGGTCTGGAGCATCCCCAGTTCGCCGAGACCGTCGGTGATCTGACGGAAGGCGGCGCCCGGAAGATCGCCGCCGCGGCGAAGGCCCTGAGCGCGGTCTGACCCGCGTGGACTGGACCACCGTACATGAGCGAGGCCACCTGGTGGCCTGGATTGGTATGAATTGAACAACCAGCGTGTCACCGGTGTCTCTACCGGAACGGAGTATTGGTCCACAAAACTCTGACCAAGCACTTCGGGCCCGGCTGGATTGACATTTCCTCTATCCTGCGTTGGGATAGGACGCCGTGAGCGAAGCATGTCATTGCGCGGTCGATCCACGCGACGCAGAGACACGAGCGCGGCATCGAGGGCACGTCTCGAACGCCGTGCCGGACGCGAACCTCCGCTGACGCCGGAGCTCGGCATCGACGTTCGAGGGATCTACGATGTCCGGCCGGATGACCGCGGTGCGCGGTCGGGACAGTCGGGAGGATCGCGATGACCGTGCGCGAGCAGGAGACGTTGCTGCAAGCGCTCGATCTCTGGCGGAAGGCCGTGGGCGAGATGACGTGGGAGGCTCGAGCCGAGGCCTCGCTGGCCCTGCTGATCGTCCGAGACGACGAGATCGAGGAGCTCCGGCGCCGCATTCGGGAAGGCGAAATTCAGTAGTCGCCGCCATCCGCGCCCGGCCGGGCAGCCGGCGGCGGCCATCCTAGTGAGCGAGCGTCCGGTCTACCTGGTCGACGTTTCCCAGCCTGTCTTCCTGGCGCGGTCACCCGCTCCTTCACGCGCCGAGATACACCTGGCGCACCCGCTCGTCCGCGACGAGGTTGTCCCCCTCGAGCACGATCTGCCCCAGCTCCAGCACGTAGGCGCGCTGGGCGAGCTGCAGCGCCTGCTGGGCGTTCTGCTCGACGAGCAGCACGTCGACGCCCTCGCGGTTCAGCTCGCGGATCGTCTGGAAGATGGCCGCGGTCATGAGAGGCGCGAGCCCGAGGGACGGCTCGTCCAGCAGGAGCAGGGCCGGCCGCGCCATCAGCGCGCGCCCGATCACCAGCATCTGCTGCTCGCCCCCGGACAGCGTGCCGGCGCGCCGGCCGAGCCGCGGGCGGAGCGCGGGGAAGCGCACCAGCATGGCCTCGAGGTCCGCCTCGATGGCCCGGCGGTCTCGCCGCATGTAGCCCCCGAGGAGGAGGTTCTCCCGAACCGTCATGTGCTTCAGCGTGGAGCGCCCTTCCGGGACCAGCATGAGACCGCGCCGGGCGATCTCCTCGCTGGGCCGTCCCTGGATCTCCTCCCCGCGAAAAGACACCCGGCCGCTCTCCGGACGCAGAATGCCCGCGATGGTGTTGAGGAGCGTGCTCTTCCCGGCCCCGTTGGGGCCGATGAGCGCCACGATCTCGCCGGGGCGGACCTCGAGGGAGACGCCCGTGACGACGCGGATCCGACCATAGCCCACCGTGAGGCCTTCCACCCGCAGCATCGCTACCCCGGCGGCGCCGCGGACGGCCCGAGGTAGGCCTCGAGGACCGCGGGGTGCCGCTTCACCGCGTCCGGGGGCCCCTCCGCGATCTTCTCTCCGTAGTTCAGCACGGTCACCACGTCCGAGATCCGCATCACCAGCGTCATGTGATGCTCGGTCAGCAGCACGGTGACGCCGCTCTCCCGCACATTCTGGATCAGGCGGCCCGCCTCCTCCACTTCGACGGGATTCATGCCGGCGACGGGCTCATCGAGCAGCAAGAGGCGCGGCTCCGTCGCGAGCGCTCGCGCGATCTCGAGTCGGCGCTGATCCGCGAGGGAGAGATCTCCGGCCAGGCCGTCTCGCCGATGGGGCAGGCCGATCAGGGTCAGCAGCTCCTCGGCGCGCCGCCTGGTCTCCACCTCCTCGGCCGTGTCCCGCCACGGGAGCCGGCCCAAGGCCGCGACAAAGCCGCCGCGGGTGCGGAGATGGCGGCCGACCATCACGTTGTCGAGGACGCTCATGTCCTTCCAGAGTCGAACGCCCTGGAACGTCCGCGCGATGCCGAGCGCGGTGATCCGGTCCGGGGGCTGTCGAGCAAGCTCCATCCCGTTGAACTCGATGCTCCCCGCCGTCGGCGGCACGACCCCGGTGACCATGTTGAACAGCGTGGTTTTCCCGGCCCCGTTCGGGCCGATCACCGCATGGATGGTGCCCGCGTCGACGTGCATGTCGAGCCCGTTCACCGCCAGGTATCCGCCGTAGCGCTTGCGCAGGCCGCGCACCGCGAGGATCGGCGTCACGGATCAGCCGAAGTGCCGTTGCTTCACGCCCACCAGGCCCCAGGGGCGAAGGATCATCATCAGCACCAGCAGCGAGCCGAAGAAGGTCATGCGCCAGTCCTGGAGGAAGCGCAGCAGCTCCGGCAGCACCGTGACGACGATCGCGCCGACCAGCGCGCCCCAGTGACTGCCCATCCCGCCGAGCAGGAGCGTGATGAAGATCTCCGCGGACCGGAAGAACCCGAACTGCCCGGCGTCGATGAACAGCGCATGATGCGCGTAGAGCCCGCCCCCGAGTCCGGCAAACGCCGCTCCCCACGCGAAGGCCCCCACCTTCGTCGCGGTCAGGTTCACCCCGGTGACCTGGGCGGCGCCTTCATCCTGCCGCACCGCCTCGAGGGCGCGCCCGATCCGCGTGCGCCGGATCTGGATGCAGAATGCGAGCACGAGCGCGGTGGCCCCGGCGACCCCCGCCAGGGTCGTCCGCGGCGCAATCCCCCCGAGCCCGGAGGCCCCCCCGGTCGGCTCGAAGTTGAGGAAGAAGATCCGGACGATCTCCCCGAACCCCATGGTGAGGATGATCAGGTACACGCCCCGGATGCGGAGAGCGGGGAATCCCACGAGGCCGCCGGCGGCCCCCGCGGCGAGCATGCCGATGAGGAGCGCGAGCGAAAACGGCCACCCCGTGCTCGTGGTGATCACCGCGGAGGTATAGGCCCCGATCGCCATGAAGCCGCCCTGACCGAGCGAGAGAAGGCCGGCCGACGCCGGCACGTACAGGCTCAGGGCCAGCACCGCGTTGATGCCGAGGAAGATCAGCACCGACTCGACGTAGGGATTGAACACGCTCGTTGGCTCAGGGGCGGTACTTCGCGATCGTCATCAGCCTTGCATCGTCTCCTCGGAGCCGAAGAGACCCTGGGGGCGGAAGAGGAGCACCGCGATCATGATCAGAAAGGCGAAGGCGTCGCGGTACGAGGACGCGAGATAGGCGACGCTCATGACTTCCACCACGCCCAGGATGATCCCGCCCACCATCGCGCCGTAAATATTGCCGAGCCCGCCGAGCAGCATGATGGCCAGGCCCTTGACGCCCATGTCGATGCCCATGAAGGGCGAGATCGCGTTGAAGGACAGGCCGACCAGGACTCCGGCGGCTCCCCCCAGGCCCGACGCGATGGCGAACGTCAACGCGATGATGTGATCCGTCCGGATCCCGAGGAGCCGCGCCACCACCAGGCTCTCCGCGGTGGCCCGCATCGCCATCCCGAGCCGCGTGCGCGTGACGAAGACGTGCAGCACCGCCATCAGCAGGAGGGACGTGGCGAGGATCGCCACCTGGATCGAGGTGACGGTGAGGGAGCCGATGTGCCACGTGATCGCGTCCATCCGGGCGGGAAAGCCGACCTGCTCGGCGCCGAACAGGCGCGTGGCGACCTCTTGCAGCACGATACCCACGCCGATCGTGCTGATCATCGGAGCGAGCAAGTGACCGCCCCGCGTCCGGATCGGCCGCACCGCCACGCGCTCGATCACGATCCCGAGCACGGCGGTGGCGACGAGGGCCGCCACCAGCGCCGTCGCCATCCCCGCCCCCGTCCACAGAACGACCTGGAGGCCGATGAACGCGCCGACCATGAACACCTCGCCGTGGGCGAGGTGGACGAGCTTCAGGACACCGAAGACCAGCGTGTACCCGATGGCGATCAGGGCGTAGCTGGCCCCCAGCATCAGCCCGTTGGCCGCCTGCTGGAGCAGCACGCGGCGCTACTTCAAGTACTCCCAGCGTCCGTCGCGCGCGCGCAGGGGCACCGGGGCGAGCACCGCGTCGCCGTCGGCGTTGAAGGTCGTCGCGCCGACGATGCCCGGGTAGTCCTTGACCTTCTCCAGACATGAACGAATGCGCTCGCGATCCGCGGCGAGGTCGCTCGGCTTGTTGGTGACCCCGGACGACTCGATGCACTGCTTGGCGATGAACAACGTATCGTAGATCAGCGCGTCCGTGTTCCCGGGCGTCGTGTTCGCGCGCTTGCGATACGCCTCCACCCAGGCCCGCACCCGGGGGTCCGGATTGTCGGGCCAGAACGGCATCACCCCCATCACCCCTTCGGAGGCCGGTCCGGCGATCTCGAGGAACTTCGTGTCGGCGATGCCGAGCGCGCCGACGATCGGCTGCTTCAATCCCTGCTTTCGGATCTCCCGCACGATGTTGCCGCCCTCGTTGTAGTTCGCCGCGATGACGATGCCGTCGGGGTTCAAGCTCTTGAGCTTCGTGACCTGGGCGGAAAAGTCGATGTCGCCGGCCTGGAAGGAGATGTTGTCGAGGATCTCCACGTGCTTGGCCTTCAGGACCGCGGGAAACACCTGCGTGCCGTCGCTCTTGGTGAAGGCATCCTTCACGTCGGTGAGGATCACGACCGACTTCATCTGGCCGCCGTTCACCGCGATCCACTTGTCGATCAGGGGGCCGTTCATCCGATCCGAGGTCAGCGCGTTGCGAAACGCCCACGGGCGGTTCTTGGCTGCGATGCCGGGCTTGGCGGACGACGCGGTGACGATCGGGGTCCGCCCCTGGACCGCGATCGGGAAGGCCACCTCGCACTCCGCGCTGAAGAACGGCCCGACGACCATCAACACATTGTCGGTGTGGATCAGCTTCCGGGTGAGGTTGATCGCCTCGGTGTTGTCCCCGCGCGTGTCGTACGTGAAGACCTTCACCGGCTCGCCCTTGATGCCGGTCTTCTCCAGCTCGTCGAGCGCCATCTTCACGGCGATCTCCTGGTGCTGGCCATAGGAGGCGCCCTTCCCGGACAGAGGAAGGAGCACGCCGATCTTGACGTCGGCCCCGGCCGGATCGGGGCGGACGGCCGACCAGGCGACGAGCGCCAGGCCCAACGCAATGGTGAGGGCTCGGTAGTGCAGTAGCTCGCGCTTCATGCGCTCCTCCTCAGGGAGTCTCGTGAGCCATCGGCGGCGGCCCCGGTCAGGGCCCGAACAGTCCCGTGTCGTGCACGGGCCGCCCGCCGAGCAGCGTGGCGAGGACCTTCGTCTCGGGGATGCGGTCCTCGGGAATGGTCATGATGTCGTCGGACAGGATCACGAGGTCGGCGATCTTCCCGGGCTCGAGCGATCCGATCCGGTGCTCCCAGAACGCGGCGCGCGCGCCGTTGTAGGTATACATCCGCAGGGCCTCGGCGCGAGACAGCCGCTGCGCGGGGGAGCCCAGGACCTCGCCGGTGAGACCGTCGCGGCGCGCCAGCATCTGCCAGAACGCAAACATGGGTTGATAGGGGCGCCCGTCGGTCGACTGCACGACCGGGACCCCCGCGTCGAGCCAGGTCTTGAACGGGATCGCGTCTCGGGCCAGGTCGCGGCCGAAGCTCTTGACGTAGATCGACCCGTACAGCCACAGAAAGTTGGTGGTGCTCGTCGGGATCACGCCGAGCCGACGGCAGGCCGTCATGTTGTCGTCGCTCGGGAACTGGCAGTGCTCGATGACCCAGCGCTTGTCGGTGATCGGGATCTCCCGATGGATCTCCTCGTACATCGCCAGCACCTTGTCGATCGCGGCTCCGCCGGCACATTGCACCTGCACGCGCAGGTCGGCGCGGGCGGCCTTGAACAGGATCGACTTGAAGATCTCGTCGGACGTGAGCTGGATGCCCGTCCAGAGGTGGCCGCGAGCGCCCAGATAGGGTTGGCGCATCAGGGAGGCGCCGATCGCCGAGGCGCTGTCGAACGAGAAGCCGAGGCCGCCGAACTTCAGGAGGTCGTCGCCGAATCCGGCCCCCGCGGCGTAGCGCGCCGTCTCGCGAATCAGGGCGTCACCGGCCGCCTCGTCCCCGTAGAGCGGAATCGGGTAGGAGATGACGAAGTAGGTGCGCACGGTCAGCTCGCGCCGGAGCCACAGATCCAGGTAGGCTCGCTGCGGCTCCCGGGGGATGCCGTGCCCCTCGTAGATGGCGGTGATCCCGGCGGCGTTGAAGGCCTGCATGCCCGCCTTCACCCCTCGATGCACGTCGTCCTGCGTGAGCCGAGGCAGCATCGGGAACAGCGCGCGGTCCGCCTTGAACGCGTTGTAGGTATCGGGAATCACCTTCGGGAAGTTGAAGTCGCGGAAGACGCCGAGCGGCTCCCCCGCGTCGTCCTTGACGATCTCGACGCCGTCGGGAGCGCTCGTCGCGCGGGTGATGCTCGCCGCGCGCAGGGCCGCGCTGTTCGCGAGCGCCACCCCCGGCGCGACCAGCATGGGCGGCTCGATGTACACCGGATTGTCCGGCGACACCTTGTCCAGGTCGTACCGGGTCGGCCAGCGCCCCTCGCGGAGCGCGGCCGGGAAGCGAAAGACCTCGGGCTCGAGGGCCAGCGGGTTGCACACCACCCAGTCCCCCGGCTTCCGCTTGGTCACCTCCGTGCGGACCACCGCGAGGGCGTCGTCGATCGATTGGACCACGCCGAACGACGGCCTGATGAGCCCGAGGCCGACCACGTCCATATGGGGATGGCCGTCCACGAACCCCGGAACCACCGCGCGACCTTCGAGATCGATCCGGCGCGTGGCGCTGCCGGCGAGTTCGAGCACCTCGCTCGAGGTGCCGGTGGCGACGACATGCCCATCCCTCACCGCGACGGCCTCCACGACGCGGTCGTCCGGATCGACGGTGTAGACGCGGCCCCCGTGCAGGATCAGGTCCGGACTCGAGCCGAGAGCGCGAGTCATATCAGCGGAGATCTGATCGTGTCACGACGCCAGCTTCTTGGCGATGGCCTCGGCGATGGCGGTGGCCTCGCGCTCCAGGTTGCGCTGGCCTTCGGTCGGATCGGCCGCGGCCGGGTCTCCCAGGTAGCCGTGCGGGGTCTTCTGCCGCGCGGTCTCCCCGCCCTTCCTCCATTCCGCCAGGTCCGCGGGCGAAAAATCGGTGGAGGCGAGGGTGGGAACGAGATCCTGCCGCACGAGCTCCGGGTACGCTCCCCACACGACCGAGGTCTCCCAGTTCCCGGCGTGCACGTCCATGAACGCGCCAACCGGCCGTTCGGCCGCGGTCACGACCAGGTGCGGTTGTGACGCCTCCAGCCCGAGCCGCCGGCAGAGCGATTCGCTCAGCACGACGTACGCGTCGAGCCCCGTTTCGGCCCGAGCCCGCTTCACCCCCGCGTCGAGGGTCGTGTTGTGCAGCGCCTCCCCGTGCCCGGAGAGACAGAAGGCCTTTTCAAAGCCGTCCTTGCGAACGCTCCGGAACACGTCGAGCATCAGCTCGATCATGATCTCGGGCCGAACCATGAAGGAACCCGGGAAGCTGCCCGTCACGTAGTTCACGCCCCAGTAGAACGGCGGCATGATCAGCGCCTTGATGCCACGCTCGGCCAGCCGGCGCCGGACGAACCGAAGCCGTGCGGTCGGCACGTAGACGTCCGTTCCCAGCGGCAGATGCGGGCCGTGCTGCTCGATGACCCCGAGGCCCCACAGGAGGACGGCGCCGTCCCGGGCCGCCGCCTCGACCTCGGGGTATGTCATGTCGGCCATCGTCTCGTGAAAGATGGAGTATCCGGTGTACGGCGTCGCCCCCATGGTCATGGTGTCTCTCCTGGTCGGGCCTTCGATCTTCACGCTCGAGGATCGGCCGAAATGCTCAATACTACGAGTTCACCGGTCAGGCAACCCTCCTGGGACGGCGGGCCGGAGTCGGCCCTCCAGGCATGGCGGGCTCCATCTTCCCCCGAGCACGCGGGCCCCGTCATCGAGCGATCCCGCGCGCCTGGCCTTCGCGGGTTCGGTATCGACCTCCGCATGGGCCGTCATCTTGACTGGGCGATACAGGTCTGGCCGCCACGACGCCCATGCCTCTTGAAATTCCTCGAGGTTCCGCAATGGCGAGCCACCATTCGACGACGAGAGCGTTCGCCGTGCACATGCCGGCTCACGGACTTCAGTTACCGCAACGGCCAGTGTCATTCGAGGCTCCGGGCGAGCACAGAGGGGCGTGGTGACCCCGGAGGGTTGGACCCCACAGTGTGACTTTGAAATCCCTGTACTGGCACTCGCGTAGCGTACCGTAGAATCCCGCTCGCGGGCTAGGTGCCGCGTCATGAACGGCACCGAACAGGCTGAATCCCTTGCGGCCCTGCCCGCGATCCCCTTCAAGGCGCTCGATTGGGAGGAGCGATGCCCCGGAAGCAACGCAAGCGACCACAGCGCCCGAAGCCCCGGCCCGCGACGCGGAAGGCGCTCATGCGGCTGACTCGGAAGCCGAGGCCGACGGACGACGAGCCCCGCCGCAGCGTGACCCAACTCGTCACGGATACCGAGATCGGCCGCGAGCTGACCGACCCTGAGGCCCCCCAGCAGCGCCGGGAGGCCGCGCTGCGTGCCGAGGCGGCCGAGCTGATTCGGCTCGAGGAACTGAAAGCCGAGCTGCGCGCGGAGCGGGCCACCCCGGAGCGGCGGGCCGACCGCCCGCGCACGGGGCGCCCGCCCGGCATCTCCGACGCCGAATTCCTCAGGCATTGGGACGACCACCGGCCGTCGGCGACGTGGGCTGGCACGGACCCCGAGCGCGCGCGCCTCTTGGGCATCTCTCGCTATCAGGTGCGCCGAACGCGCGAGCGGCTCAAGCTGCCACCAGCAGTGCGAAAGGCGAAATAGTTTCGCACTGCCCCGCTTTATTTCCGCACTGATTGACCTGAAAAAACGCGCCCTCATCATGGGCGCGTGAACCTCGCGCGCGAAGCCCCGAGCGAATTCGTCGGCGTCACCGAAGCCGCGCGCATCCTGAATTGCTCGTGGGAGTCGGTGCGCTTGTACGCCAAGCAAGGCATCCTCCCCTCGCTGAAAGTCGGCGGCAGCAATCAGCGTATCTATCGCCGCGTCGACGTCGAGGCCCTCGCCCGTGCGCGCGCGAAGCGATAAGCCCGAGGCAGTCGCCGAGGGCGCCCCGCGCTTCGTCGTCGCCGACGGAGACCGCGAAGCAATCGCGGAGGTGGTCGCCGCGCTGCTGCTGGCCGCGCTCGAGCGGACCACGCTCGAGGTGGAGCGGCCGGCGTCGTGACCGCCCCATTGGACGTTTGGAACGGGCTGAGGCGGGTCGCGGTCTCGGGCCGACGCCGACAAGGTGTGATCGACTGCCCGTGTTCTGGCCCGATTACTCCAGTCGAAGACATTGCGGGCGTCCTGAAGGTCTCCTCCGCCGTATTGCTCGAGGCCGTCCACTATCTTCGGCTCAGGCTCCATCGGTGGATGCCGAAGCCGGCGCTCTGTGCGGGCCAGCTCGATATGGCCCTGCGCGAGCTCCGCATCTCTCCCCCGAGGCCCGAGCGCTGTGCGTGCTGCGGCCGCTCATCGCCAAAGCTCGTCGTGGATCATGACCACCGCTCTGATCGGGTGCGCGGATGGGTTTGCGAATCGTGCAACGCCAAGATTGGCCTGTACGAGTGGCGCGACTCGCACCCTGACGACGGGACACGTATCGCACGCTATTTGCGTGGAGCCTGGCGGATCAAGCCCGCACTGTACAGCCGGCTTAACCGTGCGCTTCCCGGCGTGACGCCGGATCAAGCGCTCGAGAACCTCGCCGCCCGCAATGGCGACGGGACGAAGTGAAACCACCACAGTCACGGCGACGCCCGCGCCGTAGGAGATGACCTCGCCATGAGAGGCACCTACCGCGGCATCTTCTCGGCCTTGGTCGATGACCCCGACTTCCAGGCGCTCTCCCCGCAGGCGCGGCACGTGTTTCTCACGCTGCGCGTGTGCCTGCAGCTCGGCCCGGCGGGCATCTTCCGCTACTACCCCGCGATCCTCGCCGAGCAGACCGGGCTCGATCCAGAGGTGATCGACAAGGCGCTGGCCGAGCTGGCCGCGGGACGCTGGGTCATCCGCGAGGGGCCGATCCTCTGGATCAGGAACGCGCTCCGGCACGACCCGGCGATGCGCTTGAGCGATGCCAAGCACCGAAAGACCGTCGACCGATGGCTCTCGGGCCTTCCCAAGCTCCACATCGTCCTAACCTTCTGCGACTACTACGGAATCCCAAGGCCCTTCGATGGGCCTTCGATGGCCCATCGAGGACCCAGCGCACAGGAGAAGGAGTACGAGAAGGAGTACGAGAAGGATCAGGAGCAGGAAAAGGAGGAGGTGCAGGAGGAGGAGAAACCGAAGCAACGGCCGGCCGCTGACGCGGCCGCAACTCTCTCACCCAGCCTTCAAGTTCAACCTTCGACCGGCAACGGCACCAGCACCGGCAAGAGCGGCGACGGCGCTATCGGACGCATGCCGCGCTCGGCCTGGCCACCGGGTATCGACGAAGCCGAAGCGGTGAAGCTCGCGGCGAAGCTCATGCGGGAGCATCCGATGCGGCACGGCGCGGCCATTCGCAAAGAGGTGATCGCGCGGCTGCGCGCGCAGGCGCAGGCGCAGGCGAAGCGGCCATGACCACGCGAGGACTCACTGAGGGCCGGCGCATCGCGGGCAACGGTACTGTTGCCCAGCTCGACCCGTGGCTGATGGAACCGTGCGCCGTGTGCGGCGCGACGCAATACCTCCGCGCGAGTGAGCGCCGACGGTGTAGCGCCGCCGTCGTGTGCGCGATGTGCAGCGCGCGGGCGCTCCGCCGGAGCCCGCGATGATACCCAATGAGGGCGGCGACCGGGTGGGTCACCTACAGGTGACCTGCTATCTGCCGGGATCCCGGCATTTTAGACGCCGGAGCCCGCGATGAGTCGCCGCGCTCGGCGCCGCACGCTGGCCGCGCTCGAGGCGTACCGCCCTGCGGACAAGCCGCTGCCGCTCTCGTGGCGCCCGTACGAGAGCGAGGGCGCGACCTGTGATGTGTGCAAGGCCAAGCTGGCGACGTGGGCACTCGCGCGCGTGGACCGCTTGGGCGTCGCCGTCGCCATCGTGCGCGTCGCGTGCGCGGCGCATCGCTAAGTGCGCGAGATGACTACCCACCCGGGGGGAATCGAGAGCTACCGCCGGCGCCGTGACTACCGCGTTGGCCCTGAAAACAGACCGAACCCCATGGGAGTAACCGCATGAAAAGCCGGAGGAGCCGCATCTCGGGGCGCAACTCGGAGGGCGACAAGGCGCGGTGGGGCCGGCGGCCCGGTGCCCCGTCGGGCGCGAAGTCGGAGGCGACGAAGCTCGGCCGCCCCGCGGTGCCCTCGGCCCCGGGCGATCCCTCGGCCGACGCGATGCTCGCGGCGTTCATCACCCGCGACCGTGACTACTTCCGGGCGCTGCCCGAGTTCTCGGGCGCCTGGATGGACACCCCGCTCGTTGACCGGCCGGGGCGGTGCACGCACGGGCACGCCCTCGAGGCCACGATGCTCGGCCACGGGTGCAACGATCAGCACCAGGCGCACCAGCTCCGGCAGCACCTCATCGCGGAGGTCGAGCGCCGCGGTGGGTTTCGGTGGGCCGCGCTCGCCGACCCCCACGAGGGCATCGCGTGGGCCGCCTGGCTGAAGCTGAGCGGCGTCGCCGAGGATTGCGGCGTCACCGGCGAACGCTGGCGCGAGATCCTCGCCGCCTCGTGGGAGCCGGGCGACTGATGCCGGATGGCCGAGGAGGCAGGGAATGAGCCCGGAGCAGGACCTGAGGGAAGCCGAAGCGCGGGAGCGGCTCGAGCTGGTCGCGCGCGGCCTGGTGCTGCTCATCGGCGTCGAGGTGACGGCGCGCGTGCTCGTCGACACGCTGATCGGCCTGCTCCTCGGCAACGGCGGCCGCGGCCCGGCCATCGACTTCCTGCGCGGCGCGCTCGCAGACGTGGAATCGGTCCACCCGGAGGACAGCGCGCCGTGGTGAAAACCACGGTGTCGTATCATAGCGGCACGGCCGAAGTGGCGGCCGTGGTCCCAGCGCGACGCTGGGGCCGTATCGGACCTGCCAGCGCGACGCTGGCGAACGGTC